>Ga0180432_10000967_pt1 | contig 46150 bp, 37 predicted proteins | sample SS_ome_10_FD_132414 | JGI IMG/M metagenome (GOLD analysis project Ga0180432, IMG submission 132414) | Hypersaline lake sediment archaeal communities from the Salton Sea, California, USA - SS_1_MS_2 metaG | ecosystem: Environmental > Aquatic > Non-marine Saline and Alkaline > Hypersaline >...
AAAAACGCAAATACTGTCTCCCATTGCCACGCACTTTGTTTCGATAATCTTGACATTCTTATTCCCTGCTGCATGAAACATCGCTTCTATCGCTCCAGCTTGAAAGTCACATACCGGCACTTTTGTTTTTTCAGTAAATCCTGTAACAAAGGGAGAGAAATGAAGCTCGGTTCTGAATTTTCCACCCGGTACATCGACTTCTTTTACAGCATTAAATCCCCATCCTCTTTTACCAGCGGTTTCGCAATAGAAAACAATTAAATCATTTCCCTTCAGATTTAAAACATCTACCATGATTTTGGATACACTTTTCGCAATTTCATATCCGGCTTCACGCATGAGAATCTTGGCGGCGTTGATCCCTGCCAGACTTGCCGCCGCTTTCATCATATTGCCGAATGTCTCCTGGGGTGTAATAACAATTCTTTTATTCAGCATAGCAAACATGCCTACTTCGTCTACGGTAATGGACTTTTTGATTTCCTCGAGAGTTTCTTCCGAGTCCCAGTGCTTCAACTCTTCCATCTTATTTCTCCTTTTAAACAATAAAAACAGTATATGAATAAACAAAGACTGTACCATCACTCAGAAGTGATTTCCTTTTCATGATCTGGTTGCTGTGCACTGTATAAAGGATAGAAAGTTATAAAAATCTCCGAAGGAGGAGATGGTATCTGCAGTGTGTTTACATTTAATAATGAGTTGATTTATGTGGTTTCTTGGGGGATTTTTTTATTTAAGAAAAATTATTTTCTAAAAGATAGTAAAAATATTCTAACATATTTAAAATAGTAATGCAAATAAGTATTTCACTTTTTAATATAACAATATAACAGTATATATGACTATACTTGCTTTTACCCCCCTTTTTGAGACTCTGTTACCTTAAATGTTAACTCGGAGTGACCTGTGACCTTGTCCCCCAAAACGAGTCCATGTTAAAGATTAGAATTTGAGTTAAAATAGGATCAGAAAGGAGGGGCAATGTCAATGAAGGCTTGCACCCATGACGGACGTCCTCTTCGTTTTTTTACTATCATGGATGAGCATACCAGGGAATGTCTGGCTATAGATGTGGAGCGAAAGATGAATCATCAACACGTATTGGCACGGTTGGCGGATCTGTTTATTATGCACGAAGTGCCGGGCTATATTCGATCGAACAAAGGAAATGAGTTTACCGCGAAGGTGGAAACATTATGTGTCATTCCCTTGAGAAGCGGAAACTTAGAGCGTTTGTCGTTTTGCGGGTGTGGGAATACGGCAATGATATTAATCTGGATTCCCGATCAGGTCGGGAATGACAGTATAATTGCCAATCGAGTTGGGAATGAGAGAAGCCGTCTCAATTTACTATTCCAACAGCTCGTGCTGTTTGGTTGTCTCTGCCTTCTCCGCCTTTTTGTGAGAGGGGAGCTTCGAAGTTATATCCCACTTTTACCTAGAAATCACAGTCCTATTTTAGAAACCTGCCGCCTTCAAATCAAAAACGGGGGGTCGAGATAGATCAGATCAACGGAGCCGTCCGGGATGTAGTCCCTCAAGACGTCCAGATTGTCTCCGAAATACAGGGCGTTTGTGTCCATCTCGCTACCCCCCCCTTTTTTAGTTAAACTATTTGGTTTAAGCTATTGAATTTAAACTAACATATATACAACTTTTGCTTTAATTTATCAAGGCCAAAACCCCCGCCCAGAGGACCTTGAGCTGGAACTTTATGGGAAGGCTCAGGCCCCCCTTCGGCGCCGACTCCCCGGCCACGAACGAAAGCTCGTCGGTCCTTATCTCTTTGCCGTCCTCGAAGATCGCTCCAACCGTCACGTAGTAGGAGTTCCCATCGGTCAGGTCGGTAAGGACGAGGTTGACGTCGTCCGTCTCGAAGGTCTCGTCGTACTTCCCGGTCTGCCTTCCGAGATAGACCCTGTACCCGGTCGGATTTCCCGGTGCCTCGTCCCAGAGGATGTAGGTGCTGCCCTTAAGCGACGAAGCCAAGAGCCCCCTCGGCGCGGCGGGAGGCTTCGTGCAGCACTTTTCATCTACGATCTTAACCCTGCCGCCGGTGACTATAAGCGGCGGCTCGGAGAATGATATTAGGTCGCCCTTTACACTCTTGGGAAGCTCCTTCCCGTTGAAAAACGAGATCATCAGCGAGAAGTTCCCCGCGTAGCCGTTGTAGGTGGGTGCGGAGCTGTGGTACTGCTGGCCCGTCGTTACCGCGGCCTCGCGCCCCAGTCCCTTTCCCCATGTGGGGGAATAGTACTGGTCGCCGAAGTACGCCCCGAAGGGATTGAGCCTCATGGAAAAGGCGTCCTTCTTATTTTCGTGGCTCATCTTCATGGGGCAGAAGGCGAGGTTCGACTTTACGCGGTTGTCGGTGCCCACGGCGATCCCGCCGTCCGTGCCCGACAGCGCAACGTAGCCCGCCGTGATATGGTTGTTTATGCCGGCGAGGTTCAGGTTGTCGTCGGAGTGCTGATAGTAGTCAACGACGTAGGAGGACTCAACACCGAGGAAGTTCCTCTTGATGATCCTAAACGGCGAGTCCTTGTAGGCCTTTCCGGTAAAGATGAGCTCCGCCGGCGCCGCCTCGTACCATCCCCGGTCGATCCTCCTAAGCAACATCGGCACGTTCCCGCCCCCCAACAGGTCGTTTGTGGGCGTCTCCGGGTAGTCGATCCTTCCCTCCAGGAAGAGGTACTCGATGCCGTCGATCAGCGTGAAGGTGTAATCGATAGTCCCCGACTTTCCCCCCTTTACGGCGGGGATGTCGAAGTCGCCGAAGACCCTGACGGCCGCGACCCCGTCGGTGCCGTCGTTTATGACCTCGTGGTCGAGCTTTCCGGGGGCGAGATCGATCAGCTTATCCCCCTTCCTGTAGGCGATTCTCGGAAAGAAGCTCTTGTAGTCGAGGCGCTTCACATCATTCATGTAGACGCCGTTGATTATCCCGTTCTTCGTCACCTCGACGACTATATCCTCGTTTCTCAAGATGCCGGCCCCCGCCGTCGTCGACGGGTTTTTCCTCCTCTCGATGGGTAGCGGCGTGGTGAAGAGGTGGAGCGTCCTCGAGTACTCGGGCGATTCGATGAAGAGCTTTACCTCGGTCAGGAAGTTATCGTCGTCACGAGAGGCCCTCACGACATGGGGGATCCTGATGTCGAGGTCGTCGTTTAAGATCAGGAAACGGTTTTCGGCCACCTCGAGTCCCGTGAGGTCAAGCGTGAAAAAGGTGAAGCGGGGGTTCTTCTCCCCTTCGGCCTTCAGTATGACGAAGGAGTCGACGAACTTCATCCCCACCAGGGGCGGCCTTGGCGGTGTCGTCGAGCCCAGCTTTTTCGTGAGAGAGGCTTTAGCGTCTTTTACCGCCACGTCCGATTTTTCGAGCATCTCGTCGATTATCACTTCCGCCACGCGCTCCCTGCTCTTGGCGAGAAACGGGGCCGCAAGGCCAAAGTTCGTGGTGGAGAGCGCCCTCAGGCGAAGCTCGTAGGATTCCTTGAGGAGGCGCTCAGACTCCGGCGCTCCCCTGTCGAGTCCCAATGCACGATTTATAAGCCTGAAGTCCCTGTGGTTTCTCCTGTCTTTCAAGACCTTCGTCCAGTACTCGTGGTTGGTGATCTTCTGCGCCCATGAGTCGTACCCGTTGAAGTTGCCGTCGGCGGTGTCCTGGCCGAAGGAGACCTCGCCCACCGGCTCGTGGTCTTTCAGGTAGTCCTTCAGGGTCGTGAACTCGGCGTAATCGAGGGCGTCCACCTCCTCGATGAGCTGGGAGAGGCCGCCGGTGTTCGGGAGCCACTTCATGTAGCCGGGAAGGGTGTAGCCGGCCCAGTAGGAGTCGTCGGCGTCGGCGTTGATGAAGATCAACACGTCCCCCTTGATCTTCCCCCGAAGCTGCTTTCTGTGAAAGTCCCTCGCCCACTTGGTGATCGAGACGTTCTCGATCAGATCCCCCTGGTTGTACGCCGGTATTACGGTTATCTCCTCACCTGTCTCCTTGTTTTTGTACGTCAGTGGATTCAGCGCCCACTCGCATTTCAGGCGCGGCACGAAGACCCGAAAGGCGTCAAAAGGTATGGCGCTGTAATAGAGGGCAATCGCCTCTATCCCGAGCTTTTTGTAGAGGGCGAAGTTTCCGGGGGTCGTCATCATCTCCTGGGGGCGGACGACCGGCGTATACTCGCCGAAGATGTCTTTGACGCCGCTTCCTGCCGGGTTCGTAATCGCCCTCTTTACCGAGTCGGTGAACTCATCCTCGGTCAGCGCCGATGCCAGGGCGTTGTTGTACGACATGATGATAACCTCGTCTCTCCCCGCGGCCACGCGCCTTTTGATCGACTCTATGATGTCGGGGGCGTATTCGGGAAGCATCTCCTGAAGGGAGAAGAGGTTTTCGATGTCCCAGACCCCGCAGACGCTGGAGCCCTTTTCGTTGTACTCGTCCATCGTTTTTATGATGCCCCTTATGATACGGATGTCCTTTCCGAAACCAGCCTCGTCGTTCGTGTCGATTCGATACGAGTGGTAGAGGTTGGTGTGATAGCCGAGGGCGATATAGACCTTGCTGTCGGTCGTCTTTCCGATCAGGGGTATCCTCGGCAAGAGGGATACAACAGTAAAAAATCCTGCAATAAACAGAACCACGACAAGAAAAACTGCTTTGATAAATCCTCTCTTCTTTGACATGGTCAGCTCCTTTTCAGTAAGGTTAATCAGTTTAAAGATGGCTCAACTTGAGAGTATAAGCCGAGACGGCTTGGCCGAAATTTGAAAAAACCGGAGCGGGCAGTAAGCCGAGTTCTGTTCCCCAGACAGTAAGCCTGTGGCGGCGATCATTCATCTACGACCGCGATTGCCCGCGGCCTCAAGCGACCTACCCGAAGGCAGGGCCGGGCCGGCCAAAGCCTCCCTATTTGGTCTTGCTCCAGGTGGGGTTTACCATGCCGGTCCGATCACCCGGACCGCGGTGAGCTCTTACCTCACCTTTTCACCCTTACCGGGAAACGATGTCTCCCGGCGGTATATTTTCTGCGGCACTTTCCTTGGGGTCGCCCCCACTGGGTGTTACCCAGCACCTTCGCCCTGTGGAGCTCGGACTTTCCTCCCGCGGATATATTGCAATCCGCCGGCGACCGCCTTGCCCGCTCCGGTTCTTTTTGACTCGGTTTTCAATTATAACAGAAGTTTGAATTTGTGTCACATAATATATTGTGAGGTGTTCCGAGGCCTTGTTTTTAGAGGTTGGTCTGTATTTGCCCGTATATATGTTTGTACGATACTGTTTACAGGAAAAAGCGGATCCCCTTACTCCCCCATATCCGCCGCGCGCTTGGCGAGCTTGTCCGCCCTCCTGTTTTTGCTCCTTCTCACGGCGGTTATCTCATGATGATCGAACTTTTCCAAGATATCCATCGCCTCGGCCACCAGGGGCTTCAGCTTCTCGTCCTTGACGCGCCAATCGCCCCCCACCTGATTTGCCATCAGCTCCGAGTCGGTGAATATCTTTACCGAGGCAAAGCCGAGCTTCTCGACTTCTTTTAAGCCCAGGATGAGCGCCCTGTACTCCGCCACGTTGCTCGTGGCCGTGCCGAGGTTCTCCGAGATTGCGGCGAGCTCAACGCCGTTCTCGCTCTGTATAACCGCCCCGGCGCCGGCGGGGCCGGGATTACCGATCGAGGCTCCGTCGACGAAGAGGACGCAGGTTTTATCCCTGCCCCCCTTTGTAGGCGATATCTCGGATACCGCAAAGTTCAGCAGCTCCTCGAGCTCCTCTCGATCCACGTCACCCAGAAGCCTCACCACATCCTCAATGACTCCCTCTTCTGCGAGACGGGAGAGAAGCTCGGCCGCCGCCCTTCTCTTTCTGCTGTCTGTCATATCGAACCTTATATCATCAATCCTTCTTTACGGCCTCATCCTCTTTCAGGAATATGAGACGGCTGCAGTTGGGGCATATCTTGATGTCCAGGTCCCTCAACATCTCGTTGAAGAACTGGGGGGGGAGATTCATGAAGCATCCAGAGCAGATCCCCTTTGACACACTGACCACCACGGTGCCTCCGAGTCTCTTTGAAAGCCTGTTATAAGTCTCCGAGTATTTTGGATCTATCTTCGCGAGGAGCTTTTCCCTTTTGTCCTGTTTCGACCCGATCGATTTATCAATCTCATCCGTCTTCTTTGTAAGATCCCCGACCTCGGCCCCTATCTCCGCTCTCCTCTCATTTAATTTGGACTCCAGCACATCCACACTGTTCTTAAGAGAATCGAGCTCATCCATCAGGGCGAGAATTCGCTCCTCGAGAAGGGAGTTCTGTTTGTTGTGATCTTCGACCTCCTTTAGGACGGCTTTGTATTCCTTGTTCGTTTTTACCGCGTTGAGCTTGTCCCTCGACTTCTTGAGCTTTTCCTCCTCATCCCTGAGCTCCGACTCTTTCAGCTTCTTCTCGTTTTCGTCTGACTCCAGGCGCTCCTTTTCGGAGGCGAGCTCCGCCTCGAGTTCTTCCAGCTCTCTGTTCAGGATGGCGATTTTGGCAGGAATTTCATCCTTCTCCCCCTTTATTATCTCGAGTTCAAGATCTATTTCCTGAAGGGTTATCAGCTGTTGAATATCCTCTTTCAAATTATTACCTCCCTTGTAACGTTGTTTTACTGTCTAAACTGAAAGCATATAAAAAAGCTCAACGATGAATATATGAAAACGGGTCTTCCCCCTCAATTGCATACACATCGATTTTGAATCCCTTTTTTAACGCCCCCTCGGAGACGATCTTTGCAAGCCGGGGGACGGCCGCCTCTTCGGTGTGGAAGTGCCCCGCCTCGATGAGGCCCATGGAGAGTGATCCGTCTCCAACCATATCCCTGACGATGAGGGCGTCGTGGTACTTTACCTCGCCCGTGACGAAGACGTCGGCGCCCGATTCCGCCGCCTGTTTGATGAAGTCACCCCCGCTCCCGCCGCAGACGGCGGCTCTTGCGACCTTCATGTCTTTCTCGCCCACGATTCTCACGCAGGGGGCGTTCAGCTTATCTTTTACGGAGGCTGCGAAATCGTTAAGGCTCACCGTTTCGGGAAGCATTCCGACCGCGACCGCAAAATCGTTGTTAGATATTGCGTTCTTTGGTCCCGGGTCTTCGACCTTAAAGAGCGGGCCGATCTCGGTCAAACCCAGCGTCTCGGCAAGGATCCGGTTTGTCCCTTTCGGGGAGCGGTCGAAATTCGTGTGGGCGCTGTAAACGGCAAGGGAGTTTTCTATGGCGAGCCTTATAACCTTTCCAACTCCCCGGTCTATCTCGACAAGGCTTATATTCGGAAAGATCAGGGGATGATGGGTAACGAGGAGGTCTGCTCCACCATCGATCGACCTGGAGATGCTGTCTATTACGGGATCGAGGGCCACGGCTACACGCCTCACATCGGCGTTCATATCGCCTACCTGAAGTCCGGGGTTGTCCCACTTTTCGGCCCAGCTTTTGGGGGCGGCCTCTTCAATTATTTCAACAATGTCTTTTACTTTAGGAACCAAGAATAAAAAAAAGGTGCTTATCAAAGCACCTTCCTCCCATGACCTTGTGGGTTTTAGTTGCGGCCTTCCTGGGTGTAGAGCATATATGTTCGGGCCGTATTTCTTTTGGATTCGGTTTTTTCGGCCGCCGGGCGCCTGAATTCTCCTTGGGCCCGACGGCTGCTGAACAGCCACAATCAATTTCTGTAATATATACCACCTGTTTCAATAATCTTTAAATTGAGGTTTCTATAAAAAAACTAAACGGGTTTTTGGTGGGCCCACCAGGATTCGAACCTGGGACCGACCGGTTATGAGCCGGTGGCTCTGCCAACTGAGCTATGGGCCCAAAGTCCCTTTAAAAAGGTTGTTATCTAATTAAGCTTCGAATACTAATTAAAGAATAGCTAGTATGGTCAAATTGCCAGCTAAATAGGTCTATCCTCCCCGGTTCTTCGTAAATACATCAAACTGTGATGTTATAATGAAACAGGAAATTAGTCAAGCTAAAAACCTAATATTAAAACCGGGGTGTGAAAATATTTAGATCGTGAGTTTTAAAGTTCGGCTCTGCCTCCTCTCGACAGAAATATTTTTATAGCGATGTGATCGCCCCACTTCTTTGTCCCCCGTCCCACAGTTACCACGTCTCTTGCCGTCCCCTCGCTGCCCCCTCGTCTTAATTTGACCCGACCTCTTTTCCGCCGACGCTGAGGTTCAATCAGCTGTCGATGAAGCTCTTGAGCTTTTTACTCCTCGACGGGTGTCTGAGCTTTCTCAGGGCCTTCGCCTCGATCTGTCTTATCCTCTCCCTGGTTACGTCGAAATCCTGGCCCACTTCTTCAAGGGTGTGGTCCGATTTCTCGCCTATTCCGAAGCGCTTCTTGAGGACCTTCTCCTCCCTGGGGGTCAGGGTTGAGAGGACCTTCCTCGTTTGCTCTGAGAGGTTGACGTTGATGATGGCGTCCGATGGGGAGATTATTTTCTTGTCCTCTATGAAGTCCCCCAGGTGGCTGTCCTCCTCCTCGCCGATGGGGGTCTCGAGGGAGATCGGCTCCTTGGCTATCTTCAGAACCTTCCTGACCTTTTCGAGGGGAAGCTCCATCTTATCGGCGATCTCCTCGGGGGTGGGCTCCCGTCCCATCTCCTGGACGAGGTATCGGGAGGTCCTGATGAGCTTGTTTATCGTCTCTATCATGTGGACGGGGATGCGGATTGTCCTTGCCTGATCGGCTATAGCCCGTGTGATGGCCTGGCGTATCCACCAGGTGGCGTAGGTAGAGAACTTGTACCCCCTCTGGTATTCGAACTTGTCCACGGCCTTCATGAGTCCCACGTTTCCCTCCTGGATCAGGTCCAGGAACTGGAGACCGCGGTTGGTGTATTTCTTGGCTATGCTGACGACAAGCCTGAGGTTTGCCTTGACGAGCTCGTTTTTGGCCTCCGACTCCACCACCTCGCCGCCTTCGACCTTCTTTATGGTGTCCCTGATCTGCTTGGAGGTCATCTCCGCTTCCTGATTGATCCTATTTATCTTTCGCTGGGAATTCCTGAAGGTTTTCTTCATTAGATCGAGTTTTTCCATGGACACCTTCAGGGCCTTTGCGGCCTCCTTCGTCTCGTCTTTGCCCTTGTCCGATTCTTTGAAGATCTTCTTCAGATCCTTTGCGGGCGTCTTGGTTTTTTTCTCGATCTCCTTAATCTCCGATTCGGCTTTTTCGATCCTCTCCATGTATCCCTTGAGCTTTGCGGCGAGTTTTTGAACAAACTTTTTGTCCATATCCATGTCGTTGAACAAATTGACCATTTTGGTCTGGGACCGCTTGATCCCGCTTTTTAGCCTTTCCTTGTTCTTTGTGGAGGAGACCTTCTTTTTGTCCTTTTTTATCTTCTCATCTATCGTCCTGAGCTTATTGACGGCCGAGATAAAAGAGTCCCTTCTGTCCTTTTCGTCCTTCTTGGTGATCAAGTATTCATCGTTGAGCCCCCTGACGACGTCCTTTATCCTGACCTTGTCCTTTAACATCTTTTCGGACAGGATAGTGACTTCCCGTAGTGCCAGAGGTGTGTTCAGGACCGTCTCCCTTATGATGATGGCTCCCTTCTCGATCCTCTTTGCAATTTCCACTTCCCCTTCCCTGGTCAACAGCGAGATAGACCCCATTTCTCTGAGGTACATCCTTACGGGATCGTTGGTCTTGCCGATATTGCCGGGGAGAAATTCGACCTCCTCTTTTTCGGATTCGGCTTCGTTATCGTCGTCTGTTTCGTCGTCGACTTCACCCGATTCGTCCCTGGAGAGCTTTGCCTTTTCCGTTTTATGGAGCTTTGAAGACTTGGGCGGATCGACGATGTCTATGTCCAACTCGCCGAAGATGCTCATGATATCATCAAGCTGATCGGGGTAGAGGCCCGGAGGCAGAATCTCGTTGACTTCGTCGAAAGTAAGGTAACCCCTCTCCTTTCCCAAATTAATGAGCTGTTTTACCTCAACCTCATCAATTCCGGAGTTCTTAGCCATGAAATCACCTCTTCATATTCTTTTTAATATTTATAATTTCCTTCAGTACTTCCTGTCTGGTCTCGTCCTCGTCGATCTCGATCGCCCTCCGCTTCATATCCTCGTATCTTATCTTCGAGTCCTTTATGTTCAGGCTCTTGATGCAGTCCGTGATTATCGCAAGGGCCATCTCATCGTCGTCGATTTCGTCGTCCTCGACCACCGAGAGATCGATCAGCTTTTCCCTGATCACCGGATCTGCTTCGCTTGAGATCAGGGACGCAACGTTTACCCCGTTCTCCGGGGATTCCCCCTTGAGAATCTTTTCGACAAGGCCCCTTAAGGTCTCGTCGACAAAGAGGGCCAAATGTTCTTCTTTGAGGCCGGCCTCCCTTAGGAGCTTCGGGTAGTTTACCGCCATCTTGAATAGCCTCGATTCCACCTCCGGGGGCTTGAAGGCTTTTGTCGGCCCCTTTTTCTCTGCCACGGTCTCTTCTTCGCGTCTCGATTGAGCGGCGGCGTATCTATCTTCTCTCTTTATCCTTTTGCTTACGTTAAGCCTCACCGACTCCTCGCCGACCTTGAGCCTTTCCGCGATCTTCCTGACGTAGAAGTCGATCTCCTGGGGGAGCTTTTTTATCGAGGCCACGTACGAGGCCTCGTCCAGTGCTTCTGTTATGCCCTTTGCCGTGTTGAGGTCGTGGCGTTTGTATATCCTGCCGAGGCAGAAGTCGAAGATGTCCCTTGCGTCCTCGATTATTTTCAAAAACTCGGCGCTCCCCCTCTTGCGGATGAAGGAGTCCGGGTCCTCTCCCTCGGGGAGGACCGCCGCCCTGGCGTACATCTTTCCCTCCCCGAAGAGGGAGAGCGTCCTCTCTGCCGCCCTTCCGCCCGCCTCGTCGGAGTCGAAGATAAGGACAGCCTCGTTGGCGTAGCGCTTGAGTATCTTCAGGTGCTCCGGGGTCAGCGCCGTTCCGAGGGTCGCCGCGACGTTTTTGATCCCCGCCTGACACAGGGCGATCGCGTCGAGGTAACCCTCGACTATTATGGCGTATCGGGCCCTCCTGGCCTCGTTTTTGGTTATATTGAGCCCGTAGAGGATCTCCCCCTTGTGATAGACCGGCGTCTCCGGGGAGTTCATATACTTCGGCTCATAGTCCTCTTCGATGGTCCTACCGCCGAAGCCGGAGAGCCTTCCCCGGTGGTCTCTTATGGGAAAGATGATCCTCCCCCGAAACCGGTCGTAGAAGCCCTTGTCCCCCATTATCGCGAGGCCTGCCTCCTCGATCTCCTTTTCGGTTATCCCTTTATCCTTCAGGTGCTTGGTAAGACCCTCCCACTTTCTGACGGCGAATCCGAGCGAGAAGTCTTTGGCCGTCCTTCCGTCTATACCCCTTTCCTTGAGGTATTTGACCGCGCTCTTCCCGGCGTCACTCTTAAGGGTTTCTATGAAATATTTTTCCGCCTCCCTGTTTATGACGTAGAGCCTTTCCCTTTTATCGTCCCTTTTTTTATCCATCGGGGTCGGGGCGGCGGTCTCCACCCTGACGCCGTAGCGGCCGCCCAGCTCCCTCACCGCCTCCGGAAAGGTCATCCCCTCCATCTCCATCAGGAAGGTCAGGACCGTGCCCCCCTTTCCGCACCCGAAGCATTTGAAGAGGCCCTTTTCGGGATTCACGGAGAAGGAGGGGGTCTTCTCGGAGTGGAAGGGACAGAGGCCCATGAAGTTTCTCCCCTTCTTCTTCAAGGGGACGTATTTTTCCACCACCTCGAGAATGTCCGCCCTCTCGATAACCTCGCTGATGGTACTTTCGGGGATTTTTCCCGCCAAGGTTTTATCACCTCCGGCTATGAATCATAGCGTTGTTTGTATTACATGTTTGCGTCGTCGTTGAAGATGTTGGCAAAAATCTATCTTTATCTAAAAAGACAATCCTCCATCAAGCCCCGTTTTCTCATAACTTCAGCCGACTCTACAACAATATTGCCAACCCCCCGACCCCTAATTATAATGACGTCCTCTATAAGTAGATGTTGCCCACCCATAATATTCCTGCCCCCCCCACAAATATTCCCGGCCCCCCCAAATATTGCCGGCCCCCCGCTATCGAATGCCGACGGTGGTTACGCCGTCGTTCACGCCCTCCGGCTTTATCTCCGTTACGTGGCTGTGGTCTTTCAGGTGCTCCCTGATCCCCTTTTTAAGCCTGCCGGTGCCCCGGCCGTGGATGATGTCGAGCTCCTCGAATCCCCCCAGGACGGCGTTGTCGATCGCCTTGTCCACGACGTCTATCGCCTCGTCGACCCTGAGGCCGATGATATTTATCTCGGTCTTGGGGTCGGAGTGGATATCCTGAATGACGACACTCCCCTTCTGGACCGCCGGGGTTTCCCTTTTTAGCTCGCTCATATCTATCCAGACCCTCCTTCCCCCCACCTCGACCTCGGCCTTCCCCTCGTCTCCCTCTTTGTGGTGCTGCAGCTGTATCAGTGTCCCCTTTACGGCGAGCCCCCTGATGGACACGGTGTCTCCGGGGGAGGGGGTTTTGCCATTGTCGGCCCCGCCGTTTGCGGCAGGCGCGTAATCGTTTACGGTAATTTCTTCCAACAATCCCCGTTTAGTCGCGTGGAACTCTTCGTGGAGCTTCCCCTTTTTTACCATGCTGCTGTCCGCCGCGGCGAAGATCTCCTTGAATCGCCCGTCATATATTTTCAGGGTCTCTTTGATCTCCTCCCTGAAGGATCCGAGTATTGCGTCCCTCTTCTCGACTATCTTTGATGTAAGGAGCTTGAATTTAGCCTCGAGGTTTTCGATATGCTTTCTTATGTCGTGTATAGCCCTCCTCTCCTTTATTACCTTGGCACGCTCGTTCTCAAGGTCCATCACAAGATCGCTCAGGCGTCTTCCCTCCTCGGTGAGGTTCTTCTTGGCGTTTTCTATCACCTCTTCCGGGAGTTTTAACGACCTTGCGACCAACAGGGCGTTGCTTCCGCCGGGGGCGCCGTAGTTGAGCTTGTAGAGGGGCCTGTTTGTGGTTTCATCGAATACAACGGATACGTTGACGGCGTCATCCCGATTCAGGGCATAAGTCTTCAATATGTTTAGATGCGTTGTCACGAGAATGGTTGCATTTTTTTTACTTAAATAATCTAATATTGCGATGGCCAGGGCGCCCCCCTGCTCCGGGTCCGTTCCGGACATGATCTCGTCGATGAGGACGAGGGAGCCGTTTTCCGCCTCGGAGAGGATATATTTGAGCCTCGTGACCTTTGCGGAGAAGGTGGAGAGTTTCCCCTCTATATCCTGCTCGTCGCCTATGTCCGCAAAGACGTCCTTGAAGGGCACGGCCCTGCTCCCCTCCGATGCCGGAATCGGCACCCCGGTCTTGAACATCAAGGTCAACAGCCCCAGGGTTTTGAGGGCAGCGGTTTTCCCCCCGGTGTTCGCGCCGGAGAGGACGACTATCCTCTTTTCCCCCCCTATCTCTATGTCGATGGGGACGGCGTTTCGATTATCGAATTTCGGCGATCTTCCCTCCCTCTCGGTCAGGGAGAGGAGGGGGTGAACCGCGTTTATGAACGACAGGGAGCCGGAGTCGTCAACCTCCGGGGATACTCCGCCAATCGCATCGGCCGCCGCCGCCCTTGCTATCAGCGTGTCCAGCTCGACGATGATGCCGTGGTTGCCGTTCACCGCGTCCCTCGAATCGTTTATGTCAGACGAAATGCGCTTTAATATCCTGATCTCTTCGTCACTCTCCTTTTTGATCAGAAAGGAGAGCTCGTTGTTGATGTCCATCGTCTTTATCGGCTCGATGAAGAGGGTGGCGCCGCTGTTTGACCTGTCGTGGATTATACCGGACACCCGCCCTTTGAAATCCGCCTTGACCGGCAGGACGTAGCGCCCGTTTCTCATCGTCACGATCGGCTCCTGGAGGGCGTTGTCGAGCGCCGACGATTCTATCATCGTCGCAAGAAGGCGGTTTATTGCGTCCCGCTTCTTCCTGATATCCCCCCTGATCCTGTAGAGGCGGTCGCTGGCGCCGTCCAGTATCTCCCCCCGGGGGCTCAGCGTCCGCTCGATGTCCTTCTCGATTTCGGGAAGGGGGACGACCGGGTCGGTCAGGATCGCCGGCAGGGGGTACTTCTTCCTCAGGTTGTTGAGGAAGGACTTCACCCTTCGGTGCGCCGTTATGTTTGACCCCACCTCCTTTATCTCGTGGGGCGTCAGGTAGGTCCCCTCCACCCTTGTCCGCGTAAAAAGGTGGGACACGTCGCTGATCCCGGCAAGGGGTATCCTCCCCTCGACCGCTATGAGCTCCCGAAGCTCCGATACGATCTCGTGGACGTGGACTATCTCCTCGGTATTCGAGGAGGGGAGGAGCCTGAGACAGGCCTCCCTTCCCGGAGCCGTCAGCGCGAAGTCGGATACTATCTCCAATATCTTCGGGTATTCGAGGACTTTGAGTGTGCGATCGTCCATAGTCCCATAGTAATTTTTTAGACAGGGCTTTTTGGTCTTTGGGCCGGGAAATCGTTTAAAATGCGATTTTCCCCGCCTTATTACCGCCGTCTATCCAGTTGTAAACCGTAATATATAATAGCTACCGAACGTTCAAAGGTGTCAACGGGCAAAGAAGTGACAACGAGTGGAGAACGTCAATGAGTGAAGCTGTTTTATCAACCTGTTAAAATGAAAGTAGTTATCTTTAATCCCCTCATTTCGAAGAAGATCCCTTTTCATGTATCTATCCAATAAGGTGACCGAAACAATTAATCCGGCAATCAATGTGGCAATCAATCTGGCAAGGTGGTGTCAGAAGTAATCTGCGGGGATTCCCCCCTCGCTCGAAACGACAGAATTCCTTTACCTCGTTGAATGCCTCTGTAAAAAAGGAGGCCTTATCGAGAAATCTGGTGTATTAAGCGGATTTCTTGTTTCAAGTTACAGCGAGGAGAGAGCCTCCTTGACCATCCTGCTGACCAGCTTGCCGTCCGCCCTTCCGGTGGTCTTCGGCATCAGGAGCTTCATCACGCTTCCCATATCCTTCGGCCCGGATGCCCCGGCCTCCGAGACGGCGGCATCGACCATCTCCTTGAGCTCCTCTTCGGAGAGCTCTTCCGGGAGGTACTCCTTTAATATCTTGAGCTCTTCTTCCTCTTTTGCAACGAGGTCATCCCGCCCGGCCTTTTTATACTCCTCGATCGACTCCTTTCTCAGCTTGGCCTGGGAGTTCACCGCCTGAAGTAGCTCCTGGTCGTCCAACTCTTCCCTCTTTTCGACCTCCCTGTTTTTGATGGTGGTCTTCAGCATCCGTATGACGGAGAGCCTGACCGAATCTTTCGCCTTTTGCGCCGCCTTCAGGTCGGTTTCGAGTTTTTCTTTCAGGGACATAATATTTTTTCCTCCTCGCCCATCCTTTTGTCCGCTCATCTTTCTGTATGATATTTCTCTATTTTAACCGTATTTTAAATACAAAAACTATTATTATATCTTTTTATTATACTTTGTCAACACTTTGTTGATACATATTTGGAAAAATTTTGAGTTAAAGAAAGCTGTATATATTGTCGGAATAGGGGCTCTAAAAATTGGCTATGAGGTGAAGCCGGTGCCCGTTTGATAACTTCCTTTGACTTGGCCGTTGAGATGTGATAGTAAAATAATGTTGAATATTGATCTGTTTCAAGGGATTTATCATGGGACATATAACGGAAATCGATGGAATATCAATAGGGCACGTAACCGATGAGGAGCACCACACCGGAATATCGGCCGTGGTTTTTTCCCGGGAGATGCCGCTGGGGGTGGACGTGAGGGGGGGCGCCCCGGGAACCCGGGAGACGGACGTCTTCAATCCATTAAACCTCGTCGAGACGGCGGACGCGGTCGTTCTCTGCGGCGGGAGTGCCTACGGACTGACGGCGGCCTCCGGCGTGATGAAGTATCTCAAGGAGAAGGGGAGGGGGATCGAGACCGGCTACGGGAAGGTCCCCATCGTTCCGGGGGCCGTAATCTTCGACCTGCCGGTGACCGGGGGATATGTCCCCCCGACGGAGGAGCTGGTCTCCTGGGGATACAGCGCGGCCGAATCGGCGTCTGAAAAGGGGACGTCCGTCGGGAACGTGGGCGCCGGGGCGGGGGCCACTGTCGGTAAGATCTACGGCATGGATTACGCCGTGAAATCGGGGATCGGGTCGGCGGTGGTCGAGGGGGCGGGTGGCCTGAAGGCGGGGGCGATCGCCGCGGTCAATCCCCTCGGGGACGTAATAGACCCGGTCACGGGAAAGGTCATAGCCGGCGTGAGATCACCGGACAAAAAAGGGTTTGCAGACGCCAGGAAGCTGATAAGGTCGATCTTGTTTCCTTTCGCCCCCCCCATATCCTCGACCATCGTCGCCCTGGTGGCGGTAAACGGGAATTTCTCCAAGGTCGACATGAACCGCATCGCCAGGATGGCCCATGACGGAATAGCGAGGGCCGTCTATCCCTCCCACACGATGATGGACGGGGACACCGTTTTCGCCGCGGCGGCGGGGGGTGATCTGGGGTATGTGGACGTGACGGTGGCGGGGGCGCTGGCCGCCGAGGCGATGAGCCTGTCTATATTGGATGCGGTAAGGTCGGCTGTGACTATCGAGGGGTATCCCTCGATTGCTGACGTTTGAGGGGATTGAAAGGCCTCATAGATAGCGTTTGAGCCGGGAAAGGCGGGATATCTAACTAAATATCTTCGGGTGCGCTTTAACAGGGTGGAAATAACGGGAGTTTAAGCGGTCACGTTTTTGATTTCATCGATTTGATCCCGAAGGTGATGACGACGTATACGTCCAATATCGAGCCTATTACCCAGAAGCACCAATTGGAGAACATGTCGAACTCCTTTCCGGTTGATCCCTTTTACACTTCACGGCCCGGTCGTGGTTGGTCGAGGTGGAGTAATCGGTCTGCTGTTTCTAAAGAGTGAATAAGGCTCAAGGCCTTTGTCTGACGATCTTCCCATTTGGAGTTGGCGTATTTAGATATATCTCTTGCTGCAGAGAACCCTTTCAACACAGGCGCGAAATAGCAGGGAATTGTATTATTCTATTTTTCCCTGGTTAAAATGATATTGTCTTTGTAGCTGGAATAATATAACCTATGTCACAAAAGCTTTTCTATCTCTTCAACAAGAGATTTATTCCGACTTCCGGGGTGGGTTGTTGTTGACAATCTCGCGGATATTCAATAGAATTCAAAATCTATTTGATTGCGGGGCGATCTTTATTGTTGGGTAAGGATATCAAGATGAGAATTATGAAGCTGACAATATTTGCGGTATTATCAAGAAGTGATGGGAGGTAGTTTTTTTGGCAATCATAAAACCGTTCAGAGCCGTTAGATACAGCGACACACTCCTCAAAAACGCGGAGGGCCTCGTGGCCCCGCCCTATGATGTGATCTCCGAGGAGATGAAGGAGCATTTCTACGACCTCAGCCCATATAATATAGTGCGCCTTATCCTCGGGAAGGAATTTTCCGACGACGGCGATGACGACAACCGGTACACCAGGGCGAGGGATTTCATTTCGCTGTGGCTGAAGAAGGGTATACTGGTATCGGACGAAGCGGACTCGGTCTACGGCTACTCCCAGACGTTTACGGCCCCCAGCGGGGATTCGGTGACAAGGAGAGGCTTTATAGCGCTGGTTCAGCTCTCCCCCTGGGGGGAGGGGGGGATATTCCCCCACGAGAGGACGGACCCGAAGCCCAAGTCGGATCGTCTGATGCTCATCAGAACGACCGGTTACTGGCTGAGCTTTATCTTCTCCCTCTACTCGGATGAGACGGGTCAGTCCAATCGCCTTATAAAGAGGGTGGTCGATGACAGGGAGCTCGCAAGATACAAGGACGGGGAGGGTATAGAGCACGTCCTGACGATATGCCAGGACAGGGAGGTGCACGGGTCGCTGATCGAGGCGCTTGCCGACAAGGAGATATTCGTGGCGGACGGCCACCACAGGTACGAGACGGCACTGGCCATGAAAGATGAGATTGGGGTGGAGGGGAAAAAGGCAGATGCGCTGAATTACGCCATGATGTACTTCTGTCCCATGGAGGGGGAGGGGATAGTTATCATGCCGAGTCACAGGGTGGTCACGCTCCCGGATGAATTCGACTCCGCGGGGTTTATCGAGAAGGTCGGCCGCTATTTTAAGGTGGAGGAGATACCCAGCGGGGAGGGCGCATCGAAATTCCTCTCTTCTGTCGAGGGAATGAGCAAGGGGAGCTTCGGCTGCTGTCTCAACGGTGGAGAATATTTTATCTTCACGCTTTTGGACAACGGCTCCGTCAAGGAGTTCTTCCCGTCGTCGATGATCGACCTGTTGAGGGATATCGACGTTACGATCCTGCGCAGCGCCGTAATCGAGGGGATAATGGGGATCGAAGATCCGGAAATAGCCTACACGAAGGACGGCAACGATGCGATTGAGATGACCGCGGACGGTAAGAGGGCGGCCTTCTTGATCAATCCGACGAGGATGGAAGACGTCAAGGCGGTCTCCCTTGCGGGGGAGCGGATGCCGCAGAAGAGCACATATTTCTATCCAAAGGTCTCCTCGGGGCTCCTCCTCTACAGGCTTTTTGATTAGCGTGAATTGGGGGGATTGATCTGCGTTGTTTTAGGGCGGCGACGATGCGTATTGGATCGGAAACCGGGGGGATGGGCCGAACGCCCCTCGTTCTGGACCAGCCGGAAGGGGGGTACCGGTATACCCTGGATCCTTTTCTGCTGGCGTCCTTTGTCAAGCTGGGGAGGGGAGAGAGGGTAATTGATCTCGGCTCCGGCGTCGGGGTTATCGGCCTTGTCTTGGCCTCGATTTATCCGGATGTGCATATCACGGGGATCGAGATTCAGGGTGGGCTTCACGAGGCGTCTCTCAAAAATATCGTGGGCAGCGGCTCGATCGAAAGGGTGGAGAGCCGCCTCGGGGATTTCAGGAGTATAGGAAACTATTTTCGGCCGTCGTCGTTTACCGCGGCCGTTTCCAATCCCCCCTACTATACGGCGAACCGGTGCAGGATAAGCCGAGACAGGGGAGTGGCCGTCGCCAAGCACGGGATAAAGGGCGGAATTGGGGAGGTAATCGACGCGTCGTCGATCGTCCTGATAGAGGGGGGGAGCCTGTCGTTGATATTCCCGGCGGAAAAATTTAGTGGCCTCGAGGCGCTCCTCAACGACAGGGGATTTTCGATAAAGCGGGCCAGGTTTGTCAAGTCCAAGGAACACCTCAAGGCGAAGGCCGTGATGCTGGAAGCGGTCCTCGGTACGGCGACTCAAACGGAAGTTGCCCAACCCCTTATCGTTCACGATGGGGAGGGCGGCTATACGGATGAGGTGAGCGGAATCTTCGAGAGAATTGGCGCCCGGTCGTTTTAGAGGGCCGGTTTTACCGTGCGGAACGCTATCCGGTAGCCTTTCCAATTAACTGTTGACATGAAGTGGTCAAAGTGTTTTAATAAACATATCACAATTACTCTATTTGGATGTTGAAATTGTAAAATTTCACACTTAAGATATTATGGCTCAGGAACTGAAACAAGAGCTCAAGCTTACACAAAAGTTGATATTGACACCTCAGCTTCAACAGGCCATAAAACTCCTCCAGCTTACCCGGGTGGAGCTTTTGGAGCATGTCAATCAGGAATTGTGTGAGAATCCCGTTCTCGAAGAGTTCCAGGAGGATCAGGACGGCCGGGAGGGTGAAAAGGGGGACGAGGTTAATAGTAACAAGGAAGACCTGACCATAGAGTCGATATTGAAGGGAGCGGGGGGAGATGATACATGGGGAAGCTATCCCTCTTCCTACTCAGGGTCTTTCACGGATTCGGATGAGAAACAGCAGTTTATCGAAAACACCTGCATCAAGAAGACCTCGCTTTTGGATCACATCTTGTGGCAGTTGAGGATGAACAACTTCAGCGAGGAAGAGTTCAAGATCGGCACGATAATAGCCGGAAACCTGAATGACGATGGATACCTGACCTTGTCGATCGAAGAGGTATCCGAGAGGGGGGGGTGCGAGCCGTCGCTCGCCGAGGAGGTTCTCAAGGATATCCAGCTCTTCGATCCCGTCGGTGTGGCTTCCCGGGATCTGAAAGAGTGTCTCAATGTACAGGCGGATTACTATGAGGTCTCGGACCCGGTCGTCTTTACGGTGATCGACGAGTATCTTCCCAAGCTCTCGAACAAGAATTACACCTACATAGCAAAGAAGCTCGGCGTCAAGAAAGAGCGCCTGATGGATGCGATAGAGGTAATAACCGCCCTTGAGCCGAAGCCCGGCAGGTCGTTTATTACCGAAGAGCCCAGTTATATAGTCCCGGACGTCTACGTCTTTAAATTCGAAAACGAATACGTGGTGACGCTCAACGACAGCGGCCTTCCAAGGTTGAGGATAAACAGGTTTTACAGGGATATCTTGAGAGACGGCAGCAGCGCCTCCGACGGGGTAAAGGATTTTGTCAAGGAGAGGATCAAGTCCGCCACCTGGCTTATCAAGAGCATTCAACAGCGTCAAAGGACTATGTACAAGGTGGCCAAGAGCATCGTCACATATCAGGAGGAGTTTCTGGAGAGGGGAACAAAATATCTCAAGCCCCTGATTTTGAGGGACGTCGCTCAGGACGTGGAGGTTCACGAGTCAACGGTCAGCCGCGTTACCAACGGGAAGTACATTCACACCCCCAGGGGTGTTTTTGAGTTGAAGTATTTTTTCACGACGAGGGTCGCGTCCAACAGCCAGGACGGGAGATCTATGGAGAGTGTGAAAAGCAGGATAAAGGAGCTGATATCGAGCGAGGATCCTAAAAGCCCGATAACCGATAAGCAGATTGTCAGGCTTTTGGAGAGCGAGGGTGTTTTTATCGCCAGGAGGACCATAGCAAAATATCGTGAAATGATGGGTATCCTCTCTTCCGCGGGCAGGAGGGGAAGCTGATCCAAGGAGGTTTTTTTTAATGCGCATATCCGTTACCTTTAGACACATGGAGCCGACCGAGGAGTTCAGGAAGTACGCAGAGGAGAAAATTGGAAGATTAAAGAAATATTTATACAACCCGGTCGACGCAAAGGTGGTTCTCTCCGTTGAGAAGCACAGGAATATCGCGGAGGTGGTGATCAACGCCGACAAGACGACCATCAAGGGAAAAGAGACCACCGACGACATGTACAAGGCGATCGATACGGTCACCGAGAAGATAGAAAAGCAGATAAAGAGACATAAGGGAAAGCTTATAAAACACAAGGGGAACAACACCAGGGATCTCCCCGAGGCCGCGGCGGAGCCGACGGTGGATGCCGAAGTGGAGTTGGACAAGGGGGGGATTTCGATCATAACGAAGGCCATAGACACAAAGCCGATGACCGTGGAGGAGGCCGCAATGCAGCTGGGCATGTCGAACTCGGAGTTCATGGTCTTTCAAAACGCCGATACCAAGAGGGTAAACGTGGTTTATAAGCGGAAGGACAGCAACTACGGACATATTGTCCCGAGGGTCAAGAAATAGCTTGGGTGAAAAACTTTAAATTCAAAAGTCACCGGGGTAATTGATGAAGCTTTTGGATATCTTAGATCAGGATCTGATTAAAGCCGACATTACATCGAAGGGTAAAAGAGAGGTCTTGGAGGAGCTTTCGGCAATCGTTGCCAATCGGGAAGGTCTCGATTTAAAGGAGCTTGTAAATGTTCTGGAAGAGCGAGAGAAGCTGGGGAGCACAGGGATAGGCAACGGAATCGCGATTCCCCACGGCAAGCTCAAGGGATTGAAGAATTTGGTCGCCTCGTTCGGGAGATCCGCGAAGGGCGTGGATTTCGAGTCGATAGACGGGAAACCCACACACCTTTTTTTCCTCCTTATCGCCCCGGAGAACACCGCGGGGACACACCTCAAGGCCCTGGCCAGGATATCGAGACTCTTAAAGGACAAGAAGTTCAGAGAAGACCTTTTGCGTGCCAAGACGTCGGAGGAGATATTTAGTATTATAAAAGAAGAAGACGATAAATTTTAGCTGGGTCACCTTGGAGATCGAAGATTTGTATATCCCTTTTGTTTTTGTTAAGGCGGATTACTACACGGGGGCGGCAAATGAACGGTCAATCACTAATCGATTGTCAAGGGGATGGCGGCAAGAAGAAGGCGACGAGAAGGGGGTGGGCCGTTGGTTTTTTTGATTGATGATTGACCATCTATCTGCGGCCGCAGGTCGCGTTGGTTCCTTTTTTGAGTGGAAAAAACAATTCTTCATGGAACCCTGGTGAGGATGATGACCAGGGGTGTTCTCCTTCTGGGAGACAGCGGATCGGGGAAAAGCCTGTTTGCCCTATCCATTCTGTATGATGGGGGGAGGCTCGTTTCCGACGATGTGGTTGAGGTTTTTCGCCGGGGGGACGATCTCTTCGGGAGAGCGCCGGGGTCGATGGGGGCGGGGGGGAGTGGCGGAGAATTAGGAGGAGACGGAGAATTGGGGGAAGGGGGGCAATTAGGGAGCGGCGGACAATTGAAGGAGACAAGGGGGCTTTTGGAGGTAAGGGGGGTCGGAATCGTCGATATAGGGAGGGTCCTGGGGCCCTCTTTTGTTATTGACGAGTCGAAGATCGATCTCGTTGTAAGGCTAGGCAGTTCAAAGAGGTCTCCGGGGGCGGACGGTGATTCTGAACGTAATTGCGGCGGCCTTGGCGTTGGTGTGGGTGGGTCGGAGCTCCTGGGCGTTTCACTTCCCGAGATTTCTTTCAGCGAGACGATCGATCCTAAAAGGCTCGTGACGGCGATAACGGACTTTATACTCTGTGGATCCCAAAACAGCGCGGTTCTTAAGGTGCTGCTCGGAAATAATGGGTGAAAAAAAAGATATAAAGCTGCTGATAGTAACGGGGCTTTCAGGGTCTGGCAAGAGCACCGTTCTCAAGGCGATAGAGGACAGTGGATTTTACTGTATCGACAACCTTCCAGTTGTGCTTCTTCCGGAGGTCTTGGGGCTCGTCGTCAAATCCGAGTGGGAGATCGACAGGATAGGACTGGTGATGGATGTAAGGGGAAGGAGCTTTATTCAGGAGCATCCGAGGATTCTGAGCGAGCTCGAGGGGATGGGACAGGACTATCAGCTGGTTTTCATGGAGGCGAACGACGACGTCCTCTTCAGACGATATAAGGAAACGAGGAGGGCACATCCCCTTAACAGGGACGATCCCAGGGAGGGGATAGAGAAGGAGCGGGAGATCCTCTCCGGTTTGAGGAAGATATCCCATAAGGTGATAGACACATCGAGCCTTACCCCCCACGATTTGAGAGCCGTTGTCTTTGACCAGCTGATCGATGGTGTATTGAAGAGGGGGCTGAATCTCAATGTCGTCTCTTTCGGCTACCGCTACGGAAATCCGATCGATGCGGACATAGTTATAGACGTGAGGTTTCTCCCGAATCCGTACTTCGTCGAGGAGCTGAGGCTGTTGTCCGGCTTGAAAAAAGAGGTGAGGGAATATGTCCTCGGAAAGGAGGTAACGGAGAGATTTCTATCGAAGCTAAAGGATCTCTTCAGCTTCCTCCTTCCGCATTACGTTGACGAGGGGAAGGCGCTCCTCACGATAGCGGTCGGATGTACCGGGGGGATGCACAGGTCGGTGGTGATAGCCCAGGAGCTTTATACGATGTTCAAGGAAATGGATAACTACACCGTAAGGGTGAAACACCGGGATATAAAAGAGACATGATTTTATCGGGTGGCGAAAAATGGTGGGGATAGTCATCGTTTCACATTTGAATCTTGCCGCTGAGATATTGAAGACGGCGGAGCTTATTGTGGGTAAGATTGACGAGTCAATTACCCTCTCTCTGGATCCCAAAAAGGATGTGGAGATATTGACGGCCGAGATCAAAGAAGCGATAAAAAAGGTAAACAGCGGCGACGGCGTTATTATTCTAACGGATATGTTCGGGGGCACGCCGTCAAACCTCGCTATGAGCTTCCTCGGAGACGAGGTCGAGGTCGTGTCCGGGGTGAACCTCCCGATGATTATAAGGATAGCCATGGAGAGGAAAGGGGTGGATCTCAAGAGCCTGGCCGTAAAGGCCAAGGAATCGGGCAGAGACAATATCAACGTTGCCACCGAGTTTTTGAGCAGGAAGAAATAGTCATGGGGATTGTACTTATCAGGGTAGACAGCCGTTTGATTCACGGTCAGATTCTCGAGGCGTGGATACCCTTTACGGAAGCGGAGTCGATCGTGGTCGTGGACAACGAGGTGGCCGAAAACCTCCAGAGGCGCACCATTATGGAGATGGCCATTCCAAGCAAGATAAGTGTGGAGTTCGATACGGTGGACGAAGCCGTAGAAGATTTTTTGAACGGCGGATACAAGGAGAAGAGGACCTTGGTTCTGTTCTCAAACGTTCAGGACGCCGTCGAGGCCTTCGATAAGGGATTTGTATTCGATTCGCTGAACCTCGGGAACATGCACTTCTGCAACGGCAAGGTGCAGGTCAGCTCTAATCTCTGCATGGGCAATCAAGATTGCGAGTGCATCACTAGGCTCACAAAGAAGGGGGTCTCCATAGATTCGAGATCGGTGCCCGGCGAGAAGTCCCTCGAGGTCAACAAGCTTTTGAGCATTGCGGCGGGTTACTAAATTATGCCGGCAGGAGTCATATTCGATATTTTATTGATTGGACTGATAGGCGGGGCCCTGCATCTCGACAGGACGGCGGCGTTTCAGTTTATGGTGTCGAGGCCGATCGTCGCCTCGGTCATTGCGGGCTCCGTCCTCGGGGAGCCGATGGTGGGATTGGGCTCCGGACTTGTCCTGGAGCTCCTCTGGCTGGGGATACATCCCCTGGGCACCTCCATCCCCCCGGACGATACGGTCGTTTCCGTCGCGGTTCCAGCGGGCGTAATCCTGGCGGATCGTCTGACGGGATCGATACTCGGGTTGGATACTGCCGCCGTCTTGGCCCTGGCGATATTGGTATCGCTCCCCTTGGCGGCCGTCGGGAAATGGATGGATATCGGACTCAGAAAGCTGAACGGAAGTTTTTTGAATAGGGCCAGGGAAGGGGTCAAAGCCGGGGATCATAGTGCCATCGGGAGGCAGGTGGCGAAGAGTCTCCTGGCTATTTTCTCCGCCTTTGCCGTTTTGACGGCCATTGGAGTCTGTCTCCTTTCGGCCTTTATTTGCATAATATATCCGATGCTCGGCCGACACCTCCTTTCGGCACTCAAGCTGGTCTACTTTACGATACCTTTTTTCGGCGGCCTGGGAATTCTCGCAAGGTTGAGGAAGGATGAAAGGTTCAAATTTTCGGCCGCCTTTTTGGGCACATATGCGCTACTTTTCGTAGCTTTGAGGTTTGTCTCGTGAGAGCGGTTTTGATAAAAACATTCTTCAGGAGCTTTTTCATACAGGGTTGCTGGAACTTCAATAGGATGCAGAACGTCGGGTTCGCCTTTGGGATATCGCCGGTTTTGCTGAAGGTGTTCGAGGAGGGGGAGGGGAGGTCGGAGGCGCTTTTGAGAAGCCTCGAGCTCTTCAACACACATCCCTACATGGCCACGGCGATCTTGGGCGTTGCGGGCGGGATGGAATTGACCGGGGGAGGAGGTGCCGGGGGTGAAGGGAAGGCCATCTCCGAGATGAAGGAGACGCTTTCGGGGCCCCTCGCGGGGCTCGGTGACTCCTTTTTCTGGGCCACGCTGAAGCCCCTCTTTTCCGTCACCGCGGTGATATCCGGCTTTATGGCCAGCTTTATGACCGGCTTTGTGGGGGGGCTTGTTGCGCCAATTATCTTTTTGGTCCTTTACAACTCGTTTCACCTCTGGATGAGGGTAAAGGGTTTTTCGGTGGGGGTGAGAGGAGGCTCCGGGCTGATCGATTTTTTGCGGGATCTGAAACTCCCGGAAGTAACCGAGAGGTTGACCGGTCTCATTGCCCTATTGACGGGGGTGCTCCTTGCGGGGCTGTCTTTTTTTATGCCGTCATTTTTAAACGCCGGGGATTGGGGCCTTTGGGGGAATCTGATGTTTTTCGCCCTGATTCCCGTTATCTTCCTCTACTTTCTGGTAAAAAAGGGGATTTCCCTTATCGTTGTGTTGTACGTTTACACGCTTCTTTGTATGGCCGGATTTTTTACTCTTGGATCGTATGTTCACTGAGTCCGTTGAAGAGGTAATGGTTTTTATATATGTCTGAAGTCAAAGGAAAAGAGGAGAGTGTCTCCGGAGACCTGTTTGATGGCAAATTCGTCATTAAAAACAAGCTCGGTCTCCACGCTAGGGCTGCGGTCGTTTTGGTTCAGGCGGCGGGGAAATACGAATCCGAGATAACCGTTTCCAAGGACGATATAGAAGTAAACGGGAAGAGCATCATGGGGATACTTATGCTTGGGGCGACGATGGGGAGCACCATCAGGGTAACGGCCAGGGGCTCCGACGCCGAAAAAGCCGTCGCGGAGCTCGGCAGGCTCATTTCGAGCAAGTTCGGTGAAGAGTGATATGGCAATAAATAGAAAAAAGGCGAAGGAAGTAAAGATATCCGGCATCGGTGTTTCCTCCGGAATCGCCATAGGCAAGGTCTATCACCTGGACAGAACGAAGGTAAAGTACACAACGAGGTTTATAAAGGGCGAGAGGGTAAAGGACGAGATTTCGCGGTTCAACGAGGCCGTGAAAAAATCGATCGGTCAGCTTGCAGAGGTCAAGGGGAGGATTCCCCCCGAGAAGTTCCAGGAGTTCAAACATATCATAGATGCGCATCTTCTGATAATGAAAGACAAGATGCTCAACGACGAGACCATAAAGACGATAAAGACAAGGCATATCAACTCCGAATGGGCGCTGAAGATAGTCCATGAGAAACTGAATAAATCCTTCGAGGCCATTGACGACGAGTACCTCTCCGGCAGGGCCAGCGACATCGACTATGTCGTGGAGAGAATCATGAGAAACCTCGCGGGAAAGGACCAGGAGAGCCTCTCCGGGATCGACGAGGATGTCATCGTTGTCGCCCACGATCTCTCCCCCGCGGACACCGCCCAGATCGACAGGGACATCATCAAGGGCTTCGTAACCGATATCGGAGGCAAGACCTCCCACACCGCGATCATGGCGAGGTCTCTGGAGATACCTGCGGTTGTGGGGCTCGAGGAGGTGAGCCGTTCCGTCAACAGCGGTGACTGCATCATCGTAAACGGAAGCGGTGGAGAGGTAATCATAAACCCCAGTCCTTCCGTAGTGAAGCGGTACGAAAAGAAGCTCAAGAAGTATCTGGACGAGGAGAGGGAGCTTCTGTCCCTTAAAGACCTTTCACCCGTGACCACCGACGGCCATGAGATCAGGCTCATGGCAAACATAGAGATGCCCCACGAGCTGGAGTCCATAGAGGAGCACGGCGCTCAGGGAATAGGTCTTTACCGTACCGAGTTCATATATCTGAATCGTAGAAAGCTCCCCACGGAGGACGAGCATTTCGAAGTATATAAAACCGTGGTGGAGCGAACGAAGCCGGAGATTACAACCATACGAACCTTTGACCTGGGCGGGGATCGCTTTCTCTCCCCCCTCGAGCTCGCAAAGGAGATGAACCCCGCGATGGGGCTTCGGGCCATAAGGTTTTGCCTCAAAGAGGTGGATATCTTCAAGGACCAGCTGAGAGCGATCTTGAGGGCGAGCCACTTCGGACCGGTCAGGGTCATGTTCCCGATGATAAGCGGAATGGAGGAGCTCCGTCAGACAAAAGAGATACTGGAAGAGGCGAAGGGGGAGCTGCGCTCCCGGGGCGTTCCCTTTGACGAGGGAATTCAAATAGGGATGATGATGGAGGTCCCCTCCGCCATGGCTATCGCCGACTTTTTGGCCGAAGAGGTCGATTTCTTCAGCATAGGAACGAACGACCTGATCCAGTATTCGCTGGCCATCGACAGGGTAAACGAGCACGTCAACTACCTCTACGAGCCCCTCCACCCGGCGGTGCTCAGGATGATCAAGGGCGTTGTGAAGAGCGCCCACGTCTCCGGCATCACGATAGGCATGTGCGGAGAGATGGCCGGGGAATCCCTCTATCTCCCGATCCTGGTGGGGATGGGACTGGACGAGCTTTCGATGAACGCCCTGTCGATCCTCCGGGTAAAAAAGATACTCAGAAGCGTCTCGTATAAAGATTGTCGAGAGATTGCGAAAAAGGTGCTCACCTTTTCGACCGCAAGAGAGATAGATCAATATGTTTTCGAGGAGATGACAAGTTGGTTTCCCGATGACTTCAGGGGAATGAAGCCCCCCGGGTAGCCTTTAAAGCCACAATCATGCAGAAGCTCTCCCGGGGCCTTTTAATATAATAGATCTGTCTCCTATGGCTCAAAAAAATCTTTTTCTTGACATATCCCTCTCAAGATTATATGATTACAAATTTGGTGATTTTGAAAATGGTGCAATATCGAGCGCGGGCGAACGTCTTTAGAATTGACACTATTTTTCGACTCAAATACTCAGCTTACTTCGAAAATTTGAGTTATTAAGAGTTTAGTAAAAGCTTAAGGTCGGTAATCTTGATGGGATTCTCGGCCATCTACTACACACATTACAGTATCCGGAGGTATCCGTTATGTCAATGACAAACTTCCTTTTCACTTCGGAATCGGTCACCGAAGGCCATCCCGATAAAGTGGCAGATCAAATCTCGGACGCAATCCTTGACGCGATGATCAAGGACGACAAAAAATCACGGGTCGCCTGCGAGACGCTCGTCTCGACCGGCCTTGCGATAATCGCAGGCGAGATAACCACCCAGACCTGGGTCGATATGCCGGAGATAATCAGAAACACCATAAAGGAGATAGGCTACATCGAAGCAAACATGGGCTTCGATTACAAAACGTGCGCCGTCCTTACCACCATCGACAAGCAGTCACCCGACATCTCCCAGGGGGTAACGGCGGGCACGGGCCTCCACAAGGAGCAGGGGGCGGGAGACCAGGGTCTCATGTTCGGGTTCGCAACGGACGACACCCCGGAGCTGATGCCGATGCCAATAATATACGCCCACAAAGTCTGCAGGAAGCTCGCCGAGGTCAGGAAGAATAATACCCTCGACTTTCTCCGCCCGGACGGCAAGTCCCAGGTGACGGTGGAGTACGTCGACGACAGACCGGTCCGGGTGGATGCGGTGGTCGTCGCCGCCCAGCACACCGAGACCGTAAAGTACAAAACGTTGAGGGAAGGCATCATCGAGGAGGTGGTAAAGAAGGTGATCCCTGAGAATATGCTCGACAAAGACACCAAATATCACATCAACGCAACGGGACGGTTCGTCCTGGGCGGGCCCCAGGCGGACTGCGGCCTGACCGGAAGGAAGATAATCGTCGACACATACGGCGGCCAGGGGAGCCACGGCGGCGGGGCCTTCTCCGGTAAAGACCCGTCGAAGGTGGATCGCTCCGGCTCCTATATGGCGAGGTACGTCGCCAAGAACATCGTGGCGGCGGGGCTCGCCAGAAAGTGCGAAGTCCAGGTGGCCTACGCCATCGGGGTCGCCGAGCCGGTCTCCTTGATGATCGACACCGGGGGAACCAGCGTAATCCCCCCCGACCAGATAGCGGCAGTCGTAAGGGAGGTCTTCGATTTTAGGCCCGCCGCTATGATCAAGAAGCTCGATCTCTTAAAGCCGATGTTCAAAAAGACCGCCGCATACGGCCACTTCGGTAGGGAAGGTGAGGGCTTCAAGTGGGAGGAGAAGGACATGGCAGGTAAATTGAAGAAAAAAGCCGGTCTGTAATCAGGCTCCCTCAGCGTTGTAAGGTTGGCCGGCGAGATTGGCCGAAATTGCTAGAGATTGGTCGAAGTTGATATTAATACGGGGATAGGCAAGGGCAATTAATATCTTGGGCGGATTTGGCTGGGTTGAATAGATTGTTGCCTCAATTGAGTGGGCCGGCCTACAGCTGAAACCGAAGAGATCCTTACATGAGGGACGTAAAAATACAAACTATAAGCAGGAGCATTAAAAAGTGAAATCCGATATCAAAGATCCCGGGTTGAAGGAAAAGGGGGTGCTCAGAACCGAGTGGGCCAACATGGCCATGCCGGTTCTCAACTCCATAAAGAAGCGATTCGAGGCGGAGAGGCCCCTCTCCGGACTTACGCTGGGGGCTTGTCTCCACGTAACGACAGAGACGGCGAGCCTCGCCATAACCCTGAACGCCGGCGGCGCAAAGGTCTTCGTCTGCGCGTCCAATCCCCTCTCCACGCAGGACGACGTGGCGGCCGCCCTCGTCACCGAGTACGAGATTCCGGTCTTCGCAATAAAGGGGGAGGACGACAAGACCTACTACGACCACATCAACGCAGTCATCGACGAGAAGCCGCAGATCACACTGGACGACGGGGCGGACCTCGTATCCACGCTCCACTCGGAGAGGACGGAAAACATCGCAAACGTCATCGGGGGGACGGAGGAGACGACGACCGGCGTCATTAGGCTCAACAGCATGGCGGCGTCCGGGGTTCTTAAGTACCCGATCGTCGCCGTAAACGACGCCGAAACGAAGCACTTCTTCGACAACCGCTACGGAACGGGGCAGTCTACCATCGACGGTGTGGTGAGGGCCACAAACCGCCTTATCGCCGGTTCCATCTTTGTGGTCTGCGGCTACGGCTGGTGCGGCAAGGGGCTCGCCATGAGGGCGGGCGGCATGGGGGCGAACGTGATAGTGACGGAGGTCGATCCGATGATGGCGCTGGAGGCGGTCATGGACGGATTTCGGGTGATGCCGGTTCTCGAGGCAGCCGAGATCGGCGACATCTTCGTGACGGTCACCGGAGACATCAACGTAATAAGCGCCGAGTGCTTCGACAGGATGAAGAACGGCGCGGTCGTGGCGAACTCCGGGCACTTCAATGTGGAGCTCGACCTCGAGGGGCTGGAAAAGCTCACTAAGTCGAAGCGGGAGATCAGGGACTTCGTTATGGAGCACACCCTCAAGAGCGGCAGGCGCGTATACGTCCTTGGGGAGGGGAGGCTTATAAACCTCGCCTCCGCCGAGGGACACCCCTCCGCCGTTATGGACATGAGCTTTGCGAACCAGGCGCTCTGCGTCGAGTATATCATGAAGAATCACGAGGACTTCGCCAACAAGGTATATTCGGTTCCGGAGAGGATAGATAAGGAGATAGCCAGGCTCAAGCTCGACTCGATGGGGATTGTGATCGACACCCTGACCGAAGAGCAGAGGAAGTACCTCGAATCTTGGGAGATGGGGACTTAAGGTTTATTGGATATGGTTTTTGTTCCTGTGGATAATTAGGATTAAAAATTAGGATTTACGTTCAGGATTTAATATTATGGAAATGAGGGAGAGGAGGCGAAGAAGCGGTACCGATAGGTGACTTGTGATTTATATGTTCCACTCCTTCATATCGACAGAGATAAACAGCCGGGGGCATTTAAGGCCCCCGGTTTTTGTGGTTTGATCCCACTTTATTTTGGCGACTGTGGATTTGAGATAAATGGGCGGAAAGAAACTGTTAAACAGGTCCCCGATTGCGGGATTGAAAAGGGGCTATATCGCCGACTCGTCCCTCGTATTGATCTGCGTCTTCTGGGGCATGTCCTTCATACTGGTCAAGCAGGCGATAGAGGAGATAAACCTCTACTACTTCATCTTTCTGAGGTTTGCCATCGCCACGTCTATCCTCCTCCCACTCTTCTCCAGGAGGCTGAAGCATTTGAACCTGAAGCTCGTCCGGGACGGCGTAATCCTCGGGGGGTTTCTCTTCATCGCCTTCATTACACAGACGGTGGGGCTCCAGTACACCTCTGCCTCTAACGCCGGGTTCATAACCGGCCTACACGTGGTCCTTGTTCCCCTGATGCTGGCGATCTTTTTCAAGAAGAAGCCTGCATTGACGGCCACAGTGGGCGCGTTTATCGCCGCGGTGGGCCTCTTTTTTCTCACCGTCTCCGACCAGTTCACGATAAACAGGGGCGACGTCTGGGTGATATTGTGCTCGGTGAGCGTGGCGTTTCAGGTCATCCTCACGGGGTGGTACGCGGTAAGGCACGATGTCTATCTCTTGGCGCTGGTTCAGATAATCACCGTCTTGTTCCTCACTGGGATAACAACGGCTTTCATTGGGGGAGCGGCCGTGCCGTTAAGTGTCCTTTCCCCTTTCGTGATCTTCGTCATTATCCTCATGGCGGTATTCGCCACCGCCTTCAACTTCACCGTTCAGGTGTGGGCGCAGCAGTACACGACGCCCACGAGGGCAGCCGTCATATTCACGATGGAGCCGGTCTTCGCGGCGCTCTTCGCCTACCTCTGGGGCGGGGAGATATTGAACTTCAGGGGATACTTTGGCGCCGCCCTGATATTTTTAGGGATAATATTGAGCGAGTTTCGGGCAAAGAAGTGGGACGGGGAGGGGAAAAATCCCCCAATCGATGCGGACGGATAGAGGTTTTTATCGCCCTATAGCTATAGCCTATAGATATGGTCTTGCTGTTCATTTCAAGACATTGCTGATATAATTCGGCTCGCCCGAAATTTGGAGATATGCCATGACAAAGTACGTCCACGGATACTCGGAGCGGGAGACCGAGCGCCTTTACGATCAGGCGGGATCGGTGAGAGACCTGATTCACCACGACAGCCTCTATCCTGCGGGGAGCCTGATCCTGGAGGTGGGGTGCGGTGTGGGCGCCCAGACCGTGACCCTTGCAAGCCAGAACCCGGACTCGGATTTCGTATCGATGGATATCGCCGAGGATTCGCTACAAAAGGCCAAAGCCTTGATCGAAAGGGAGGGGATAGAAAACGTGGAATTCAGACCCGCAGATATTTTCTCCCTCCCCTTCGAGGACGACAGCTTCGACCACGCCTTTATCTGCTACGTATTGGAGCACCTCGAAGACCCGGTCAGCGCTGTGTCGAAGATATTGGAAGTGGTAAAACCCGGGGGTACGGTAACGGCGATAGAGGGGGATCACGGGTCGTGCTACTTCCACCCGGAGACCCCGGAGGCGGTAAAGGCCTGGAGATGCCTGATCGAGGCACAATCACGCATAAGTGGTGACTCCCTCATCGGAAGGAGGCTCTACCCGCTCCTGACGGAGGGGGGCCTGAAAAACGTCTCCGTCTCCCCCAGGATGGTCTACGCCGATAAGAGCAGGCCGGACCTGATAGACTCGTTCGTGCTCAAGACGATAATCCCGATGGTCGAGGGGGTTAAAGAGCAGTCACTTAAGCTTGGTCTGATCGACGAGAAGACATGGGAAAAGGGGATAGGCGACCTATACGCGATTACGGAGAGGGACGACGGCACGTTCTGCTACACGTTTTTCAAGGCTGTCGGTAAGAAGGCTGGCTGAGGGGGATTTCTACCTTATCAAGATATTGTCAGCCTCAGGCCCTGCGGCCGATCTTAAGAGGGGTTGATTAATCCCGGTTGAAGAACTTCAACTTATATATGTTTTCAGGAATTGACTTATATAAAAGCCCGCCGTATCAAAAAGACATTTTGAATATTTAAAAAATTACCGAAGACCGTCGATACGATCCACAAACCGGCACCCCCCACCACACATTTCAATACCCGACATCATCTGAATCGAATCCCGATGCCTTCCATCTTTAAATTAGATTTCCCTTCCCTCCTTAACCCTTCGGTGCCTTCGGCTTGCTCCCGGCAGGATACTTTATCGAGGCCGCCCTCCTGACCTTAATCGACGCCCTCTCGATCGCCTCGGAAATAGCCTCTTTGACATCGGTCCCCTTCCTCCGAAGATCGATGCTCAAGATATACTCGGCGCTGGGTTTGAGGAACTTTATCACCTTGAGGTAGAGCTTGTTTTCCTTGACCCACGTCTTGGAGAGCCGTTTGGCGTAAGCAGCTATCATGGCGTTGAAAAAGTCGAAGCGGTAAAACCTCCTTATCACCTCGAGGGTCGAGTAGAACCTCCTGTGCCCCCTGATCTGCGCCCGCTGGAGGCAGTAAGGGTCGACCCTCTTGGGGCTGAAGACGACGTGGTGGCCGTCGTAGAAGCTCCAGTCTTTGATGATGATTCGGCCGTCCGCCTCGATCTCCCTGTACACCGGGGTTCCGGGCAGCGGCGTCAGGATGAGAAACTGGACCGAGTCGACCGCGTTTTTCCTGGCGAACCTGACCGTCTCCTTGAACGTCTTCTCCTCGTCCTGGTCGAACCCGAAGACGAACATCCCGTGGACGCTGATGCCGAACTCACGGAAACCGCGAAGTCCCTCCTCCATGTCTTCCAGGGTCTGACTCTTGTTCATCTTTTTCAGGCTCTCCGGGGAGACGCTCTCGAGACCGATGAACACCGTTTTTAGGCCGGCGTCCCTCATGAGCCTCATTAGCTCCCTGTCTTTGCCGGCGTCCACCCTGACCTGGGCCGACGAGACAAATTTAAAGTCCTCCTCAATCATCCTCCTCATAAGCTCCTTTGCCCTCTTCGGGTTGGCGACGAAGTTGTCGTCGTAAAAGAAGATGCTGTTTTTCCTGTCGTCGTATTTTCTCAGCTCCTCGATTATCGCATCCACGCTCCTGTAGCGCATCTTGCGCCCGAACATCCGGGTTACCGAGCAGAAGTTGCAGTTGTAGGGGCACCCCCTGGAGGTCTGCATCGGGATGACCCTCTTGGTCCATCCCTTCTTTTTGAAGAAATGTGTGCCTAAAAGTGTAAAGTCCGGCTCCGGGAGCTCGTCCAGGCTCAACGCCTCGCCCTCCATCGGGTTTTCGAGAATCTCGCCGTTCAGCTTATAGGTCAGGCCGGGAACCTCCGCCATATCCCTATCGCCGGTGATCGCCTCTACGAGCATGGGGAAAGAATTTTCCGCCTCGCCCCTGATCACGTAGTCGGCGTGGGAGATACCCTCCTCGGCAAGAAACGTCACGTGGGGGCCGCCCATGACGGTGGGAACCCCGATCTCCCTCAGGCTCTCGGCCATCTCGTAGGCCCTGGGGGCGGTGGAGGTGATGGTGGAGATGCCCACAAGGTCCGACGACGCGGCCTCGTCCCAGGGGATCTCTCCCATAGACTCCACTATTACGGAGACGTCATGCCCCCTCTGTTTTAAAATCGTCCCCAGCAGGATTATCCCCAGCCGGGGCAGGGGGTAGAGGGAGAAGATGTGAAAGTCGGGGCTTCTCGGCTCTATTAATGTTATTTTCATATTTTATATCCTTGTTATATTTACCCTTATTATTTTGGTCTTTGGTTAAATATGCTCTATCTCTTATGGCTTATTCTTATGTCTTATGGGTTTTCTTGTTGAGGTGAAAATATTGATGAGATTGTTAATATATATAGCATATTTAGTTTTGCTTTTCAATTAAATTGTTGTGTATGATTAACAAGTTAAGACCAGATTTTTGGTATGTCAGACTCCCAGGGCGTTACGTGCGGACGACGTGAGATCGCGGCGATGCCCGCTCAAGCTCCAATATCTATATCTATATGCAAGGGGAATTGCTCTATATCGAAGCCGGTTCGCCCGTCAGACTATCTTCCTCACCAGAACGAACGCCTCGGCGGCATTCGCATTTATCTGGGAGCCGCGCCATACAGCGAGCGCCCTCACCGCCTCGGGGGATCTGGGGTGGGGAGGGTCGCATATCTGGCTCTTGAAACGGGCCATGGCGGAGAGCTTTTTCTCGATATAGTCGCTTATGTCGACGAAGGCGTTCGGGATGAAGCCCCCCTCCACGTAGGGGAAGTTTAGGTGCGTCTCGCTTACCGTCTCGTAGGCGTAGACCTCCCTTATTTTTTTGCCCAACGGGAGGTGCGGCCTCCAGTGGACGGAAAATGAGTGAAAGAGCTCCCGGTGATCCTTGTGGAGATCATTTACAAAGGGGACGTATAGGATGTCAGGCTCAACTTCCTTTATAACCCCCCCGGTTATCTTGTTCAGCTCGTGGATTTTTTGGTCCGCCACCATGACCGCCGGGATCTCCCTGAAGATGTAATCGGTGACGCCCAACACCTCCATCGCCTCCCGGAACTCCCCCCGGATCGTCTCCCATAATGACGACGGCCAGAGGGGGTGGGGGTCAACCTCTCCGTGGCCGGTCATTACGGCGACGGTAACGATGCTTCCCTCGTCGACCAATCTCGCGATCGTTCCCCCCATCCCTATCGTCTCGTCGTCGGCGTGGGGTGCCACAACGAGGATCTTGTCTTTGGGACTTTTCAATTTATCGATTTCTCCTAACGAATTACCTCTTCCGGCTTGAGCGGCATGGGAACGTCCGGCTTCATAACAAGGCAGCTCCCGATGGCAAGGGCGTCGATCCCTGTGCTCCAGAAAGTACGCAGGGCGTCCCGGGGAGAGGCGACGATCGCCTCACCCTTGATGTTAAACGATGTGTTCAGAACCGCCCCGACGCCGGTCTTTTTCTCGAAGGCGGCGATGAGGTCATAGTACCTCCGGTTGTGCTCTTTTCCCACTGTCTGGGCCCTCAAGGTATTGTCCACGTGGACCACCGCCGGGCACTCCGCCTTGGCCTCGTCGGTGGCGTCAAAGGCGAGGATCATGTATGGGGCAACGACCGCCCGCTTCATGTAGCGCTCGGCCCTCTCCTCGAGGATGCTGGGGCAGAAGGGCCTCCAATACTCCCTGAACTTGATGGCGCTGTTCACCCTGTCCCTGCTGGCAGTGTCTCTCGGGTCTGCGAGGATGGAGCGGGCTCCAAGCGCCCTCGGCCCCCCCTCAAGCCCCCCTTGAAACCAGGCCACCACCTTCCCCTCCGCGATGAGCCCTGCCGTGTCCTCCGCTATGTCGTCGCACTTCCTGTATTTCAGGCCGCACCCCTTTAGCTGGAGCTCGATGTCGTCGTCGTCGTACTCCGGGCCGAAGTAGACGTGTTTCAATCCTTTGGGGCGCTTCTTTGTGAGGGCGTGGTAGGCCCCTAAAGCAGCCCCTATTGCGTTTCCGGAGTCGGACGGTACCGGGAAGATGAAGATGTCGTCGAACATTCCGCTCTTGTGTATCCGGCTGTTCATCTTGACGTTTAAGGCGACGCCCCCGCCGATGCAGAGGTTTTTCATACCGGTCTCTTTTTGAAAATGGGTAAGGAGCGTCATGACCCGCTCCTCCAGAATGCGCTGCGCCTCAAACGCCAGGTCCTCGTGGATCGGCTCGAGGGGAACCTCCCCCTGGCGGGGCATAATCCCCAGGATATCGACGAGGTTGTCGGTAAAGCGGTCGGAGTAGGTGTGGGGGCCGTTGTGGATATATTTCGAGTCGACCGCGTAGTCGTAGCCGTTCCTTGCCGGGGGGACGACCATCTCCAGCCCCTTCCTGAGCTTGGGATTTTCCCTCCCGTAGGCGGCAAGCCCCATGACCTTGTATTCGCCGTCGTAGGCTCTGAATCCCAGAAACTCGGTGATCGCGGCGTAGAACCACCCCAGCGAGTGGGGTATGGTGATCTCGTGTATCATGGTTAGCTCGTCCCTCTCACCCTTCCAGAGGGTGGCGCACTGGGTGTCGCCGGAGCCGTCTATCGTGAAGACGAGCGCCTCGTTAAAGGGGGAGGTGAAATATGCGGACGCCGCGTGGGAGGCGTGGTGGGGATGGGAGACGAGGTTCGGCGCCTCGGCCGTTCCGAAGAACTTGACGAGGTTTAAGCGAAGCCTCTCCCTTGCGCTTTTATCGTTGAAGAAGTTTATGGCCCAGTTCTGCCACGAGACGGTGCCGGGGCCGGGCGGGTGCTCACTGTTTACGCCGTCGAAAAATTCCCGCATCCGGCCATCCGTGTATTTCGGGAGGTCCCACCCGTAGGCGAAGTGGCCTACATCCTTGATGGTGATTCCCCCCTTTTTTAGGCAGAAGTCGATCGACCTTATGGGGAATATATCCCAGGCGTGTTTGAACCTCACCAGCCGCTCCTCCTCGACGTAGGCGACGATCTCACCGTCGACCACGAGACACGCGGCAGGGTCGACCCCGTGGAAGTATCCTATTATGTTCATATTATCGGCAGAATTTAAGTTGTCTTGAAAATCCGGTTAATCAATATCGCTGAAGCCTGAAATTCAGTATAGACTATCAGAGATTTTGACGGATTACAAGCCTTAACCCGAGCCGCCGCAAAAAATTGGGATCGAAATCGAGATGTGCAAATGAAGTCCTTGTAATCTCCTTGTAATCTTCTTGTAGGAGGGCTTACTGATATGTTAAAATGATGGTTAATTGATATTTTATACGATGGAATATTTAATGGAGTTTTATTATGGACGATAAGTTATCGAGAAGAGACCTGCTGAGATACGGGGGCTCCCTTTTGACGGCGGCGGCCCTGAGCGGGGGGTCGGGCTCCCTTTTGTCGTCGGGGCTCGCCTTCGGGCAGGAGCTTGGGAAAAAGCTTCCCAACATAGTTTTTATAATGACCGACGACATGGGGTACGGCGACCTCGGCTGCTACGGCGGAAAAAGCATAAGGACCCCGAACATAGACCGGCTGGCGGCGGGGGGGATGAGGTTTACCGACTTCTACGTCTGCTCACCCGTCTGCACGCCGTCGAGGTTCGGCCTTTTGACGGGGAGATACCCCGCAAGGGTTGATCTCAACCTCGCCTTTATACCGCCTGATACCCCCATGAAGAAGAAGCTGGAGTTCGGCTTCTACGAGAAGCTGGGAGCGATCGGTATGCTGGACACGGGGGACCCGGGGACCTGCGATGGGATCCCCGCCGACGAGTACACGCTGGCCGAGGGTTTGAAGGACGCCGGCTACGCCACAGGTATCATCGGGAAGTGGCACCTCGGCTACACGCCGGAATATTCACCCAACGCCAACGGCTTCGACTACTTCTACGGCTCGCCGGGAGTGAACGACATAAAGCCGTTTCGGTTGATGAGAAACGACACGGTCCTCGAAGACCACATAACCGATCAGACCACGCTGACGAAAAGATACACGAAAGAAGCCCTCGATTTCATCGAGCACTCCAAGGAAGCGCCCTTTTTCCTTTATTTCGCCCACACGTTTCCCCACCACCCCTACCACGCCTCGGATGACTTTCTGGGGAAATCGAAGGGGGGTCTCTACGGGGACACGGTGGAGGAGATCGACTGGAGCGTCGGCGAGGTCATGAAAAAGCTGGACGAGCTGGGATTGTCAGAAAACACAATCGTAATATTTACCAACGACAACGGCCAGCTCTTCGAGGGGAGCCCCGCCGGGATGAGGGGGTGCAAGGGGCTGACCTACGAGGGGGGATTTCGCGTGCCGATGATAGCCCGCTGGCCGGGAGTGATAAGGCCCGGGACGGTAAACAGCGGCGTTGCGATAAACCTCGATTTCTACCCGACGTTTTTCTCCATCGCCGGCGTTTCACTTCCGGATGACCGCCCAATAGACGGAAGGAACATGATGCACATGTTCAGGGGGGACGAGAAATCACCCAACGAGGCGATCTACTACTACCACGCCGAGAAGGTGGAGGCGATCAGGGTCGGCAGGTGGAAGTACATGAGAAAACACAACGTCTACGTCTGGCCGAGCAACCTCCAGCAGAAGGGCCCCTGGCTCTTCGATATGGAAGTTGACCAGAACGAGCGCTACAACGTGGGGCACACCTACCCTGATGTTATGAAGGAGCTGGAGGAGATGATTGTAAAATGGGAAAACTCGTTCGAGCCGAAGAAGTGGTAGGAGACGCGGCCGGACAGTCGAGGCCCGCAATTTGGGAACGCTCGGAGTTTGGGCTTGATTTTTCCGCGAAACTCTGATAATATAATAGGTCAAGTGTTGTTCTATTTATCTCTTTGGTGATCTATTTGGGCCTGCCGAATGTGAGGGGAAGGGGGATGGGGGGAATAGGTTAATTTGAAAAATCCTTGGGATCAAAACGGCGGGACGTGAACGGAGGGGAATATGCGTTTTTTAGTTAAGGTCTCGGCACTGCTGTTTTTTTTGGTCTTGGGGGCGGATGAGGCCGCGGCATATATCGATCCCGGCACCGGCTCGGTCATATTCGGCGCCGTAGGTTACGTGATCGCCGCCGGTGCGGCGTTCATCGCCATTGCCTTAAAGCCGGTCAAGATGCTCTACAATAGGGTATTTAAGAAGAATCAGGCCGACACCGAGATCGAGGCCGAGATAGACGAAAGCACCTTGAAAGACAAAACGGAGATTTAATAGTGGATAGAAGAGACTTTTTAAAGGGTCTGTCCTATTTTGCTTCCGCCCTGACCCTGTCGTCATTCCCTCTCTATTCCGGGTGTGACGGGGGGCTCAAGTTATCGTGGGGAAAAAAGATGTATGACAGAGTGATTGTTCTGGGTATCGACGGGATTGACCCGAACCTGATAGATAGATTCATTTTGGAGGGCGATCTGCCCAACTTCAAGAGACTGTCTCAGACCGGCTCCTATTCGCGGCTTGCCACGTCCAACCCACCCCAGAGCCCCGTGTCCTGGAGCAACATCGGGACGGGAGCGGACGCAGGCGGTCACGGGGTCTTCGATTTTATCGTGAGAAACCCGAAAAACTACATGCCGGACCTCGGGGTGTTGAAGATCAATCGGAAGAACGTCCTCGGCATAAGGGAGAAGATGTTCGACCCAACCTCCCTGGCGAAGTTCTTCTGGGATTACACCTCGGAGGCTGGGATTCCCTCATGCTCCATTCGCTGGCCGATGACCTTCCCTCCGGGTAACGGATCGGGAAAGCTTCTCGCCGGCCTCGGGGTTCCGGACATCAAGGGGGGGCTGGGGAGGTACACCTTCTTTTCCTCCGCCGAGCCGGATAAGTCGAAGGAGGGGTGGGAGAAGATCGTCCAGCTCAAGTTCAAGGGGAGCGGAGGGAAGCGGGTGGCGGAGACGAAGATCGTCGGGCCTTCGGTCGCCGGCCTCACCGGCACAAAGGATTCCACGATACCCCTCAAGATTATCAGGGAGGGAGGGAACAGGCTGATCCTCGAGGTATCCGGGAAGAGGGTGGAGGCCCCGGTCGGGGAGTGGACGGAGTGGATTCCGATGGAGTTTTCGGGGGGCGCCCTGAAGAAGGTCTCAGGGATAGGTCGCTTTTACATTGTTAGCGCGGAGCCGGAGACCGGCGTCTATCTTACGCCGCTTCAGGTGAATCCCCAGGATCCCTGCTTCGTTATCTCCCGCACGGACGATTACGCGGCCGAGATAGCAAAGAACATAGGGGGACCCTACCACACCCTCGGCATCCCGGAGGACACGAAGCCGGTGAACGAGGATGTGCTCGACGACGACGCCTTCATCTCCATGTGTGACGACATCATGGTGGAGAGGGAGAAGATGCTGGACTACGGCCTCGGCAATTTCAAGGAGGGGGTCTTCTCCTTCGTTATCGACACCACCGACAGGATACAGCACATGTTCTGGCGGTTTCTGGACAAGGAGCACCCCCTTTACACGAAGGAGGGGGAGGCGAGATACGGGGGCATCATCCGGGACTATTACAAGAGGGCGGACAAGATCCTCGGCGAGGTGGTCTCCGGCCACGTGGACGATAAGACCCTGCTTGTCGTTTGCTCCGACCACGGCTTTACGAGTTTCAGGAAGAGCTTCCACGTAAACCGCTGGCTTGTCGAAAACGGATTGATGACACTCAAATCCGAGCCGGACCCGGACGACCGGGACGGGGGGGCGCTCTTCAGGGGCGTGGACTGGAAGAAGACCAAGGCCTACTCACTCGGCTTTTCGAGCATCTACCTGAACCTGAAGGGGAGGGAGTCTAGCGGGATTGTCGAGGTGGGGGAGGCGAAAAAGCTGAGGGAAAAGATGAGGGCGGAGCTTCTCAAGGCGGTCGACCCGGAGACGGGCGGGCGGATTTTCAGAAACATCTACGAGGCAAGCGATATATACTCCAAGAAATATATCGAGGACTCACCCGATCTAATCGTAGGCTTCGAGTCCGGCTACAGGATGAGCTGGCAGACGGCGATAGGCGGGACCCCGAGGGGGCTTGTTGCGTTGAATAACAAGAAGTGGAGCGGAGACCATATAGTCGATCCCAACATAGTCCCGGGCATCCTCTTCTCGAACGCGAAGATCAAGGGAAAAAGCCCGAGGGGGATGGACGTGGCCCCCACCGTGCTCAAGGCGGTCGGGATAAAGCCGGAAGGGTCGATCCGCGGCAAGTCTCTCATATAGTATAGTAGCCTGTCTCGCACTCCTTTTTTTGGAAACGGGCCTTGACTGATTGCGTGGCCGTCCGTCGATTGATATGACTTCTGAGTCGGCCGCGATCTCGATGCGTCCGAGAAAATCCGCGTAAAATAGATATGCTCGAAAGAAGGAGCGGGAGGGTATGGGAGTGAAGGAATTGTAGTCGCCCCCATCTCACGGGGGCCGATCCACACCGATTTTGTTGAAGGGTTTCAGCCTGGGGTTTTCCCCCGTCCGGTCATTTTCCCCTGAATAATATTAAAAGGTCTTTTGGCGCCTACTACCCCTTCGTTGTTCGGCGGCGGCCGAAACTCTGCGGGTGGGCGGCGGCGCGCTCTCGATGGAGAACAGCTTTGTACCTTCGTGCAAAGCCGCTGGTTGAAGCAGTAAAAATCGTTTTTCGATTGAACCGCTCCATTTCAGGGCGAGGGTTTGTTTCTCCGGCGGCCTTGGACGGAGCGCCCGGCTCGACTTGGAATGGGTCGACCGCACAAATCATATTTCGGATTTAATCGACTGGTCTTGCGGTCCGACTATCGGGATAGGCAGATTGATTAAGGTCTGATATCTTGATATCGATATCGAGGGAATAAAAGGTCGTCAGTTCAGCTTCTTGGAGTCCGTACTGTCGCCGGTTTTGCCCTCCGGGCCCTTCGGCTTTGCCACTTCATTGTCGATCAACACGTTTATCAATATCTTTGTGGCGATGGAGATAAGATCGTCGTTCTCTTTGATCGACTGTCTCTCTTTTTTCTTTGAGACGAGCGTGTCCACCAGCGTGAGAATAACGGGGGGGGATGTGAAGGTGGCGCGGATATCGTGCAGGAGGGCTGTCTCGTTGTTGTCCATAACCTTTCCCTTTATGACCTGAATGGTGAGGATGTAGAGTGCAAAGATCATTTTGTGTCTCTTGTCCTTCGGGCCGATGTTATGGGCGTCGATAAAGGGCCTTTCCATGATCTTGCCGTCAACGATAAACTGGAGTCCCGATGCCATATATTTTTCTATCGCCTCTTCAAAAAGAGCCTCGTCGTTATCGATCTCGGCGATATTTTTCAGGGCCTCTCCCCATTTATAGTGGGCCTCCGGGAAAAAACCCTTCTTGCCTGCGGCCGCCTCGAATTTATCGCAGGCCTTGGTGAGCGCCTCCCTTGCGTCTCCCTTTTTCCCGCCCGACAGCTCATTCAGCGCCTTGTCCAACAGCTCCATCCCCTCGTTGTAGTCGTCAGTGGAGCTCACCTTTTCTCCCCGTCCCGTCTTTTTGTCCCCGCCTTTACCCTTTTTTGCCATTATTCCCCCTTTCCTCAACGGAGTCTATTTTATTACTGTTTTAGTATACCATAGATCTTGGGAATAAGTGGAGATATTATTAGTTTGTCTGATATGGATGATTTGCCGTGGACCATTTGTTTATGGCCAAAAAATATAAAATATAATATAGGAGTGGTTAACCGCTGTCCCGGTATAACCAAGCGAGGATAGAGAATCCTTGACGTTGTTTTCGCCCTTGGCGACAGGGGTCACTTCTTGGTGACGAGGTCTTTTAGGACCCTATCCTTGCTGACGGGCTCGATGATGATCTCCTCCCCCTCGGGGAGGGGAGTGACGCAGGCGATGGAGTTTTTCCCGTTTACAGAGACCGCGCATCTGGCGCAGACGCCGTGTCCGCAGCGGCTGTGGCCGTAGAAGCCCAGGCTCGGATCGATGTTGTAGTAGATGTAATTCAGGGCGTCCATAACGCTCATATCGGAGGTCCCGTCGATCTCGAACTCCTCGTATCTCCCCTCCTTGTCCACGGCATTGTCGTATCTGAATATTTTGACCTTTCTTGACATGTAGTCTTTCTCCAAAAAACAATTTGAAACGGATATATTAAGATCAAATCGGCCGGCGGCCTACTTCAGACAAGAGAGGATATGCTCCATTACGCTCTCGACGCTTCCCTTCGGCGGCTCGATCTTCGTCGTAATCGGCTTCTCAAGCGATTGCATGAGCTTCCCCCCTTCGAGGAGGTGAAAAATCCTCACGAGGAAGTTGTCGTTATCTACCTTCGGGTGGTCGCTCCTGATGTGGGTTCCCCGGCTCTCCCTTCGCATCCCGGCGGCGGCAAATCCCGCCTCGAGACAAAGGGCGAGGTTCTCCACAGCCAGCGCCTCCATCCACTCGGGGTTGTATACTCTCGACTTCGACGTTGTTGCCATCTCCGGGAGCATCTCCCCCTTGATTTTCTCCAATTCGGCCATCGCCTTTAAGATTCCCTTTTCGTCCCTCAAAAAACCGAATCCCCCGTCGGCCGTCGATTCGAGCCTCTTCCTGACCGATGCGGGGCTTACGCCCTTTTTCCGGTCGATATATTTTGTTATCCTCCCGACATGTTTCTCTATCTGCCCCTCATCGATATTCAACTCCCCGGCCTCCCCGACGTAGGCCGCCGCGTGCTCCCCGGAGGCGTGCCCCTGGACGATCATCTCCACCAGCGCCCGGTTGCCCCTGTAGGCCCCGAAGCAGCCGCTGCTCGCCTCCCCCGCCGCGTAGAGGCCGGGAAGGGAGGTACCCCCGTTTTCGTCCACGACTATCCCACCGTTGCTGTATTCGTGGCCGAGGCCCACCTCCCAGTCTCTTCCGCCGACCACCTCATCCCTGAAGATGGATATATCCTCCCCCTGATACGTCATGGGCGCCTTGTACCATAGGGAGAGCATGCCCGACAGCGTCTCGAAGCCCTTATCGAAGTCGTCGATATTGACATCCTTGAAAGAGAAATAGACCCCGCCGCCGGGGCTTCCCCTCCCCTCGGAGACCTCTCTCCACCAGTAGTAGGCGTATATCAGCTTTATCCACCCGGTCGTCTTGGCGATCTCGATAAGCGGCTTCGGGATTATCGCAGAAAATAGGTCCCCCCTCCCGTTGGTCGTCTTCGGCGGGATCATCCCCGGGACCGTCTCCGAGACCATGCTGTAGATCCCGGTAAATATCGAGCCGCGTCTTGACGCCGGAGTGATGCAGACGCCCGGGATACAGAGGGGAAACTCCATGTCGGCGACCGGAAGCCCCGCCCTCAATGCGATTCCTATTCCGTCCCCGGTCATGTCGGAGGCCGTGCACTTGAACGAGAAGGGCTGAAATCCGCCCGTCCCCAGGATCACAGCCTTCGCCTTAAACAGGATCACCTCCCCCGAGTAGACATCGATCCCTATTGCCCCTACGCATCTGCCGTCATCGGTCAGGATGTCCGTTATGATGACATCCTCGACAATTTCGATCCCGGGGTGCTCCTTTAGCCCCTGCCTTAACGCCGAGCCCACCGCCTTACCCGATGTAAAGAAGCCGGCCGGCCTTACGAAGTGGAAGTACTCCCCCGCCCTCTCGCCCCACTCTAAGAGCTCCTTTACCCTCGGGGCGGCACTCTCCACGAACCGCTCCACGATCCTCTGGTCCGAAAGGTGAAAGCCTTGTCTCACGATCTCATCGAACCAGACCTCCTTTGTAAAGGATTCGTCCGCGTCGTATCCGTAAGTCCCTGCGGACTCGCCGTCCATGGAGATCCCGGCGGCGGCGATGATGGTGTTTCCGGAGCGCCCGACGGGCCCCTTCGAAGCGATGGTCACCTTACCCTTCCCATCGAGGAGGCGAAAGGCCGAGATCGCCGCGGTCACCCCCGCCCCACCGCCCCCCACGGCCAGGACGTCGGTCTTTATCTCCCTGTCGTGTGGATTCAAGTTTCCCATAGTCTACCAGAAAAAAAATTATAGAAGTGAATTCAACTTACAGGTTTAGTTTTAATGCCCGCAAAAATGTTAAAAAGATGTAGTATGTATACCTTTTCTTGATGTTAGGTTAAAAGAGCGTTTAAAAGAAACTGCTAAAAACTTACACAAGGGAAAAGATAACAGATTTAAGCACTTTTTGAAATAGAAAATATCATGATACCGAGTTAATTGTTTGATTATTTTCTACAATTTTGAT
>Ga0180432_10000968_pt1 | contig 46137 bp, 41 predicted proteins | sample SS_ome_10_FD_132414 | JGI IMG/M metagenome (GOLD analysis project Ga0180432, IMG submission 132414) | Hypersaline lake sediment archaeal communities from the Salton Sea, California, USA - SS_1_MS_2 metaG | ecosystem: Environmental > Aquatic > Non-marine Saline and Alkaline > Hypersaline >...
AACGGCCATCTGCTCCAGGCGGTACTGGACCGCATGCGCAAGGTCGGCGAAGAGCTGGACGGCATCTTCCGTCAGGCCGGGGCCCGGCTGACAGCGGAGCAGAACACGTTGGCCACGGATGCAACCGAACTCAAGCGGTTGCACCACGAGCAGGAGCTCAAATTCCGTGACCTGATCACCCGGCACAAGGAAGCCCAGGGGCAGGCCACCGAACGGGCCGAATGGGAGACGAAGCGCAACGATCTCCTGGCCAAGCAGCGGCAGCGGGCGGAGTTGGCCGAAAGGCTCAAGGAACTCAACCGGCAACGGCGTGAGCTCAACGATCAGCTGACGGACCTGCGGGACCAGCGATTCGGCCTCCGCCTTTCGGTCGCCGAGCGCATCACGCAGACCGTCTCGTCACCGATTCGCCTGCGTGTCGAACAGGACGGCAATCGGGCCCGGTACGTAAGCCTGCTTATCAGCGCCCTGCGCGGGGCAGGGCTTCATCATAAGGCCGTGGCCCGGAAGATCGCCGAGGCCCTGTCGCCTGCTGAACTGGTCGAAGCCGTCCGTTGCGGCGACGCAGGCGGCGTGCTGAGCCGGATTGGCCTTAACGACAGCCAGGTGCCGAAGGTCCTCTCGGCCGTCGCTGACCCGGTCGTGCTCCTCGAGATCGAAGCGGTAGACCTGGTGGACCTGCCGAGGATCGAACTCCAGGACGGCGAGGAGTGGAAAGACTCGCTGTCGCTGTCCACCGGGCAGAAGTGCACCACGATCCTGCCGATCCTGCTCCTGGAGAGCGAGAACCCGCTGCTGGTCGACCAGCCGGAGGACAACCTGGACAACCGGTTCATCTACGACACCGTAGTGGACAGTCTCCGCCGGGTGAAAACGAACCGGCAGGTCATCTTCATCACCCACAACCCGAACATCCCGGTCCTGGGCGATGCGGACGGTGTGTTCGTGCTCACCTCTAACGGTACCCAGGCACGGCTGCTGAACAGCGGGAACGTCGATGACTGCAGGGAAGAGATCATCAATCTGCTGGAGGGTGGCGAGGCGGCCTTCGTCCAGCGGAAGGAAAGGTACAACTACTGATGCCCATGCCATGGAAGGACATGCTGGCCCGCATGGATGACGGGCAGACCGGCTACTGGCGTGACCGGCTCGCGATGGCCAAAGAGCTTATGGACGCTTTTCAGACCGGGCAGGCACTGGAATGCACGCCTGTCATACGCGAGTTGGTCCGCCGGTTTGCCGGCGACAGCAAGTGGGAAGTCCGGAAGGTCGTAGCCAACGGACTGGCATTGATCGAGGACGACGTCTTCGACGAACTGGCCCCGAGGCTGCTGTGCGACTCGAACGCCTATGTCAAGCGTGCCGCAGAGCAAGGCTACTCCCGGCGCCGACAGCGTCTGCGGGATGTCCGCAAGAAGGAGTCCGCAGACAAGCGTGTGGCAAGGCGCCTGTCGCGCCTTGGCCGGGACTATGGCGAAGACGCCGTCCGGGAGGTCTTCTCGCTCAGCGAGAGTCGTTTCTGTCAGCTGGCAGGCTCGATAGCGCATGACCTGCGCAGCGTCCTGACTCATCTCCGGCCGGCCGCCAAGGGCCTGGCCGGGGGATGGGACAACGGGACGGACCATGCGATCCTGGAGCGGAAGGCTGGACGCGTGGTCGAGGGGCTTGCCTTCATGGAACGGTGCGTGACGGACATGGAGCGGTACACCGAGCCGCTGCCCGTCGAACGTCACCCGGAGGACCTGGCCGAGGTGGTGACGGCTGCATGCGAGATGGCCCGAGGGAACATCGAAGATCTCGGCTTCGACTCGCACAGGGTGGTTCTCCGTCAGGAGGTTCCCGACGGGCTGCGGCTGCGGATTTCCCGGTACCTGATGATCCTGGCGCTGTCCAACCTGGTCAAGAACGCCTACGAGTCGTTCATGAAGCCACAGAGACACCTGCGCCGGGGAGAAGTCACCGTCTCTGCCGAAGCGGACGGTGACACCGTCAGGATCGTGGTTCGCGATAACGGCATGGGCATGACCGCGGAGAATCTGGCCGAACTTCTGGCTTTCCTGCCGCGTCGCCGTAACAAGGCCAAACGCAAGAGCACTGGATTCGGCATACCCATCGCGCGCCGTTACATCGAAGCCCATCACGGCACGCTGACATTCGAGAGCGAAGAGGATGTCGGCACGGCCGCCATCATCACACTGCCCAAGACACCGCCCAGCGGGGAGGATGCGCAATGAACGAACGGATCAGGATCCTGGTCGTCGAGGATGATATGGAGATTCAGGAGGAGATCGAGGATGTCCTCGCCGCGCTGGGATACGAGCATGACTGGGCCCAGAGCCAGCAGGAGGCACGAGAACTGCTCGAGACAAGGGACTACCACTGTGTGCTGGCGGACTTGGAAATCCCCGTCCGCATCGGCAGGGGGTTCGCCAAGATCGAGTTCGGGCGAAAGCTGATCGAGCAGATCCCGAAGATCAAGGGCCGCGGGGCGGTGCCGGTCATCGTCATGACGGGCTACCACCAGGAAGGTCTGAACCTGACCACGGAACTGCTCGGCAACGGTGTGATGGAGTTCATCTCGAAGCCGTTTGGCGATGGCACGTCGGGTAAGAGTCTCTCGGACGTGATCCAGAGCGTTCTCGATCGGCATCGCCGGATGTTCCCGCCGGGGACGCTGCCGGGTGATCCGCCCGAGCCCTTCAGAGGCGGGGTGCTGGCGTACTACCCGGACCATGTCGAACTGGACGGTGAGATCATCCTCGAGTGTGGGGGAGCCGGCCACGCCTGGGATGTCATGCGGGTGCTTCGGACACCCCGACGCAACGGAAAGCTGCCCCGGCTCAGCGCGCCGAAGCTTGCCAAGGCCGTGGACCCGACCGGGCAGCTGAGCGAAGGAGCCGTCGCGTCGTGTGTCCACGACATACGCGTCAGAATCAGCAACACGATGCTGGAGAAGGCCAACGTTGTCGTGGGCCGGGAGGACGTGATTGCCAATCAGGGCAAGGGATACCATCTGGCCGGATGGTTGAGGCTGGAAGGACACGACGGGGAATCAGATGAGGGGACCTCGCGGGGTCATGTTTCTGCGGAGCCTCCGTCCGGAGAATCCGATGTTTCGTCGCCAGATGGCGATGGCTCCTTGACGAGTCGCCAGCGGTGGATTCTCGCCCAGGTCCGCAAGGGCATCAAACTGACCCGAGTAATGGTTGAAGAACGATTCGAGATCGGGGCCAAACAGGCTAAGCGGGAATTGTCGAGGCTGTCCAGCCGTGGCCTGATCGAGTTTGAGCGCAGGCCGAGGCCCGGGCATTACACGCGGGGTCAGAACCTCGTTCGCGCATAGACTCTCTTCACGATTCGTACTTCGATTGCCGTTTCGGGCGTCAGGCTTGGCGCAAGTGTGAGCGACGACATAGCATGGGGGCAAGCGGCTTACAGAATCGAAATCAGTATGGCAACACCGCAGGACTACATCCAGAGGATTGAATCGGCCGGCTATCGCGTGACGGGAGTGCGCGAATCGATTGGCGACGGCCAGGATGGGCCGCTCATTGTGACCGCAGAGAACGTCGCCACCGGGGACCGGCACACTGTCACAAGCCACATGAGAGGTTCCGATGGTGAACTCGAGGCGCTTCAACTGCTGGCGGTGAAGGTCGGTGTCCGATCGGGCGGCGATCGTTCTTGATCACGATCCGGGGGCATCGTGCGCTCGTCAGTTTTGGGGACGGTCCTCAAGCCGCCTTGGCGGCCCTGACCGTAGATAGACCGGCATCGGCCGCGCGAGCGAACGGGTCTTCCGCAGTATTGAGATGGCTCCAATCGTCGGAATCGCCCCCCCGCTCTCCGGGTTCCGTTCCCGCCCACGCGAAATATGATTTCCTGTCAACAGCGTGCTATAGTGTGCTATCAGTGAACGCCACAGAGCACGCAGAACTCACAGACACACAGGGAGAAACACTATGTCGAACGCAGACGGATGGCGGAACAGGTCTCTCAGAATCCTTCCTCTATTGATCGTGGCGCTGAGCCTCAGCTCATGTGCAACGAAGCAGGGCCAGACGGGCAAGCCAAGCAGGTGCCCCGTGACCGGCATGACACGCATGCCCGTGGCGGGGGAGGGACCGACGAACCGCGATTGGTGGCCCAACCAGGTGAACCTCGACATCCTTCATCAGAACTCCGCCAAGGGCAACCCGATGGGCCAGGGCTTCAACTACGCCGAGGAATTCAAGACTCTCGACCTGGCGGCCGTGAAGAAGGACATCGAAAAGCTGATGACCGACTCGCAGGACTGGTGGCCCGCGGACTACGGACACTACGGCCCGTTCTTCGTCCGGATGGCCTGGCACAGCGCGGGCACGTACCGGGTGCAGGACGGCCGCGGGGGCGGCGGGTTCGGCCTGCAGCGTTTTGCGCCGCTCGACAGTTGGCCCGACAACGCGAACCTCGACAAGGCCCGCCGGCTGCTCTGGCCGATCAAGAAGAAGTACGGCAAGAAGATCTCCTGGGCCGATCTCATGATTCTCACAGGCAACGTTGCCCTCGAGTCCATGGGGTTCAAGACCTTCGGCTTTGCGGGGGGGCGCCAGGACGTCTGGGAATCCCAGAAGGACATCTACTGGGGGCCCGAGAGCGAGTGGCTCGGCGACAAGCGCTACACCGGCGACCGTGACCTCGAGAATCCCCTCGCCGCCGTGCAGATGGGTCTGATCTACGTGAACCCGGAAGGCCCGAACGGCAAGCCCGACCCGCTCGCCGCGGCCAAGGACATCCGCGAGACCTTCAAGCGCATGGCGATGGACGACGAGGAAACGGTCGCGCTGATCGCCGGGGGTCACACCTTCGGCAAGTGCCACGGCGCCGGCCCCGCCTCACACGTCGGCCCGGAACCCGCGGGCGCCCCCATTGAGGAGCAGGGCCTCGGTTGGAAGAGCAAGTTCCGCAGCGGCAAGGGTGTGGACACAATCACCAGTGGCCTGGAAGTCACGTGGACCACGACGCCGACGAGATGGAGCAACAACTTCTTCTGGAACCTGTTCGGGTACGAATGGGAACTGACGAAGAGCCCGGCCGGTGCGCACCAGTGGAAACCGAAGGGGGATGCGGGCGCCGGCACGGTGCCGGATGCCCACGACCCCAAGAAACGTCACGCGCCGGCCATGCTGACCACGGACCTCGCCTTGAGATTCGATCCCGTGTACGGGAAGATCTCACGACGCTTCTACGAGAACCCCAAGGAGTTCGCGGACGCCTTCGCCCGGGCGTGGTTCAAGTTGACCCACCGTGACATGGGCCCCCGCGTTCGCTACCTCGGCCCCGAGGTCCCGAAAGAAATCTTGATCTGGCAGGACCCGATCCCCCCGGTCGATCACAAGCTGATCGACGCGAAGGACGTTGCGGCCCTCAAGGCCAAGATCCTCGCCTCGGGTCTGTCGGTCCCGGAGCTGGTCTCGACCGCCTGGGCCTCGGCCTCGACATTCCGGGGTTCGGACAAGCGCGGCGGCGCGAACGGGGCGCGCATACGCCTGGCCCCGCAGAAGGACTGGCAGGCGAACCAGCCTGCTCGGCTGTCGAAGGTGCTGGGCGTCCTTGAAAAGATCCAGAAGGAGTTCAATAGCGCGCAGTCCGACGGCAAGAAGGTCTCGCTTGCCGACCTGATCGTCCTGGGTGGCTGTGCCGGCATCGACCAGGCAATCAAGAAGGCCGGCCACAACGTGGAGGTCCCCTTCACCCCCGGACGCACTGATGCGTCACAAGAGCAGACCGACGTGGAATCGTTCGGCTACCTCGAGCCGCATGCCGACGGGTTCCGCAACTACCAGAAGAAGAAGTACGCCGTACGGCCGGAACGGTTCCTGGTCGACAAGGCGCAGCAGCTGACACTGACGGCGCCGGAGATGACGGTCCTGGTCGGCGGATTGCGCGTGCTGGGGGCCAACGTCGGCGGTTCCAGGCACGGTGTGTTCACGGACCGGACCGGCGTGCTGACGAACGACTTCTTCGTGAACCTGCTCGATATGGGCGCGGTGTGGAAGCCGACGTCGAAGGACCGGGATGTCTACGAAGGCCGCGATCGCAAGACGGGCAAGCTCAAGTGGACGGCGACCCGTGTCGACCTGGTCTTCGGCTACAACGCCCAACTCCGGGCCCTGGCGGAGGTCTACGCGTCTGATGACGGCCAGGCGAAGTTCGCGCGCGACTTCGTGGCGGCGTGGAACAAGGTGATGAACCTGGACCGGTTTGATATCGACTGACCGCGCACAACGCCAACGACATACTGAGCAAGAAGCTGAGGTACAAGACGGTGGTCATAATCCAGCGGATCAACTGCCCGGGGCAGAAGTGAGCAGCACTGTTACACTGATGGGTCCTGAGTTCGGTGTTTCGCTTTGCCGATCCAGTGGGTACAATCACGTCCTTGAGCCGTGGCTCTGCCCGGGCATTGTGGTGTCCATGGGGATTCTGCCGCAGGCCGCCAGACAGAGCGACGGCGGATGAGGACTTTCGCCGTGATGAAGACAAAAGGACAGCTTGAGGCCGAGATCAGTACGGCCATCATCAAGTTCGAGAAGGAGTACATGGGGCGCGGACCGGATGAGACGAAGAGCTACATCATTGACGATATGATCTTCATCCGCCTGCGGAATGTTCTCACTCCGGCGGAGAAGCAACTGGCCATGGCACACGATTTCTCGGACGGCAAGGCTCTAATCAAGCAGGTCAGGATGCAGCTTCTTGAGAAAGCCAGGGGGTTGCTGGAGGATCTCGTTCAGGACATCACCGGGCAGAAGGTCACGAGCCTTCACACCGACATCAGCACTGTCACTGGCGAGCGGGTGATTATCTTTGCCCTGGCAGGATCCCCGGACTGCCGCGACGCGCCCGATTGATGCTCCTGGGGTAGTCGGCGTTCGCATTCAGAGACCGGTGAGATTCATCAAATTCAGGGGGTTTTCCGTAAGCGTGTTCATAGCGGGGCCCTCTGAAGGTAGAAGCAAGCGGTTGTGGACTGGCTGAGCCTGGTCAGCAGGTGGTAGGGCAAGAACTCCCGCTGGTCCGGCAGTGGCTGACCGAATGCGATCAGGCGTTCGGCAAGGGCCGGCTGACAATCGGCCGCCCGGCTCGAAGCAGCACGAGGACGCCGTCGCGGAGGGATTTTTCCTGTGGCCTGGTCAGATCGGCGTCGATTGTCTGGAGGAACTCGCGTAGACTCACCCGTATGGACTCCATCAGAGCGTGCGTTTCACCATGGCGCAGCCCCCTGTTCGTTAACGAGTTACGGCTATCTTGACCTGGTCCGCACATCGTCACGTACAGTCTCTGCGCGTCAGTCAAATCCCCCCGCTGACCTGTCCGAAAACAATCCTCAGTCTGAGGCCAGATTCCTGTTGACGTGGAGTTTGCCCCTCTCTATATTGGTGAAGCGAAGAAGCAAGACAACACAGGCAGATGGACAGGGGGTGGCTTTAAGAGCCACCTGCTGAAAATGGGCCGGTAGGCAGAGACGATGTTCGGAACTGCCGCCGGCTTTTTGTCTAGATGCCCGGAACGGCAAATGAGTCGGCGGCAACTCCTGTGAGTGGCCGGGCGAAACATGGGCCAGGGAACCCCCGATACCAAGATGTTGGCCGTATCCCCTGCGGCTAACGGAGAGACGGGATCGGGTTCCCTGGCCCTTTGGATTGGGTGGCTGCGTGTGGACACCGCTGCGGCCAGGTGAGATGAGAACATGCTCAGCAAAGTCAGAGACGTGATGCACAGAGGCGTGGTGACGTGCAAGGTGACGGCGACGGCAGACCAGGTCGCCGGGATTATGCTCGACAACGACGTCTCGGCCGTCGTGGTGGTAGACGAGCGACTCGACGCCTGCGGGGTCGTCACGAAGACGGACCTGATCGGCTGCTATGGCAAGGATCTCACATCCTTCACGGCCGAGGACATCATGAGTTTGGCGCTGCGAACGGTATCCCCGGACACGCTCGTGTGGCAGGCGGTCGAGCAAATGCTGGAACGGAGGATACATCAACTGGTGATCGTCACCGAAGGCGGCGCTCATCGCCGACCGGTTGGCATATTCACCAGTGGCGATGCCGTGGCACTGATGGCCGGCGAATCCGGCCCCAGGTCAGATGCCCAGATTCGCTGTAGTGACTGTATTCGCCGGTTGCTTTCCGTTGCCAGCGACGAGGGAACCGCGGACGGAGCGGAAGAATGTGTCACCGAAGCGGCACAACCGGCTGATAGGAGAAGCCCATAGGCCAGAGACATTCCAGGGCACGTCTTGCGGTGTATCACAGGGCGGCGTGACCACGGAGATATCGATGAACAAGCAAGACCGACTGAAGAAGCAGATTATCGAGGCCGTCAACGATTTCCAGAGGAGTCAGTTGGCTGTCACATGCGAGTCGATGGCGGTTGACATCCACCCCGATACGCTCGTGGTGACACTACGCGGCGCGATGTGTCCGGCTGAAAGGGACTACGCGCGGGACAGAGAGGCACGAGAACTCCTGGAGAGATCCTACGGTGTTCAACGTCAGCGACTTTGGCAATGAATGGGCAGGAACAAGCGATGATAAGACGAGCAGTTGGAACCGTATGCCTGTTGGCCGCCGCCGTGAGCCTCGTGATCGGTCTGACCGGCGTACTGACCACTCCGACGTCGGCGGCCCCCACCTCCGATGGCGAGATCAAGTATCTTTCCCCGATTGCCGTTGTAGCCGACAAGGCAGGCAAGACGCTCTACGTCGCCGAGCACACCGGCCACCAGGTCGGCGTAGTGGACGTGGCCAGCGGAAAGGTCAAGAAGAACCTCCCGCTGCCGGGCGAGGCGCGAGGCCTGACGCTCTCGCCCGACGGCAAGCATCTGATCGTGGCGGCCGGCGTGCCCGAAGGCAAGCTGGTCTTCTTCGAGACGGCCACCGGCAAACAGAAGGGCGTCATCGACGCGGGGCACTCCCCGATAGCGCCGGTGATGGCCGAGGACGGCACGGTGTACGTCTGCGACCGGTTCCGCGGGGCCGTGCTGGCCTTTGCGCCCAAGAAGCAACCGATATCGATTCCCGTCTCCCGGGAGCCGACGGGCCTGGGCATCGGCGACGGCGGCAAGACCCTGGTGGTGGCCAACCACCTCCCCGCCGGACGGGCCGACCAGGACTTCACCGCGTCGGTCGTGACCCTGATCGACACGACGACCAAGAAGGTCATCAAGCACATCCCCCTGCCCAACGGCGGGGCCGACTGCCGCGATATCGCCATGTCACCGGACGGCAATCTGGGGTGCGTGACGCACATCCTGGCCCGGTATCATCTGCCCACCACGCAGCTCGAGCGCGGGTGGATGAACACTAACGCCCTGACCATCATCGACGTGCCCAACAAGAAGATCCTCAACACGGTCCTGTTGGACGACGTCGACAACGGCGCGGCCAACGCCTGGGGCATCGCCTGGACGCCGGACAGCAAGTTCATCTGTATCAGCCAGGCCGGCACCCACGAACTGAGCGTCATCGACTGGGCCGGACTGAAGGCAAAACTCGAGAAGTACGAGAAGGACGGCAAGGGCGAGGACGTCAAGAACGACCTGTCGTTCCTGGTGGACCTGCGCCGCCGGATCCGGCTCGAGGGCGATGGGCCGCGCGGGCTGACGACCATTGGCTCGAAGGTCTATGCAAGCATGTACTTCAGCGATGCCCTGTGCGAGCTGGACGTGAATCCCGATATCCGCCCGACGCCCAAGAGCATTGCCCTGGGCCCCAAGCAGCCTCTGACCAGGATCCGAAAGGGAGAGCTCTACTTCAACGACGCCAGGCTGTGCTTCCAGCAGTGGCAGAGCTGCGCCTCGTGCCACCCGGACGGACGCATGGACGGGCTGAACTGGGACCTGCTGAACGACGGCATGGGCAACCCCAAGAGCGCCAAGAGCATGCTCTTCGCCCACGTCACCCCGCCGGCGATGATCACCGGCGTCCGCGCCAAGGCCGAAGTCGCCGTCCGGGCCGGCATCCGGTTCATCCAGTTCGCCGTCAGACCGGAAGAGGACGCGGTCTGCATCGACGAGTATCTCAAGAACCTCAAGCCCGTCCCCAGTCCATTCCTCGTGAACGGCCAACTCAGCCCCGCCGCCGAGCGCGGCAAGAAGCTGTTCGTCAGCCAGGGTTGCGCCAAGTGTCACAGCGGCCCCTACTACACCGACATGAAGAAGTATGACGTCGGCACGGGCACGGGGCGCGAAAAGGGCCTGAAGTTCGACACGCCCGGGCTCCGCGAGGTCTGGCGCACCGGCCCGTGGCTCTACGACGGGCGAGCCGCCACCATGGAAGAGGTCCTCAAGAAGTTCAACCCCGAGGACGAACACGGCGCCACGAGCAAGCTCAACGCCCAGCAGATCAAGGACCTGGCCGAATACGTGTTGAGCCTGTAGACCTGGCCAAGCCGCAAGGAAACGCCCCCCGAGACCTGGCGGCGGGCCTCGGGTCGGAGACCTCATTCAAGGGGGGACCGGACCGCCGTATGCGGGACCGGTGGCACTAAGGACGGAGCCGGGCCACGGGCCCAGGCGGGTGTGGCATGGCGCACAGAGAACCGGACGCACCGCCGGTGCTGTTCGAAACGCTCTCAGAGCAGCGTGATCGCCTGGTGAACAGCCGGAGGAGGTTCGGTGACTACATTCTGCCCGAGATCCTTCTGACAGAAGATCGGACCCAAGCATAGAGGTATGACATGCCAGTATTCGCAGACGACGGACACATGATCGTCCCGGCAACCCAATATGGACACAAGGCTGTTGAAGATGCCAAGACTCGCTTCGTGGTTGACCAGGCGTATTGTCCAAAGGGATGCAGCATTGTTGACGAGGAACATCCGATCCATGGGTACCCAGGACTACGTATGGGCTTCAGCAGGCCCGGCATGAAAGGTGAGCTTGTCCTATCGGCTGTCCAGGGAGATTTCGACAAGATCATGCTGGGCGGTGAACTTGTCGACGGAGTGAAGCTCGACCTGTATTGCCCCCACTGCGGTACGCCGTTCGCTACGCTTGCCAACTGCAGATGTTCCGCCGACGCCCAGATCGTGGCCATCGGGCTCACACCCGAACTCGATTTCAACAACGGCATCGCCTTCTGCAACGTCGCCGGCTGTAAGAACGAGGGATTTGTGCTCTCCGGCCGCGTCATCCACGCTATCTGGACCAATAACGGCCGCTACTAAGGAGCGCTCCGCCGCGATGATTGACTGACAGCACAGGATGCAACGAGCTTGTAGCGTGTGTGCAAACCATGGAACACAAAGACCTCACGGCCTTCCGTTCGTGGCCGATCCGGAACACCGGCGGCTTGGCTCCGGTTTCCCGAGGTGTGCGCTTGGTACGAAGAGGCGTTTCAGGGCAAGGAGAGATGAGATGTTGGCAATGCACGAATCGAACATCCCGGGCCTTCCGTTGCTCACGCGCGGGAAGGTGCGCGACATCTACGATCTGGGCAAGAGCCTGCTAATGGTGGCCACGGATAGGATCTCCTGCTTCGACGTGGTCCTTCCGACGGCTATTCCCGGCAAAGGCCGCGTCCTGACCGATATGTCGACGTTCTGGTTCCGGAACACATGCCACATCTTTCCGAACCACTTCGAGAAGCTGGATGTGTCCAGCGTAGTCAGCGACAGGAACGCTCTGGAGAAAGTCAAACACAGGGCCATGATCGTCAAGAAGGCCATCCCGCTGCCTGTGGAGGCCGTCGTGAGGGGGTACCTTTCCGGCTCGGCGTGGACTGAGTACGAGCAACACGGAGCGGTCTGCGGGATTGAGCTGCCGAAGGGCCTTCGCAAATGCGACAGACTTCCCGAGCCGATCTTCACGCCTGCCACGAAGGCCCAACAAGGCGATCACGACGAGAACATATCCTTCTCACACATGAAGGAAATCGTCGGGAAGGCGACCGCCGAGGAAATCAGGCGAGTCAGCCTGCACCTCTACACATCCGCGGAGTCCTATGCCGCCCAGCGCGGGATCATCATCGCGGACACCAAGTTTGAGTTCGGCGCCTCCAATTCCTTCGGCCTGATGCTGATCGACGAGGCCCTGACTCCTGATTCCAGCCGCTTCTGGCTGGCTGATGAATATGAGCCTGGTCGCGACCAGGCGAGCTTCGACAAGCAGTACGTCCGGGATTACCTCGACAGCGTCGGCTTCAACCGAACGCCGCCGGCCCCGGAGTTGCCGGACGAGGTGGTCTGCAGAACAACCGAGAAGTACATGGAAGCCCTAATCAGGCTGATACGTGAATAGGCGTGATTCAGGCCGAGCCCCGAACCGGACTGGGCAGTAACGGCCAGACGATAACGTGTGAAAACTAACGCTGTGTGAAGGAGTAACCAGAGATGATGGGTTGTCACGTGGGAAGGTGTTTGCAGGTCACGGTCGCCGGCGGATCGTATCAGGACGGTCTGCTCTCAGTCATGCAGGGCGTGCCGCCCGGGATGGTCCTGGTCGAACAGGACATCTACGGGGACATGCTGCTGCGCAAGCCGGGCGCCGACGAACTGTCCAGCCCGCGCAAGGAGCCCGACCTGCCGATCGTCTACTGCGGCATCAACGCGGCCGACACGATCGAAGACGGCGGCAACAAGGGTCACACCAACGGCACGCCGCTGGGGATCCTGATCCCGAACCTGGACAGGCACTTCATTCACATCAAGCAGTACCAGGACACCAACCGCACGCCGCGGCCCGGCCACGCCTCGTACGCGACGTTCATGAAGTACGGCCCGGACGACGACGCGATCGGCGCGGGGATCTTCTCCGGGCGGTACACCTCGACGATCGTGGCGGCCGGCTACGTGGCCAAGCGCGTGCTCGAGCTGTGCGGCATTCGGATCTTCTCGTTCATCCGCGAGATGGCCGGCGTCCGCTGCGACGACATGCCGCATGAACAGACCCTCGAGTACACCGACGCCTACAAGCGGATGCGCCACGACTACGACCCGTTCTACCAGGAAGTGTACGTCAAGGAACGCCTCCGCCCCGACATGCGGTTCCTGGAGAAGATGGCCGTTCTGGCCGAGATCGAGGGGCAGATCGACGAGATTCGCGCCAAGGCCCCGCCCATGGACGCAGGCGCCATCCGCGAGAAGTACGGCGTGCACCACATCGTCAACTGTCCCGACATCGACACCGCCCAGGCGATGCTCGAGGCGGCCAACAAGATCACCGTCACGGGCGATTCCTCCGGCGGCACGGTGGAAGTGGTGGTCCTCGGCGCGCCGGCAGGGCTCGGCGAGCCGGTGTTCGACAAGCTGGACGCCGAACTGGGGCGCATGCTCGGCATCGGCGCGGTCAAGGGCGTCGAGATCGGTGCGGGCTTCGCCGTCAAGGACATGACCGGCTACGAGAACAACGACCAGATGCGCAACGTCGACGGCAAGGTCGTGTTCGACTCCAATCACGCCGGCGGCGTCTGCGGCGGCGTGGCGACCGGCCAGGCGATCGTCGCCCGGCTGGCAGTCAAGCCCACGCCCACCATCGACAAGCCGCAGCACACCATCGACAAGTACACGCTGGAGAACACCGACCTGGCGGCCATCACCCGCCGCGACCCGACCATCGTCGGCCGCATCTGGCCCGTGGCCGAGAACTACACGGCCTTGGTCATTCTCGACCACCTGATAGCCCATTACGGCTATCAGTCGCTGAAGTTGAAAGTAAAGCCGACCCCCGAAACCGCTTTGGGCAGTTGTGAGACACACCAAGGAACGCGGTAACCGACGAGGAGCAGTGCAATGGTTGTAGTCATGAAGCCTGGCGCAAGCGATGACGATGTCCGCCAGGTAGTCGAGAAGATCCAGTCCCATGGCATGGACGCGCATGTCAGCCGCGGCAAGGAAACGACAATCATCGGCGTCATAGGCGACGAGCGGGAGATCGATTTCGACTCGCTCGGAGCCCTGCCACACGTCGACCGGGCCATGCCGGTCCTCAAGCCGTTTAAGTATGTCAGCCGTGAAGTCTGCCCTCAGGACAGAACCGTCAATGTGGAAGGCGTTGAGATCGGCAAGGACCTGGTGTTCATTGCCGGGCCATGTTCCGTGGAGGACGAAGACACAACGCTGCGAATCGCCGAGCAGGTCCGTCAGGCAGGGGCGGCCATCTTCCGCGCGGGCGCCTACAAACCCAGGACCTCGCCATGGTCGTTCCAGGGCCTACGGGAGAAGGGACTGCAGATCCTTGCCAATGTCAAACGCGAGATCGGCCTGCCCATCTGCACGGAGATCATTGATACCGCCGACATCGAAACCGTCGGGAAGCACACGGATGTTTACCAAGTCGGCATGCGAAATATGCGGAATTACGCCCTGCTCAGCAAGCTGGGAAAGACCCGGAAACCCGTCCTGTTGAAACGGGGCGATTCGGCCACGCTGAACGAATGGCTGGCGGCTGCAGATTACATTGTCAGGAATGGCAACGAGAACGTCATCCTTTGTGAGCGCGGCATCCGGACTTTCGAGACCTATACGCGGAACACGCTGGACCTGAACGCCGTGGTTGGCGCCAAGATTGAATCGTGCCTGCCGGTGCTGGCCGACCCCAGCCACGGTACGGGCAAGGCCAACATGGTCCCAGCCGCGAGTAAGGCCTCAATCGCCGCTGGCGCGGATGGACTCATGCTGGAGGTCCATGTTGAACCGGCAGAGGCGTGGTCCGACGCGGCCCAGACCATTACGCCGCAAGAACTCGAAGACATCGTAGAGACCTGTAAGAAGTTGCGTGAGTTGTGACAGTGAGAGTCGACCGGCCGGAGTAAGCGGGAGAGATCTCATGAAACTGCATCGCAAGCTTGGATTCTGGAGCGTCTTCTGCATCGCGTCCGGCGCGATGATCAGTTCAGGTCTGTTCGTCCTGCCCGGCCTGGTCTACCAAGAAGCTGGGCCGGCCGTTATCTTCTCGTATGCCCTGGCCGGAATCCTCGTCATTCCGGCCATGATGTCCCAAGCCGAGTTGTGCACCGCGATGCCCAAGAGCGGAGGAACCTACTTCTTCATTGAACGCACCATGGGGGCGCTGCCGGGAACATTCGCCGGCCTGGCCAACTGGTTCTCCATCGCCTTGAAGAGTGCATTTGCCCTGGTGGGCATCGGCGCATTCGCTTGCCTTATCTGGCCCGGGATGTCCACATGGCAGGTCAAGTCGGTCGCGATTGCCTCTTGTCTTATCTTCACCGGCCTAAACATCCTGAGCGTCAAGGGAACGGGATGGGCTCAGATTCTGCTGGTCGTGGTTCTGCTGGGTTGTCTCGCAGTGTTTGTCTTCCTTGGCCTTCCGGCCCTCTTTGCCCCATCGGGCTCTGGGGCCGGACGTTTCGCTGGTTTCATGGACAGGGGCTTCATGCACGTTCTCGGCACGGTCGGGATGGTCTTCGTGTCCTTCGGCGGACTGACGAAAGTGGCCAGTGTGGCAGAGGAGGTCCGCAAGCCCGGCCGGAACATCCCCGCCGGAATGTTCACCGCAGCATTCGTTGTGACCCTGGTGTACATCGCCGCGGTTCTTGTCACCGTCGGCGTGCTCGACGGGCAGACGCTGTCGGGCAGTCTCACGCCCCTGAGCCTGGCCGCAAGAGAGCTCATGGGCAGGCCGGGCGTCATCCTGCTCTCGTTTGCCGCCATGTTGGCATTCATCACTACCGCCAACGGCGGGATCCTCGCAGCTTCTCGCAACCCGATGGCTATGAGCCGGGACGGCCTGCTACCTGCGATTATGCAACGAGTCAGCAGGCGGTTCGGTACGCCCTACGTCAGCATTCTCCTGACCAGTGCCTTTATGGTCACGGTAATCGCGATCCTCGATGTCGCCGACCTCGTCAAAGCCGCCAGCACAATGATGCTCCTGCTGTTCGCCATGGTCAACCTCGCTGTGATCATCATGCGCGGCAGCAAGATCCAGAATTACAGGCCGCTCTACAGGGCCCCCCTCTATCCGTGGCTCCAACTTGTCGGGATGGTCGTCTACCTGTTTCTCATCATAGACATGGTTGCAGAGATGGGATGGATCCCGCTGCTGGTGTTAGGAGGGTTCATGCTGGCGGGCGCATCGTGGTACACCGTGTACGTGCGGGTCCGGATCACCCGGGTCAGTGCCCTGGTCCAGTGGGTCAGGAACGCAGTCGCCAAGGAGATCCGTCACGGGGACCTCGACAAAGAGCTCCTGGACATCGCCCTTGAGCGTGATGACATAACCCGTGACCGATTTGACCGAATCATCGCCGACTGCCCCATCCTGGACATTCCCGAACCCATTACCTCGTCGGACATGTTCCGACGAGCAGCCAGACTTCTGGCGCCGCGGTTGGGGATGAGTGAACAGGATCTCTTCCGGCTTCTCGATGCTCGCGAGGCCGAGTCGAGCACGGTAATCCAGCCTGGGTTTGCCATTCCGCACGTTATCGTGCAAGGCCGCAACCTGTTCGACATCTTGGTGCTTCGCTGCAAAGGCGGTGTGAGTTTTCCGGGGCATGAGGTGCCCGTTCACGTGGCCTTTGTCTCGATCGGGTCGGAAGATGAGCGGAACTTTCATCTGCGGGCATTGATGGCCATCTCGCACGTCGTGGGGACACGAGAGTTCTTCAAGTCCTGGATGACCGCTCCAAGTACGGAGCACCTCCGCGACATCGTACTGCTGTCGGGACGGCCGAGAGACGGACAAGACAGTGCCGCTGGAAGCACCTACTGATGATCAACGCCACGAATATGTCGTTGCGCCCAGCCGTTTTCCTCGATCGTGATGGGACGATCATCGAGGACCGAGGCCATCTGCACGATCCGGCACAAGTCGTCTTTTTCCACGATGCTTTTGATGCGCTGCGCCGCCTCCAGGAGCATTTCCAGCTGTTCATTGTGACAAACCAGCCAGGTATTGCCGAGGGCATCCTCAGCCAAAGCGATGCCGACCGAGTCAACACCTGTGTTGTCGCTGGACTGGCCGATGCAGGAGTCCGAATCACGGACGTCTATGTCTGCCCGCACAGGCGGATCGATGGTTGCTCCTGCATCAAGCCGAAACCCTACTTCCTCCAAGAGGCAGCGGCAAGGCACCAGATCGACTTGGGGGAGTCGTTTGTTATCGGGGATCATCCACATGACGTGTTGTTAGCCCGAAATGCTTGCGCGTCCGGCATATACGTGCTCACAGGTCACGGTGCCAAGCATTTCGGGGAGTTGCCGGTGGGTACAGTTGTTGTCACAGGAATACGGGAAGCCGCAATTCACATACTCAAAGCGGCCACGGTGCATTGATGACACATGACTCGCAAACGTGCATACGGCCGAATCCCAGAGGCGACTGGCCCGACGTCGATCCGGCTGCCTACATAGATCCGACTGCCCGGGTGATCGGGCGGGTTAGGATCGGCCCACTGGTCTTCATCGGCCCGGGCGCGGTGATCAGGGCAGACGAAGCTGATAGGGATGGTGAGGTGGCGCCTATCGTTGTGGAGGCTGAATGTAATGTCCAGGACGGTGTGGTTATCCACGCCCTCGGGGGGACACAAGTCACAATCGGGCGGCGGACGTCTCTGGCGCATGGGGCTATCGTTCACGGCCCGTGCAGTCTGGGTGAGCGTTGTTTCGTGGGATTTGGGGGCGTGGTCTTCAAGGCCACGGTGGGGCCTGGTGTATTCATTGCCGCCCGAGCTGTTGTACAGGAAGCAGAAGTGCCGGCCAACCTGTTCGTTCCCCCGTCCGCTGCTATCTCCCAATATACGGTTGGCCAACTGCGGACAACCACCTCGCAGGAACGCGGATTCATGGGAGACGTTGTGGAAGCGAATCTCAAGCTGGCCGAGGGATACCTCAGTCTTGCGCAAGCAAAAGGAGTTGCCGATGAGCGAGTACGGGGTGATATCGATGCACCATGAGTCAACGCGCGTGCAGATTGTGCAGCCGGAAGGCGGGCTACTCGAGCTGCAGTACTTCAAGACACCTTCCCCCAACGGCTATCTCAGTTGGACACTCACTGCGGGCCAGGCAGAAGAGCTGGCTGAGTGGTGGGTGTCGCAGGGCTGCAATACCGGCCTCACGGACCTACCCATCCTAAACCTCCAGGTTGGCTGTGTTCTGATCTCGATGGTTACGCTTGAGATCATTGAGGTGCGAGGGCTCGACGCACACAACAGGCCGAAGTTGCAGGGCTACTCATTGCCCAGAGAGGTGGTTCAGTTCCTGTCAATGTGGATGATTGCAGAGAAGCAATTGGGGAAACGGCCCGTACAAGAGGTGGCTGAGGCATGTTCGAGAGAGTCCTGATAGCCAACCGAGGCGAGATCGCCGTAAGGATCATCCGCGCCTGCAGGAAGTTGGGCATCAAGACGGTGGCCGTCTACTCCCAGGCAGACAAGGACTCGATGCACGTTCGGCTTGCCGATGACGCTGTGTGTATCGGTCCGGCGCCAAGCAAGGACAGTTACTTGAACATCTCTCGGATTGTGGCGGCAGCACAGACGACGGGCGCACGGGCGATCCACCCAGGGTACGGTTTTCTGGCCGAGAGCGCCCACTTCGCCGACGTGTGCCGAGAGTGCCGCTTCGTCTTCATCGGCCCGTCCGCCGAGGCTATCGGTAAGATGGGAGACAAGGCAATCGCCAGGGATACTATGGCCGCCGCCGGCGTGCCGGTCGTGCCAGGGAGCGATGGGACGCTGAGCGATCCCCAGGAGGCCGTCGCCCTTGCCAGGAAGATCGGTTTCCCTGTCATGGTCAAGGCTTCAGCCGGGGGCGGCGGCAAGGGAATGCGACTTGCACAGAGTGAGGACGAGCTTCTCAGTGCGGTCGAGACGGCGCGCAACGAGGCCCAAGCGGCCTTCGGCGACGGCTCGGTATACCTGGAGAAGTTCATCGGCCGAGCAAGACACGTCGAGATACAGGTATTGGCCGATGCCCACGGGAACGTTGTCCATCTCGGTGAACGCGACTGCTCGATGCAGCGGCGGCACCAGAAGCTCATCGAGGAATCTCCCTCTCCCGCAGTGGATACGGAACTCCGGCAGCAAATGGGCGAAGCGGCCGTTCGGGCCGCCAAGGCGGCTGACTATGTCAACGCGGGAACGGTGGAGTTCTTGTTGGCCGAGAACTGCGAGTTCTACTTCATGGAGATGAACACGCGGATTCAGGTGGAGCACCCGGTGACAGAGATGGTCACGGGTGTAGACCTTGTAGAACAGCAGCTTCGAATAGCGTCTGGTGAGAGGCTCACGTTCTCCCAGCAGGACGTCAGACTATCCGGCCATGCTATCGAGTGTCGGATCAATGCAGAAGACCCCGACAGAGGCTTCATGCCCTGTCCTGGCAGGATCGAGGGTTACTATCCGCCTTCAGGCAATGGCGTACGCACGGATTCGCATGTATATGGTGGGTATAAGGTTCCTCACCACTACGACTCTCTGCTGGCCAAGCTGATCGTGCACGAGCCAACTCGACCTGAGGCGATCCGGGCCATGTTGTATGCGCTTGATGAATACATGATCGAAGGAATTATCACCACCATCCCCTTCCACAAGCGGCTTCTCGCATTCAGGATGTTCCTTGAAGGCTGCGCCCACACAAAATCCGTGGAGCAGGACTTCCTTCGGCAAGGACAGATATGATGGACATGAATCTGCGAGAGCTATTGGCCAAGTGCAAGACTACGCAGGTCTCATACTGTTCCAAAATGGACGCCCCCTGTGACCGACCATCTCCGGAAGGGACGCGAACGATGTGCAAACGCCCGAGCAAACCGAAGTGGCATCCCAAGGTAATCCTCTTCACGATATTAAATGACTTGCTTAAGCGGAGAAGCCGGAGATGGCGGAAGATACTCAAACGAAGGAGGTTGACGGCTGAGTCGCGCACCGGGAAGCATGCGGAGTTACCGCCTGAATCGAGCACGTCCCCCACCCAGAGCCGCGAGATGCGCAACGGCAGACCTCGGCACGCTGTCCGTGCAGAAGAGGAGAACGAAAGATGAAAGTTGCGGTGTCGGTGATCCAGGAATCAGAGAAACTGTACCGCGCGAGATGCCTGTCTCTTCCAGGTTGCGTGGTAACGGGTGAATCCCTCCCTGCCGTGACTCGGGAAATGGACTGTGCTATCCGAGGCTATCTGGCAAGCTTGAAGGTGCCACCACCCAGCGAAGTTGAACAGCAACAAGACGTGAGATTCCAGGATCCTAGCCCCTGAGTTCCTGTCCCCCTGTACCGGCCCAGGTGTGCCGTGCAAAGGTGTATTGTTCCAGCAGGTGAGAGTCCTGCCCCGGCAAAGGTCGTCCCGGCCGGGTAGCTATCCCAGCAGCTATCGAGGTAACGACGTGGCTTCAGCCTGGGAGACAGAAGGCGGCGACAGGCCGCCTGCAAGTTGGCAGGTAAAGCGGACCTGCACAGGACCAGCGAGTTTGGTCCCCGCACATCTGCCGAACATACAGAGGCAGAATGGACCCGCGAAGTCGTTGGGCCGGTATACTGAGCGATGAGGTCGCCGGCCTGATTCCCAAGCACGCCGACGATGACACGTCCAAGTGGTGCGGGCACCCGATTGTGGGCTCCAACTTGTCGTGCGGTCTGTGTGGCCGGGCCCAATGGGGCTTGGTCGTGTCCGCCTGGGTCTCGGTCCTGGGCCTTGCCGCGATCGGTTTGTTCGTCTGTACGTCCACTGGGTGGAAGGCGCTTTGGTTGTGCCTGGCCGTGCTCGCGACCCCGATCGCCTTGCTCTACACCATCAAATCGCTGCTCTGGTCGCCGCCCGGTCGGTCGGGCGAAAGGCTTAGCCTCGCAACCCACGGCGGCCGTTCCGCAAGACCTCGGCGGATAGCGGTAAGGGAAGCCCGCCGCGCATTGCCGCCTGTCCCGATCAATTACGCCACCTACCGTCGGACGTTCACCGTGCTGTTCTCGGCCTGGGCGGCAGGGCGCGGCGCAGGTCGAACAGGCCGGCGATGGGGAGACCGACGTGAAGCACGGCTGCGGGGATCAGCGTCACTGATAACTGATGGGCGATCTGACTCCGCGTGACGGTGCATCAGTGGCCCGGGGGTGAGGCATTTACAGCACGTCGCATGACCCCGCCAGAGAATCAGGTCGACCACCTGTCTTGGTGTGAGCCCGAAACTCCTGGTCCACGTTTGGTTCCTGGATACAATACAAGCTACCTTACTCCTGAACTAGTTCGCGCAGAACACAAACTCCAGGCTACCTGGGGAATCAGGGCACGACAGATGAAAACGACCGGATTATCCCGTGCGTTGGCCATGCTGCTTTCGTTGTGGGCAGGTCTCGTCATGGTCGGCTGCAGTGGATCGGGAGACAAGGCGTCGAATGGCAAGGCGCCGCGTGACGAGTCATCCGCCAAGCCTGCCGATCCCGGCCCCCCACCTGCGTATCTGCCCGGGACAACCTTCGGTGTGGCTAGGCTGTCGGTCAAGGAGTTCGCGATTGCCAGTCCGGCCTGCTTTGGTTCTTCGGCCAACGAAGTGCTGGCTTCTTGCGGGGACGGGGCGATCCTCTGGAACGTCGAAGAGGGCGTTCCGACCACGACGTTCCGAGCGAAGGGCTTCAAAGTCACGAGCATAGCATATGCCCCCGCCGCCGGGTTGGTGTTGTGCGGGGGGGCGCATAGTGCATCGGCAGGGACGCCTGGGGCCGAGGGCAAGCCCGGCACGCGGATGACCGTCGGGGAAGCGACGCTGTGGAACGTCGAAAACGTGCAGAACAGCAAGACGTTCACGGGACATGGAAAGTCGGTGACGGTGGTTCGCCTGAGTCCCGACGCAGGCACGGCGCTTACCGGGGGCGATGACGGAACCGTCATTCTATGGGACGTCAAGACGGGCCAGAAGACGCGCACGTTGCGAGTCGCTCAAGACCGGGTCATGGCGGCCGCGTTCAGCCCGGACGGGCGCCGCATCCTGACGTCCGGATACCCGGGGAACTTCACCGGTCGGCGGCCCAAGCCGGGCACGGCGATCCTGTGGGACCTGGGCACAGGCAAGGCGGTGCAGACGTTCCGGGGACACATGGGCGCGGTGTACTCGGTCGCGTTCAGTCCCGACGGGATTCGCATCGTCACCGGCGGATGGGACCGTCTGGCGATGATCTGGGACACGAAGACTGGACGGGAACTCAGACGCATGGGACATTCCGGACGGGTCATGTCGGTGGCCTTTAGCCCGGACGGACGGCGGGTCCTCACGACCGAATCGGTGGGGGGCGGATTTCACCCGAGCACGGCGCGGCTGTGGGACGCCGATTCGGGCGCGGTGGCCAGGAAGTTCACGGGCCACGACGAGGCCGTGAAGTCCGGCGCTTTCAGCCTGGACGGCCGACGGGTCGTGACGGCCTCCTGGGGTAGGGAAGCGTTCGTCTGGGACGCCGTCGAAAGGGCGCCCGAGGCGGCGAAACTGGCTGCGCTGAACCGGCAACATGCGGAGACTCGCCAACGCGCCGCTGATGACTTCACCGCCGGGCGGGGGCTTCGGCGACTCCAAGGCCATGCTTCCACCATCACCGGCGCCGCCTTCGGGCCTGAGGGCAAGACCCTCGTCACCGTGTCGAAAGACGGAACGGCGGTCTTGTGGAACCCTCGGACTGGCGAGAGACTCCGGGGATTTGAGGGCCACGCCAACTGGCTCAGGGCCGTGGCGTACAGCCGGGATGGCCGCCACATCCTGACCGGGTCCGACGACCAAACAGGGATCTTCTGGGACGCCGAGACCGGCAAGCTGATCCACACGTTCAAGGGGCATAGCACATCAGTAACTTCGGTCGCCCTTTCCTCCGACGGCAGAACGGCGCTGACCGGCGCCAGTGACGGGGCGATCCTGTGGGACACGACGACCGGAGAGCAGAAGAGACGCCTTTCGGCAACCGCGGTGATGTCGGGGGACGGACCCTACGTCCGGTATGTCCGGTCGGTGGGTCTCAGTCCGGACGGCCAACTCGCGTTGGTCTCTGGAGCGGCGAGTTCGTCCGGAGGCGACGGCATGACAATGATCTGGAACCCGCGGACCGGGGAGAAGGCCCAAACGTTGACCGGGCATGGCGGCGCCGTCACTTCGGCGGCTTTCGGTCCGGGCGGCACCCGTGTACTGACCGGCTCACGAGACGGTTGGGCGATTCTCTGGGACGCAAAGAGCGGCGAGAAAGTCGCCGAGCTTGACCATGCGAAGGTCATAACGCAGGAGATGGAGTTGGCCGAGCCGTTGAAGGAGGGCGAGGACCGGATCGCTGGCAGGACCGCCATCCACACGGTGGCGTGGAGCCCGGACGGCAAGCAGGTGCTGACCGTGGGGGCCAGAGCCGGCTCGCGGCCCGCTTTGGCCGTGTTGTGGAATGTGCAGACGGCCAAGCCGAACCGCGTACTCAAGGCCTACTTCATGGGAGACATCCACTCCTCAGCCTTCAGTTCGGACGGCACCATGCTGGTAACCGGCGGTGTGGATACGGCAATCATCTGGGACGCCTCCGAAGCAGAGCATGTGCCCGACGGCGGATCGCGTTAGAGTATCCAACTGCAAGCGTGCCAGATGGTACGCGCGTACCCTATCCTTCCGACGCGCCGGATATCGGCAGCGTGTTGGCAACGTCTCAGGCGCCGGGCATTGTGCCTAACTGCAATGGACTCTCCTGATCGGCAAGGAAACCGGTTATCTCTCCAAATGCTGGGAGCGGCGAGTAACTTTGAGGATGTTCTCTTGACGACCTCTCCAACCCCCGAACTACGTCAGAAGACGTCAGATCACGTCAGAAGACCTCTGGAACCGAATACTCCACGTGCGCACTTTTGTGCACAAGACGCCGTCAACCCGGGCGAAATGAGCCTCTGCGCGGGACAAGGAACACCGTGTGGTCAGACACCGGATGCGGTATAATCGAGTTTGTGCGTAGGCCACCTCTGGGGTATTACACAGTGTGCCCTCACGCCGCCCTCGCGTGAGCAGTACTTTGGCGAAAGGACAACAGAGCACCTATGCTCTGCAGAACCACGACAGCTTGTATCGCGATAGCGATCCTTAGCCTTACTGTGGCGCAATCGGCGTCCGCAGCACAGAGGCCGGGCAGCACGACGCGTCCCACGGAGCCGGCCGAACTGCAAGCTCACCTCGAGGAGCTTCTGAAGAAGGCCGCGCGGGCAACGGAAATCACGCACAAGGATCCGCCCCTGAGGTACGAGACGGCCAAGGAGATCGCCCGGCTCACGCGTGAGGACCCGGACGTCTGCATTCCGATCCTGCTGGACAAGGCCGGCAAGGGCACAGGCTTCCGGCACAATTCGACCGAGATGCGATTGGTGGCGCTGGAGGCGTTGGGCCTTGCGGGCGCAGAGGCCAAGAGGGCGATCCCCGTACTGGCGGAGCGACTGTCTGAGGCGATGGTAGATCCCGGCGAGCCCTCCCTTCTCGCAGAGCCGGTTCCGCGTCACCCGGAGCTGAGCGGCATCACGCTGCCAGAGAGAGAGGACCCGAAGATCACGATCGCGCTGGCCGAGGCGCTTTGTCGTATCGGTCCCCACGATGCGTCGATCGTGCCGGTGCTTATCAAGGCGCTGTCGCACGAGGAATGTTATGTTCGCGGCCATGCAGTAGATCTGTTGCACGACTTCGGCGCCCGGGCCGCGCCGGCGAAAGAGGCCCTGGTCAGCGTAATGAACGACTACCCATGGATCGCCCTGCCCGCACGGGCCACCCTGAGGAAGATCGCGCCCGACGACGCCCAACTGCAACACAAGCTTGACGTGCTGGACTTCTGCGACCTGGCCTGGACCCCGGAGATCATGCTGTGGCCGATAACGCTGGTCCTTCAGTTGATCACCGTCGCGTGCCTGGCCTGGGGCGCGCTGGCCGTCCGGGGCAAACAACGCCGCATCCTTCTGGGCGCGGTCGGGCTTCTTGTCCTACCCATCCCGCTCAGCGAAATGTGGCGACATGACGCATTGGCGTTCGAAGGCGGCGGGCCGGCCTACCTGATTGTAAACCTGATCCACATCGTCCTCGCTGTGGGCGTGTGGAACGCAATCACCGATTCCATCATCCCTCCCGATCAGGGCGAAGGCGCCGCTGCCCCTGTCCTTCCCCCCGCCAGGCACGCCATCTCCATCCTGCCCAGCGTATTCCTTGTATGGGCTTTGCCCTTGCTGAGCACGCCCTTGGCGATCGGCGTAGAGAGTGGCGGGACGGACACCGTTGCGCCCCCGCCCGGCTACAAATGGGTGGGCACGCCCCCAATGGAATCGGGCTGTTACCTCATCATATTCGCCGTGACCCTGCTCATCGCCATGATCGTCGGCGCTGGCATGGCGCAGCGCCGGAGCAAGGGCATCGGGAGGTACCTGGTCTACCCCAACATCCTCCTGGCCCTGGCAGCAGTGTTGCTGAATCTACTCGTTCCCGCGCTGGAGATGCGCTGACGCCGACCCCTGAACCATCACACAGACTCCTTCGTAATTCGTCCGATCCAAGCTACTATCAAGAGGAGTTTAAGAGATCGGTGATCCCCGCCGTAGGCTGACGGTGGGAACACACAGGCAGCACACGCCGATTCGCCAGTCGGTGGCGGAAGGGCAGCATCTGCGGTCGAGTTGTTGTCCGCGAAGTGATGCGCCTGACCGGCAGCATGCGGAGAATGTGAATCCGACTGTCCATGCAAGACCCGAGATCGGGAACTGGAATGACTTCATCGAAGCTGATTGGGATACTCCTTGGCGTTTGTCTGGGCTCGCACATGGCCGCGGGGGATGTCGTCGTGACCAAGACTGGCTCGCGCTACGAGGGCAAGGTCGAGCAGGAAGGCGACTTCTACGTCCTGACCAAGCCCGGCGGCGGGAAGATACGTCTTCCCCGCAGCACGATCAAAGAATTCATCAAGGCCCCTCCGCCGGGGACCGGCGGTAAGCAGGATCGTCCCAAACAGCCTAGAACCGGCGACCCAACGACACCCATACGCATCAGGTCCTGGTACAGCTACCTCGTGCTCAAGACCGGCACGGGTATCCCCACGTGCGAGGTCGCCTTGAAGTACGAGAAGGTCAACTACAAGGCCGGCAAGGTCAAGATCGTCGCCGAGCTGACCGTGCTTGCCGACAAGAAACGCCGCATGTACACCACGACGTCCGAAGGCGACGTCAGTGCCCCCAAAGGCGTGGTTGACGCCTCGGCAATGGTTACCGGCAGCAAATGGCTGTCAGGCAAAGGCCTGCTCAAGGTGTACCTGAAAGACGCCGGGGGCCGCACTGTCGTCAGCAACGTGCTGAGCATCCCCATCGCCGCCGACCGCAAGGCCGAGGCCGAACTCAAGGCCCGGTTCGCCCCCGCAAAGACCGTCCCCCCGCCGGATGGCGGGCAACTCGCACGCCCCGGCGAGATCAAGATCATCCCCAGCGGCTGGCGCCCCCTGAAGGACCTGGAAGCCCGACAAGCCAAACCCCTTGCGTCCGACAAGCTTGATCGGCCGGTTCAGCACACACGGGAGGCCCTGTCCGTAGAGGCCTATGCCGACGTGCGGAGTATCCTGACCGCCTACGTGAAACTGCTGGCCCGGCTGGACCCGCCCAAGACGTCCTTCCGCGCCACGCCCGGGGCCATATTCGAAGTCGTCGCCGCAGGTCGCCTCTACCGGGCAAGAGTCGGGCCGATGCTGGTGGCAACAGTCGAGAAGGACAAGACGGTCACCCTCGACCGCGCCTATATCGATATGCTGAACACCTGGGATCTGCCTGACGGCACGCGCCTGCCGGCTGGCTCGAACGTGCATCTTATGAAGTTCAATCTCAGTCAGGTCAGCCGGGCCGTGGCGCCGGGCCGGGAACGGCCGCGGCCCACACGTTACGCACGCCCGGAGGACCTCCCGGCCAAAGCCTTCGAGGAAGTCCACGCCATGATGATGGCCTACCTGTGCTCGATGACCAGCGACGGAATGGCCAAGCACTCCATCAACGTGCCTCGCGGCCAGACGTTCACGGTTGCGCTCGGCCGTAAGGTGTGCAAGGTGGAGGTTAGTTCGGGCATGTCTGTTTCCGTGTCCAAGGACGGTCAGCCGAGCGAGCGATCCTGGAGGGGGCTGGGAAGGGGATGGGTGGAGGTCGTGGCGTTGAACGACTGGACGCTGTCCGACGGCACGCGTGTGCCGGCCCGGTCGAAACTGCGGATTATGCCGGGCGTGCGTCAGGGCGACATCGCCCGCCCGCTGGGCCCCGGCCAGGGACGCGGGACTGCTCGCCGCTGACGTACCTGACAAGGCTCTCACAGTTGAGGCAAGGGCGCAACATGAAGATCATCAGACGAGTTGGAATCGTGGCAGCGATCTCAATTTCGTGGCTGCCGGCGGCAGGATGCTCGGACAACAAGACGAAGGATGGCAACGCTGACAAACACATTCGCGCCGACCTTACCCTCGATCTCGGGCCGGGTGTGACGATGAAATTCGTTCGCATCGAGGCCGGGACGTTCACCATGGGCTCGCCCCCACGCGAAAGCGACCGCTTTATCGACGAAGACCCGCAGCGCCAGGTCACGATCACCAAGCCGTTCTACCTAGGCGCCACGGAAATCACGCAGGCGCAGTGGAAAGCGGTGATGAACACGCAGCCCTGGAAAGGCAAGACGTACGCCAAGGCCGGGACGGACAACGCGGCCAGTTACATCAGTTGGAACGATGCGACGGCGTTCTGCACGACGTTGTCAAAGAAGACCGGCCGCGCAGTCCGTCTGCCCACTGAGGCCGAGTGGGAATATGCCTGCCGCGCGGGGACCACGACGGCGTACAGCTTCGGCGATGATTCATCGAAGCTCGGCGACTATGCGTGGTACGATGGTAATGCGCACTACAAGGACGAGAAGTACGCCCATCCAGTCGGCCGCAAGAGACCCAACGCCTGGGGTCTGTACGACATGCACGGCAACGTGCACGAGTGGTGTGCCGACTGGTATTACTCGGATTCATACGCAAACGCGGACACCCGTGACCCGAAAGGTCCCGCCAGCGGGCAAGCCCGTGTTCCCCGCGGCGGCTCGTGGAACAACAGTGCCGGCCTCTGCCGCGCTGCGAGTCGCGTCGGGTACACCCCCGCCCTTTGCGACGGCCGCCTCGGCTTTCGTGTGGTGGTTGAGGCCGGTTCCGGCGTGGACTGAAATTGCATAACCGCTGGCTCTCTTGCTCTGTCAGATGCGTGGTCGGCCAATGCCGTGCCGAAGGGCCGTCACGACTGAGCCAGAGCGGCGATGGTCTGCCGGACGTGCTCGGGGAGGTCCGCCCAGTTGCTGGCCAGAGCGGCAGGCTCGGCAGGGACAGATGTTCGCGTGGGGACGATCAACATTCTGGCAGCGCCGCCAGAATTCCCCGGTAGCCAGTTAGACTTCCACAGACTCGGGATTCAGCTTGTTCAACCCATCGCATCGGATACAATCACTGTAGAAGCCCTGCGGCAGTAGCGGGGATAGGCCATCCAGGGGATGTCCGCGGGAATCCCGGCAAGAAGGTGCAGAAAGACTATGGATCCACGATTCGCAGAACAGTTGCGAGCAGATGGCTACGAACGCTATATCGTTGCCAAGCAAGATCCCGACAAACCGTGGGAGCGCGTGGACCAAGCGTTGTTGGATCGGGCCCAATCGCTGTTGGACCAGGCGGCCGGTGAGTTCTCCGATGGCTATGCCGAGTACCACGTCGATGGCAGCGTAAGAGAATCTGCGTCGGGAGGGACCTACCTGTACACGCATATCTGCATGAAAGACGAGGGCTTTGTCGTCTACCTTCCCCCCGAGGACAGTGAGTTCGGCAGCAAGAGCCGTCTGTTCCCGCCTGGGCAGTGTCCGGGATACCGTCCTTCGCAAGAAGTGGCCGAGATAGAGTTCCGGCGTTGGCTGAAGAGCTTGCGATAACCAGCCCGGCCGATCCAATGGGGTCACTCACCCCTCAGACGAGGATGGGTTACCGGCCTCCACTGACGTGTCTTCGTCCGCCCTTGTTTCGGCTTCGGCCAGGAGGTATTCAGCAACGCCTCTCCGCAGACCTTGTTCCCGCAACCACTGCAGCCGTTCTCCATACACCACGCCTCGCGCCTTCATCGCCTGAATCTCCGCCAGGATCTCTTCCGTCTTGGCTTCATCGGGCATGTTGCGGCGGAAGAGGGCGGTCTTGACCACAATCACCACCAAGAGTCCCAGCGTCGGGATGAGAACCAGGGCTGCGTACCCAACCCAACTGCCAAGCACCATCGTTGCCATACTGTAGCTCCGGGCTTCCGATCAGTCGTCGACGTCGACAACCTCCACACGCCGTCTTATAACGGCGTCGATGTAATCCAGGCCGCTCGTCGCCCCGGGAATCTCCATGGTCGCCCCGCCCGGGACGTGCAGGATGATCGCAGGGTCCAGGCCCGATTCGGACGTGATCTCCGCGTGGTCGATCTCCGCCCACCGGACGATGCGGTCTTCTACCGCAATCGCCTCCTCCGTAAGGGCGATGGAAAACTGCCACCGCCGGGCCAGCTTCCGCCACCGGATGGCAAACCAGACCCCGCCGACAATCCACGCCGCCACGGTCAGCACGCAGAGCACCCCCTGCTGCCGAGACGGCATGTGGCTCCAGAGCATGGCCAGACCCACCGTCAATATCAGTGGAATCCCCACCAGCCATACGTCCAGTTCCAGGGCGTCGAAGAGCAAGTAGGCCTTCGATAGACCGAATCGCTCCACCGCACCGGTCAGCCTGGCCGGGCCGTCCGGCGACTGGGGAACAACTGTTGCGGAGTCCTCTGCGCCGGCTTCGGTCGACTCCGTCGCGCCTGATTCGCCGGGTTCAACGCTTTGCGGGTGCCTAGAGGAGCACGCTTCAGCGACGTGCTCGCCGCAGTTCGGACAGTTGCCCTCCCCTGTCGGCAAAACGCGTGCTCCACAAGACGGACATTCGATCATATTAAGTGCCATAAGCCGGCCTTTCCCGGACACATCTCTCGGCTCCCGGAGGCCACCGCCGCCAGGAGAACCGCCGGCAACACTGCAACAACCGCTCTCTTTGGCGGCCACATGGGCTTGGGCCTCTCACTCGTCCTTGAGCTTGGTCTTCTGGTACTTGGCGTACCACTGGCGGAGCATGCGGGTTATGTCTTCGGCCAGCTCGCTCCCGTCGTCGGAGATCTCGGCCTGCCGGGAACAGCCGGCCAACTCCTCGTACGTCCCGGCGACCAGCAGGTGGGCCGAGAAGTACTTCACGAGGTGGTCTTGGCGGGGACCGAGGCGCGCACGCCTGTGCCTGAATACGATAAGCAGGTCCGGCTGCACGGGCGCCGCGCCCTTCCGCCCGGCGACGGACTTGGCGACGGCCGGGTCGAACAGCCGAAAACCCGTCCCGTAGATGCTCCGCGCCAGGTGGCCTCGCATTCTCTGCACGAGGGGTCTCCACGTGGCGGTGCGACCGATCGTGCTGAGAGGGACGAGCGCGAGATTGAACGTCTCGCCGAGCATGGCGGCTCGCTTGATCCGCTGGACGGGCGTGATGGCGCGAACCAGTTGGCCCGCCTTGAGTTTGTCAGCCAGGTCCGCGGGGACCTTGGCCGTCGTGACATCGTGTGCGATGCCGCTCGGGGCCAGGACGCCGAGCTTGCGGACGATGCGGATCGGCTTCTTCGTCCGCGGGTGGGTCATCACCTCTTCGGCCAGCACGATCAGCTTGCTCTTGACCGTCAGGCCGTTGCCCTTGCCGAGGTCGATGATGGCCGTCGTCCCGTCGCTGCCTTGCTGAAGCTTGAGGATGCACCCTTCCGGTGGGAAGGCGGCCAGGACTTCCCCGGCGGCCTGCGCCGCCAGCGCGGTCAGCGACCCGCCGCCTTTGCACCGGGCGCCCGAGGAGACAAGGACCTTTCCGGTCCGCACGTCGACCATGTGGCAGACGGCGACGTATTCGCCGCCGAGGTGCCCCACACTGCCGGTGATCAGCGCGTCGGCCCCGAGGAGCTTGCCCAGGGCCGCGGCACGCTTCGGGTCGCCGATGGCGATCTGAAAGTCCTTCTCGTCGACGACCTTGGCTATCCGTCGCCGCTCGAGGCAGACGAAGTTGCCCTGCTTGGCCAGCGTCGTCGACAAGGCGTCGGTGAAGGCATCGGCGTCGATGCTCACCCCTTTGCCCACGTCGAACCGCATGATCGCCACCCGCAGCCGACCGTCGGCGTCTTTGCCGGCGTCCTCGGCCCCCGCCGCCGCGGCTGCAGCAGCCCCAACGGCCACCCACGTCAACAGCACTCGGCACCGTGCCATGTGATTTCTCCCTGATCGACCACTGACGGGTCACTGTTGTTAATGCTACTCCACTTCTTCGCTCAGCCCGAGCCCGCTGGGATCCCGTGGGATACCGTTGGGGTCGGATTTGTCCTTCACCGGCTTGCCCGGCGGCAGGCTTTTCCCGGGCTTACCTGGTGGAACGCTCGGGGCCACGATGTACCCTATCCTCACTTCCGCGATCCCGCAGCGCCTGGCCTCGGCCACCACCCATGCGAAATGCTTGTGCAGGGCCCTCTTGTCGGCCCGGACGAGCACGTGACGCTGTGGATCGTCCCGTGCGATGCGCGTGAGCATCTCGGCGATCTGCGATCGGCTCATGCTTTGACCGGCCACGCTCATCGTGCCGTCCGCCTGGATGTTGATAATCACTTGCGGGGGCGCCGTTCCCAGCGGCGGGGCGGCCTCGTACGGCTTGGCGCTCTCACGGCCCTTTGGCTGTACGTCGCGTTTCACACGGGGCCGGATATCCAGCGGGCGGTCCGGGCCGACGCGGCTCCAGCCGTGCCATCGGCCGTCGGCACCGAGTGTCGTGCGAAGACCCCACTTAGGCAGATGAAACTCGACCACCCGCCACCCGTCGGGCCCCCGTCGGGCGGTGTATTCGACCGCACCCTCGTAGACGCCTTCGGCCCGGAAAGAGACCTTGCCCGCGATCGTCCGGCCTGTGACGTGTCGCGTGCACGCGGTGATGTACTCCGGCCAGATCACCGAGGCGTATTGTCCGGCGTCCTTGGCCGGGGGTCTGCCTCGCCCGTACAGGGCCCGGTACAAGTCCTCCGGTCGCCCTATGCCACCGCCTGTGAGTGCCCTGAAGTCTCCGAGCTGCTTTGTCGCGGCGAGTTTGTCGGCCGGTGCCTCGGGCGCCGGGGCGACATCGGCCGGCGGCGCGAAATCCGGCGGGGCGACATCCGGCAGGTCCGATGGCGCCAGAAGCGGCGGCGGCGCGTCAACCTCCTTCGGCCGCAGGTCCGACGCCGGCAGCATGAAAGCGATATTCGCGTATGAGATGCCGGCGTCGCCGCAGAGCGTGAACACGTCCGCGGGATGCTTCCACGCCACATCGGCGTCGCAGCGGATGACAACCTTCCGGTTCGGGTTTTCGGCCGCCTCGCTCACGAGCAGTTTTCGCAGGCCCTGCTTGTCGAGGCGATGCCCGCGGATCACGATCTGGCCGTTGCGCCGGATATTGATGACGATCTCCTGCGGCGCGGACGACAGCAAGGCAGGCCCGGACGAGGCTGGGAGGCGAACCTCTATTTCCCGTTCGACTTCCAGAAAGGTCGCACCCAGCATCATCAACGTCAAGGGCTGGTCGGGCGAGTAACACAACGCCGAACGCGCCACGATTGGCCCGTTGGCGATCATCTCAAACGTCTCGACCGGTATCGATGCGGCCCGGCTGATCATCCGTTTCAGTTCGTCCTCGCCGGGCGGGTCGGCCGAGTCGCGCGAACAACCTGGGGCAAGGGCGACCGCCAGCACGGCCGTGTACGTCAACAGCAATTGCCACCGTATCATGTGAGATCTCCCTGGTCGTATCATATCACTTTCCCGCCGGCTTCGCCTGGGCGGGAAGGACCACCACGCGGAAGCCGTAGCCGCAATTCCTCATGTCCGGCTTGTCGTGGAGCCGGGCGGCGGATCGGCAGTCCACGGGAAAGTGCGACCACCCGCCGCCGCGGAGCACGCGATGCTTGCCCCCAATCGCGTTTTCGGGGTCCGTCGCGGCAGCCGTGGCGTAGAAGCCTTCGGCGTAGCAGTCCCGGCACCACTCGGCGACGTTGCCGTGCATGTCATGCAGCCCGAATGCGTTCGGGCGAAACCGGCCCACGGGTGCCGTGTAGACACAGTCGTCGGACCACCTGAACGCCGCGCCCTTGGGCTTTTTGGGATACCGCTGCCGGGCGGCCTGGTCGAACCCGTTGCACCAGCCGCGGCCGGCGTTTGAGCTGAGGCCCCAGTGGTATGGGGTCTTCGTGCCGGCCCGGCAGGCATATTCCCACTGGGCCTCGGTCGGCAGGGTGACGTGCCTTTTGCTCCTGCGGCTGAGCCAACGACAGAACACCATCGCATCGCCCCAGTCGACGGCGACCACGGGGTGACTGTCGGTCTGCGGGAAGCCGCACTTGCGCCAGTAGGCACCCTTGAGCTTCTCCCCCGAGTACTGGCCGAAGCGTATCCTGTGGGCGAAGCCGAGTTTCTCGGCCTGCGTTTTGTATCCTGTGTCGGCGACGAAGACGGCGAACTGCCCGCGCGTGACCTCCATGATGCCCATGTGGAACGGCGTGCTGATGGTGACGGTGCGCTGTTTGCCTTCATCGGCTCGGCGGCCCGGTTCGAGGTTCGGGCTGCCCATCACGAACGTCCCGGCCGGGATGGGCACCAGCGCCATCGTCACGCCCTTGGCTAGTTCCAGCGTGAGCGTCCTGGCGCCCGTGTCGGCGGGCGACGGGCCCAACAGCTTGAGTCGGCCATCGACCTTCGTCGCCAGCGCCTTGACTGTCAGCCGGTGGGCGTCCTGTGCGGTGTACACCTCCAGGTACCTCTTCAGGTTCGTCCGCGCGCGGAGGAGCATGCGGACTTTGGCGTCTTTGGCCGTCGCGCCGTCAGCCAGGGACCGATACCACGTGGCCAACGTCAGGAAGTCCTTGTCGGTTAGTTCGGAGGCCGGCTTGGCGGCCTTGGATATGTTGGCCCGAAGCGTCGGATCGATCTGGTCGTTGAGAACCTCGGCGGCCTTGGCGGGCATGTCCAGATCCACGAGGTAGGCCGTGATCAACTGCTTTCGGCTCCGGAGGTCGCCGCCGTTGTTCTCGACGGCCCGGGCCAGCGCTGCGACGCGGTCGTGCAGCACCGCCCGCGCCCCGGCCAGGCGAACCTTGTCATAGATCGCCCGGGCCTCGGGCAGCCTGAGCGTCCTGGCCACCTGGTGGGTCTGGCGGTAGAACACCGCCGCGTCGCGCCAGTTGTTGTCCTTTCCGCAGCGCCCGGCCTGGTCCAGAAGCAGCGTGATGTAGGCCGTGCCGTTGGCGATCTTGTTCGCCCGGGGGCTCACGAGATACTTCTGGCGATGGATCTCCAGGCGCTTTTGGCGCCACGTCTCGGCCCGCCGGGGCGCCAGCTTCTCCAGCAGGTCCAGTGCCGCCAAGGCCGACGCGTACCCGGCCGGGGCCTTCATGCCGCACTCGTAGGCCTTTTCGCACAGTCGCACCTGCCCGCTCGGGTTCGTCTCGAGGTCCTTGACGGCCTTGAGAAGCTTCGCCGCCCAGAGGGCGTTGTCCGCCGACGAAGGCTTGAGGGCGGCGATCAAATCGTCAACCGCATCGGCCTCCACCGGTCCCGTTGACGCCCCGATGAGCACGCACGTCAACAGCAATCGGCACCGTGTCATTTGAGGTCTCCCTGGTCGACCACCGACGGGCCACAGTTGTTACTACGCGGCTCGGGCCTGTATTCGTGCTGTCAATTGTATCCGGCGTGGTGCATGGACAATCGCTGACCGCATTCTACGGTCTCGCCGGGGGCTGAGAAAGGACTGAATCCCGGAACCTGAAGGCGCCGTCAACCCCTGTTTGGCAAAATACTTGGGCCCCAGCCGAGTCTTGTGGCCGTGCAGGGGCAGTCTGCCTGGATCACGCAGGGACTGTCCTGCGCAGGCCGTCTCGAACGACATCATGGCCGGGAGATACCCAATGTGCCTTGGCGAGGAACCCATGAAGTGCTTGCCATTCACTCGACCAACAGTAAGATTCCCAGAAAGGCGGACGGTGGTCGTCGGTTAGAGACCATCCGAGGAATCCCAGTTCGCGGACGCAAACGAGAAAGGGCTGCGATGACCACTATGACAAGGGCGACCGTGTTGGCGACAGTGGCAGGACTGTCCGTGCTGCTTGGCGGGTGCGGACAGGCAGATGACGACACACCCCGTGAAGCATCACCCGTAATCGCGATGTTGAAGGCGGCCAAAGCCTCCGACCTCGACGGCTTCAGAAGCGCCTACTGCAGGCGGATCCGCGAGGACCCCGAGCAGGGCGACTGGGAGAAGAACCTCACGCAAGCTCAGGCCAGCTTGAAGAGGATGTATGGGGAGTACCAGATCAAGGAGTTTGCCTTCACGTTCACCGGCGATGAGAAGAAGGGCAAGGTCGCCGTGTCCCACCAAGGCAAAGAATCGATTGTGCTGGACGTCATCAATGAGGACGGCCATTGGAAGATAAACCAGCGTTGAGGCGCCAAGACGTGCCTGGGCAGCCGAATGGGACAGAGATATGAATCGTTTCAGGATTGTGGTGACAATCGGCCTCGGCGGCTTGTTGCTTGCGGCGTTGGGATGCCTGGGTTTGCTTGGCGGGTGCTCCCCCGAGGAGAAGACCGATCGCGGGCCGAGTGACGAGTCCCCGCCGCCCCGCGCCGAGACGCCCAAAGAAGCGATGCTGGGAATACTGGCCCATGACACCCGCGATCAGCGTGAGATGCAGGGCCTCTATATCCACATGGGTCCGAAGGACGAGGAATTGCACGAGGCGATGTATGAATTCGGCAGGGCAGCCAGGGACTTCTACACACTGTATGTGGCCAAGTACGGCACGGAGGGCCTTGTCGCGCCGCTTCTGTGGATGGTCACGCCGGAACAGATCGAGCAGGATTTTCGCTGTGAGATCAACGACGATGAGGCAACTGGGTGGCTGAAGGATAGGAAAGATGTTCCCTTCGGTCTGGTGAAGTTCATAAAGCTCGACGGTTCCTGGCTCCTGGACCTGTCAGGCGAAGTACCCAAGGGCAGCGCCCGAAAGGGCTTCCTGAGAAGCTACAAGGGACCCATCGAGGCCTTTAACGACCTTTCCCAACGCATCCGCAAAGGCGCCCCGGACGGAAAGGTGCTCCTTGAAGAACTGCGCAAGCGTGGGGGCATCCCGGCTCCGCCACCGCCCTCTCCCGCCACGGGAGAGCCGGAGCAACGAGAGAATGAGGCCTCATCGCCCGCCCGGACGCGGACGGACTCGCAAATTGACCCCGCCAAGGTCGTCGCCGAGGGCGGCAAGTTCTGGTCTTGCGCATCCAACGCAAAGCAGGGCGAGAAGAAGATCGCCCCCGGCAAGCTTATCTGGATCTGGCCGGATGAGGACCGTGTCTATGCGGCCAAGCCCGTTCGCAAACTCGCGAGGTTGCTCGATAAACGCAAGAAAGCCGAGGCGAAGATTCCGCTGCGCCTTCACTGGGCGTTTCGGGGCCCGGCGGCCAAAGCCGAAGCGGATCAAGCCAAATGGACCTGGCTGTGCTGGTGGTACACCTCCGGCGGTAGCGGCCGTTGGCACTTCCAGAGCGTTAATCTGCCCGAGGACGAGACGCGCGGAACGCTCGATGCTGAGATTGCTTTGGAGGCGTCCAGCGGGAAATCTCCGATCATTGTCTTCATGCGCATGGGTCAGGAGTTCCTGAAGTCACCTGTCGCCAGCAACCTCCTGCTCGTCCAAGCGGAAGTCGCCAAGAACGAGTGAAGTGTCGGTCATTCATCGCGACCTGCCAAGCGCCCGCCTGACAGTCTTTACGCAACAGAGGAAACTGCGCTGCAATGGCGCTGCATCGCGACTATCGATTTCTTGTAGGTCATTGCAAAATAAAGAATTTACCTCGTGTTTCTCGTCACGTTGCCAACGTGAATGTCGTGGGTTCGAATCTCATCGCCCGCTTGATGAAGAGGCCCGACGGTAACCGCCGTCGGGCCTTACCCTTGCGCCCTATCCACCAACACGTCAAAGCCTTGCGGCGATACCGTCTGGCCCTGCCTTTTCGCTCAGAGTTCCTGCCAGGTAGTGCCAGGTAGTGCCAGTTAATGCCGCCACGCGCTGCAATGGCGCTGCATCTGGCCGCTCGTGCTGCAACTGTGCTGCGGCATGTTGGGTTCCCTGTGGCTTTTGGGGCGCGCGCCTGCTGGGCGACCGCGGGGAAGGGCAGAACTGGTTTGGCCGGTTGTGGATGTAGCTTCGAGCAGAACTGCAGGAATCCGCGCCGAAGGAAGATGCCCCCCCTCCCCGCAGGCGGGAACGAAACCCGAACAAGGAAATCTGCACCCGGGACTCCCCGGTCACATGAGCCAGCTATCCCACGCACCTTGCAGTGACGGAGCCACAAGCGGCGTAGGTAGTCCGCATGACGCCACCCAGCCCTGATGGAAAGTACTGTTCGTATGTACTCTGTATGGCCCCGCTCGGACTTGTTCCACATGCCACTCGGTGTTGGACAACACGGACCTGACGAGATTATCGGTCTGATCTGGGTCCGAGTCAGCGTAGGAGAAGAGCAGAATCAAGCCAGGAGCATCCTTTCCGCTCTGCCGCGGCAGTAGATCGAGCATGTGACGACCCAGCAGAAACACAAGTTCCTGTTCGGATAGGTAACCGGTCTCGCCATCTTTCGCGTGGTCATCTTGAACGAGTTGATAAGGGTCCAGCATCACGACGACAGGGTGATCTGAACTGGCCGGTCGCCTCCTGATCAAGCCTGACTCACGCCATGCGCCTTCGACCTCGTATGTTCCCGGCGCCTGCGCCCTCGCCCACGCACTGAGTTGTGCCCGCTTCATCGGATCAATATCGTGCAACCGCATGTTCCAGGCTTGGTCAGGGAAGGCAGTCTTTAGAAGCACCGCCGTGTTCGGGTAATCTCGGTCCCTCGGGGAACCAGGAACATTAGCACCCACCCCATACTGCTGATTCCACGCCTTAATGAAGGTGCACGCAACCATATCGCCCCCGGCTGCTTTCTGCGGGAACGTATTGATTTGTTGAACAAATCCCTGTGGGTTCCTTCCCTCGACGGGTTCCCAGGGAGCCATTGAGTAACAGTCGATGTAGTCGATGGGTTCGGGAGACTCCTTGTAGCTGTTTGTGTACTCCCAGTCTCTGACCAGCCGTTCAATGCAATTGAGCCCTACAAAGTGCTGAAGCAGATTGCCGATATTGCCTTTTGCCATTAGCCGGCCTCTACACGTGTCCGTGAGCCCGCCCCGCGCGCTATCACACTGGTCGCTGCCAAAGCTCTAGCCAACGGACTGATGCCTCAGGATCAAAACGCTGGAGAAACTCGCTGAATTCGGGCCAGAATGGTTGGCCACCTCCTTCGGATCCCCCTCCACCTTGGAGAAACAGGCGAGGTGGTTCGGCCTTGGCACGCTCCATGACGACACGCCCGAGAATCTGCCTGCGGTCGCGGAAGTCGGTCCAGTTTCCGCCATAGCCGGTTCCAGGCTGGATGATCGCAATGCAGGAAGCGCCAAATCCATTACTGTTGTATAAAGCACTGTACGTAGCGGCGCCGTCACCACGAATGTGCAAGAGGCTGAACCTTGGAGGGCCGTGGTCTTCGCTGTGATGCTCATCACGCTCAAGCACCACCCAGCAGGCAAAGGGCTCCCGTGCCCCCGGCGTCCAGAAGTCCTCCGCCCGTCGAGGGTCACCGTCCTGGGGTTCGAGCGGAGGCAATTGCCAGCCATGTGGTGTCAACTCCTGTTTCGTGACTCGCCGCTCGACCAAGACGCTGTAGCCATGGAAGCCGTGTTTCGGGGCGTGCAACTCAGCATGAAGATCCTCAGCAGTCGGCCCATAGTCAACATACACAAACCTGTTGATTCGTCTGCTCATCGTCCGTACCGGGTTGCCGTCGAATCCACAGGCTGGATAGTAGAGGCTTCCGGAAACGATGTCCTCTAATGGTAGCGGCATTTCCAGCAGATCTTCTCGTGTAGCGTCACGCCACGGCATCGGTGTCTCCTTTCGTTGAAGAGCGATATAGGTGGTAGCCAAGGAAGGCAATGCTCTCTCGCATGATCACCCTTCCTCTCCGCCGCCGAACTTCAGCATTCCCGGCCCCAGGGCGTCGATCATCCGCTTCAGGTTGTAGACTTCCGGGTCGCACAGCCAGAAGCGTTTGACGCCAGGCGGCATCTCGATGAACGCTTCGGGCATGTCGTCAAAGAAGACATCCAGTTCAAGCTCTCGGGCCATCCGGGCCTTGAAACCCGGGATGTCTTCGCCGTCTTCCGGATGGAAGAGGTCATCATAAGTGATCCCGTGTTCGTCGACTTCGGCCCGGGACTTGTCGATGTCCGCCTTGTCCCGGTATGAGACGACGTAGACGCGGTGCCCGGCCTCCCGCAGGGCGCGGGTCAGCAGCGCGAAGAACTCCGGCGTCTCGGTAATTGTAGCGTCGATGTCAATCCCAACGTTCATGTAGTTGTTCCCACGTGTCTCGTATCCTAGTGTGTCTCTCTGCCGGTATCCAATCCACGGTTTGCGTTCGGGGCCGTGCCCGAGCGTCTGCCAGTCCCGTCACTGTCATTCAGGGGGCTAGTCGTCCCAATCAATCTCTTCCGGGTCTTGATAGTGTTCATCGCCAATGAACTCCGTGCCGTCCGGCAGGTTGAAGGCGCGCACAACCAGTTGCCTCACTGATTGATCGTTCACCATTCTCGGGGGCAAGAACACTCGGAAGACACGATCACTCATGATCACGCGACCTCGAGGCACCTGCTCGTATTCGACGTGCTCTAGCCCAGGCTCGTGCATTCTGACCTCGGGCCACGCGCTTGCATGGGCAAATCGCGAGTCCCTGAAGCCCTGGACCTCTATGCATGTTGCCGCCGGTTCGCTGGTTTCGGTTGCCCCGGGGGGCAAGAGCTTCCCGTTATGTATCCAGAAGATGCCAACTGACGGTTCAAACTCCTTGGGCACTTCGCCGGCATTCCGGGTGGCGTGATCCGACTTCTTCGGGCGTCTACTCATGGTGTCTCTATCCTCGTCGATTGTTCTTTCGAGCCATTTGGCAGAGGCGACCTGCCCAACGGCTTCACGGCTATCCTTTAGCCTCTCATCACGACCTTGCGCCAGGTGGTCGTCGCACGGCTCCTTGTGTCTGGGACGAACGAGCCGGGGCAGGCAAGACATCAGATGACGTAGTGACAGGTGGCACTGCGGGTCTTCTCGTGGGGTCCTTGCCCATGTCCGGCGGCGCCTGGGTGTTGGACTTCTTTCTTGCTTCCATGGCGTACTGCGTGTCCTGTGCTCTGGCAAACAGCGCGATGTCCTGCCTGGGAGGACGGGACCGGTTTAGTCGAGCGGCCAGGTACCGGGCCGCGATCTCAGCGTAGGCCATGGAATCGCTGTCGTATCGGTTGAAGAGCACCCGGGGTGTTGTCGGGCGGATCGGGGAGATTGCAGGTCGGCGCGTGGGCCTGACAGGACTCTCCCGCATGGTCTTACGACAGGAATGTGAAACTCTCTCATAGTGGGTGTCCTCTGCGTCGTCGGGCAAGCGATGCGGCTTTGGGGACGGAGGCATCAGGGAACTCCGAGGTGGCGGCATCGGGACAAGGTCCAGTCGGGCCGCCAGCAAATGCAGGTTGTCGCTGAGCTGGTAGAGCCCTGACGTGCGAACCTGCGCCGCCTGGACGACCTCACCTGTGGTGACATCGACCAGCCTGGCGACGATCGTCAGGTCGTCGGGCAGTTGCACGATCGACCCGACAACTACATATCGCACACCTCGTAGCTTGCGGCTCTTGAGGACCTTCGGGTTGCTGACGATCCCAGCAATGGTCAGGTCGTGTTCGTCGAGGATGGCCTTCAAGGCCATCCGCTCCACCAGCCGATACCGCCGAGAGTCAACACGCGTCATCAGCAGTTCCGCGACCGCTTGTCCGGCCTCTTCTGTCCGAACCTTGCCGATGACGCTGAACTCACCGATGGCAATCGCGGGGGGAGGCCCGGCCTGGGCAAGAGACGTCACGCACAACAGGGCGCAAAGCGGTGCCGGAACCCGGTTCTGGACGTGTCTGCCACAGTTGCCGTCTCGGGGCAGTTCGGGATGGTTGTGTCGTCTCGTCATTAGGCTCTCCGTCTTCAGGGTTTATCGAACCGGCATGCCAGGTTCGATATCGTCTCTGTTCGCAATGGCGGAGTTCATCAGGCTTCCCGTTCAGTTGTGTCCGGGCAGTCACGGACACTGGTATGGCGTCGTGGATCACTCAGCGATTACTTCCCACGCAGCCTTTCGATGATCTGTCTTGCCAGGGCGATGGCCCGGGGGCCCGGCTTGTCCATTCGCAACAGCAAGGCCGTTGCCACGTGGGCGGCCCGGGGTGAGCAGGACCACGACTCCCAGATCGCTTCCGCCGCTATCAGCTTTGCCGAGTCCGTCACCAACACCTGGCCGAGAAGGTCGCTGGCTTTCTGCGGCGACGGGACTAGTCGCATGAACGTATCTGCAGCCGACACCCGGGCGAGCCATTCGGGATCTGTGAGAAGGCGGATCGTCTCGGCGACAATCCACTCGGGAGCGTGGCGCATCCCCCCGAATGCCAGGATCGCCCAGGAGCGTTCTGCCGGATCGTCGTCGTACAGCCCCTCGATCAGGACCCGTGGGGGATGGCCTTTCCAGGGCACTTGGGCCAGGGCTTGCCCCACCGCCCACCGCACCTCCGGGTCCCTGTCTCCAAGGGCAACCATCAAGGCCGCATAGGCTTCCCGGGCCGCCGGCCCCATCTCGCCGAGGTCTAGCGCCGCCTGCTTGCGCTGCGCTGCAGTGCCGGCTAAGAGCGCGTCTATGAGCGTATCGATGCGGGCAGCGATGCCTGACAGCCGACCGTCGCCCTGCGGACACAAGGGGATTATGTCCGGACTACGACTGTCAAGCGGTCCGTTCGTCGAATCCTCTGGTTCTGGCCACCATATCATACACACATCTCCATTCGGGCCGGGCGACATTGACGGCCCGTTGACAATAGTCTGTGAGTCCGGATGCGACGGCCTGACCGCTGGAGTCAACGAGCGGACGAGACGAGTGCACTGATCCATGCCCTCCGGCCGATGCCCGTTACCTGCTCGGCCGTTCCCCGTTCCGTCAACAGCCACAACCACCGGTCGGGGCGGAGGACTCTTGGCCGAGAGGCGTAGCCATCGGTCAGGACGACGACCATGTCCGGGTATCGCCTTCGGGTTCGAGCAAAGTCCTCGATGGCTTGGAACGACGTCCCTCCCCCTCCCAAGAGCTTCGGACGCCGCGCGCGGAGGTCCAGCGGATAGACCTGCGTATCGAAGCTCACAGCTTCGACCTCGAAACGGTCCTCGGGCAGAGACCTCGCGATCGCCAGCAGCCTGTCCAGCACGTCCGGCCTGATGCTGCCGGAGCTGTCCAGCGCTATCAAGATTGACGTGCACGGCATCTCGATCTCCCGATCACCCGGGAAGAGCAGCCGCGGGTACATCCATGCGATCTTCCGGCTGCCCGGTGCCCACCGCTGCTCGATAGTGTGTCGGCTGACAGCGATGAGTCGACTGCGGAGAAGGACCGCCCAGTTGACGGGCCGGGAGTCGGCGGTTCCAACGGCTCTCTGGTCGCCGACGGGGTCCTCTGACCAGCCTGGCATCCACTCCTCCAAGAGCTTCTCGACCTTGCCGCGGAAGTCCTCCAGAGCCGCATCATCTTGCCGGACCTCAGTGCCGTCGGCCGCATCGTCCCATGTGTGTTGATCGCACGGCACCAAGCTGCCGGCTGCTCTGAGACAACCCACCGCACCGCCCTCCAGAAGGTCATACACGTGCTCGGCAGTGACATCGAGATGATCACGCGGTGGGACGAGACGGATGTTCTCGAAGGTGACGGCCGAGCTGAGGAAGCTGCCGAACCGCTTGGTTCTGACGGACCTGAACCCGACCCGCTCTAGCAGCCAGGCGTTGCATACCAGGTCACCGGCCAGATTCCACAGCTTCGGGTCTCGATCCTGCCGCCGCGCATGGTGGCGAAACGCCACGTGCAGGACTTCGTGGAAGAGCACGAACGCCAGTTCATCGTCGGACAGGCTGTCGAAGAAGGATCGATTGAACCAGAACGCGACCTTCTCGTTCGGATCCACCCTGATCCATGCTGTGGACCCGGCATCCGTGAAACGGAGCTCCCCAAGGTGGTAGACTCGCTTGGCCAGCTCCGACCCGTAGTCGAAACGGTCGACACAGTCGTAGAGGGCCTCCTTGCGGAGACCGTCCAACTCCCTCGTTGTTGACACGCCTTCGTTTTCAGTCTTCATCGCCGCCTCCTATCTCATGACGCCCATGGCGATCAGCCGATCGGCCAGGGGGCGCGTGCCCATATCGTGTCTTGCGTTTCGGGCCATGTTCTTCAAGGCCCGGGCGATCCGATGGTCGGCCACGAGCCGGGCTTGAAGCTCGCTCGTCAGGGCCATGAACAGCGGCACACAGTTGGGAATGACGTTGGGCGACTCGGCCAGCCTCTCCGAGACCGCCAGCATGACATCATGGTTCTCGCTCATTGCGGCTAGGAGCTCGTCCTGGCGATTCACCAGCGCCTTGGGCGTGAGTTCAAACGGAAGATTGTTCTTGCCCTTGAGGCGGTGGGTCAGGTTGGCCAGAGGGACCTTGACGCCTGAGGGGATGCAGAACCGAAGGTCCATGCCGAGTCCCATATTTCGAGCGATGTGCTCCAGCCGCCTCGGGGAGATGAACCGCCGAAGCTCCCTGTTCAGGTCGCGGGCCCACCAGGCTACCAGGGCTGCCGCGACATTCCTGGGGATACCGGCCTCGCAGTAGTAGTCAACTGACGGCTCAGCCGGCACCGGCAGGTGGACGGCGAAGCGATCCACGAGGGCCGGGTCCAGATCGCTGACGTCGTAACCGTCGTCCGGCGGGTTGATCGCCGCCCAGACACACTCGAGCTTGGGCAGCGGTTCGCCGTTGAGCGTGCGGAACTGCAGGATCTCCAACACGGCGTTCTGCACGCGTGAGTGGCTGCGGTTGAGCTCGTCGAAGAAGATGATCTGGGCCGAATCAACGTCACGGGGGCGGACGAACTGAAGGTGCCTCTCGCCCTCAGTGGGGCCGTCCGTCGGGATGGGAATGCCAACGAGGTCAGCCCAGGGATCGAGTGTGGCCGCGCTGTAGTACTTCAGGGCCAGGCCTTGTCGCTTCGCTTCGGCTCGGACCATCTGGGTCTTGCCCACCCCGTGGGGGCCCTCCAGGAGCACACTCAATCTCTTGGACATGGCAAGATGGATTGTCTTCTCAACACGTTTCATCTAATCTCCTTAAAAGGGGTTCTGACAATGGGGGCGGACACCGACTACGAGTGCATCCCAGGGTGTCCGCCCCGTTACCTATACGAGGGTTTTCGGTCAGTCTCTCGCGGAGACCATCCCCCGACCTCTCCCGAGCCGCCCCGCCTCATGTCACCCGGAACCCCATCACTCCCTCTCGCCGGACCTGCACTTCCGCCAGCGCCGATTCAATCAAGGCCAGATCAACGAAGACGGGCTCCACGTCGCCACCGCCTGGCACGCATCGGGCCTTCTCTCCGTCGGCGAAGCCATCGAGACGGGCACTATCCCCCTGTAATGCCAGGATATAGATACTATTGGAGAGTTCTTCGAGTTGTGCGCCGGTGTAGTCGTCGGTAGCCTTGACGAGGTGCTCGATATCTTCTTCCGAGATATCGGCGTAGCGCAGTTTCCGGCGCAACAGCTTCCGCCGGCATTCCTCGTCCATCGCCTCGAACTCGACGATACGGTCGAAACGTCCCGGGCGGCTGCGGAGGGCAGGTTCAATGACCTCCAGCCGGTTGGTCGTCGCAATGGTCACGATATCCTCATTGTCCACGGCCCCGTCGAGTTGGTTGAGCAGGTCGCCGAGGCCTGCCCAGCCCTTTCGGGCGCGATCCTCTGTGTAGAAGTCCATGTCTTCCATGAAGAGGATGGTTGGAGCGACAAAACGGGCCACATCGAGGATCTCCGCGAAGGAGTTCGCGTTGTGAATGTGGCGCGACGAGACCCATAGAAAGGAGACGTCATTAAGGGTGTCTGCCATCACTTTGCCCAGCAACGTCTTACCCGTGCCGGGTGGGCCCGAGAAAATGAGGCCCCTCCGCGTCTTGACGCCGAGGCCTTTCAACCGGGCCACGTTCCGAAGGAAGCCCTCGACATGCGTGCGGACCGTGCGAACCGTTTCCTCCGGAAGCAGGATGTCTTCCCAGGTGTAGCTCTTCGTTCGTTCAATGATCTCCCCGTCTGCGAAGAACGCTCGCCCACGGAGGTGATTGTGTTTCCGGGCGTATCGTGCCCATTCCTCGCAGAATCGCGACGAATCTGTGGAAGACCGAACCCCTATGAAGATTGCCGGACGGTTCGAGCGATCTGCCGGTTCTGCCGAGACTACCACGCGCTCATCCGGAAAATGCAGGAAGACATAGCCCGCACGCAGGATCTGCAGGATGGTGCCGTCAACCGGTACGGTCTTCTGGATGGCGTTGACGGTCTCACCGTGGAGGCCGAAGCACACGCTCCATACGGCCTGCCCTCCGCGCCGGTGTGCGAACTCCCGGAGGGCCCCGAGCATCAGGTCGGCCTTCAGCCCGCCTATCCGGGTTTCGATCTTCTCGTAGTCCTGGCGACCGAGGAACGCGGCTACCGCTCTACGACCCTCGGGCTGGATTATCGATGTTGTTGCGAGATCTCTGGCGGCTCTAGCGTCTGGTGTCAGGTTGCGGTCAACCAGCCCATCCTCCTTTGGCACGGCGGTACACTCTCCTTCGACGGCGTCGGCAATACTCATGCATCCCGCGAGTTCTTGCATAGCGTCTCTTCCTTTCCTTTCGGTCTCTGTCGTGCTGTTGACCTGTCAGCACGGCTTGCGAGTGGTACGGACAGTCCTTCCATAAGGGTTGTCCGCCTAGTACTGCAGCGCCACCTATTCATAGGTCACCGGGTATGCAAGAGTTCAACCGGTCGACGTTGATTCCCAGGCTTCGGAGTCGTCGGACTTTTGTTCGTGTATGGCAAATGCGAGCACATC
>Ga0180432_10000969_pt1 | contig 46099 bp, 35 predicted proteins | sample SS_ome_10_FD_132414 | JGI IMG/M metagenome (GOLD analysis project Ga0180432, IMG submission 132414) | Hypersaline lake sediment archaeal communities from the Salton Sea, California, USA - SS_1_MS_2 metaG | ecosystem: Environmental > Aquatic > Non-marine Saline and Alkaline > Hypersaline >...
CCTTCACCCCCCACTTGACACCCACGGCAAAATCGGTAACAGAGAAGAGGAACCCGTAATTCCCACCCATCAACCCGCTAACCCAAGACGCCCGGCTTTCCAATTCACGTTGAACCAAGACAAGTGGAAGTCATTGGTTGTGGGGATCGGGTGGAGGTCTGTAAGACTATTGTGGGGCTTCCCGATTCGTTGGGGCCTATCCAGTCGATTCGCCCGCTAACGGAGCAAGAGAGACTGGCAGTAGAGAAGTCTGCCGGAGTGGACCCCAATGGCTGTTTTGATAGTTTCAGTTTCTTTTCCGCACTCTCGCCCGCACAGACTGAGGTGGTCAAGAGTGTGGAAGACGAACAACCGGAAAACGCGATACTTGATCCTTGTTTTCCGTGGAGGTGGTAGCCATGTCGCGATTCCATGAAAGAGAACAACGCAAGGCTCTGAAACGTGAAAGGAAGCTACACAAGAAGAGGGTAAGGGCGGGAACAAAACGACACAAGGGCAACGTGCCCGGTAAGCCAATTAACGGGAGCAGGTAGCATGTTCTGGGTTTGGCAGTTTACATATCGGGCAAGACATCCTATCGGCCGCGTTTCACGTTCGGGGAGTTCCAGCGGGTTCGTGAATCGGGAGGGGTTGGTTATCGCTGGCGAAAGTGAGACCGATGCAAGGGCAAAGGTTGCCGAATGGCTTGAGTCACGCGGCTACGCCCCCGACAACTACCGCAAGTTGGAGCGGTTTTGCAGGGCTGACTTGCGAACCGTTATCCATCAAGGGTTGTGGCCCACGAAGAATGCTCTCGGCAGGCGAAGTACCCGAAACAAGCTATCGTTGGAACAATGCCTTGAGATTGTCGGAGGAGAAGTATTGCAGAGACAAGAAAGACTCGAAGAAGTTGCGAAGTCAATAGAAGCAAGGCGTAGGAGCGTCACAGACGCACTTCCCGTGATGCACGATCATTTGGACGAGTCAGACTGTATTTCGATTGGATCGGGGCCGCCCGCATTGGTTGACCCCAATGGCTGTTTTGCGTCGGTGTTCTCTCCGTTACAGGACTACTTCCGAAAGGATCAATAGAAATGAAGAAATTCTTCGTTTTTCAGATCAAGCCGAAGGGCTCTTACAGGTCGTGGCCTTGCTGGCTGTACGCGGAAAACGATATTGACGCAAGAGCAACGGTAGATAGACGGCTCTCAGAAAGCTACCCAAATGGTTGCGAAGTGCTCCCTCAACTCAAGGTTTTTGTCGATCCGATCCAAGCAAACAACAACTCACCTTCCGGGCTAATGTCGGCGTTGACTCCAGCGGACAAAAGAGATTTTATCGAAGATTTTCTCAAGTGGCGAGAAGAGAATCCGCACACACCCGGCCGACCGAACACGCTTGACCTAGACGTAGACAACGAGCGTCGGTTAATGGCACGCGAACTACAACGGTTACAGATAGGTTCACGAAGGTAACACCTTCCACTCGGGGGTGTTTGAGAGGCGGGTTGTTTCCCCCGAACTGCCCGCCTCTCGCTTCTCTTCTAGGGTTGTCTATGTCTGAGTTTCGGCCTGAGTGGGTGATTGGGTTCGCTGACTATTTCGCCCCTTCTCGCCGGCGAATCAGGAGGCCCGATCAAGAGAAACTCGAATTGCTGGCAAGGGCTCAACAGAACCGGGAAGAGCGGTTGAAACTCAGCCTTGTCGAGATGGTCGAGAGGCGTGAGAAACGCGAGAGGCAATTGCAGGCTATTGTCGAGAGAATGATGGGGAAAGGGAAACCCGAGAGCGAACCCACACCCGAGAAGGGCCCCGAGAAACATTGCGAGACTCTTGAAAAGGTTTTGGAATTGCTCAGGAGCAAGGCCAGCATCGTGGGCGGTAAGGAATGACGATACCCCCTTTTCCTCTCAGATTCGTTTGTCTTGGAATCGACCCCGCCAAGTTTGTTGAGGCGTTTAGTCGGGTAGTCGATCTAATTCCCTCTCGGATTGAATTGTTTCGGAAATGGATCAAGTGGAAACATCAAGTCACGGTCTCGGATTGGCCCCGCTTCTCTGACGGGAAACTGATACTTGCCAGCTATCACGCAAAGGAATACTACTTCTATGCCCCGCTCGTGAAAGTGCTCTCCCCGAAGGCCCTTGAGGTTCTTATAGCTCACGAATTGGCTCACACCTTCCACGAAAACGAAGGGGAAACTTGGGGAGTAGTGGAGGGCTGGGGATTCGACAGGGAAGGGCTCGACCTGGATGTAGTGGGGCCGTGCATGGAGGTAGTGGCCTCTTGTAAAGTCATGGGGGCTTGATATACTGGCCGTTGACAATTTGAACTCAGCCTTAGCTGAAACGCCACCTTGGGAAAACCTTCGACTTTCTCTTCGCAGACTGGCGTTCTGGCGGGCTCCCCGTATGGGGAGCACGTTGGACGTTGTATGTCTGCACGGCCTGTCGAAGGGCCTTCCCAGGGATGCACGGACGGCGTGCTCTCTTTTTTTGTGATGCTCCAACCATGGGGGGCCGAGAATGAGTTATGACAGAATGCGGCGAAAGAAGAAACAACCGATCCTCCTGTATGTGCTTGGTGGTTTCGGGCTGTTGCTGTTCTTGATGTGTGGCGGCTTGCTGGTAGTCGGGGCATTTCTTCCCGACGACCAATCACCGCCGCCCCGCACACAGGCCGAAATTGAGGCAGAGGTTGACGCAACGATTGCGGCGAAAAAGGAACAAGCCGAGATTGCTGTAGCCAAGATGAAAGAGCAACCATGGTTCAAGGAATTGGAAGCGAAGGCGAAGAAAGGCGAGGTGAAGGGCTCCATGGTTTTCCTGGAATCCGAGAGCCGCTATGTTATGGACCCGGACAATGAGTGGGAAGGATATGCGAAATCGGAGGTACTCCGAGAATTGTCGAAATTGAATGAAAGTGTCCGAGAGGAACGGCGACGAAAGAGCGACGTGCGGTATGGTTTGGATGCCACAGATCGTGAGATGGTCTTTCGTGACCTAGTACGACTGGAGGACCGCCACGGCTACGGTTCAAGAATGTATGAGTTGGAGCGAAAGGCACTTGAACGAAAACACAACCTCACGCATGAGCAGGCTACTCAGATTATGGTTGAGGGCAACGAGAAGAAGTGGCCAATGCCGTGAGCTATATCATTGGGATAGATCGGTCATTTGCACTTGCGGGCCGGATTGCTATAATCCGGGTGTTAGTGTCGCTGCTTCAGCCTGTTCATGCCAGGGGTTGGATCAATGAACGAAATCACACGAGAAACGATCCTCCAAGCCGCCCGGGAAGCCTACGACAAACACAAGGAATCGAAGTCGAAAGAACCTCTGGGGCGAAACGACTTCATGCAGAGCACGGGAATATCTCTACACTATATCCACAAACACTTTCCCGGTGGATGGACGGAAATTCGAGAGCTTGTTGGTATCGAGCGACACCCGTTAGACTACCCAGAGCTTTCGGACGAGGATCTTCTCAGGGAGTTTCACAGTGCCGCTAGGAAGCTTGGGAGGATTCCAACGTGGTACGAACTCGAAGCTCACTCGAATGCTTCCAAAAAGACTGTCTCAAGTCGTTTCACAGGCAAGCAAGGTACGCTAAGGAGATACTGCGAATGGCTTGAGGAAAACGAGCCGGACTCACCACTCCTTGAGATGCTACGGACCAAATCCAAACATGAGATCATCCCATCACCTGTTTCGGCGTCAGTCCGAATGCCATCAGGATCGCGTGCAAGTGATGGTACTGAATATGGGGCACCAATAAACTTTCGCGGCTTGCAACACGCTCCCATAAATGAGCAAGGTGTAGTCTACCTGTTTGGTATGGTAAGCGATGAACTTGGCTTCATGGTGGAAGCGGTCCAAGGTGCTTTTCCAGACTGTGAGGCAAAACGGTGCATAGACGAGAAACGGCAACGGTGGCAACGAGTCAGGATCGAATTTGAGTATCGGAGCAAACACTTCTCCGACCACCGGCACGATCCAGATGGATGCGACTTAATCGTTTGCTGGGAACACAACTGGCCGGAGTGTCCTATTGAAGTGCTTGAACTCCGAACGGTTATTGACCAACTCAACGGCTAACGAACCTCGCCCCCCAGTCTTCTGCCTCTAGTGCAATCGTTTGCACTCTGCCCTGCCCGTTTGCAGCTATCGCGGGCAACAGTCGCGGGCGTGCGAGCGAAGCGAGCGAGCGACTCACCTTCAGTCGTAAGAGTGATAGAATAGTAGGTGCAATCGTTTGCACTTTGTTGCTCTCCGTTTTCGCACCCCCCTTGTGAGGTATGCCATGTACGGTATGTTACCTGAATCGGAGGGAACGCTTAATAGCATGACTTCTATCTTCCGTGTCTAGGGGACAAACGTACAGGTTACCCTCTATTCGCTCTGCTATTTCTTCCATCGCCCGACGGGTCAACCGATCCAACGAAGTGACGAGCAACACGTCTGCCGTTCTTACTACCTCTTGAATCGCAGCTATCATGGTTCCCGTTAGCTTGCGGTTCCTGACCCTCACCCCAGGGAACCTATGTATTGTCCTGTACTCCATGCAGCAGAGTAGAGCGAACTTTCTCAAGTCATTCTGCTGGCCCTTAAGAGAATAGCCCTCTGTTTGCTTCGGATCGCTCACACGACACCACCCCGAGCAACTCAAGATACTCTCTATCTTTAGCCAAGGCGGCGTTTGCTGGGGGCGAGAACCAACAAGCCTCTCCGGCGAGAGCAGAACAACCTTTCCAAAGTTGGACTTGACATCATTGCTGAACTGATGTATAATATAAGTATCACTGCTAGCCATGACTCCCAAACCCTTTCTGTGGAGTCAAACCCCGCAAACCTCACCACAGGTTGCGGGGTTTTTCTGTTAGAACCTCCGTCAGCCCCTCTATCTGTACTTCCCCGCCCTCTGGAGCCGATCCGAATTATGGCACCCCAACGTTTGGAGTCTGTCATTGATTGCGTTCGCACGATGGTCTTGCAGTGGGCAATGCGACTTGAAGAAGAAGGAATCGTAGGCGATGGAATGAGTTTCTCCTCGGAAGAGAAGCAGAAGGCGGCATCGAGCCCGAGTATCCGCATTGACAATTTCCAGGGTGTGTTGGGTGACGTGTACCAGAGCACAGTTCTGCAAAACCTGCAAATGACTGTGAACAAAGGCGACTTTGACAGTCTACGGAAGTTCCTGCAATCTCACGGGATAGAGGACGAGGATATAGAGGAATTGCAGAAGGCAATTGAGGCCGATCCGCAGCCGAAGAAGAGAGAATCCTTCGGGGCTCGCGTAGGTGAGTGGCTTGGCAAGATGACAGCCAAAGCCGCTCAAGGCATCGGTCAGATTCCCTTTGGCACGGCGGGCAGTCTGTTGGCAAACGCGATATGGAATTATTACGGAATGTAGATGGGTGTCGATGGTTAGCTCTCAAGCTTGAGATTGAATTGAGTTTCAAGCCACGCTAACGCTTCAAACAATAGATCATAGTGGTTTTGTACGTAGTGTTTCTTGACGCCCCCTTCGCTGTGAGCGAGATACTGACTCGCTAGCCAAGGTGTCTGAGGGTATTGCCTTTCTATCATGTCGGCCCCCGTCTTGCGAAATACCTTGAAAGGCTTCGCTGTGCCTACCTTCTTTCGTAAGGTCTGAAACGCTTGTCGTATCGTGTCGGTTCTCGTTGGGTTGCCCTTCGCGTTCACTTGCTCAAGTATCAGGGGTTTCTTTCGAGGCGAGAGTAGCACGAGGTCGCTTTGATCGGGGTCCGTTGCCTCCTGCCTCAGTAGATCAAGAGTTACCTTCCACAGCTTGTGCTTGCTTGCCTTTCCGGTCTTGTGCCGATCCCGCTCTATCACGCCCTCTTGCCAGTCAATCATCGAGTGTTCAAGGCTTGCTATGTCTTGCTGAGTGTATCCGCAGTTCAAGGCGACTGCAATGTAGAGCTTGGTGCGTTGGCTAGCTGCCTTGAATAGCTCCTGCACTTCCTTGATTGACAGAAACTCGGGAGTAGGGGCTTCAAGCTTGACGGTGGCCAGAGTTCGCAACTTGCGGGGAAGTCTATCGACGAGTTCGTTATCGTACCCCCACTCAATGCAGGCTTTCAAGGTTCTGAGGTTATGCTTGACCGAAACCGCAGAGGTTTCGTTCCGAGACTTGGCAAGCAAGAGGGCATTCTTGTAGTTGCCCAGAAACTCGGCTGAGAGAACCTCACGCAGAGCAGACTTGCCTTTGTAGTTGCAGTAGCTCAGAAAGCTTGCCAGTCGATATTTGTCAGAAGAAAAAGAGGAGCGGGAGAGTTGCCCTGCCTCTGCCTGTACTTCTCTGTCTGAGAGAAACCAGTTCACCAACGCCTGGATGGTCTCGACTCGTTGGCGGGGCTGCTTCGGGCTTTCGCCCCGCTCCAAGGCTCCCCAATTCAAGTATGCCAAGGTTCCCTCAAGACTTGACCCGTTGGGGAGGGGCGTCGTTGGGGGAATCTCTTCTTGCAACTCTTCTAGCTTCTTAAGGTATTCGGCAACCGCCTGTCGGTAGCTGTCTTGATCCTGGGGGCCTGTCGCGGTGTTGAGTGCGAAGTAATACCGTTTACCACCAATGGTCTTACTCCACCCCCGCCTGGGTCGGTAATAGTTGAGTTTGATTTGTGGTTGTCTTGGCATTTGCAGCCCTCTCTTTCGCCTTGTTGTGGTGACTGCCTCCTCACTCTCTTACCTGCCCTCGCTCAGTGTACCAGAATTGTATCTGCGTATCAAGACACAGATACATTTCGTATCTTCTTTTGCTCGGGAAGGGAATTGCAGACGGTTGCACCGAAGGGGGTCGAGAGAAGGTAGAAGGTAATGGAGGGAGAAAGAAATGCCTGTTTTTCCGTAGTGTTAGAGAAGATGGGACGCAGGGCAGTGTACAGAGGTATCTTGGTAAGTAGAGGGGAAAGCAGCGGAAACGCTGAGTTTTGAATCCAGCGCGTCTGCCATTCCGCCACTCCGGCGTGGTGGGATTCTCGGCCCCGATCGCGAGCCTGCTTCGCGATTCTATTGCGATTGACCGGCTTTGACAAGCCAATAGCAAAGTGTAGAATAGCAATTCAATCCCCCCGGTGGTGGTGTATGGTCTGTGTTCCGAGTTCCTTCAGCAGCACGTAATCACTGTCGAAGATCAGCTCGGGGGCCGAATTCCGAGTCTTCCTTTGCCGCTCACAAGCGGCGGCCATTGAGACGTTTCCGAGGCGAACCTCATGGGTTGGTTTGAGCCGAGATGCCCGGTCGATGCCGAAAGCAAGGGTTGGATCGAAGGCCGGATGGCGTGGCTCGTCGACCAGTTCGGGTGGGATCGCTTGCTGGACGCGCCGGTTGTGTTGCCGACCGAGGAGTTCTTTCCCGGCCCATACCACGGCTCGGAGGAAGACGCCCGCCGGCTGCTCGATCGGGTGGCCGTATACATGGATGCCGATCCGGCGCATGTCGATCTGCAACTCTATTCCGGCCGGGAGCCGGCCGGGTTGAACATAAACGTGGAAGGGGCCGAATCGCTCGGGCTTCATGAGGAGCAGCAAGGGAAGACGAAGATCCGGCTGGAGGCCTCGCAACTTCGGGAAGCCGGCTCGGCGGTCGCAACCCTCGCCCATGAACTCGGCCATGCGCTATTGCTCGGCCAGCGACGGGTTACGCCCGAGGAGGAGGACCACGAGCCGCTGACCGATCTCCTGAACGTTTTTCTGGGGTTGGGGATTGTTGCGGCCAACGCCGTGCTCCGTTCGGAGAGTTACCACGCGGGTAATTGGGAAGCATGGAGCGTTTCCGGCCGCGGGTACCTCACCGCACGGATGTTCGGATATGCGTTGGCGTTGTTTGCTTGGCTCCGCGGGGAATCGAATCCGGCGTGGTCGAAGTCGCTTCGGGCAGACGTCCGCAAGCCGTTTCGCGACGCTCTGCGGTATCTGTCGAAGACCGGCGATTCGTCCATAACCCGGCGCGGCGAATTGATCCCCAGCAAGTCGCACGACCGTCCTGCGTGCGCTTTCACGTGCCCCGCATGTCCGTCGTCGACTACGGACGAGTCGCGCGGGGAGGAACGCAAGCCCGGCGAACCGGCCGACCTCGAGGAATTCAAGACGGAAACGGCCGACGACTACTTCACCCGGGGTACCATCCACCTGAAAAACGACCACCTGGATCATGCCTTGGCCGATTTCAGCGAGGCCGTCCGGTTGGCTCCCGACGACGCCGAGTGCTATCAGCAGCGGGCGCTGGTCTACTTGCGGATGAACCGGCCCGACGAAGCATTGGCCGACGCCGAACAGGCGGTTCGGCTCGACCCGGACGAAATCGAATTCTATCACGCCCGCGGGATCGCCTACGTCGGCGTCCATCAATACGGACCTGCGATCGAAGACCTCGACTGTTTCATTTGCGAAGAAAGGTTCGCGCGTGGCGTGGAATCCTATCTTGTCGAAGCGTACTTCTTCCGCGGTCTGGCCCTGGCGGGTCTGGGGCAGTGGCGCCGGGCTATCGCCGACCAAACGCGGGCGATTAACCTCGCCCCGCGCTTCGCCGAGGCTTATGCCGCCCGCGGCCTGGCCTACCACAGGCTCGGCAAGAACGCCAAGGCCGACGCCGACCGCGAAAAGGCCCTGCGGCTGAGTTCGCCAACGGCGGACGGCGAATGAACGAGTCGCGGGTGGTAGCACATCGCAATCCGGCTATCCGGCCCCATTTGCGAGGGTTCTCGCCGAGATGGGCCTCGGCCCCGCGGCAACACGGCTGAAGCCCAACATCGAGAAGCCCCGTAAACGGGGCTCAAAGCATCACCCGGCGTAAACGCCGGACTTAGTCCCCTGTCCTCACTCCCGGTAAAAGCCCTCTCAGTGTTCTCAAGTTGACGATATCCATGTCGACCCCATTCTCTTTCCCTTTAGGCGTCTCCAGGTACATGGGGATATTGTGAAAGCGGCGGTCGCCGAGAAGGAAGCGAAACGGATCGAGCCCCATTTCGCCGCGGCCGATGTGCTCGTGGCGATCGACGCGGGAACCGCGCGGCCGCTTGCTGTCGTTGAGATGGAAGGCCCTAATCCGCCGGAGGCCGACGGCTGCATCGAACGCTTGCATGGTGGCCTCGTACTGTGCGGGCGTGCCCAGCGAATACCCGGCGGCGAAGACATGACACGTATCGAAGCAGACTCCGAGCCGGTCGGGTTGCTTCACCCGGTTGAGGATATCGGCCAGTTGCTCGAACCGCCAGCCGATCGATGTCCCCTGGCCGGCAGTCGTTTCCAGCAGGCAGTCAGCTCGGAACCCTTGGGTCTGCTCATGAACCCGGTCGAGTGCCCGGACAATGCGATCGAGGCCTTGCGCCTCTGTACCGGCGGTGTAGGCGCCGGGGTGTGCAACCAGGTATGGGATGCCCAGGACCTCGGCACGTTGCAATTCCCGGGCGAATGCGCGGACGGACTTTTGCCAAAGTGCCCTGTCGGGGCTGGCGAGGTTGATGAGATAGCAGTCGTGGGCGATCGGGTGAGTAATTCCGTGTTTTTTCAAGGCGGCCTGGAACCCCTTGGCATCGTCGTCCGTAATGTTTTTGGCACGCCACTGGTTGTTGTTCTTGGTAAACAACTGGACGCAATCGCAGCCGGCCAGCGCAGCTCGTTCGACGGCCTTGTCGTAGCCGCCTGAGATCGACTTATGCGCACCAAGAATCGCCATGGCTGCACGTTATCACGTGTCGGCGCACCGTGCGAGCCGGGGGGGTGAAATATCCACAAAATGGTTAAAGCGGCCCTAATATATTGTCCTTGGGAGGCAGACTTTGCCGGTATCGCTGTGGAATTGCCGACAAATGGGGGGTGTGTTTTCCGGCCACTTGCATTTGCTCTCCGTTTCGCCTTAGAATGAAAGCGTTGGGAGTTGATTGAACAATGCATGCATGGTGGATCATCCTGATTGTTGGGACCATTGCCGCCATACTGCTATTTGCCTGGCGGTCGGTACACGCCACATTGCGCGAAGCCCGCTTCGCCAAGGTCCGCCGGAATTTCCACGGCCAGCGCGAACACCTGGAGGCCAAGTTCATTCGACTGGCTTCTGCCCGCAGCAAGTCCCGGTTTCCGCGCTGGGAAGACTGCGATTTCGACGACGACGTGGCGTATGTCCGCAACCGCACGACCGGCGAACTGTGCGCGTTCGTCGAGGTGACCGTAGCGACGGCCGGTTCCGTGGAGGCCCCGTTCGGGAGCCTCCGCGCCGGCACCGCGGTCTTCCGCTTCGACCGCACCCGCTGGGAAACCGATGGCAAGGCCTTTCTGAATCTCAGCCCGACCGAGGCCATTCGCGTCTTTCAGAACGATCTCGAAATGGTCGAGCAGGAACTCGCTCATAAGACCTGGTAGCACTAAACGGTCAGTAGTAGGGTGGGACAAGTGCAGCGCCGGCCCACCAGCATGATGCAAATGGTGGGCCGGCGCTGCGCTTGTCCCACCCTACGCATGTGAAGTCAGGTCGATTTCTCCCCGCGTCACCAGTTCGAGGAACTCCCGATTGCTCGGCAGCAGCTCCGGCAGGGCAAGCATCTCCTCGACGGTGAACCAGTGGACCGACTCTACTTCGGCCGGATTCGGTTCCGGGGCGGCGCCGGCCTCCAGCTTGCCCAGCCACCACGATAATTCAACCTTCCAGCCGGTTGTACACGTCCAGATCCGGCGCAGCGGCCGGAGCGAGACGCCGATCTCCTCGCGGAACTCGCGCACCAGCGCGTTCTCTTCCGATTCGTCGTTTTCGATGCCCCCGCCGGGAAAGCAGTACATCCCGGGCGCGACGACGCTCGGCGCACGCCGGATCACGAGCATTCGGCCGTTGCGGACACAAACGGCAACCGCCCCGCGCCGTCCGGGATCGTCGGGAATCTCGGGTGTTTCCATGCAAATATCGTATACGGAACCGGGAGCGGCGGCCACCGCCCCATTCGCGCGGGAACCACCGTGCCCTATAATGCGGGTTTGAACAGTGGGTGCCATGGCCACGCTTGCGTGGCCATGCGGGCGCTTTTCCCGGGATCCACAACATGCCCACGCAAGCGTGGGCATGGCACCCGGCAAGCGTGGGCATGGCACCCGGCGAAGCCGCAAGCGGCAAGCACTCTACTTCGTAATCGCCAGACCATGTCCGATGTCGTCCAATCCGATCCGAAAGCCCATCTTGTCCGATTTGGCCTGACGTCGTTCCGGCCGGGACAGGAGGAGGTAATCTCGACGATCCTGCGGGGGCAGGATTGTCTCTGTGTGATGCCGACCGGCGGCGGCAAGAGCCTCTGCTACCAGCTTCCCGCGGTGATGCAACCGGGGCTGACGCTGGTGGTCTCGCCGCTGATTTCCCTGATGAAGGATCAGGTGGATCAACTCCAGGTGCTCGGGCTGCCAGTCACCTATATCAACAGCACGCTTCCGATGGCGGAGCAATACGCCCGGCTGGAGGGCATCGCGGCGGGGAAGTACCAGCTCGTGTACGTCGTGCCGGAGCGGTTCCGCAGCGGCCGGTTTCTCGACGCAGTCCGCAACGTCGATCTGAAGTTGCTGGCGGTCGACGAGGCCCATTGCATCAGCGAGTGGGGACACGATTTTCGGCCCGATTACGCCCGGCTCGGTTATTTCCGCCGGATCCTCGGCCGGCCGACCACCATCGCCTTGACCGCCACGGCAACCGACCGCGTCCGCCGCGACATCATCGAGCAACTCGATTTCCGCGATCCGCGGACGTTCATCACCGGGTTCGCCAGGCCGAATCTCTTCTACGAAGTCCGGTGCCCGGCAAACGAGCGTCACAAACCCGACCTCTTGATTGATTTCCTGGGCGCGACGCCGGGATCGGGTATCATCTACGCGTCGAGCCGCAAGCGGACGGAGGAAGTTGCCGAACTGGTTGCCGAAAGGACACGCCGCCGGACGGGTGTCTACCATGCGGGGATGTTGCCCGGCGATCGCCGCGCCGTCCAAGAGGGCTTCATGAAAGGCAAGTATGAAATCGTTGTCGCGACGATCGCCTTCGGCATGGGGATCGACAAGGCGGACGTGCGTTTCGTGGTCCACTACAACCTGCCCGGCACGCTCGAAGCCTATTACCAAGAGGCGGGCCGGGCCGGCCGCGACGGCGAACCCTCGCGGTGCTTCATGCTCTACCACGCCTCCGACCGCTTCATCCAGGAATACTTCATCGAGAACGCACACCCCGCGCGGGAGAACGTCGAGGCGGTCTACGAGTTCCTCCGCAGCCTTGACGACGACCCGATCGAAATGACCCAGGCGGAGGTCAAGGAACGAATCGGACTGCCGATCGGCAGCGAGGGCGTCGGCAATTGCGAACAACTGCTCGAGAGCGCCGGCGTGCTGGAACGGCTGGTTGCGTCGGAAAACATGGCAAGTGTGCGGCTCGACAGCGATCTGCCCACCATGGTCGACCTGCTGCCCAAGCAGGCGAAGACGCGGCGGAGGGTCCTCCAGGCGGTCGAGCGGCTGGTCGGCGATCGACGCAACGAACTGATCTACTTCAATCCCCGGGAGTTCATCGCCCGGACGGAGTTGGAAGCGGGTTCGGTGGCAAATGCCCTGCGGGAGTTGAATAAGCTCGATTCTTTCCTGTACTTGCCGCCGTTTCGCGGCCGGGCCATCCGTATGATCGACCGCTCGGCGCCCTTCGGCAAGCTGGAGATCGACTTCGAGGCCCTCGAACGCCGCAAACAGGCCGAGTACGAGAAACTCAACCGCATCGTCCGCTTCGCCATGAGCAACGCCTGCCGGCAGCAGCAGATACTTCGCTATTTCGGCGAGGAGAAGGCCGAACAGTGCGGGCACTGCGACAACTGCGAGCGGCACGCCCCCGATCGCGCCGAGAAGCCCGCCGAGCTACTGCCCGAGAAGCTTATCGAGGCGGTCCGCATGACGCTCTCCGGCGTGGCACGCACCGAAGCCCGCTTCCCTTGCGGCAAGAACCTCATCGCCCAGATGCTCTGCGGTTCCGGCAGCGCGAAGGTCGCCAAGCTGCGTCTGAACAAGCTGAGCACGTTCGGGCTGCTGAAGGATTTCGCGCAGACCGAGGTCGTTGCGTTGATCGAGGCGCTGGTCGCGGTTGGGTGTCTCGACCAGGTCGATCTCGAAGGGGACCGCTTCCGGCCGGTCGTGCAGATGACCGACTACGGCAGCGACGTAATGCGGGGAAACGCCGCGTTGCGGACGGAATTGGCGATCCCGCCGTACCTGCTGCAAAAGATCTGTGGCAAGGCGCAAGCGGCGGAACCGCTTTCCCCGCCGGCCGAACCGGCCGATCTGCCCGAACCTGATCCCGAATTGCTCGAAACGCTTCGCCGATGGCGCGCGAATGAGGGGGCGAAACAAGGAGTTCCGCTGTTCAGGGTCCTTTCCAACAAATCATTGGAGGACATTGCCCGACGCCGCCCCGACTCGGCAGAGGCGATGCTCAAAGTCCACGGGGTCGGGCCCGGAAAACTGGCCGAATATGGGCAGGAACTCCTGGAAATCCTCCTCGGCCGGCAAGCCTGTGGAGAACCCCCCGAGACCCGTGACGAACCCTACGACGACGGTGTGCCGCCGCTGATCTTCGACGAATCGGCCGTGCCGCTGAGCGAACCGGCCGAACCTGTTCCGCAACCGCCGCCCGAATTGGCCGAGGGGGCCGTCCGGCCAACATGCTACTGGACGTGGCGGTTGCTGGCTGCGGGCTTCTCGGTCACCGAATGCGTGGAGATTCGCGGTCTGGAGAACCGGGAAACCGTGCTCGACCACGCCCTGCGGGCGGCCGACGCCGGTTGGGAAGTGCGGGCCGAGTGGTGCCTCGATCACGAGTTGCTCGCCGCGATGGAAACCCTGGTCGGCGACGAGATTCCACAAATCCGCCCGCTGCTGTCTCAGTTGCCGGAAGGGACTCGATACGAGGAAGTGCAACTCTACCTGAAGTGCCGGAAAAATACCTGAAGGTCTGGATTCCTCGGGGGAAAGGTAATCACGGGAAGACGCGGATTTCACTCCGTCAGGGGGTGACGTCTCCGATCCGGCATCGTATACTGCCGCGAGGGAACTTTTCCCGGCCGTTTGACGTCTATTGCTCCGGAGATCGCCATGAACACGACTCTTTGCGCCGCTTCCTTCGTTCTTGCTGTCATGGCGCTAGCCGTCGAGGCCGGCGGCGCCGACACCCCCACCCAGCAGGGCAAGCCCCTCAGCCGGGTCCAGCCGGTGATCGACGAGGTCGAGAAATACTGCATCGAGAAGTCGGTCTACATGATCGGCCGCAAGAAGGCCGAGCGGCTCGCGGAGCTGGTCCGCGAGAAGAAACCCGAAAACGTCGTCGAATGCGGCACGGCCGTCGGCTATTCCGGGCTCTGGATCGCCCGGGAACTGAAGCGGGCGGGCAAGGGACACCTGGTCACCATGGAAATCAGCCCCGAACGGGCAAAACAGGCCGAGGCCAACTTCCGCAAGGCCGGGCTCGACGAGTTCGTCACCGTCAAGGTCGGCGATGCCCGGAAACTTACCAAGGACATCAAGGGCCCGATCGATTTCGCGTTCATCGATTGCGGCTACTCGAACTATCATCCCATTTTCGTCAACTTGCAGGATAAGCTCAGCGAGGGGGCGGTCGTCGTGGCCGACAACGTGGGCATCGGAGCCGGGGGCATGAAGAACTACTTGGACGCGGTCCGCAAACACGACAGCCGCACTGAGTCGTTCCAGCTTGATCTACCTTGGGCCAAGCGCGACGCGATGGAGATAACCACGATTGGCAAGAAGCGGGGTGCGTTTCTGGGGTGGCCCGAAGACAAGAAACGGACGGTCGGCGACAAGAATCCCGAGTCGGCCGTGGCCGACGTCGACAACATGACCCCGGTCCAGTCGTCCACGTATGAGCAGTATCTGGAGCGAAAGCGGCAGGGCCGGATCACCGTCGAGTCGTTCCGCGACGGCTACGTATATTACGCCATCAAAAGTCGCCGTGACGTGCCGTTTCCCCCGTCCGAGGGCGGGCCGGTTTCGGCCTGGGTGTATGTCACGGAACGATACAAGGCCAAGTTGCCTGACAGCAAATGATTACGGAAGTGCGTTCCCAAGCAGAGCTTGGGAACGAGATCGAACTGCCGAACTTTTTCTCAATCGACAACGAACAACCCAAGACACACGTCTTCACTCTCAGAGGAGTCGAACCATGAGGACCTCTCGTCTTATCGCTCTTATCGTCTTTGCCGGGCTTGTGCCGGTTGGCTTCGCTGCGGCCGCCGCCGACCAGAATCAGGCCGTCCGCCAGCAACTCGTCAAAACCATGAACCAGGGCAACTACAAGGATGCCTACGACGGCTTCCGCAAGCTGGCCCTGGACCCGAACGAGGACCCGCGGCAGGTCGGCACCGATCTGAACTACGCCACCCAGTGCCTTCAGCGGATCAACCGCGTCAACGAGATCGACGCCTTCCGCGAGGAGGTCATCAAGGTCCACAAGGCCAACTGGCGGCTGCTCTGGGCGGCCGCGCAAAACTACATGAGTGTGCCGCACCACGGCTTCATCGTCGCCGGCGAGTTCTGGCGCGGCAACAAACGCGGCGGCGGACGCGTCGTCAACGCCACGCAACGCGACCGCGTCCGCGCGCTGCAACTGATGACCCAGGCCCTTCCCATGGCCCGCAAAGACGACAACCACGGCGAGGTCGGCGATTTTCTCATGTCGCTGGCCGGGATGCTGCTGAACAACCGCGGCTATAGCGAATCGTGGCGGTTGCAATACCTGACCAACCTGAAGGAACTGCCCGACTACGATCCCGGCTGGGGTTACTACCACCAGTCGAGCGGCGCCCCGGTCGACGCCGAGGGAAACCCGGTCTATTACGACGTGCCCAAGACGTTCGAGGGGGCGAAGAACGACGGCGAGCGCTGGCGGTGGTGTCTCGAGCAGACGATCGAGTTCAACCCGTCGCGAACGAACCAGGTCCGTAAACACTTTGCCGACTTTCTGTTCAACCAGTTCGGCGTGCAGACGATGGCCCGCTACGGTTTTGCGTTCGGGCGGATGCAACAGCGGGACGACACCAAGAAGGACGAGAGCGGCACCTACGCCCTGCACACCCTGGGTGAGAACGAGACGATCGCCCAACTCGCCACCGGCATTAAGCGGTTCAAGCTGCCCGACGAGTTCAACTTCATCAAGATCTACCAGAAGATCGCCGACGAGCCGAAGACGGGCTACGGCGATCAGTCGCTGCAACAACTGGGGCAACTGTTCGAAAACCGCCGCCAGTATCCCAAGGCCGCCGACTACTGGCGCCGGTGGATCAAGGAATATCCCCATCGCAGGGCGCAGGGGAATCAGCGGCTCAGTCAGATCATCGACAACTGGGGACGATTCGAGCCGATCATGAAACAGCCGGCCGGCAAGGGCGCCACCGTCGAGTTCCGCTTCCGGAACGGCCATATCATCGAACTGGTCGCCCACGAAATCAAAGTCGACAAGCTGCTCGACGACGTCAAGGAATATCTCAAAAACGGCTACAAGAAAGAAAAAAACAGTTACGTCAACCACCAGAAAATCAACATCGCCAATATCGGCTACCGGCTCGTGCAGGAGAACCAGAAGCAGTATCTGGGCCGGCAGGTGGCCAAGTGGAACATGGTCGTCAACCCGCGGCGGAACCATTTCGACAAGCGGGTGACGATCACAACGCCGCTGCAACAGCCGGGCGCGTACCTGCTGACCGCGAGGATGCGCGGCGGCAACACGAGCAACATCGTTGTCTGGCTCGCCGACACGGCAATTGTCAAGAAGCCGCTGGAGGGTAAAAACTGGTACTTCGTCGCCGACGCGGTGACCGGCCGCCCGGTGCCGAAGGCCAACGTCGAGTTCTTCGGCTGGCGGATGCAGCATCACAACAAGCCCCGCCGCCACGAGGTCATTACCAAGCAGTTCGCGGAATTCACCGACGCCGACGGCCAGGTGATGCCCAACCCGTCGGACCTGGCGCGGAACTTCAACTGGCTGATCACCGCCCGGACCAAGGAGGGCCGTTTCGCCTATCTCGGCTTCACCGGCGTCTGGTACGGCCGCTATCACGACGCGGAGTACAAGGCGACGAAGGTCTACACGATCACCGACCGGCCCGTCTATCGACCCGACCAGACCGTGAAGTACAAGTTCTGGGTGCGCCATGCACAGTACGACATGGGCGACCGTTCCGACTTCGCTGGGCAGACGTTCGCGATCGAGATTTACAACCCGAAGGGCGAGAAGATCGACGCCAAGACACTGAAGGCCGACGCCTACGGCGGCATGGCGGAGGAGCTGAAGCTGGCGGCCGACGCCACACTCGGCGTCTACCGGTTGAACGTCAAGCAGGGCGGCCGGCACCTCGGCGGCGGCAACTTCCGGGTGGAAGAGTACAAGAAGCCCGAGTTCGAAGTGACCGTCGACGCCCCGAAAGAGCCCGTCATGCTCGGCGAGAAGATCGAAGCGACCATCACGGCCAAGTATTACTTCGGCTCGCCGGTCACCCATGCGAAGGTCAAGTACAAGGTCATGCGGACCGCGCACACGGAGCGGTGGTACCCGATCGGGCCTTGGGACTGGCTCTACGGTTCCGGCTACTGGTGGTTTTCGTACGATTACCCGTGGTATCCCGGCTGGAAGCATTGGGGTTGCTACCGGCCGTGGCCCATCTGGTGGCACCAAGGGCACCAGCCGCCCGAGTTGGTCGCCGAGCAGGAAGTCGAAATCGGCAAGGACGGTACGGTCAAGGTCAAAATCGACACCGGCATTGCGAAGGCCCTGCACCCGGACCAGGACCACAGCTACTCGATCACCGCCGAGGTGACCGATCAGTCGCGGCGCACGATCGTCGGCACGGGCAACGTGCTGGTGGCGCGGAAGCCGTTTACGGTCTACGCCTGGGTCAACCGCGGGTACTACCGCGTCGGCGATACGATCGGCGCCAGCTTCGACGCCCACACGCTCGACCACAAGCCGGTCGAGGGCCGTGGCAAGCTCGAATTGCTGAAGATCAGCTATGAGAAGGGCAAGCCGGTCGAAACGCCGGTCCAGGAGTGGAAGCTCGACACCAATGCCGAGGGGCAGGCTTTCCAGCAGATCACCGCGTCGCAAGCCGGTCAATATCGCCTTGCGTACAAGGTGACCGACTCGAAGAAGCACACGATCGAGGGCGGCTATCTGTTCACGATCATCGGCGAAGGATTCGACAGCTCGCAGTTCAAGTTCAACGCCCTGGAGCTGATCCCCGACAAGGCGGATTACGCACCGGGCGACAAGATCAAGTTGCAGATCAACACCGACCGGGTCGGCAGCACGGTGATGCTGTTTCTGCGTCCGTCGAACGGCGTCTACCTGCCGCCGAAGGTGCTGCGTCTGAAGGGCAAGAGCACGGTGGTCGACGTCGACGTCGTGAAGAAGGACATGCCGAACTTCTTCATCGAGGCCCTGACCGTCGCCGACGGTAAAGTCCATACCGAAAGCAAGGAAATCGTCGTCCCGCCCGAAAATCGCGTCCTGGCGGTCGATATCGAGCCGTCGAAGGAGGCGTACAAGCCGGGCGAGAAGGCCAAGGTAAAGCTGAAGCTAACCGACTTCTTCGGCGAGCCGTTCGTCGGATCGACCGTCGTGGCGATCTACGACAAGTCGGTCGAGTACATCTCCGGCGGGTCGAACGTACCCGACATCAAGCCGTTCTTCTGGAAATGGCGGCGGCACCATCGCCCCCAGACCGAATCAAGCCTTGCCCGGTTCTTCCAGAACGTGATTCTGAGAAATGCGACGGGCATGCAGAACCTCGGCGTGTTCGGCGCGACAGTAGCAGAAGAAATGAATGGGTTGGAACAAGACGAGGAAGGCGGGATTGGCGGCGGTGGCGGCCCGGGCGGCGGCATGGCGTTCGGCGCCCGACGAGGAGGCGTCATGCAGAGTGCCGAGAAATGCTGCATGGACTGCTGCGACTGCGCGTGCGACTGCGCATGCGCGGCTACCCCGGCGCCCATGGCGCCGGGAGAGGGGATGCCCATGAAAAAGGCGGAAGCCAAAGGCCCGGGCGGCGCCGCAGCAGCGATGGTCCAGCCGACCGTCCGAAAGAAATTCGCCGATACGGCCCTTTGGGTCGGCGCTCTGGAGACCAAGAAAGACGGCACCGCCGAGGTCGAACTCGACATGCCCGAAAACCTCACCACCTGGCGCATCAAAGTCTGGGGTATGGGCGGCGGAACCAAAGTCGGCGAGGGACAGACGGACGTTGTCACCCGAAAGGACCTCATCATTCGGATGCAGGCCCCAAGGTTCTTCACCCAGACCGACGAGGTCGTGCTCTCGGCCAACGTGCACAACTACCTGAAGACCGCCAAGAAGGTCCAGGTCTCGCTCGATGTGGGCAAGTCGCCGCTAAAAATACTCGACGAGCCGACCCAGAGCACCGAGATCAAGCCCAACGACGAAGCCCGGATCGACTGGCGAGTCAAGGTCCTCGACGAGGGCGAGGCCGTCATCACGATGAAGGCCCTGACCGACGAAGAGTCGGACGCCATGCAGAACAAGTATCCCTGCTTCATCCACGGCATGCTGAAAATGGAGAGCTACTCCGGCTCGATTCGGCCGGAGGACGAGAGCGGCAAGTTCACCGTGACCGTGCCCGAAAAGCGGCGGCCCGAACAGACGCGGCTCGAGGTCCGCTACTCGCCGACGCTGGCCGGGGCAATGGTCGACGCCCTGCCGTACCTGGTTGAGTATCCCTACGGATGCACCGAGCAGACGCTCAACCGCTTCGTGCCGACGGTCATCACCCAGAAGATCCTGATCGACATGGGGCTCGACCTCGAAGCGATCGAAAAGAAGCAGACCAACCTCAACGCCCAGGAAATCGGCGACGACGTCGAGCGGGCGAAACAGTGGAAACGCTACAAGCGCAACCCGGTCTTCGACGAGGCCGAGGTCCGCAAAATGGTCAAGGACGGGGTGCAGCGGCTTACCGAAATGCAGCTCTCCGACGGCGGCTGGGGGTGGTTCTCCGGCTGGGGCGAGCACTCCTATCCGCACACGACCGCCCTGGTCGTCCACGGCCTGCAACTCGCCAAGCATAACGACGTGGCCCTGGTGCCCGGCATGTTGGAGAACGGAGTCGCTTGGCTGACGCGTTACCAGGCCAAACAAGTCCAATTGTTGAAGAACTTCGCCAACAAGGACAAGCACAAGCTGTGGAAGCAGTTCGCCGACAACCAGGATGCGTTTACCTACATGGTGCTGGTCGATGCCGGCGTCGACAACGCCGACATGCGCGACTTCCTCTACCGCGACCGGACGAAGCTGTCGGTCTACGCGAAGGCCATGTACGGCATTGCTTTGGAAAAGCAAGGCGAGAAGGAGAAGCTGGCGATGATCATGCGGAACATCAGCCAGTTTGTGGTCGAGGACGACGAGAACCAGACGGCCTACCTGAACCTGCCCGGCGGCTACTGGTGGTACTGGTACGGCAGCGAATACGAGGCCCACGCCTACTACCTGAAACTGCTGTCGCGAACCGACCCGAAGGGCGAACTGCCCCGGCGGCTGGTCAAGTACCTGTTGAACAACCGCAAGCACGCCACCTACTGGAACTCGACCCGCGACACGGCGATCTGCGTCGAGGCGATGGCCGATTTCCTCAAGGCGAGCGGCGAGGACAAGCCCGAAATGACCGTCAAGGTCTTCCTCGACGGCGAGCAGCAAAAGGCGGTCGAGATCACGCCCAAAAACCTCTTCATGTTCGACAACAAGTTCGTCAAGGAAGGCGCCGCCATGGAAGCCGGCAAGCACGAAGTCGAGCTGAAGAAAGAGGGCAAAGGACCGCTCTACTACAACGGCTACATGACCAACTTCACGCTCGAAGACTTCATCACGAAGGCCGGGCTGGAGATCAAGGTCCAGCGCCACTACTACAAGCTCAACCGGGTCGACAAGACCGTCAAGGTGGCCGGTTCGCGGGGCCAGGTCGTCGACCAGAAGGTCGAGAAATTCGAACGCGAGGAGCTGCCGAACCTCTCGACGCTTGTAAGCGGCGACCTCTGCGAGATCGAGCTGGTGATCGAGAGCAAGAACGACTACGAGTACATCGTCTTCGAGGACCTCAAGCCGGCCGGGTTCGAGCCGGTCGAGGTCCGAAGCGGTTACAACGGCAACGATCTGGGGGCCTACGTCGAGTTCCGCGACCGGAGCGTCAACTTCTTCGCCCGGGCGTTGGCCCGCGGCAAGCACAGTGTCTCGTACCGGATGCGTGCGGAGATCCCCGGCCGGTTCAGCGCCCTGCCGACCAGGGCCTGGGCCATGTACGCCCCGGAACTGAAGGCGAACTCGGATGAGATCAAGCTGAAGGTGGAGGACTAGAGCGTCGTCAGGTTTAGGAATTGGGGGTGCCATGCCCACGCTTGCGTGGGCATGAGGGGCGGTTTTCGCCCGGGTTTCACGCATGCCCACGCAAGCGTGGGCATGGCACCCGGCTATCGAGTGCAACTTGCAAGGATTGAGGAGAGGAACCGATGCGAACGCTGCCTGTGGTTCTTGTTGTTTCCCTCGCCGTTTCCGCGATTCCCGCGTTGGGCGGCGAACCCGATTCTCAACCAAAGCTCCCCCATCACCTGATATGGGAGGCGCTAGACGGCAAAGGCGAAGGCGACAAGCCTTCCGGGCGCGAGGTCGTCGCGGAACTCACAAAGAACTACGAAGTCGAGAGCCAGACTCGCGAGTGGGAAATCCTCGATTTCATGGGACAACGGGCCTGGGAAGATTGCGCGCGGCGAGTTGCCCGCAAGTACCCCGATGCGGTGCGAGAGGCGGCCCAGCAGTCGACTGGCGTTGCTGAGAAGTATGTACTGATCCTCGGTGACGTCGGCGGCGACGAGAACGTCGATCTCCTGGTGCGATTGTGCAACAAGTGCCCGACCTGGAATCGGGTGATCGCATTGGGCCGCACGAAAAGCCCCAAGGCCCACAAACAACTCCGCCGCGTGATGCTGCTCGACAAGGACCCCAAGTACATCCTGGCAGGACTGGCGGCCGAGATCCTGGCACAAGCCGGCGACCGTCAAATCTCGCCGACGCTGAAGACCTGGCTCGCCGGCGACTGTCCGCGCCGAAAACAGCTCGCCGTACACGCCGCGAATCTGCTGGGCGATCCGGAACTCGCTGCGGCGCTGCGCAAGCTCGAAGCCGGCACTCCGGACAAGGATCGCTACCGCTTGTATCGGGCGCTGGTCTCCTGCGGCGACGACCGGCACCTCGACAAGGTCCACAAAGTAGCCCTTGACGAGAGCCAGTACCTTGCCGATGAAAAGGAGGAGTCCCCCGATCCGGCGATTCCGGTGATAAACTGGAACTATCGGCAGAGGGAGGCCCTTGAGGCAATTGCCAAGCTGGGCAGCCCCCGCTCACTGCCGGTGTTGGACAAGCTGAGAGCCAAAGCAGCCGATCGCCGCGTCCGTATCCGAGCTACCGCGATCGCGAAGGCAATCCGCAAGGCAGCCGCGCAATCCTCAAAGCCATCGGTTGGCGGTTGAAGCCAAGCAGGTTCTTGCTTCGAGCAATCCTCGAATTGCGGCTTCGCCGCTACGCCCCGCCCATGTTGGGTGGGTGTTGCAAATTGCAACACGGTTTGTCCCTGTTGTCCCAGATTGCAGAATGTATCTGAAAAATCTCCAAAACACGGCCGTCCTTGGGGGCACACGATCCGTCGTGTTTCAGGGGCTACACGCGGAAACTGCGATTAGCAGCCGTTTGGTACGCAGGTTGCACCGATTTTACGGTGTATAGTATCGCACCCGTCCATTCGGGTTATATTGAGGTGAATCGTTCGACGGAGATTTGGCCCAGATGTACGTGAAGCACACCAGCCCGCTCGACGAACTTGCCAGCTTTCATCCATACCGGCATCCCCGCTTTCCCCGACCCTGTAAGAGACGTGTACGGACAGGATTTCTACCCCCGGGCGAAACCTGACGCCGTCTTCGTGGTTCAAGAGGTAGGGCCGCAGGGCAAACAAGAGACCCCGACAATCGCCGGATGATTACCCCATCGGCAAGCGAGGAGAGAAGATGGCATCGCAATTTGACGAACCGCAACGAGAAACCGAATACGACCCCGCAACAGCACTCCCGCTGATTGCTGTGGCTGTTACCGGCCTGGCATCGTTGGTGCTTGTGCTGGCACTGGTGTTGTGGGTGTAGCGGCCCGCGCCCCCCTTTTTTGCGGGCGCCGGTGACAACTCATTGTCGCAAGACGAATGGAGCAGATGCGAATCGCTATTTGCCGGCCGGCTTCTTCGCCGGCTTTTTTTTCGGCTTGTCTTTTTCCCGCTTGGCTTTGGCCGCCGCTTTGAGATCCTCGACCTTCTTGAGTTGCTCGGGCGTCAAGACCGCCTGGACTTTGTCGTTCTGTTCCTTCATCATCGCCGCCAGTTGGGCCTTCAGGGCGTTGATCTTCTCGCGATACTCGGCTTGAATCGCGTAGATCTTCTCCCGCTGCTCTTCGCTGACAACCTCTCCATAGTAGTTGGGCAAACGGCCACGGGGCTTTTTCTTGGCCTTCTTTGTTTCCGCTTTCTTCGCCTGGGCTTTCTTTTCTTGTGCGACAGCGGGGGCCGATACGCCAGCGAAACCGATTGCCAGCGCTGCCAGAACGGTCCATAGAAGCTTCGTAAATACTTGGGGTCTCATGATGATTCTCCTCGTGCAGTGTGTGATATACTAATGAGCTACAACCTTTGAGGGTCCGTGTCGCCTCCCATCAAACCATGCTGAGACCTGGGCGTCAAGCGTTTTCCGGGCGTTTTTTTTGGCAATTTTCTGACGTCACGAGGGCCCACTCGGTGCCTTCGCAGGGCCCTCTGGGCCTGAGCTGCTACGCACTCGAAGAAGTTGCCCGTCTGATTGCCGCTCGGGCGGCCCCGCCACGCGTTTTCCGGCAGGGGGTTCTCCTTGAGTTCCTCGAACGGCTTGCCGTAGACGCCGCCGCGATTGACGCACAGCCGGCTCTCGTCGCCGACGAACATGATCTGCTGGACGACCGGTCCCCGTCGCCTTCTTCAACCGGCCGCTCATCAGCCCGTTGAAAAAGTCGGGGTCTGGTCCAATTTTCGGCAAGACAGCGTGTTTTTCACGTGAATCGTTGGCCGAAAACTTGGACCTGACCCCCTCCTTCCACTTTTTCAACGGGCTGTCATACCCCGGCTTGGCGCATCTTGTTTCGCGCCCGGGAAAGAATCGGGCCGATGCTGTTTTCCGGCATCCCGATCGAGAGGCTGATCTCTTCGTAGCTCCTGCCTTCGAGATGATACAATCGCACGACTTCGGCCTCGGTTCCGTCCAGGCCGTCGAGCAGTCGTTGGACCTCCTCGCGGTTGGTCAAGCGCTGTTCCGGAGAGGGTTGGGAATCGGGAACGTTGGAAGAGTTGTCGCTCAGCCGGGCAACGCCCTTGTTGGCGAGCAATTGTCGGACCGCAACCCGCCGGGCGATTACTGCCAGGTATGTTGCCAGAGAGCTGTTCCCGCGAAACTTCCGCAAGACGTTAAAGTTGTCGCGGATGATTGCCAGGAAAATCTCGGCGCAGAGGTCGTCGCGGTCCTCGGCTGTAAGGCGAACGCTTCGGGCCTCGGCTGTGTGGTTGACCACATGGACAATGAGTCCCATAAACCGATCAACAAAATCTTCCCAAGCCTTCGGCTTCCGTTGCAGGCAGCGTTCCAACAAGTTGCGGTCGATCTCAGAAAGTGCCACGCTGATAGTCCCCTGGTGGTGGGCGAGTGCCGCCGGAGGCAGGTTCACGCCGTGCATGTGGAGTGTTTTGGCCAGCCAGGCGGCCAAGACAGAATATACATGCAATTAACGATTCTAAATCCGATTCCACAAAGAAGCAAGCTATTCACCCTAAAAAAGCGGTTATCGGTGTCCGGAGCCCACCCCCGGTACGGTTCGTTCCGAGCATGCTCACTGGCCTGATGGATCGTCATAAGTTATTGATAAATAATCGTTTACGTCGATCTGGACACCTTATGTGTTGCCATAAATCATCGCAGGAAAGGGTAATTCGATGGCCCAACAAAGCTCAGCGAGAATTGCCCATTTAACCCTACCCCCCCGCAATTGCCCGTTTTGTTTACTCGACGTCGGCTAGCAAGAATATCCCCGGAACATCCGGGCTGTAGCGGATGTTTGCACCCTTTGGACTTGCTTGCCGGCGCCCCAAGTTGTCGTGGCTGGATCCAGTGAAGTTCACCCGATGTGACATCCGAAACCACCAACAGGGTAGTGCTGTGTCAGAATTAAGATTTGGGGTGCCACTGCTGGCTAGTCCAGCAGTGCCAACGGTTTACGACACGGACAACCCCAAAAATTAAGACTTGACAAAGCAGTAGCCTCTCCAACCGAGTCCTGAATCGCGATGGCCGTCACCCGACGCAGACCCGCACGCCCCAAACTGCCGAAGGCCAGAAGCCCGGCTCAAACATGGCTTGACGCGTTCACCGAGTATTCGGCCGGGGAATGTCACCTTGCCGAGAACAGCGTCGCGGCGTATCGTCGGGATTTGAAGCATTTCTTCACGTGGCTCGATAACAGGAGCGTCTCCAAGCTTTCGATCCGGGACCTGGCCGATTACGTGGGGTGGCTTTCCGAGCGGAACCTTGCCCCGGCCAGCATCGCCCGGCACATCGTATCGCTTAAGGTGTTCTTCCGCTACCTTCAACTGGAAGGGGTGCTGGAAGACAACCTGGCTGAACTGCTCGGCAGCCAAAAACTCTGGCAGCGCGTTCCCAAGGTGCTCAGCAGACAGCAGGTCGATAAGCTGTTTACGTGCCCGACCGACGGTGATTCATATTGGCGGCGTGACCGGGCCCTGTTGGAATTGCTCTACGCGACCGGATGCCGGGCATCGGAGTTGTCGAACTTGCGGCTGCGCGACACGCATCTGAACGAGGGATTCTGCACGTGTCGCGGCAAGGGAAACAAGGAACGGCTTGTGCCTCTGGGCAGCCGTGCAATACAAGCCGTCAAGAAGTATCTCAAACACGAACGCGGCGAACTGGCCGCCAAGAACCCGTCGTCGCCCGATTGGGTGCTCCTCTCCTACCGCGGCCGCCGCCTGCGGCGAGAGCGGATCTGGGAACTGCTGAAGCGGTATGCAATCCGCGTGGGAGTGCCGGAGGACGTCAGCCCCCACACGCTCCGCCACAGCTTTGCCACGCACCTGCTCGCCGGCGGGGCCGACATGCGCCAAGTCCAGGAGATGCTCGGTCACGCCAGTATCGCCACCACGCAAATCTACACGCACGTCGATGCATCACGGCTGAAGAAGGTACACCGGAAATTTCACCCCAGAGCGTGAAAGAGAAGGGGCTCGGGGTTCGGGTCTGGGGGCCGGCAGGGAATGCGACGGCTACGCTTTACGCGGCTGGGCGAACCGGATCTTCTCGATCACTTTGATGATCCGGCCGTCCTCGACGTAGCCGGAGATTGCGGTAACGGCGCCCATCATGTGCTCGAACTTGAGGTTGTAGTCGCAATCGAGGACGACTTCGGTCTGTTCGCGGATATCCGGCCCGGTATCGTCGCCGACCATCTGGCGGATGCGGACGTGGAGTTCGCCGAAGTCTTTGACCGTGCGTTCACCCATTTGGATGCGGGCAAGCTTTCCCCGGTCGTCGGCGCGGAGACGCACATGGATCGGCGGCATTTCTCCAGGAGGAACGGAGCCCGGACCATCGCGGGGCATGTTGACATGGAAATCCCCCTCCGGCGACACGACCCTGAAGGTCATGATGAAGAAAACCAGTAACAGGAAAACAATGTCGATCATCGCGGTCATCGACAGCTTGGCTTTCTTGCTTCGCTCGGGGCGATCGGTATTGCGGATTCTCATGAGCTGCATCCCTTCTGAAGGTTCGTATTTTGCCCGCAGGACGAACTTGTTCGGGCAAACCGGCTCGTTTCCGTTGTGTTTTCGCTTGCCGCGGTTGGCGAGTGCGCCGATCGCAAGTCCATTCGCAGTTGGGCGGTGCAATTATTGCACCCGGGCTGGTGGTTTTGCGCCGGGTGTTCAAGAAGCCCGCCAAGAAATGAAACGAGGCGACCCAGAGGTCACCTTGCGCATGGTTCTTGGCCCCAAACCAAACGGCGTGCTGCCGGGCGACTCCACCGGAAATCTAACGCGGTTGCTTGGGGGGCGCGAATCGGATCTTCTCGATGATCCTGATAATGTTCTTCGGGTTGCTCGGGTCGATGCGTCCGGAGATCGCGTTGATTGCACCGATGACGTTTTCGTAATTGAGGTTGTAGTCACAATCCAGCTCGACTTCCGGTCTGCCGGTGGACCCGGGCCCCAGGTCATCGCCGACGAGTTGGCGGATATGGGAGTGCAGCGTGCGGAAGTCGCGTCCCAGGCGATTCTGCCCCAGGCCGATATTGGCCAGGTTGCCGTTAGAGTCGGCAGTCAGCCGTATTATAACGGGAGGGAGCTGCTCGGGGTCGGGCAATCCCTCCATGGGGGCAGTTGCCGGCATCTTGACGTTGAAGTCCCCCTCCGGCATGACGACCTTGAACGTGAAAATGAAAAAAATAAGGAGTTGGAAGACGACATCGATCATCGGCGTCATCTGCAACTCGACCTTGTCGTCGGAACGACGTTCCGTATTGCGGACTCTCATTGTTTGGCCTCGTTATCACTGACCTTCCGGAGCCAGGTATTTGGCGCGCAAGGCAAACTTCTCGAAACCCTCATCCTGGCAAACCTTGATGAGTTGCTGCACCTGTCCCGTCTTGGCGTTGGCGTCGGCACGGATGATCACCAGGCTTGCCTTGGGGCTTCTGCCGTCGGCCCTCAGCGCGGCTGCTTCAATCCTCAGATCGCCCGCCAGCGCCGGGATCATCATTTCCTTGCCCGCCAAGAACACGGTTCCATTCCTGGTGAGTTGGAGGGTAATGGGCGACTCGGGAGGTTCCTCGGGAGGTTTGGCCAGCGTGCTTTCGGGCAAGTTAATCGCCCGGTTCTGATCGACTTCTGCGAAGTTGACCAGGACCATGAAGAAGGCGATCAATTGAAACACACAGTCGATCATGGGGGTCATGTCGCTTTCCTGAACCTTGTCCTGTTTCTTCCCAAACTTCATGATCAGTTCCCCATGTCAAGGCGGCATTCCCGAACCGGCCTAGCGTTGCTGCTGTGGTTTCTTGGCCTGGGCAGCCCCGGGCTGGCCGCCTCCGCCGCCGGTACCGACGCTCGAAAACCGGCCCATCAGACCTTCGCTGAGGATCCCGACCTCGAGCACCAATCGGGCCACGCGGTTGCGGAGGATGTTGTAGGCCGCGATCGCCGGGATGGCGATAAACAGGCCGACCAGCGTGGTAAACAACGCCGTGGAAACACCCTTGGCCAATTCCGCCGGCTTGGGGGCCGAGGCCGACACCGCAATCACTTGGAACGACGAGATCATCCCTTGTACCGTCCCCAACAGACCGATCATGGGGCTGATCGTCCCGATCAGCGCCATGTAACTAAGCCGGTGCTCCATTTTCATATTTTCTTCTTCGCCCACTTCTTGCATCGCCTCGATCGCCTGGTCGTAGCCGGAAGAGAGTTTCCCCAGCCCGGCGGCAAGAACCTGGCCGAGAACCGACTCGTCGTTCTTCGCCATTTCGTAGGCCTCTTGATACCGTTTCTCGTTCAGATGGCCTTCAAATCCCTCCACCAGTGCCACCGGGACCACGCTCTCGCGTCGAGCCGTCAGGATGTTCATCACAAACAACGCCACCAGCGTGAACGACAGGCTCAGGAACACGAGGCTGTAGAACCAGCCGAGCGAGCTGAACATCCAGCCCAGACGGCTTCTCTTCTCCTGAGTCGGTGCGGGAGCAGGTGCGGACGCCGTCGGCGGCGGCCCGCGGGGGACCGCGTCAAAGGTGCCTTCTTCTTGAGCCGAGGCGATGGGGGCATCTACCAGTGTGACCCAGGAGAACGCCAGCAAGACACCCGAGAGGAGCCAGAACGAAAGCAGACTCGCCCCCAACCATCCCAACGAAAAGCGATGCCGCATGATAACCTCCAGACCAATGTCTTTTGTATCAGAAGAATTGCATGATTCGCGTATGCCAAAATCCCAGAAAACTCTAGTTTACCTTCAGGACCGGCCCGCCGTAAAGCACCAGCCTCGGTTTTCTTGAGGGTAAACCCCTCTGCTTGGGGGCGTTATTTTGCCCAACGGCTATTCTTGTATCGGGTGTCGAGTATCCTCCTTGCACGAAGTGCCCGGTCCGGTTTGTGGAGTGCTTTCCACAAGCTCTCGAGGTTCCACAGGGCCTCGGCGTGTGATTCCTGGTCGCCGAAATAGAGAATGTCGACGTGCAGGAAGGCCCAGAGGGCGTCTTTCGTCTTGCCTGCCTTTCGATAGGCGGTTCCCAGGGTGTTGTAGGCCTTCGCCTGGAGTTCCACGTTCTCGGGATCGGCCCTGGAGAGGATGTCCAGAACGGCGGCAACCGCCTTGTCGTGCTGGCCGGCGGCGGCGTCGCATCGGGCAATACCCAACTTGGCAGCCAACTGTTGCTTTCTTGCGAGCGCATCGGTGGCACTGATGCTCAGGGCGAAGTTGAAGGCCTTCCGGGCCTCGGCTGGCTTGTTCTGTGCCAGCCTGCTGTACCCCATCGCCACTGCTGCCCGCATCTTGTAATCGGGCCACGGCGCTCTCCCCAGAATCGTGTAGAGTTCCTCGGCTTCCGAGTACCTGCCGAGCGTCAGCGCGAGGTTGCCCATCAATTCCGTTGCTTCCAGGTAATGGTAGTTGCCGGAATTTTTCTTCCGGAACGCTCCCATCACCTTGGCGGCGTCGAGCACCTGTCCGGTTCCCCCCAGCGCCAGCTTGGTTTTACATAAGGCCTTGTAGAACTCGATGTCCTGCAGGATCACGTCGCGGTCGATTTCGTCCAGCTTGAGACCGTCGAGCGATTCGAGGGCATCCTCATACTGACCGTCCCGGATATAGGCCCGGATGGTTCTCATCTGGGCGGGCTCTTGGTCAAAGTAAATCGTCTCGATTATATTGACGGGGACATCCTCCCTGAGTCTGCCGCCGCCGGCCTTTTCAATCGTCACAGACGCCGGGCTCATGGATTTGATCTTGCCGGAAACCGTTCCCGAGGTTTTCTTGATCGTATCGTGCGCCCAACACGGTGTCGCGATAGCAAGGCACAAGCCAACGGCAGCGATGGCACAGGCTTTTCTCATCGGATTCTCCTTTTTTTCCTTTGCACGCTCGAAAGCAACGGGTCTTTCGGGTTAGGTCTCTTGTTTTACTTGGAAGCCGGCTGTTTTGCGGGGGTGTCTTTCTCCTCGGGTTCCGCCTTCGACTGGAAGGCCTTTAGGCCAACGGGTTCGACGTTCTGCTGTTTCTGGATCTTCTTGAGCAACTCGTCGAACGCCTCATAACCGTATTTGGCGTACCACTCCTCGTATGCTGCGCCGTATTTGGCGTACCAGGCCCCGTACGCGGGGTCCTCCTTTTTTGGAGGAACTTCCTTTCCCAGCAGCGGCCGGATCATGTGGAGTGCGCGGATGTCTTTCACGGCCTGGTTAAGGGTTTCGGTCCGTTGGCTCCCGGTCAGTTTTTGGGCACGGCGGAATCGACACAAGGCGAGATTGTAGCGGGCTTCGTAGAAGACGCCCTGATGTTTCTCGCTCTTGATAACCCGCGTGGCGATTTTTCCCCAACCCCAGACGAGGAGGATGATCCGGCCCTCTTTTTTGGCCTTGCGTCCTCCCTTGATCGCCAGGAGATACCAATCCGCGTTTTCCTGGCCCTGGGCCTGATAGGTGTAGGCCGCCTCTTTTTGTCCGTCGACCATGGTGGGACTCTTTTTGAGGATCTCGACCAGCAGGTCCATAGCCTCTTTATACTTCCCCAACTGGCGGAGACACCTGGCCCGGCGGATTCTGATGCTGGCGGGTGCGTTTGGTGAAGGGGCGAACGCCGGATCGGCCTCGCAAAGTTCGAGGATTTTCGCGTAGGTTGCAGCGGCCTTTTCGTAGTAGTCTTTTGCATCTTTGGAGAGTTCTTTTCCTTCCGTCAATATCACATTCTCTTGGGCCCGCCGCAAGAAGGTTTCCGCCACCCAATTCAGGGAGGAAAACGTATTCCCCTTCGCGCGCGTCGAGATCTTTGTCATGAACAGCTCGAGTCCGCGTTCGACCTTGCTTGCCTCGTTGGGTTTTCCTTCGTTTCGGAGCCGGTCTCGCGCCTTTTCCAATTGGCGGCCGAGGCTGATATAGATCTTGGTCAGTTTGGCGGCGTCGCCCTTTCCGATCGATTTCTCCAAGCCCAGCATTGCATCTTCGGCCTTGTCCAACTGCTGCATCGACACGTAGGCCCGGAGTGCCGCCTTGTAGGTCTCCGTGCGGAAGCTCCCCCGATTGGTGACGGGGTCTTTCTTCTTGACGAGCGTCATGGCGCCGATTTTGGGCTTATCGAGCCATTCGATGGCCTTTTCGGGCTGGCCCGAGCCTATGTAGATTTGGGCCAGCGAGAGGATTGACGCAACCAGGGTATAGTCGACCTGTTCCGTCTTCTGCATCCGGTCGATCCCGGCTTCGAGCGTCTGCTGGGCCCTCAACTTCATCATGTCGAGCCGGCCTTGCTCGGGGCGTTCGCCTTCGGGCTTGTCCGATTCCTTCAAGTACGCGCTCCAAATCGCCTGGCCCGTCATCAACTCGGCCTCGCCGCGCCGGGGCGACTTCTCGGGAACCTTTTGAAGATTGATCAAGGCCTTGCCGAGATCGCCTTCGATCACGGCGTTTCGGACGAGCATCATCCAGGCCTCGTCGGCCTCGGGCTGTCCGGCCCACCGGTTGGCGATGTACTTGGCGACGCGTTCCAGGCCCCTGCTTTCGAAACCCGAGTCCGCCTTGGCGGTTTCGTCCTTCTTTTTCGAGGCTTCGTTGTACAAGTTCAAGTAAGACGCCATGGCGATCTTGGAGCCCTGTTTCGCGCCGACTCCTTCAGGATAACGGGTTGCCAGGAACTCGCCCACGATGGCCGCCTCGTAATAACGGCCCGTCGTGTAGTACATGTACGTCAGGTAGTAGCGAACCACGTTCAGTTCGTTGACGGTGGTTTTGTCGGTTTTCAGCCTCAGCGCTAGGCGGAAGAAATCGATTACCTTCTGTTGGATTTCGGCCTTCTTGGCATCATCCAACTTGGGATCCTGTAGGAGGTTCATTTCGTCCTTGGCGGCGTTGAAGGCCTCGACAAAGGTGGTCGGCGTATCATCTTCGTCTTCGGGGGGCTTGGCTCCACTGAGTTCTATCAGGGCTTTCTTGGCGTTCGCCTGGTGATCCCCCGGCTCCCTGGCCACGTATTGGAAGTGTTTCTTCGCTTCGATGAGCAGTTTCTTCTTGATTTTGTCGGTGAGCTCCTCGTCCGTATCCTTGGTGGCGCGGAAGAACTTGGCTTTGCCGCCGAAGTACTGGATCGTCAGGCCATCGGGGGTCTTCCTTTCTCCCGCGCTTACCTTGTCCCATTCTTCGTATATTCCGACGCATTCCTTGTACTTCTTGAGCTTAGGATCAACGCCCACTTCCATTTGCAGGGCGCGTCCTTTGTTCTTCGCTGTCCGGAACGCCGGGATGTCATCGGAAAGTTCATCCAGATCGGTCAGGGTTTCCCACGCCTTCTTGGGTTCTTTCAGGTTCTTGTAACACTCGGCTTCCCACGCCCGGGCGTAAAAGCCGGCGAGGATCCCCCGCGTACCATACTTTTCGTAGAATTCTTTGTACTTGGCGGCCGCGGCGTTCATTTCCCGCTTGTAGCCTTCCGAACCCGGCTTATACGTCTTGGCGAGTTCAGCGGTGACCGAGGCAATCAGGAGTCGGTTTTGCAACAGGTTGCGCCGCACCTCGTCCCGGGCTTCTTGTTGCTCGGTGTCGCCCTTGGGGATGAGCTTGGGAAACTTCCTGTGCGCTTTGAGGCACTTGTCTTCCAACTCCTTGAAAATCCCCTTGGCTTGTTCGTAGAGTTCCCGGGCTTCGCTCCTGAGCTTCTCCTTTTTCTCGCTGGAATTCCTGGGGTTATCGGACAGGTCGACCTTGAGCCGGCCGCGTTCGACCAGCAGGTTTGCCAATTGGGTCCTTGCCGCATCGGCTTTCGGGTGCCTCTCGTGCTGTTTGAGGAACTTGTCGAATCTTTCCCAGGCATCGGCCAGCGTCTTCTCGCGGACCGCCTTCGCTTGTCCCGATCGGGACATTTCAATCAGGATCACGCCCGCTTCGTAGTCGATCGACTGCTTGAACTCGGCGTCGACGTTGGGGTTATTCTTAACCACCTCGAGATACTCGATCGCGGTATCGTAATACCCGCGTTCCCGAAGCCCCGCAACGAATTCACGGGCCCTTTCCGCTGCACGACCCGATTGAACGAAAAGACCGACACAGACGGCCGCCATCGTTCCGGCCAGCCGCCATCGACTCCGAGATGAACGTTTCATGGGTCCTTTCCTCGATGAGGTTGCCTGCTGAATTCTGCTTCCTCTTCTATCTACCTCTACCTGTCGGAATCACTCCGCGAGTCACAACCGTCGGGCGTGTCCGGACGACCGGCCTCCGTAAAACTGATTCTGCTTGTCAACCGAGGAATATTCCGAAGGAAGACGAAGTGTCAAAAAAGGTGGAATTATCAAAAAGGCGGAGATGCGCAGGTGACCGACGCCGCCTCGCACGACAAGTCACTCTTTCCAACAGGTTAGCGAGTTCCGTGCTGGAGCACAAGGTTCCCGTAGAGAATGTCTCGGTTTTTGCATTGCCCACGATTTTAGTCCAACTATCCCTTGTTGGCCATGCGTACCGGCGGGAGGGGTTTTTATCTTGCCCCTCTGTGGTATGGCCGGGCCTTGTCCGCCTTCTCGACCAGCGACATGAACTCCACAAAGGAAGGCCAATTGCGTAATTCCGAATCGCCTTTCTTGGAAAGCACCAAGACGGCACCCATCCGCGAGTTCCGCATCGTCGTTGCGCCGGATCCCTGGAGGATTTCCGCAAAGAGCTTGGGATCGGACCGCTTCAATTCAAGGGGCGTCCTGGCGAAAGGCGATCCCCGGAGGATTTCCGCGGTTTGGGCCACCAGCGCCGCCGCCTGTAACGACGGGGCCGCCTGATCGAATGGCGGAGCAAGCTGGTCGCGACGGACGTTTCGCGTAATGGTCTCCTGATCGAGACTGCCTACCGCACCGGGAGGTTGCCACGACAACTCCACTTTTGCGATGTTTTTCCCTCCATCCGGTCTGAGCACGATTTCGTACAGTGCCGTGGCCGACTGACCGGCACGGAAATCGACCGCCAGCTCCGTCGTTTCGTCCATGGCTCTCGCTTCATGACCGAAGAGGCGGTACCAAACGACGCTCTTGGGATTGAAGGTGACCCTCAGCTCAACTTCCTTGGTGAGCAATTGGGGTTTTCCGGTCATGATTTCCAGCAGGGCCCAGCGTATTTCGTCGGCGCTGGCGGCCCGGTACACCGAGCCGCCGCCCGCCTGGGCGAACCCGGCCAACTGTAGATCGGGATCCTCTTCCCGCCGAAAGTCGATCACATCCAGCCGGACGCCGTGCGCGGCCGCGTCCGCCAAGCGATGCTCGATCGGATCGCTGATTCCGCGACCCATCCCCGCCAGCCCGTCGGAGAGCAATACGACCCGGGGAACCTGGAGGTAGAACATCGTTCCTCGGCGGGCAATCGAGTAGGCCTCGCGCAAACCGGCCCCGACATTGATGGCTCGCTTTGGAGAAAGCGAGCCGAGGGCCCGCGACAGTTCATCGCCATTGAGGTGCCCGCCCTGTTCCAACAGCACTTCCACGTCTTCGCTAAACGCAACCAGCGAGATCCGATCCTCCGGGCCGAATTGCTCAAGCAGTTTGCGAAGCGAGCGGTGGATCATTTCCGATCGACCGTCCCAACGCATGGCCGGCGAGACTTCCATCACGACAACCAGATGGGTAGGCGGATATTCGAGATTCCCGAAATCGCGGGCCCGGACCCCGATCTGCAACAGAGACGGCGAAAGCGTCGGGTTGCCGAACGGCGACTTGCCGAACGGAGACCGGCCCCCCGCCGTGTAGAGTTCCATGGCATTGCGATTCCGCGGGCGCGGGAAGTGGTAATCAATCCGGTCCAGGAACTCTTCCGTGCGGATATCCTCCGGAGGCGGCAGTTCGTTGTCCGCTAAACAGCGAAGCGCTAATTCATAGCTCAACGGAGTCGCGTCCAGCGGAACCTGGGAAACCTGCAACTTAGGATGCATTATCGCGACAAACGGATGCACGCCGTATCGCGACAGGAACCGGGCACTTTCGGGCGCAAGAAACATGTGCGGCAACTTGACCGCCCGACGGACCCGCCCCGAAACCATGTCCAACCGGCCACCTTCCTCGCGCAGCGGGTAAGTGAGCGCCTTCCCGAACTTCTCCGGCACCCAGTCGCGGAGCCGGTTGGCGTCGAGGAAAACGTCATGTGCGTTGAACAGCGAGTTCACCTCCGCTACCAGGTGCTCCGACCGGTCCGATTCCTCAACCAATTCCACTTCCAGGTTTGGCACGGGTAGACGGTCCGGCTCATCGTCCCCGTCGTCGATCCCAATGGCGGGTAAGCCAAAGACGATCGGCGCCACTTCGGATTCGTCGAACCATTCGATCGTCACACTGTCCAGGAAGGGCAGCTTGGGCGTCTTGTGAGGACGGTATGTCGCTACCAGGAATGCCGACATTGCACCTAAGTAGGAAGTCCCGATCAAAATCATCAGCGACAGAGCCGTCGCCCATTGCACCAATCTCGCGACGGTCAGCCGCTGCTTTGGAAGTTGGAAGCCCTTCAGGACGCTGGCCGGAATCGGGACGTTGCGAAGCGCGGCGTCCAGCCCTTCATTGGATGCCAGGGGGACGTGGCGCAATCGGTTGGTCAACCCCGCCGGCACCGGCACCTCGCACAAGGCGGCGTCCAGCCCTTCGTCGTCCGCCAAGGGAATCCGCCGCAACCCGTCCGATAACCCCGACGGTATTCGAATATAGCGAAGAGCAGTATCGAGACCCTCATTGTCCGTCAGCGCGGCTTGGCGCAACCTGAGCAACAAACCTTCCGGCAGCGGAACGTCACGCAATTCGGCATCCAGGCCATGATCGGAATCGGGGTCTGACGGGTGCATGGATTCAGGGCCTACTATTCTTCTTGTCTCGCTTCCATCTATTGAGTTCTGCTGGTGGCCAGCAAATATTCCCGGAGACGTTTTCTGGCACGGCTGACTCGGGAAAGAACCGTCCCCAGGGGAACCCCGAGCATGTCGGCCGCTTCCTGGTGGGTCAGTTCGGCGACAATGACCAGCAAAAGAGTCTGCCGCAAGTCGTCCGGCAGGAGCCCCAGCGCCTGCTGCATCTCGTCGGTAAACTCATCTCGTAAGGGGTCTTCCCCTGGAAATCCAAGTTCAATGTTCTTGTCGGCGGAAAACAACGTTGGTGGCCGGGGACGCCGCCAGTGGTCGGCAACACGGCGCCGCAGGATGGACACGATCCACGCCCGCTCGCCCCCGCCCGGTCGGAAGGTCTTCCGACTCTTCCACGCCGACCGGTACGCCTCCTGGACCAAATCCTCCGCCTCGTGCTGATCGCCTACCATGCGGTAGGCCATCCGGTAGAGAGCGGGGCCGTGGTCATCCACCATTCGGTTAAACTCGGCCAACGATAACGCCAAGGTCGTCGCTCCTTTCCCGCTCGCGCCCCCGGGCCGCCACCCAACTTTCCGCGCGAAACGGTGCAGACCGTGCATTGCGCGGGCCGCGCCATGGACCTTGGAACCACCTGTGCGGCTGACGTAGCCGCCGTGGGCAGGACCCGACCGTATCCGCATTCGGGCTCGCGAGGGAAGAATATTCCCCAACAACTATCCTTACGCCATTTTAGCCGCCATGGCGCTCCAAATCACCCCCATAATACCGCTGGGGAGGTATGCGTTTACGAGTTTTTGGCTGTTTCCCCTCCAGCCAGGGGGAACGCAATACTATTTATCACCTTGGACGATTTCTTCAGAGGACAAGTTGCACGCTGGGTCCCCTGCCGACAATCACAGCTTGTTCCCTGGAGAAACGGGAGCTAGAATCTCTTATATTCACCCCCCTGACTTCGTCCGCATTTTGGTTTTGTCCGTGTTTCCACCCCCCCTGGAAACGGGATCCGGTTCCGTGGTCGATTTTCGAAAGAAGCCCGTCCGAAACTACCTTCAGCGCCGAGAGCAGTTGCGATTGCTCTCGCTGGTATTGGCGCTGGGGTTGGTCGTGATCTTGATGAACGAGGTTCGCAAACCGCGGAATTGGGCATGGTTCATGATGTTGTGTGGTGAGGAAAACACTTCACCGGCAGAGTCCGTCGCCGATCCCGGGCCCCTCGAACCGACCGAAGTTGCAGCCGCCGATTCATCGTTGCCCGTTCCCAAGGACCCGACCCTGGACGGCATTTTCGAGTTGACGCCCGAACAACTTGAAACCATACAAGACGACACGGTGTGGTTGCGGGAAGAAAAGGAAGCCTGGTTTCGCTTGCTGAAAATACTCCGACAAAACGACGAACCCGTGATCGAAGATAAATCGGAAGGTCGCGTTACCTATACACAGTTGTGTGCGCAGTCCAAGGAATATCGGGGGCAACTGGTTACGGTGGAGGGAATTGTCCGTCGTGCCAACCGCTTGCCGGCGCCGAAAAATACCGATGGGTTCGGTTGGCGATTCTGGTTGTTTCCCACCGACAACGTCAACTCGCCGATTGTGGTCTACTGCCTGGACCTGCCCGAAGGTTTTCCCATCGGCATGAAGGTGGAAGCGGACGTCGAAGTGACCGGCTTTTTCTTCAAACGTTGGGCCTACAATGCGTGGGATCCCCGACGCGAGAAGTTATCGCTTACCACGGCGCCGGCGATGTTGGCAAAGAACGTCCGGTGGCATCCGGTGTTGCTGTTGCCCGAGGAAAAGACGATTACGATAAACGCCCGGTTCTTCATGACGATCATTGGCGTGGCGGCCATCGTGAGCTTCTTGATAGCAGTGTACATCTATTATAAGACCCGGCGGGGTCGGGCCGAGCAGCCGGAGCCCCCCGTAAATCTGGATGTCCTGCTCGGCGCGGAGACTTCGTTGAAGAACGGGACGCCTGCGGAATCCCAAGCGAGTGAAGGTTAACTATGCCCAGCTTGTCGAGATCCCGGGACCTGGCTTTTTGTGTGACGTTTGCGACAGTTTGTTGGCTTGCGGGGGATTTGCTCGCTGCGGTCGCCGAGGAGGAGCCTTCGACCTCCGGCGCGTCGCCGCGAGTAACGGATCCATCAGCGGGGTTCGTCGCACCGCTGCTCGCGGATCCGGTTGCCAAACCGCCTGTCGATCGGGAGTTGCCGGACGAGCACCCTCTTGGTCCTGCCCCGGTGCTTCCCGACCCTCCCGACCCTTCTGACTTGCGGTTGGGGGATTTCCAACCGCAACCCGACGAGCCGGGCCGCTACGAGGAAGTCGAACCCATGCCGGACAAGATCACCGGTCCCCGCGAGCTGCTCCGCGCATACGGCATCGACGAAAGTTACTTCAACCAGCTCATCGACGGCCGCCCGGTCAACGACGAAGAAAAGGAAGTGTTGTTGCGGCTGATGTACCGGTTGCGCAGCTTTACGATGACCGACTTCGTGCGATGGGCGGAGCCGGAGTTGAATCTGCCCGAGGGATTGGAGGATTCCGCAGAATATCGCGGCCTGTTGTTCCAACTCCGGGGGCGACTGACAAAGGTCGGAATCTGCCATATCGCACCCGAAACGGCCGAGCGGTTCGGCTTTGACGCGGCCGGCGCTTACTACCGTTGCGAGCTCCTGTTGGACGAGGGGCGGCAGCCGGCGGTGGTCTTCACGCGCAGGGTTCCCAAGCAGTGGCGGGAAGGGGGTTCGATCGACGCGCGGGCGGGTGCGTTCGGCTTGCTGTTGAAATTCGCCGGCGAGGACGAGCAGCGGCCCGTACCCGTCTTTCTCGCACCGCGCATCGCCTGGTATCCCGACACATTGCTCGGAAATCTCGGCATGGATGTCGGGCTGCTGGATACCGTCCGCAACCGAACGGACCTTACCAAGCAGGACCGGGAGGCCTTCTATCAAATGCTCTTTGCCGTTGGGCAAGCCGAGCCGGGTAGACTGATCCGCGACGCCAGGGAGCAATTGAAAAACGCCGGTAAGAATGCCGTTCGAACCGACCGCGACGGAAAACGTCACTACTCCGTCGTGCCCTTGTTCAATAAGCCCGACACCCAACGCGGGCGACTCGTCATGCTCTCCGGTGTTGCCAAACGCACCCTCCGCATTCCTGTCAGCGATGCCGACGTCGTCGAACGGTTCGGAATCAGGCACTACTACGAACTCTATGTCTACACGGACGATTCGCAGGACAATCCCGTAGTCTTCTGCGTCCGCAAACTGCCCGAGGGGATGCCGGCCGGCGACGGTCCGGACTACTCCGAATACGTGGAGGTGGCGGGTTTCTTCTTCAAGACCTGGGCATATGATTCCCGCGCACGCACTTCGGCAACCATTACCTCGATCACAGAGGGTCCGGTGGAGACTTTGCCGAATGGAACGAAGACGGCTGTGACGTTGCTGGCGATCGACGGGGGCGCCCCGAAGGGGCTCCGGGGCGGCAATCGGGTGAACGTCGACGGGACCGGCGTCTACGATACCGACCACGAGGTGCTCGAGATCACCGAAGGCGGCCTGGTGGTCACCGATGTCCCCTATACACAGGACGTGAGCAAGTCGGGCATGACGATGAGCGGCTGGACCCGGTTGCAGTTGGCCCCGCTGCTGATTGGCGGCGAGCCCATTTGGGAGCCGGGGGCCCACTATATCCCCAACCACGTGATTGGGGCAATCGCCGGCGGGCTGTTTGTTGTGACTTTGGTAGGCATCTGGTTCGCCTTGTGGTGTTACGGGCGAGGCGATAGGGTCTTCCACGAACGCGCTCTTGCCAAGAGGTTTGCGCCTGCGGGCAATGTTTCGCTCAACGAGATCGGGTTTCAGGACAGCGGTGGCCCCGATTTCAGCGACCTTGAAAAAATGGAACGCGAAGCCGCTGAATTACGCAAAAAAGAGACCGGTTCCAAGGATTAGTTCAGACCGTTGTAGACGTTCTTGAAGATTCGAGTTTCGCCCGGCGAATCTGCAAATCTGTTGCTATTTTACCGAAGGCCGATCAAATGACCGCCTGCCGAACCATTCTTGCATTAGCGATCCTCACACACGCCGGGCTTCTGTTGGTCGGCGATGGTCAAGCTGGCGCCGCGGAACCCGCAGCAAAGCTTCCGGTCCCTTCGGCCCAGCAGCAGAAGAAGGTGCTCAACACCCTGGGCGAAGTCTTTGACCTCGACAAGAAGCGAAACGATCGAGAGATGATCGACCTTGCCAATAAAGTCTACAAGATGGCCGGCGAGGTCAAAGGCCGCCCGGCGGAGCGGTTTACCACGCTGCGCAAGGCCATGGAACTTGCCGGGGACGGAGGCGACGCCGCGTTGATGGTCGAGATCGTAAGCGTCATTGGGGCCGAGTTCCAGATCGACGCCTTGACGGTCCAAGGGAAAATGCTCAATGCCTTTGCCGATAATGCGAACAGCACAGAACGGATCGAGTCGCTTGTCGGCGCGGCGCGAACCTATGTCCATCGGGCTGTGGCCGCCGAAAAGTTCGACTATGCCCTGAGCATTGCCGCACTGGCCAATCGCGTCAGCCAGCGTCCTGCCGGCAAGGACTTGCGCAAGGAGGCTTTCGAGCTGCGTCCGGAGGTCGAACGCCTGCGCCGCGAGCACGAGCAATTGCTGGCGGCGCGGAAGACGCTTGAAGCCAACCCGGACGATCCCGCGGCCCATCTCGCCGTTGGGTCGGCGATCTGTTTCGGCCGTGGCGACTGGAAAGGCGGCCTGCCCCATTTGTCACGAGGTAGCGATCCGGAACTGGCCGCGCTGGCCAAGCGAGAAATAGACGCCCCCGGCCAACCGGTCGACCAAGCCCGACTGGCCGACGGCTGGTGGGCGGTCGCCCAAACCCGAAAGGGCCGGCAAAAAAAGACCCTGCTTCTTCATGCGGGCGACTGGTACGAGAAGGCCGAACCCGCCGCCACCGGGCTGACAAAGGTGAAGGTCGACAAGCGGCTGGCCGAACTGGCCGAGTTGACTCAAGCGGAAGCGAGGGCGGCCGGTGTCCCGGCGTCGGCATCCATACGAGAAAAGCTCGTCGATCTGCTTCCGATGATCGATCCGAAAAAGGATGCAATCGCCGGAACCTGGCAAATCGAGGACGGCCAACTCATCGGCGGCGGGCACATCTCTCCACTGATCACGCTCCCCATCCAGCCGCCGCCGGAATACGACCTTGAATTCCAAGGTAAATGGATCAACGGCTCGGGTGAAGTCGTTGTCGTTTTGCTCCACGCCAAGGGGCAAGTTCGCATGAAGATCCATGCTTATCACGCCTCGGGCACGTTGACGGGATTGGAAGCGGTCGATGGAAAAATCCTGCCGACAACAAGCAGCCCGACGCGTTTCGTCGGAAAGTTGATCGAGCAAAACACCCCGTACACCGTGAAATGCTCGGTCCGACGCACCGGGATCCGCATTGAGGTGAACGGTAAGACGGTCGCGGGTTTTCAAGGCGACCCGGCCCGTCTGGCGCTTCGCCAAGAGGCGTCGACGCCCCAAGAGGGCACGCTGGCAGTCGGCGCCTGGAATTCGGTGAACATCTATTCCAAGATCAAGCTTCGCCAGGTAACCGGCTACGGCAAACCGATCGTCCGCCCACGCGCTCCGGCCATGGCGGCGGGGGGCTCGACCACCATCTACTGGTTGATGGCCGACGACATGGACATCTACCAGAACGGTACGCCGCTGCGGGAGTACACGCCGAGCTTTCGGACACGCGGCGACGAAGCCCGCAAGAAGACAGCTTATTCAGCAAAGATCAACCTGCGTCCCGGCGACGTTTTTACGATTGGCGGCCGGCGCGGCGGCTCTTATGGCGGGACCGTGGTGGTGGTTGATAAGAACAACAAGCTGGTCTGGTGCAGCAACACCAACGACTGGCGGGTGTACGAACCGGCCGACGCCGAGCGATGGTTCCTCCCGGAGGTTGCCAAGCAATCGAAGCTGGGGCCGGTCCAGATTGCGAAGAGCTTTGGATACCAGGCGCAGATGCGGCGTAATTACAACGGCATACCGCAGCCGATCTGGGGCAAGCCGTCACAGAGGGTTGTGTACATGGTCGGCGTGTACGGGCGGCCCAAACCCGGCGCCAAACCGACCGGGGCGCCCCGGCCGCTCGAAACGTCGGGCCAGATGAGATGATAAACCTGTTCCCGATGCTCCAGATTCTGCGCGGCGTGGCCAAGGACAAGTGGGAGTGCGACGGACGGCCACAGCACCGGCGCAAGTCATCTCCGGCAAGTCGCTCAGCGAGGGATTACCGGCCCGCCGATTCGTGTGCCGGATGCTGGTGATAGGTGGGAAGTGGGCGGAAGCCTTGCAAACAGATGAGCCGAGGCTACACTGTCTAAGACTGGTTTCCCTGAGCAAATCCGGCCGTTTCATGAGAATCTCACCCCGAAATCTTGGAGAACCCGATGAATCATTACGCAATCGCGGCACTGGCGGCTGTTGCCGTCTTCGCAACGATCGAGACTTCGGCTGCCGAGCCGGCACACACGGACCTTTTCAACGGGAAGGACCTGAAGGGCTGGCACGCAGACGTCCCGCACTTGGACAAACATCCCGACGCAAAGAGTCCGTTCATCGTGCGCGACGGGATGCTCGTGAGCCTGGGGAAGCCGGGCGGCCACCTGATCACGGATGCTAAATACAAGAACTACCGTCTTGAGGTCCAATACTGTTTCGCAGGCAAACCCGGCAACTGCGGCGTGCTGGTCCACGCTTCCACCCCGCGCGCGCTATACGGCATGTTCCCCAAGTCGATTGAAGTGCAAATGCACCACAAAAACGCGGGGGATTTTTGGTGCATTGTCGAGGACATCGTCGTTCCCGACATGGAGAAGCGGCGAGGCCCGAAGAAAAACTGGGGTATCAAGGAGGGAAAAGCCCGACGGATTGTCAATCTGACGAACGGCTCCGAAAAACCTCCGGGTGAGTGGAACACAATGGTTATCGAGTGCGTCGGCGACGCCGTCAAGGTTTGGGTCAACGGCGACCTGGTCAATCACGGCACGAATTGCACGGCGGCAGAAGGCCGGATTGCCTTGCAAGCCGAAGGCTCCGAAGTCGAATTCCGGAAACTCCGTTTGACGCCAATTACGGAGCTGAGCAATTGACCGGCGGATGGAGACGGATGCTTCGCACCGCTCATCCGTACACCGTTACGGCCCAAAAAGCCGGGCGCGGGGAAAAGATATGAACAAAATCGCAATGGTTTCATTAACCTTGTTAATCGGCATATCGGAAACATTCGCTGCCGAACCGGATGCCGCACTGAGACGCAGGCTGCTGGGCCCGTATAGGGATGGAATCAAGCGCATTGTCTTTACCAAGCATTTCGACATGGGCGGCTCCCACTACGCCTATACGGATGCCGTCAGCGACGAAGATACCCTAAACCCCAACGGCACGGTAAAGGAGTTCAATTTCAGGGGCGGATCCAGTTTGTGCCTGCTGGAAATCGGCGAAGATTATGCCGTCAAGGAGACGACGCTTATTCACGATAAAGAAGGTGTATTCCGCGACCCGGACGTGTCCTATGACGGCCGACGGATTCTTTTCTCCTGGAAAAAATCGGCGCGCGGCGACGACTACCACTTGTATGAAATGGACGCCGAGACGCGGGACGTCCGCCAGCTCACTTCCGGCCTGGGCTTCGCCGATTACGAGGGAATCTACCTGCCCGACGGCAACATCATGTTCAGCTCGACGCGGTGCGTTCAAAACGTTGACTGCTGGCACGTCAGCGTGAGCAACATGTACTTGATGAATCAAGACGGGAAATACATGCGCCGGATCGGATTCGACCAGGTACACAGCAACTATCCCCAGGTCCACCCGGCCAGCGGGCTGGTTACGTATACGCGCTGGGAATACAACGACCGCGGTCAGATTTACCCCCAGCCTTTGTTCCAGATGTACCCGAACGGTGCGAGGCAGACCGAGTATTACGGAAACAACTCCTACTTTCCCACGACCATTCTCCATGCCCGGGGTATTCCGGGTACGGGGAAGGTTTTGGCCGTGCTGTCCGGGCACCACACCCACCAACGCGGAAAGCTGGCCATTATCGACCCTTCCCGCGGACGGCAGGAAACGAGCGGCGTCACCCTTGTTGCCCCGGTTGAAGGGCTTCACGGCATCATAAAGATCGACAGGTACGGGCAAGGCGGGGACCAGTGGCAATATCCTTATCCGCTGGATGAGGAGAACTACCTGGTGACATTCCGGCCCAGCGGCGAAAAGCGGTTTGGGATTTATTTCATGAACAAGAAGGGGGAACGGGTGCTTCTGGCTTCGGACCCGGCGATCTCGTGCAACCAGCCGGTTCCCCTGGCCCCGCGCCCGATTCCGCCGAAACTGTCCTATCCCACGGACTGGCGTGAAAAGACAGGGGTTTTTACCGTGCAGGACATTTATCACGGGCCGGGGCTGAAAGGCGTTGCCCGGGGCACCGTAAAGAAGATCAGGGTCGTGGCGCTGGATTACATGGCCACGGATATCGGTCGAAAGCACGGACCTTCGACGATCAGCGATCTGGCCGCGTGGGATGTGAAAATCGTCCTGGGCGAGGCGCCGGTTTACGAAGACGGTTCGGCCGCCTTCGAAGCTCCCGCACGCACGCCGGTCTACTTCCAGGCGATCGACGCAAGAGGGCACGTCGTGCAGACCATGCGTTCCTGGTCGACGCTGATGCCGGGTGAAACCTTCAGTTGTATAGGCTGCCACGAGAACAAGAATGAAGCCGTCGCCAACAAGCCGACGACGATGGCCCTGAAGGCCGGTGTCAAACCGCTTGAGCCGTTTTATGACATAACGGGCAAGGGTTTTAGCTTTCCGAAGATGATCCAGCCAATCTTCGATGCCAAGTGCGTGGAGTGCCACAAGGGCGGCGATACCAAACCACCGAACTTGACGGCAGAGCCGGTCTGGGACAGAGCAGCGCGCAAGTTCTGGAACCGGTCGTACCACGAGCTTATTTCCAAGGACAGGCCCCGCGGGCCCGCCAATGACACGGACCAGCGGCTCGGGGTCATCGCGGAAAAGTCCAAGTACTTGAATTGGATAGGCCGATGGTCGGTGCCGGTGATGATACCGCCGTACTCCCATGGCTCGTCGCAAAGCCCGCTGATCTCCTTGTTGGAGAAAGGCCACGAGAAGGTGAAGATGACGCGGGAAGAAATGGATAAGATCGCCTGCTGGATCGATCTGGCGCTGCCACATTCCGGCGAATGGACGGAAGGCATGACGCCCGAAGATAAGGAAAGCTACATGAGGGTTTATGAGAAACGCCTGGACTGGGAGAAACAGGAGGCCTTGAATATCCGGGAATATATCGACGACCTGGCCGAATCCAACCGGTCCGGGGGCTGACCAACCCCGAAAGGCCGAACCTCGATCGCACGAGAGTCAGCAACGATGGTGTCCCAATCACATCCGCTCGCTGAAGATTGTGCCGGATACCGAAATTCCAGTGCGTTGTCAAAGCTAAAAAATGGGGGTAGCTGGTAGGTGCACTCGCCGGAGTGCGGCAATCCCACGATCTGGCGACAGTCGGCGTTGACGAAGAGGTGTTTGGCCTTGGCCGTGTGATTTGCATGAGGATGAAAGCACGGTAGTTCAGAACTGCGCGAACAACGCGTCAATCTCCGCCACGTCGGGTTCGCGGCGCAGGCCCGTTTCCAAGGTCCCGCTCATCAGGCTTCCCGACGAGGCACTAAGGTCTTCAAGACCCAGTGTGTGGCCCAGTTCGTGTGAAACCACCGTCAGCAGGTCCATCCGGTCGACCGCGCGGGGATCGACGGCCCGCAGCTCGCTGCCGGTGAGCTGGAACTCCTC
>Ga0180432_10000970_pt1 | contig 46068 bp, 30 predicted proteins | sample SS_ome_10_FD_132414 | JGI IMG/M metagenome (GOLD analysis project Ga0180432, IMG submission 132414) | Hypersaline lake sediment archaeal communities from the Salton Sea, California, USA - SS_1_MS_2 metaG | ecosystem: Environmental > Aquatic > Non-marine Saline and Alkaline > Hypersaline >...
ATCTGCTCGAACACGATGGATCGTATCCCGGCGACGTTTGCGCCTCGACGCGCCATCCGGGTCATTGCGGGCTCGACGATTCGCAATGGAAGCAATGGAAAAAGATCACGGATTTCTACAAGTGGTGCCGGGGTCGGGGCGTTTATCTGAACGTCCCGGATTGGTATTTCCTTATCGGCTCGAACAAAACGGCGATGGGCTATCGCGAGACGAACTGGTCCCTACCGCGAGAAAGGCAGATCATCCTCGGTAGGCAAAATATTTTCGACGGCACCTGGACGAAATCGCCGAGTATGGGCTGGATGTTCGTCCCCTTGGTCCAATATCACGGCGGCGGAGCGGCCGCGACACTCGAACCACTCTCCGAGCACCTCGATGCATACGGCGCGCACCTGGCCCAAAATTTCGGCTCAGGCGTCCAGGCATGTTATCGAGGGCCGCGGCTCTACGATACGGATGAAACAAAAGCACTCGTGAAGAAATGGGTGGATTTCTACAAAAAGTACCGGAACATCCTCGACTCCGACATCATCCATGTCCGACGGCCCGACGGACGCGACATCGATTGCATTTTACACTTAAATCCCCGACTTAAACATAAAGGCTTGGCGATGGTCTATAATCCTCTCAATCGAACGGTCAGTAAGACACTCAAACTCCCTTTGTACTATACGGGACTCACTCAAAGGGCGCGCATCCGCGAACAAGAAGGCAAGAGAAAACGATACAAGCTGGATCGTAAATATAACGTCGAAATCCCAGTCACTATCGCTCCGAATACGGTCACTTGGTTCGTCATCGAATAGTTAACTTATCCACTTCGCCGTATTTTTGCGAAACGAGCCATTACGAGGAAGAAGAACACCATGACGATCAGGGCCAGAAGGAAGCTCCATCTTGAGGCTAACCCCAGTGCGCTGGGCAGGTAGGCAAAGAGCAATGCCAATCCAGCGACAAACAAACTGTAGGGCAGTTGCGTTCGCACGTGATCAATGAGATTGCACGACGTAGCGATGGAACTCATGATCGTCGTATCGGAGATGGGCGAGCAATGGTCGCCGAAGATCGCGCCGTCCAGCACCGCCCCCAGGCTGATCATCGTGGTCAGGCCATATCCCCCATCGATGGCGTGGGCAATCGGAACGGCGGTCGGGATCAGGATTGCCATCGTGCCGTAGCTTGTACCGGTAGCGAACGATGTGACGGACGCCACGAGAAAAAGAATGGGCGGGAATAAAAAGGGCGGGACCCTCCCGGCCAGAATAGTGGTTAGAAATTCGCCGGTCCTCAGCGTGTCGCAGCAATTCTTGAGCGACCAGGCGAGAATCAGAATGACAAAGGGGATCATGGCCCGCCGGCCTCCGCGTTTGAAACATCGGATGATCGTCGGTTTGCGCAAAGGCCCGAAGAACCTGCCGAAAAACAATGCCAACGCCAGGCCGAACAGCGCGGCGCAGGCAAGGACCGCCGGGCTGTTCTCGGTGTGACCGATGACCTCGCGCCAGTAATCCCAGCTTGCCGGCGAGAGCGATTCGAGATCGACGGGTTTCGGCGGCATATTCTCCGCGGCTGTCGTGAGGCTTTGGGCTTGCCATTCCTTCATATCGGCTTTCAAGTTGGAGGTTCCGTCGAACCACAAACCCGTCAAATGAAACAGTATCAGCCCGGCTAAAGGTATCAAGGCGTTGAGCGCCCGGCCTTTCTCAATATTTAACGCCGAACCGTTCTCCGGCGTCGAGGCTTGGGCGCGTTTTTCTGCAGCTTTCATCGGTCCGAAATCCCGCCCCATGAGAATATGAACGAAAACGAAGGCGATCATCAACAGACAATAGAAACGAAAACTCAGTGCGTCGAAGAACATGGAATAGCCGGACTTGTCGATGCTCAGCGTTTGGCCGATAGCCGTCAGGAGGCTCACTTCGTAGGCGATCCAGGTACTGATCACGGCAAGCCCCGCGATCGGCGCGCTGGTGGCGTCCACAATAAAGGCAAGCTTTTCCCGGCTGACGCGATACCGGTCTGTGATCGGTTGCATCATCGAGCCGACTACAATCGCATTCGTGTAATCGTCGATAAAGCACAGGATTCCCAAAAGCGCTGTGGCGGCCTGGGCGGATTTGCGGCCCTTGATCCATTTCAGCAACCATACGATAATCCCGCGAAATCCTCCCGAGGCGATGAGGACCTCGATCATGATGAAGATCGGTGGAACGAAAGAAAGGATCGTCAGATTCGTTTTGTCCGTGACAGTGGCGACCAGGTGCGTTCCCGCCATCTTGAAACCTTCAAGCCAGGCGGCCGGACTCAACGGCGACTGCGGTACCTGGGTCAGGATGCCGCCGACGACAATGGCAATGCCCAGGCTCGGCAACACACGGCGCGTCAGGAACGCCAGGACGATAGCCAGAAGCGGAGGCACGACGCTGTACCACATCGCCCGTTGCGGGTCGGTCTGATCGGAGGGAGCGAGGAAGGCGGTCAAAGCGCACAAGAGACCGAAGATAACAAATCCAATAATAGCTCTTGTTAACGTTTTCGATTTCAATGTATTGTTATCTATAGTAAGAATCCTAAGCTCTAAATCCTAAGTTCTAAACAAATTCAAAATACTAATGACAAAAATTCAAAACAGCAGGATGGATATCCAAAGGCCCCTGTTTAGAACATTTGAATTTTGAACATTCGATATTGTTTAGAATTTAGGATTTAGAAATTCGTGCTTCCGTTTTCGGTTATGTTTGTTTCAACCACCGGACAACTTCCATCAGGCCGGGGCGTTTGCCGTACATGAGAATGCCGATTCGAAAGACCTTGGCCGCTATTGCCATCGCCACCAGCACCGCCGCAGCCAATATAATAATCGAGGCCAGAATTTCGACCGACCAAATATCCGAACCGCCGGACAGCCGCAAGATCATGATCATCGGCGCGGTCGGCGGAAAGAACGATAAGCCCCGGGCCAGCATGCCGTTCGAATCCTGGACGATGTTCTGCCAGGCTACCAGCGGCATAATGCAAAAAAGCATGACCGGTGTCATCAGGCTTTGGGTTTCCTTGATCGTATTGCAGACCGAGCCGATCCCCACCATCGTCGAGCCGAACAACAAAAACGCAAGGATATAATAAAGGACGAAGTAAGGCAATAACGACGGGGCGATCCCGACGTTCAGGCCCTGCCAGCGGGCCGTGCCGATAGCCGCGACGCCCCACAGACACACGACCGTCAGGCCGATGCTGACCAAGCCCAGAATCTTGCCGGCCATCAGTTGGAAGGGACTGACCGCCGAGAGCAGGACTTCGATGACCCGCGAACTCTTCTCTTCAATGATGCTGCTGAGCATCTGCTGGCCCATTGTCATGATCCCCAGGAACAGCAGATACATAAAAAAGAACGGCGTCATCATCCTGACGATGAAGTCGCTTTTTTTCTGAACGCGTTCCTCCTTATCGGTCGAGCCGACGTCGATTTCTTCAATCGGTACGTATCGAAGATCGTTCAGCAGTTGTCGTGACAGATTATGCCGTTCGCATCGCTGATTCTCAACGATCATATGCAAAGAGCGTTTGATCGTTTCAAAGGCGTCGGTATCCGCCGGTTTGGGTTTATGGGAATAAAAACGTATCTTGCCGGTCCCGCCCACAAGGTCTTTGTCGAGCACGATGTAGGCATCGAGCGTACCGCGACGGAGCTTGTCCTTCGCTTGTTTGTCAGTGGACTCGGGATCTTCGGACGCTTGAAGTTCCTGAAGTGTGATTTCTCTGTTCGGATGTTTCTTATTATATTCGTCGAACGATGTTTTGATCTGGGGCGAAAGCTGGTTCGATAAATCCGCCACGGCTACTTTCATCGGCGGTCGGGCCACGGTTGTGCGGCGATTGAGCCGTTTTATGAAAAAGACCATGATAACGAGAATGACCGGCAGCATCACAATCGAAAGAATAAACGTCTTGGTCTTGGCCGTCTCGATATATTCGCGCTGGGCGACTCTAAGCAGCTTCAGCATCGCTTTTGCCTACCAAATCTACGAAAATTTCATGTAACGAAGGCACCTTCACTTCGAAGGCCTGCACGCGCACGCGGTCCATGAGGGACCGCAGCAATTCCTGCGGATCGGCGTCCGGAGCGAGTTTAATATCCAGCCGCTTCCCCTCCGACATCACTTTCATGACGTTCGGGAGTTCCTCGATGAAACTCGTTTCACCCTCAAGCTCGACGGACATAATGTCGGACGTCTGCCGCGATCGGATCTGATCCAGCCGGTCGTCCAGAACGACCTTTCCCTTGTTCACGAGCAGGATAAATTCGCACAGCTTTTCCGCTTCGTGCATCACGTGCGTAGAGAAAATGATCGTCTTGCCTTCCTGTCGCATCTGGAGAATAATGTTTTTGAGCAGGTCGGTATTAATTGGATCGAGACCTGAAAACGGTTCATCGAGGATGAACAATTCCGGATTGTTGATCGCCGTAACGGCAAACTGCAATTTCTGGTGCATGCCCCGCGACAACTCCTCGACTTTTTTGTCCGCCCAATCCGCCAGCTCGACCCGCTTGAGCCATTCCGCTACGCGTTGAGCCAGCTCATTCTTGGCAACGCCCTTGATCGCCCCGAAATATGCCAGCACGTTGCGGGTTGTCATCTTTCGATACAATCCCCGCTCTTCCGGCATATAGCCGATCCGGCTTTTGGCCTGCTCGACGGAACGTCCCTCGAACAGCGAGATGTGCCCGCTGTCGGGGCGGATGATATTCATAATCATACGAATGGTCGTGGTCTTGCCGGCGCCGTTGGGACCGAGAAACCCGTAAATGGCCCCCGCCGGGACGGTTACATTCAGATGATCCACGGCGTGGACCTGGCCGAAATCTTTGCACACATCACCGAGCACGACGGCGTTCATAAAACAATCCTTTATGTTGTCCTCAAGTCGCGGGTATGATACCATAACCGCCGCAGAAGTACAGTCATTGTTTTTTAAGGAGTATGCTATGGATTGCAACTTATTTGTCGAAGAACAAATCGCCCAAATCAAGCAAACGGTAGGCAAGGCCACCGCGATCAACGCTCTCAGCGGAGGCGTGGACAGTTCCCTGGTGACCGTGCTCGGCCACCGCGCCCTGGGAGAGCAGCTCAAAACGGTCTTCATCGACAGCGCCCTGATGCGGGAAGGGGAACCGCAATGCGTGGTCAAAATGTTTGCCGATATGGATATTCCGGTTGAATTAGTCGATGCCCAGGAAGATTTCCTTTCCGCATTGGCGGGTCTGACGGACCCGGAACAGAAGCGTCAAGCCGTCACCGATACGTTTTACGCCAAGGTCTTCGGCCGATTGGTTAGGGAATCGGGGGCGAAGTTTTTGTTCCACGGCACGATTCTGACCGATATCGAAGAGACCGTGGCCGGCATTAAGCGACAGCATAATATCCTGTCTCAGCTTGGCATCGATCCTGAAGAAACGTACGGCTATTCGATTATCGAGCCGCTCAAGACCCTGCGAAAGGACGGCGTTCGTGAAGTCTGCGAGTTTCTCAAGCTCCCCGCCGAAATTTCGCATCGAATTCCCTTCCCCGGCCCGGCGCTGGCCACGCGTATCGTCGGGGAAGTAACGCAAGAACGACTGGCGACCGTACGGGCCGCCACGGCCATCGTCGAAGAAGAGCTTGCCGATAGCGGGGCCTTCCAGTACCTGGCCGTCCTGCTTAATGACCGGGCCACCGGCATCCGGGACAACAAACGCGAGTTCGGCCAGATTATCGTCGTGCGATGTATCGAAAGTATCGACGCGCGGACCGCGACGGCGACCGAATTGCCCTGGGACAAGCTGAACCGGCTTTGCGAGCGGATCGTGAACGAAATCGACGACGTCAACCGGTGCCTGTACGACCTGACGCCCAAGCCCCCGGCGACGGTTGAGTATATATAGCCGTCATCGTGTCGGATTCTTCGCTACATGCCATCGCTGGATTGTGGTATAATCAAGTGAAAAGATATCTACTGAGGATCCGATATGAGAAAACGAAGGATTGGGCGTACATGGGTGATGGTCTCGTGCATAATCGCATTCTGTATATCCTTTAGCTCGGCTCATACGATTGACGTCGGGGCTTCAATGCGCCGATGGGTCGAAGCGGACTGGATTGATCAACCGGAGAAGGGCGACGATTTTTCACTGGAAACCACTCGGCAATGTATAAAGCAAGGGTACACCCTCGCCGCACGTCTGCGGCGCCTCTCGGCCTCTAAGTCCCAACTGAGAATATTAGCCGCTGAGTTGCAGCAGATTGAAACGCTTCTGGCGGATATGGAATCGACGGCTGTCCCTTTGGAGCAACGCCGGGAGATCTACTTCGACGTTCGCCGGGCAAATCGCCTAATCGCGTTTTGCAATCCTTTACTCAATATGGACAAAATTCTGTTCATCAAACGCCACCATCCCGGCGGCGTTTTCCATATGTGCGATCAGTATTATGGATTTAACGCCATTGCCGGCGGGGGATTGTTCGTTTTGTCCGATCCGTTCGGTGCTGAGCCGAAATTGACGAATCTTCTGGCCGAGGCGGTTGTAGAGAAAGGCCGGCTTCGAGGACGCAAGCTCGAACCCGGCGGATTCCTTTCACCCGAGCTATCATTCGATGGCAAGACGATTCTCTTTGCCTACACCGAGGGCAAAGGCAAGGATCTGGAATGGACGCCGGAAAGTTGTTTCCACCTTTTCAAGGTCAACGCCGACGGCACCGGACTGGTTCAACTGACCGACGGGCCGTGGAACGATTTCGATCCGTGCTTTTTACCCAACGGTCGAATCGTTTTCAACTCGGAGCGCCGGGGCGGCTACCTTCGCTGCGGCCGGCATTGCCCGACCTATGCCCTCCACTCCATGGCGCCGGACGGCAGTGACATTATCCTCTTCAGCTACCACGAAACGCACGAGTGGCACCCGAGCGTCACGAACGACGGGATGGTCGTCTATACCCGCTGGGATTATGTGGACCGCGACACGAACGTCGCGCATCATATCTGGACGTGCTTTCCCGACGGTCGCGATCCGCGCTCGTTCCACGGCAACTATCCCATCCGGCGGGAAACCCGGCCCTGGATGGAAATGAGCATCCGCGCCATCCCGGATTCGCACACATTCATTGCGACCGCCGCCGCCCATCACGGCAACGCTTTCGGCTCGCTCGTTTTGATCGATCACCGCCTCGACGACGACAATGCATCGTCGCAGTTAACTCGCCTGACGCCGGACGTGCCTTTCCCCGAGGCCGAAAAGCACATCAAGCCGATCAAAGAATGCATGGTGTACGGGACGCCCTGGCCGCTCAGTGAGGATGATTATCTCTGCGTCTATGATAAGAATGCCAAGAACCACGGGATTTACTGGATCGATCGGTTTGGCAACAAAGAGCTGATTTACCGCGATCCGTCGATCCCGTGCATGAGTCCGATTCCACTGAGGCCGCGTCTCAAGCCGCCGGTCATTCCCACCCACACCGTCCAAACCGCCGCCGACATCGCGAAAGCCGGCGGTATCATCCCGAAGGAAACCATCACCGTCGTCAATGTTTACGACAGCGATTTTCAATGGCCCGCCGGGGCGAGCGTCGCCGCACTGCGGATCATCCAGGTCTTGCCGAAGACAACCCCCCCGCCGAACCAGCCCCGCATCGGTATCGGCAATCAAACGAATGCCCGGGCGGTTCTGGGCACCGTCCCCGTCGAGGCCGACGGCAGCGCGCATTTCGAGGCGCCCGTCGGCAAATTGATCTATTTCCAGGCCCTGGACGAACGGGGGATGGCCATTCAGTCGATGCGGTCGGGTACGTATGTACATCCCGGTGAACAATTGACCTGCCTGGGCTGTCACGAGCCTAAAGGGCGCACGTCGAGTCAATCGAATGTCACGCCGCTGGCCCTTCAGCGGGCGCCGTCGGACATTCGAACCGATGTGGACGGCTCGAATCCGTTCAACTACGTCCGGCTCGTTCAGCCGGCCCTGGACCGCAATTGCGTAAGCTGCCATCTGAACGAAGGAACGCTCGACCTGAGCGGGGACATCGAAGGCAAAAACGGCTGGACGCGTTCCTATCATGCCCTGGCGGAGAAATACGGCTTCTATTTTCATGTGAGCAACGGCTCGATCAAAACGGGCGTCCACGGGGGCAGCCGGACCATTCCCGGCAAATTCGGGGCGCAGGCCTCGAAACTGCTCGATTATATGGACGAGCGGCATTACGGCGTGAAACTTTCGGAGGAAGATTTTCATCGTTTGACGCTTTGGCTGGACTGCAACAGCGAATTCTTCGGCTCGTATGAAAATACCATTGCCCAGGCGAAAGGAGAAATTATACAGCCGACATTAGAGTAGGGGGAATTATGTATCGTCCACGTTTGATAACGATTGCGGTTATCTTTGTGTTCGTATTGTTCATTTCTTTGGCCGGGGGCGAGCTCTTCATGCCGGGTATGCAGCCGAAGGAAGCCGGGATTGAATTTGCCGGCATTCAACAGTGTCGAATGTGTCACGCGAATACGAAAAACGGTCCGGCCGATCCGTTCTTCTCGTGGCAGAACAGCATGATGGCCCATGCAGCGAAAGATCCGCTTTTCAGGGCATCTCTGACGATTGCCAACCAGGACGTTCCCGGCGTCGGCGAGTTCTGCCTGCGATGTCACGCTCCCCGCGGCTGGCTCGAAGACCGTTCCAAACCCGCCGACGGCTCGGCGCTCAATGATGAAGACATGCACGGTGTAAGCTGTGACATCTGCCACCACCTGATCGATCCGCTCTCCGAGGAGGCGCGCAAGCTGATTGAGAACGTCCCGCCGGGCTATGGCAACGCGATGATGGTCGCCGATCCCGCCAATGTGGTCAGAGGCCCCTACGGCGATAGTGAAGGTGCAATGCCGCATCATACGAAAAAATCCGACTTTCACGCATCGAGCAACCTCTGTGCGACGTGTCATAACATCTCGAATCCCCTCCAGACGGATGACGTCAACACGGCGTCTCCCCATACGTTCGGCCATATCGAGAGAACCTACAGCGAATGGGTCTTGAGCGAGTTCGCCCAGCAGGGCAAAAAAGGAACCTGCCAATCCTGTCATTATCCCGTCGTCGAAGGCGGAGGCCAGGCGTCGCGGTACGGCAATCTGCACCGTGATTATTTTGTCATGCACGGTCCCGTGGGCGGCTCGATCTGGGCGCACGATATCACGTGGTTGATGTGGGACGGCAAAGATATGGATCGAAAGGCCATGGACGCGGGTAAACAGCGGGCAATGGAGCTTCTCAAAACAGCCGCCACGCTCGAACTCACATCGCCCGAACCTGGTAAAGCGGTGCTTCGCGTCACCAATCTGACGGGCCACAAGCTCCCCAGTGGGTATCCCGAAGGGCGGAGGATGTGGATTAACGTCACCTTCCTCGATGCTTCGGACGCGCTGTTACAGGAAATCGGCCAATACGGACCGAAGAAAGACACTCTTCTCGATGAAGAAATTACGGCGCCCACATTACTGGACCCGGAGCACACGCGCGTGTACGAATGTCTGCCTGCGATGAGCGAGGCGCAGGCGGCCAGGTACGGCAAGCAGCCGGGCAAGTCATTTCATTTCGTCCTCAACGACATCATCGCCAAAGACAACCGCATCCCACCGAAAGGTTTCACAAATAGCGCCTTTAAGGCGCACCTCTCCGGACCGGTCGACGCCGAATATGCGGACGGCCAGCATTGGGACGAGATGCCGCTGGAACTACCTTCCGGCTGCCGAAAGACCGTCGTGAAGCTGATGTATCAATCCGCATCCTGGGAGTACATCAAGTTTCTCGTGGACGAAAACAAGACCGATGACTGGGGAAAGCGTTTGTACGAAGCCTGGAAGCAAACGGGCCAATGTGCCCCCGTCGTTATCGCAGAAACGGAGATACGCCTGTAAATCAATGAATTCCCGTCGGAATGGAACCGCCGCCGAAACCCAGTAGGGTGCGCCCGCCTTCGACGGATTGCACACGCGGTTACTTATACAACGCCCTCCTTCCGCGCATGCAAAAACAAAGTTTGCACACCCTACCGATTGACCGATCCTGTCTATGTTATATCAAAAACTTTCGTCAGTTTTGTGATTTCGAAGATCCGATAAAGATTGGCGTCCAGATTGGATAATTGCAGCCGGCCGTTTAACTCACAGATGTTCTTATGAATTCTCACTAACAGGCCCAAAAGGGCGGAGGTCATAAAATTAACGTTGGAAAAATTCAGAATCAGCTTGCCGCCCCGGTTTTTCTCGATGACCGGCTCCAAAGCGTCCTTTATCTGACGGATTTGCTCTTCATCGACGATTCTCTCATCGAGGAATGTCACGAAAGTGATATCCCGCCCGTATTCCACCTTTACTCTCGAAGGCTCTTGTTCCATGTGCAATCCCTATCTAAACCGACTGAGTTCACCACAATTGAAGGTTAGACATATAGTATTTTAGCACATTGTTTTCCCAAACTCCAGAACTAATTTGATATCTTTTATTGCCGCCATACAACAGAGGGAGTAAAATCCGCGAAAACGTAAGTGTATCATTGCCCGGAGATAACCGTGATCGGTCGGATTACAGCCGCACACATAAAAGGATCGAGCCCCCTATGAGACTTCACCCGCCCAGAATCACAATACGCGCTGCGCTCGCTATTTCACTGTGTTTTTTGTTCCTCGTCCCTTCGAGCAGGATTGTTGCCGGTCTCGTCGCCTCTCCGGAGCCCGACTGGCCTCAGTGGCGCGGTCCACGCCGGGACGGCATTTCGGACGAGAAAGGTCTGCTGCCAAGCTGGCCCCCGGAGGGACCGAAGCGACTCTGGAAAATCGACGATCTCGGAAAAGGATGGTCTTCGCCGATTATCTTCGGCAAACGACTGTATATCACGGGTGACGTGGGTGATGATCTGGTGATCTACGCCTTTAATCTCGACGGAACCCTTCAATGGAAGGTCAAGAACGGACGGGCCTGGAAAGGCCCTTATCCCGGGGCACGCGCGTGCTGCGCTTACTCCGAAGGCCGGTTGTATCACATGAACGCTCATGGGCGTACGGTTTGCCTGGACGCCGCCTCCGGCCAGGAGCTTTGGGCCGTCGATATCCTGGATCGGTTCGAGGCGAAAAATATCACCTGGGCTCTAAGCGAGTGCTTACTGGTGGACGGCCCGCGATTGATCGTCACGCCCGGCGGTAAAAAGGCGCTCATGGCCGCCCTGGACAAGCGGTCCGGCCGGACGGTCTGGACGACCGAGCCGCTCGGCGACGACCAGACGTCGCACTGCTCGCCGATTCTCTTCCGCTTTGCCGGACGCCGGATCATCGCCAGTTGCTCCTCGGCCCACGGTTTCGGCGTCGATGCCGACACGGGCAACCTGCTCTGGGCTGTCCCGTTAAAGAATCCTTACGGCACCAACGTCTCGACCCCTGTCTACGGATCGGATTGTGTGTATTACGTGACCCCATACGCCGAGAACGGCAGGGCTTATCGCCTCAGCACGGAGGGCGGAGGAATACGTGCAACGCACGTGTGGACTCACCCGCTCGATACAGTCACCGGTTGCGGCGTGCTGGTGGACGGCACGCTCTTCGCCGCCGGGTACCGCAGGCCCAAGCACTGGTTCGCAGTCGATTGGCAGACGGGTCGAACGAAATACGAGTTGAAAGACCTCACAACGGGATCGGCCATCTATGCCGACGGACGACTGTATTGCCTCGACGAGCGCGGTACGGCGGCCCTGGTGAGCCCGGAATCGGACGGCTTAAAGATCGAGGGGCAGTTTCGTCTGTCGGCCAAACGGCTTCGAGATGCCTGGGCCCATCCCGTCCTTCTCGATGGCCGGCTCTACCTGCGCTATCACGACACGCTTTGGTGTTATGATGTGAAAGGACCTGTTGCCAAACGCCGATGATCCATTATACTGTGTTAGGAAGCAGCAACAACGACCATTGATATGAGGAACACGTTTAAGATGTAAGGATGCCAATAAATTGAGCCCTACTTAAAATCGGTCCGTTTGAGTCTCTAATAACAGGTTCGCAAATTAAATCTGAAATTTCAGGAGGATCTGCCCTTGTTGAGAAATCATTCTATGACTCGTCGCTCTTTCATAAGATGCGCCGGAGGAATCGCAGCCGGCGCGCTGGCGTTCCCATACCTGATTCCGTCATCATCGTTAGGCCGCGGCGGGAATGTTGCTCCAAGCAACCGTATTGTGATAGGGAGTATCGGCGTCGGTGGCCAGGGCACCTACAACATGAAAGCGTTTCTCAGCCTTCCGACAACTCAGGTGGTTGCCGTTTGCGATGCTGTCGAAGCCCGGTGTCGGAAAGCCCAAAACCTTGTTGACCAGAAATATGGGGACAAGGGGTGTGCCGTCCTCGACGATTTTCGCGACCTGCTTGCACGCGAGGACATCGACGCGGTGGTGATTGCAACACAGGATCATTGGCATGCGGTGATCGCCGTGGCCGCGGCGCAGGCCGGCAAGGATATGTATTGCGAGAAGCCCACCGGCGTCGCCGTCGCCGAGGGCAAAGCGATGCGGAACGCAATTCGGCGATACGGACGTATCTTCCAGACCGGTACGCAACAACGCTCGGATCGAAAGTTTCGATTGGCGTGCGAGCTGGCCAGGAACGGATATCTCGGTAAAATCCGCACGGTGAAAGTCGCCGCCCCCGGGCCCCGGTACAAGCGAACGTATTCGAAAGCTCCGACCGAGGAGCCCGTTCCGGCGGGCTTTGATTACGATATGTACGTCGGCCCGGCGCCGATGAAGCCGTACAACGGCGGCCGATGGGCCTGGCCGGACTGGTACCTGATCTGGGATTACTGCGCCGGTTTCATCGTCAACTGGGGCGTCCATCACCTGGATATCGCGAATTGGGGTTGCCCTTCAGTCACCAGTGAATCATTCGAAGTCGAGTGTAAAGGCAGTTATCGCAACGACGGCCTGACCGACAATATCAACGATTGGCAGGCGAAATTCAGTTATGCGAGCGGCCTGAGGATGACTCATACGAATACGGACAATCCCAACAAACAAGGCTGTCAGTTCGAGGGCGACGAAGGCTGGGTCCACGTCAATCGCAAGGGTATTTCCGCTGAGCCGGCGTCTCTCTTGAAGGTGAAAATCAAACCGAATGAAATAAGCCTGGGCGACTCAAAAAGCCACCACGCCGACTTTATCAAGGCGGTGCAAACGCGGCGCGATCCGATCGCTCCCATCGAGGCGGGCCATCAAGCTTCGTATCTCGGCCTGGTGCCGGAGATCGCGTGCCGATTGCAGCGTAAACTCAAGTGGGACGCCGCCCAAGAGCAATTCATCGATGACCGCCGGGCCAACCAGATGCTGACGCGCCCGATGAGAAGCCCCTGGCGTTTGTAGAGGTCATGGTTTTATTAAGGCGCAGTGTCGGGACATTCGACCAGCCAGATATTTCGGAATTGCACGGGATTATTGTGATCCTGAAGGTAAATCCCGCCCGGTCCGGTCCGACTGGAGTCCGGCGCCGCGGTCGTCGGTTTCGAGACGTTGACCTTGTTGTGAATCATAATACCATTATGCACGACGGTCATCTGGGGACCGGTTTTCTCACCACGGTCGTTGACACCACTCGCGTAGAACGTGATGTCATATGTTTGCCATTGCATGGGCGGTGCGCACATATTGACCATGGGTCGAGCCACTTTGTAAATGCCGCCGCACTCATTATCCAAACCTTCAAGCCCATAGCTATCCAGTATCTGCACTTCGTATCTTCCCTGGAGATAGACGCCGCTGTTGCCCCGTCCCTGCCCGCGTGCGTCGGGCATGAACGGTGTGCGAAATTCTATATGCAGTTTGACATTCGTGAATTTCTTCTTCGTTATGATGGAGCTGGTCCGTGGCTTGACTTCCATCGCGCCGCCCTCAACGAGTTTCCATTGCACGGAGTCGATCCCCGGCCTGGGCCTGACGGGTTGCCACTGGTCGAAGTTTTTCCCGTCGAACAGCACAATGGCGCCCGTGGGCGGTTTTTCGCCCAACGTTGGAGAAAGCCGGATCACCTTTTCCATTGAAAATTTCCCGGTTCTTTCCATCCCGTTATCGCCGAAGCCTTTGAATTTACCCGTAAATTTTCCGTTTTTGATCGTCGATTGGATCTCCAGGGTCATGTTCCCGATTTCAGGTTTGCCATTAAATTGAGGAGAGTCATCTTCAAGCCGGCCCGCAAGTTCGAAAAGAGGCGGCCAGAAGTAATCGAATTCCCCATTGAAATTGGCCTTATATATCCCCTTGCCCAAAGCGATCACCTGGGCTACCAGGGTTCCCGAATCCGTCTGGTCATCCAAACTCCAACGGCCTTGCCAATCCCCCATAAAGGGATCAGCGCCGTTCATTGCTTTTTTCGTTTCCCGGATCATCCTGTCTTTTTCGGAGCCTGCATGGGTCGATGAAGTCATAAGCAAGACGCAGGCCACGATGATTGTCAATGTGATGAAGTATGACGGTTCATTCTTCTTTGTGGCTGTTTTGGTGATCATGGTGATTTCTCCTGAAAAATCTGTTTTCTTTCGCTTAACAGGATATCATATCCGTCGTGCTCGTGCAATATCCGAAAATCCGCATAGAAGGTATCCGTGATTTGCAATAATGGCCGGATGATTGTTTACGCACGGCCTCCGACCGTGTAGAATGCGAGTGGTTATTTAGAGAGTCCTTCGTAACTTTTTGATCTGGAGGTGACATAATGCAACAGAAGCCCTATCCCGTCCTTTTTAGAATCTCCGTTGTATTTCTGACTGCCGTTTTGATCGCCGCCGGCGGTCCGAGCCTGTACGGCCAGAAAACGGATACAAAAAAGATGGTCGAGCAAATGGTGGCCGGGCGTAAAACGCAGATGCGGATCCCTTCGCTGACAGAAACGTACGGATCGTTCACTGTCAAAAGAGCCTATCAGATTCAACGCAGCCTGGCCAGAGCGCTAAGTAAGGAACTGGGGCCCCTCTCAGGATATAAGGTGGCTTATGCGAGCAAGGCGGCTCAGGAACAGTTTGGTATGTCCGAACCTGCAAGCGGGCCGCTTTTTATGCTTCAGCGGGTACCGAACGGCACGACGCTCCCGAAAAGCACCTTTGGCGAAATGACGCTGGAAACCGAAATCGCGTTTACCATCGGCAAGCGGATCGATCACGAAATCAAGGACGTCGCCCAAATAAAAGACTACGTTAGGTGGGTGCACACGGCATTCGATGCCGGGGATTACCGTTTCCGGGCGGATGCCAATCCCAAGGTTCAGGATCAGATTGCCAGCGGTGTCGGCGCCCATGTGTTCGTCCTCGGCCCCGCCGTCGATCCGAGTAAGATCGATGTCGACGCCTTGAGACTGAAGCTAATCCGTAATGGCCAGACCTTAGCCGATAGCCCCGCGACGGATGTGATGGGCAGTCCCTGGAAATCTCTGCTCTGGTGCGCCAACAATGTCGTTAAGCTCAAAGGGACACTGGAGCCCGGCGCTGTCATTGTCACCGGCACGGCGGCGCCCGCCTACAGAGCCAAGGACGACGAGATCAAAGGGGATTATGTCGGCGACTGCGGCCCCCTGGGTAAGGTTACCATGACCATCGAATAGACGCATGGCGTGTGCATAACGGTAATAGGATAGATGAAAAATGAAAATCGTTGTTTTGGACGGATATACCCTGAATCCCGGAGATTTGTCCTGGGACGGTCTGGAAGCCTTGGGCGAATGCACAATCCACGACCGCTCAGTCCCGGAGCTGGTCGTCGCACGGGCTAACAATGCTGAGATTGTTCTGACCAATAAGACCGTGTTATCGGCGGAGTTCATCGCCCGTTTGACAGAACTTAAATTCATCAGTGTGCTGGCGACCGGTTACAACATCGTGGATGTCGAGGCGGCCCGCCAACGAGGCGTCCCCGTCAGCAATGTCCCGACCTATGGAACGGAATCCGTAGCCCAGATGGTATTCGCGCATCTGCTCAATTTGACCCTCCATGTCGGCCACCATGCCCGGACGGTCCGGGAGGGACGATGGATTAACAGTGTGGATTTTTGTTATTGGGATACGCCCCTGGTCGAGCTTCAGGGATTGACGATGGGGATCGTCGGTTTCGGGAGGATCGGGCGTGCGACGGCCAGGGTGGCCCGGGCGTTCGGTATGAACGTGATCGTTTATGATATCGCGACGCCCTCCGACATACCCGACGGATGCCGAATGGCGGAACTGAACGGCGTCTTTCGAGAATCCGATGTCGTGAGTTTGCACTGCCCGCTCACACCGCAAACGAAAAACCTCGTTAATGCGGAACGGCTGGACCTGATGAAACCGACCGCCTATCTCATTAATACGAGCCGAGGGCCATTGATCGATGAACAAGCGCTGGCCGACGCCCTTAACAACGACAGAATCGCCGGCGCCGGTGTGGACGTGCTCTCTGCCGAGCCGGCGGCGAAAGACAATCCGCTTCTGACCGCGAAGAATTGCCACGTCACGCCGCACATCGCCTGGGCGACCCGCGCCGCGAGAGAAAGACTTCTCAACGTCACCATTGATAACGTTGCCGCTTTCATCTCCGGCAAGCCGCGAAACGTTGTCAACGACGTCAAACGTTGACTGCAATAGTGCCGCGGGCATCTTGCCCGCGAATCGAGGGCGGGACGCCCTTGACACTACAGATTTCTCAAAAAACGAAGGTCTTTTCGCATTGCCCCGATGACCTGTTGCTTATCCCCGGTCAGGCGTCGATCACCGTGCTCGGCCCCGCCGATAGGATATTCGAGGTGCAATGACATCGGCCCGGCGATCTCCGCCTTCTTCAACATCCTGGAATATCCCGGAAAATCCACCATTCCTTCGCCGAGGGGACAGTTCTCCGCCCGCCAGCCTTTGTCGGTTCGACTCCATTTGAAGTCTTTGGCCACGAGCGTGTTGATGTATCGCGATATGAATCGGAAGTGCGTAGGCCAGACCGTTCCGCCTTCGACGGTGGCGTGCCGGATATCGAACTGGCAGCCAATCCAGCGCGTGTCAAGGTCCTTAAATAAATGGTCGAGGTCCCAAAGAGGCGCCCCGACGTATTTGGCGCCCGAGTGGTTCTGGTATGTTCCTACCATATTATAGTGCTTGTTCATTTCGACGAGATCGCGGAGCTTCGCCCTGGCTTCGTTTAGCGTTTGACGAATCGTCCTGGAGTCGTCGTACCGGTAATACCCCATACGGTAATAGCGAATTCCCAATTGACTCGCCGTAGCGAGGGTGGATTCTGTTAATGGGTCCGCAGGGTCCGTGATCGCCGTCGCCATCATTGGAACATCGAGCCCTGCCTCTTTGATGGCTTGGACGGCCTTAGGCAGGTCCTCCCGCACGCGTTCCGGCAAAACGTGACCGCGCGGACGGACGGTCAAGTCGATACCGTCAAATCCGATCTCGCGGGCGGTCTTCGCCATCCCCTGATAATCCAGCCATTGCAAGTGCTTGGAAAAGATGCATATCTTTCTCGATGATCCGGCCTTCTTTTCGGATGCGGCGGTCACTTTTGTCATTCCCGTCATATCCAAACTCGACATTGTTATGCCCGCAGCGGCTACCTCGAGAAAACGACGACGTGATACATTGCATTTGATGGGATTGCTTTTAGAATTCATTCTTTTGAGTCCTCTATCGAAACATGATATCTTTTTGCGATCTTACGGCTTCACATCGCCCGTCGCATACTGGATGCCCGCAAGCAAATGCTCGAGAAAAAGCGGATTCCAATACGTTTCGGCGGCGTGTCCCAGAGTGGTGTAAAAGACGCGTCCCCGGCCGTACTGACGGACCCACGAGACGGCGTAGTCTTTGTCGGGCCGCTTGCCGGGATCGGTCATCCGACTCAGATCGAGACTGAGTAGGATATGGAGATCTCTTCGTGAATAAGGTGCGCGGAAAATGTAAATCTCGTCGTTGATTCGAAAAGGCTTACCGTCGAAGCAGGCATTTACCGGATGCTTCGGGTCGTCCAGCTTGATCGCCACGTCCTGGAAGATATGGGTGCTGTAGTAGCCGCCCATCATCACACCGTACTCGAGCCAATTTTGAAACGCCGCCGTTGCGGCATGAAGACCCACGATGCCTTTGCCGCTGCGGACATAATCGAGAATGCTCTTCTTCACGGCTGCATCGAATTTTCGTGCGGCCGCTTTTTGTTGATCCGTGAGCCGGGCAAAATCCCCGGGCACAAACGGATCGCGCTCGTGGATGTTGTTCATCACCAGCGCATCGAACTTCGGCAGGCGGTCGCTGAGCAACAGACGCGGATCATCGCTGACAACAGCTTCAAACGCGCCGGTTTTTCGACCGAGGATTTCCAACGCAACTTCGGCATAAGGATTCGGCTGATGCGTCCACGTGTGGCCCCACACCAACACTTTGCGGGGCCTGGCGGCAGTCACCGGCGCTTTGTCGGGCGTGGCCTTTTCGATCTTTTGAATGTGCTGCTTCGAGGGCGGCGACACTTTTCTCGCTCTCATCTTGGCGGACCGGAATTGCGGCGGTGTCGGTCCCGGCGCGCGCTTCACGGGGCGGTCGTTCGGCCGGGGAGCCGTCGGCGCTTCCAAATCGCCTGTAGCGAACTGAATCGCGTCGAGGTAGAATTTGAGGATTGTCGGATTCCACCAAATTTCAGTCCGATGCCCGAATGCACAATAAAAAATCCGGCCCTCGCCGTAGGGCCGAACCCACGCCAAAGCAAAGTCGTTATCATCCCGGTGTATCCACGGCACACCCATGTTCGTCGTGCTCGTATCCAGCGAGAGCAGCACGCGGAGCTTCTTTCGTGAGTAAGGCTCGCGGAACTGAAATATTTCCTCGCTCAATCGAAAGTCTTTGCCTTCGAATGCGCCGAGCAACGGATGATTCGGCTCATCCAACTCGACGCCCACCTCCTCGTTCCAGGGATGCCCCCAATATCCGGCCCCCAACAATTCCCGGAACTCAGGCCAGTGCGTGTTGCCGCCGACCGCGTGATGATAGGCGACGATCCCTCCGCCACTGCGAACCCAGTCCAACAAACTCCTACGCAAAAAACGCTCGCCCGCGTCGATGTTCTCGGCAAACTTTTTGAGCTTCGACATGTCTTTCTCGGTTGGGCGAATCCAGGGCCCATTGCTGTTGTTCATCACGATCGCATCGAACTGTCTTAAGTTTTCAGGAAGATACATGGCCACATCGTCACTGACCACCGGCTCGTAGGCTCCGGTTTGCCGGCCCAACAGTGTCATTGCGAACTCGGCCTGCGGAATCGAATAGCCCTTGTGCGGGGACTTGTCCATGAACGGCGTGTTCCAGATGAGAACGCGGCGAAGCGTCTTCGGCGTTACCGTCGCTTTGTTCGGTATCGCCTCCCTGATGCGTTTGGCCTGCTGCTCGGTTACCTGGCCCGAAGCGACTGTGCAGGCTCCTAAAAACAGCAATAAACAGAACGACGCCTTTGCAATTTCAGTTTGCATTCTTTTCATCTTCATTTTCCTTTTCATAAGGACCAGCCCCGGCGATACTCTCGTCCGAGGGCGGCATCTGCCTGAGAATGATTGAGCACCTTCATCTCGAGCGGATCGAACTCGATGGTCTCGCCGACAAGCGTCGAGACGTTGCCCAAGAGTACAAATTCCGCTAAAGGGTCGGCATAGTCGAAACCGGACATGGGAGCCGGTCCGCCTTTGCAGGCGCCCAGCCACTCGCGCTCGTGGCCTCCGGCCCGGGGCAGCGTTCGCGGCGGACCTTCGAAATTCTCGAACTTTGCTTCCGGCAACAATGTGAACGACATATTGTGCCCGGTCGAGTGAATCATCCCCTTACTGCCGATGAGAAGACAGCCGGCATGGTCCTTCCACCTCTTTTCACCGGCGTCTCCCCAGTCCAGCCGCCTGCCGATCATTTCCTCGATCATTTTTCTGGGTCCCGGCGCCTGGCCCGGGCCGTTGTACCAGTTAATTCTTACCGGCGGCATATTGCCTCTGGCGGGAAAATCATAGTGAAGTATCTCCCATTTCGGAAGGCTATGCTTATGCACGCCGGAGACTTCCGGTGTTAGTTTAACTCTCCGCTCGGCCAATGGGCCGGACCTGTTCCAGAGTGAATCCAGCCGCAGAGCCTTGAAAGGCAGGTTCATCGTATGCGAGGCCCAGTTGCCCAGATTGCCCGTTCCGAAATCCCGCCAGCCGTGCCAGCCGGAGACCCAGCGCGAATTATAGGGCCGGGATTGAGCCGGTCCGAGCCACAAGTCCCATTTAAGGTATTCCGGCATGGGATGCTCGTCGGTCGGGAGCGGTCGATCTCCCGGCCCCCCACCCGTGTTCCAGGCATGTACCTGGCGGACATCGCCGATGACGCCCGCCTGAATAAGCTCAACCGCTCTGCGAAAGGCTTCGCTGGAGGTACCCTGATTACCCATTTGCGTGGCGACCTTGTATCTTGCGGCAAGCCGGCGGAGCGTTCTGGCTTCCCTGATGTCGTGTGTCAGAGGTTTCTCGCAAAAGACGCCCTTACCGGCCCGCATCGCCGCCGCGGCGGCTACCGCATGCGTATTATCCGGCGTCGCGATAACCACCGCGTCGATGTCTTTGTGCATCGCATCGAGCATCTTGCGAAAGTCATGATACTTTTTCGCCTTCGGAATTTCTTTGAATGATAGCTCGGCCTTTCGATCATTGACATCGCACATGGCGACAACGTTCGTACCGAGTTTCGGGATTGTACTGACGAACCATCGGCCGCGTCCGCCGACGCCGATGAGGGCGATGTTCAGTTTGTCGTTGGCTTCGTAGCCGAAAGCAGAATGACCGTCGCATAAGAATAGCGTGCCCAGACCGGTGAAAGCGGTTGTCTTAAGAAAAGTGCGACGATTAACATCAGATTTCATGGTTTCTCACACTCCTTTCGGTGAACTTGATAATTTCGTTCATCATCAGAACGGATTGGTGGGGAAAGCGGCCGACGGCGGTTTCCGCCGAGAGCATGACGAAATCGGTGCCGTCGAGGATGGCATTGGCGACATCGGTTACCTCGGCGCGCGTCGGACGGCTATGCTCGGTCATGTGTTCCAACATCTGCGTGGCGGTGATGACGAACTTCTTTGACGCATTACATTTTTTAATGACGCGCTTTTGGATGACGGGCACTTCCTGGATCGGGACGGCGATGCCCATATCGCCGCGAGCGATCATGATGCCATCGGCGGCCTCGATGATCCGGTCGATATTCTCGATAGCCTGCCGGCTCTCGATCTTGGCGACAATTTGGCATTTGGGCAATCTCGGTTTGATAAGCTCCACTGCCTGCCGGACATCGTTCTCATCGCGTACGAACGACAGGGCGATATAGTCCACGCCGTGTTGAACGCCGAATTCGATGTCCTTTTTATCTTTCTCCGTGATCCCCTCGAATTCGAGGTTGACCTCGGGCATGTTAATGCCTTTTCTCTCTTTGAGGACACCGCCCTCGACGACCACGGCTTTGATGCTGTGGGTCGTTGTGCTCTTGACACGAAGGATCAGGTTTCCGTCATCGATATAAATCCGTTGATTTGCCTTAATGGGCGCCAGATCACCCTGATAATCGAACGGGATCGTCTTCGGCCCGGAGCTTGTAGTCTCGCGGGTCAACCATACGACGGTGCGATTCTTCAATTCCCTGGTTTTTGCGCCTTTGAATCGCCCGACCCTGATTCGAAAACCCGCCAGGTCCTGCATGATCCGGATACGCCGCCTGTACTTTTTGTTGAGCCGGCGAACCAGCTCGATGGAGGCCAGATGTTGTTGATGGGTTCCATGTGAAGCGTTCAGCCTGACGACGTCCAGGCCGGCGGTGAACATCTTACGAAGAACGGTCGCGTTGCTGCTGGCCGGGCCTAAAGTGGCGACGATTTTTGTTCTCGGCATTGTATCACGTTCCTTCTTGTATTAGACTTGCAGGAAAAGTCTCTTCTTACAGGCAGATATTATAGGCTTTTTGCCTTCTGGAAGCAAACGCAAGGGATTTCGCATGGATACGAAAACTCGACCATCGGATTTTGCACTCATAGGGATTCTACTCTCCGGCCTGGCGATGTCCGTCGGCTGGGGCTTTCGGGGCGACTACGGCCATGAAGCCGGTGCGATGGTCCCGGGCGCGCTTTTGGGGCTTGCGATTTGCCTGGCCTCGGGTAGGCGGGACTGGTGGCGGCGAGCGAGTATTATGGCCATGTGCGGCGGGATCGGCTGGGCCTTCGGAGGGCAGATGAGCTACGGTATCGTCATCGGCTACACGGCAAGCGATTCGTTGCCTGATGTCGCTTATGGCTATGCCGGCTTGTTTCTGATCGGAGCCTTATGGGGAGGGATCGGCTCGGGCATCCTCGCGCAGAGTGTTACTCAACCCCGCTCTTGTCTGGAACGGTTTGCAGGTCCTTTGGTGGCGTTGTGGCTCGTTTGGTTCGCGATGGACATGAGCGGCTTGACGGACTACTTGTCTGAAACATGGTATTTGCATGACACCGACTGGGTCGCCGCCTCATCCGCGTTCCTCGTGGCGGGGGTGTATGCCTTGATCGTTCATCGGGATAGGTCGGCCTGCGTTTTTATACTCATATTAGCCGTCGGCTGGTGGGCGGGATATATTATCCTGACCGTCGTTTTGGGATTGCACATGACGCCGCCTCGCAGCGATAATTGGTCGGGCTGCGTGGGTTTGTTCGTCGCGCTGGTCATTTATCTCATCCGCCGACGAAATCGCGCCGCATTGATATTGGGCCTTTGCGGTTTTCTGGCCGGGGGCGTCGGTTTTGCTGTGGGAGATTTCGTGCAGATGCTGGGCCGCGCCCAGTGGGGTCCCATCGGGCGCTTGAGTGTCCTTCAGGGGTTGGACTATTGGAAATGGATGGAGCAGCTCTTCGGACTGATTATGGGATTGGGTGTAGGGTATGCTTTCCTTCGAGGTATGCGACGAAAACTCGTTCCGCCGGAAGAGAACCAGTCCGGCGGCTATCTGAACACCATCGCCTTGCTGTTTTTACTCCTGGTGATGTTTTGGAGCAATCTCTCTAAAAATGTTGAAAACTGGGCGAAGGACGACCACATTCCCGACCTGTTCTTCAACATCCGGACGGAATGGTGGTTTCTTCTGATTGGGCTTCTGTTTTCCGCCACGGTATTCGTTGCCATCCTTCGTCATCGCCGACAGGCATTGCCTTTAGCGCCGGCCGGTGCTTTCGGACGGGGCCAGCTATTGTTCCTTCTGATTCTCTGGATCGCCGTCGTCGGGGCTTTCGTGCAGGCCTTCCCACGAATGGACCACCAAGGCATTTTCTTCGTGCATACGTCATTCTGGATTACAGCCGGGATAGCTTCGTTGATCGTGTTGATGTTATCCGATAAGCCAAGGCCCTTACCCGAAGCGCAATTAATCGCATCGGACCACTCTTGGAAACCGGGGATACGATTTTGGATAAGCTGGCTTTTGATTCCGGTTCTTATCTTCGTGCTGGCGTATCTGACCATCTCCCTGAGTGACGAACCTCTGCCCGGGAGCCACCTTCGTTTTGTGAATGCACCACAACCGTAATACTTATCCTCAGAAAGGGACCATTCATGTTTCATAGGCGTTTTCGTCAAGTTGCCAGGACGCTATTCATTATCCTCTGTCTCTTCATGGTCTGTTCCTGCGAAGCGGCAGACACAAATCAAACCCGCCCGAACGGCAAACCTGTTGTGGGCGTTTACTATTATCCGTGGTACCGCAGCGCAAGCGAATGGCGGCGAGTGATGCGTCAACATCTGAAGGAGCCTCAGAAACCCATGATCGGCTTGTATCGTTCCGATGATCCGAATGTGGTGGCCGAACATATCGCCCAAAGCGTTCGCGGCGGAATTTCGTTCTGGGCGGTGAGCTGGTGGGGTCCGGAGCAGCATTGCGATGTCACGTTTCGCAGCGCCATCCTCCCGCATCCGGATGCGGGAAAGCTCAAATACGCGGTACTGTACGAGTCAACGGGCCGGTTCGGACGGTTCAGCAATCCGAGCTACGCTCGCTGGATCGCTGATTTGACCTACCTGAAAGCGAACTACTTCGATCATCCTCATTACTTGCGGGTTAACGGCAAACCGGTAATTTTTGTTTACTTAACACGCGAATATTTTCGCAATAAGGGACACGACGCCCTGAAGGAAATGAGGGAGAAATTTCCCCAAATCTATCTCGTGGGCGACGATGTATTCGGCGCCGGATATCAATCCGAGTGGGCGAAGAATTTCGACGCCGTGACGGCTTACGATGTCTATGGGCAGTCCGTCGGCAGATTCGGCGGTACGCGCAAGGCGATCGATTTTCTTGCGGGCAATTATCGACATGCCAAAGCCCGGGCCAACGCGGTCGGAACGGCTTTCATGCCGACCATTGCGCCGGGTTATAACGATACGGCGGTCCGGAAGGGACACCCGGGACGAGCGCGCTATTTCACCGACGGACAAGAGTCCAGGGAAGGGGACATTTTCCGGGCGATGATTCGAGAGGTTGCGTTGCCTCATCTCGATCCACAGTGTGACAACATCATGATGGTTACCAGCTTCAACGAATGGTATGAAGATACTCAAATCGAAGCAACAGCGGGAACGGCTCCTGTGAGCCATACCGACGATTCCGAGACCGGGCGTTACTTCACCGGCGGGGACCGTTACGTTGATTATGGGTATTTATATTTGGATATTTTGCGCGAGACTCTGAGATGAAGTCATCGCGATGATGCCCTTGTACACAATCTTTCCGGGAAATATGAGATGGACAATATGAAAAAGATAGCTGCTTTCATATGTATCACGACTTTATTCGACGTGGCGTTCGTGCGGGCCGAACGCGTCGATTTTTCACATGGGCTGCTCCGTGTCAGCAACAATAGCCGGTATCTTGTTCATGAGGACGGAACGCCGTTTTTCTGGCTGGCGGATACCGCCTGGCAGCTCATCCACGACCTGACGCGAGAGGAAATTGATCAATATCTATCCAACCGGGCACAAAAGGGATTCACGGTCGTTCAGACCGTGATCCTGGCCGAATACGGCGGATTGGATAAGCCGAACGCTTACGGCCATTTTGCATTACATGGCAAGGATCCAAGCCGACTGGACATGAAGGACGGCTCGAATAATGATTACTGGGATCATGTCGAATATGCGCTGAAAAAAGCCCGTCACTATGGCCTGTACGTCGGGCTGCTGCCAACGTGGGGGCGTTACGTCACGAGCAACTGGCAAAACGGACTGGTCGATGGGATCTTCGATCCGGCCAATGCCGAGGTGTACGGGATGCTGGTCGCACGGCGCCTCCACGACCACGACAATATCATCTGGATTATTGGCGGGGACCGTGCGGCGCCGACGGATACATCGCGAGCGATCTGGCGTGCGATGGCCAAAGGCGTCACCGTCGGCGCGGCCGGCACCGAGGATTATAGTAAGACGCTCATGACCTATCACACTTCCGGGCCGGGGGCAAGCTGGTGGTTTTTTAATGATGAGAAGTGGATTGATCTTCGAGCCGCCCAATCCGGCCACGGACAGAACAGCTTCAACTGGCGGTTGATGCAGATCGGTTATTCGATGAAGCCTGCCAAACCGATGCTGGATTTGGAGACGGCTTACCCGGGTTTTCGGCACGGACGTCCCCCGACTGTCGCGACGGACGATCACGCAAGGCGGGGAGCGTATTGGTCGGTCTTCGCCGGGGCGTGCGGGCATACGTACGGGCATCACAGTATCTGGCAGATGCACGATCCCCGGCGGCGCTCGATTGCAAGCCCGAAAGGATACTGGTACGAGGTGCTGGATGTGCCCAGCGCGTTCCAGATGGGGTATCTGCGGGAACTCATGGAGTCGCGTTCGTTCACGACCGCGGCTGCGGATCAGGGTATGATCCTGACCGAGCAAATCCGCCCGGACGATTATGTCGAGGCGCTCCGCGGCCGGGATTTCATTATGGTCTATACGCCAACGGGAAAACGTTTCACTTTGCGGCTCGGCAAGTTGAAAGGAAAGACACTCAGGGCATCCTGGTTCGATCCGAGAAACGGCAAGACCGCACAAATGGGAACCGTTGAAAACAAGGGCGCCAAGACATTCGATCCGGCGGGCGAAGAAAAACTCGGAAATGATTGGGTTCTCATTCTGGAGGTTGAGAAACGATAATTTAGTAACAAGAGTTTTGCAAAATTGAAGTTAGTAAGGACCAAAACCAATGAAACTACATCGAAGAGAATTTTTGAAAAAGATGGGTGTAGCCGCGGCGGCGCTCGCGGCGATGCCGGTAACCGGCTGTCAGTCTGAGAGAAGTCACGCTCATACACAAAAGCCGAATATCATTTACATTCTGGCGGACGATCTCGGGTATGGGGATTTGGGATGCTTCGGGCAGGAGCAAATCAAAACGCCGAATTTGGATAAGATGGCCGCCGAAGGGACGCGGTTGACCCAGCATTACGCGGGGAGTACGGTGTGCGCGCCGTCCCGTTGTTGTCTGATGACGGGCAAACATACAGGGCATTGCACCGTTCGTGGAAATGTGGATTTCCTGATCAAACCGGACGAGATGACGGTAGCCAAGATTCTCAAGGAAGCCGGATACGCCACCGGTTGTATAGGTAAATGGGGTATCGGGCACCCGTCGCCGCCGGACGGTCCGCGCAAGAACGGATTCGATTTCTTTTTCGGTTACCTGAGCATGTGGCACGCTCACAACTACTACCCCGATTTTCTGTGGAAGAACGGCGAGAAGATGCCGTTAAGAAACGTCGTCCAACATCCTGAAAGACACTACAAGAAAGGTCAGGAAGGTTTGGTGGGGCTGGCAAGTAAAAAAGTGGATTATTCCCACGATCTTTTCACTGATGAGGCGCTTGGGTTCATCGAGCGGCAAAGCGGTCCGTTCTTTCTTTTTCTACCCTATACGATCCCTCATGCCAATAATGAAGCTAAACTGTTTGACGAGCACGGAATGGAAGTTCCTGATTACAGCATTTACAGAGACAAGGATTGGCCGGAGCCTGAAAAGGGCAAGGCGGCGATGATCTCGCGTTTGGACCGGGATATCGGTAGAATCCTCGCCAGGCTCAAGGCATTGGGGATCGACGGGCAAACGCTGGTGATGTTCAGCAGTGACAACGGACCTCATAAAGAGGGAGGCGTGAAGCCGGACTTCTTCGACAGCAATGGGCCTCTCCAGGGAACCAAACGCGATCTCTATGAGGGCGGCATTCGCGTTCCCACGATAGCGCGTTGGCCCGGCAGGATTCAGGCGGGCACTCGATGCGACCATATCTCCGCCTTCTGGGATATCTTGCCGACGTTTGCCGAGTTGGCCGGAGCGCCTGTGCCCGAAGGGATTGACGGCATCTCGATGGTCCCCGCCCTGACGGGCCGGCCGCAAAGGCCGCACGAGTTTCTCTACTGGGAGTTTCATGAGGGACGCTCCAAGCAGGCGGTCCGGATGGGCGATTGGAAGGCCCTGCGAAGGGCGCCGTCGCGTCCGATTGAACTCTATCATCTCACATCCGACATCGGTGAAAGCAACAACATTGCAGACGCGCATCCGGATATTGCGGCCCGAGCGAAGGGTATCTTCGAGAAGATCAGGACCGATACCGATCTCTGGCCTCTAAAAGATAAGAGTTGAAAAGTGACTAAAGTTAAAAGTGACTAAAGTGACTGAAGTTATGAGCGCCGGCTCATCTTAGTCACTTTAGCTCACTTTAGTCACTTTAGCTCGCTTCGATCTCAGTACAGTGCGATATCGTCGAAGTACACCGTGCCTGTGCCGCCGGGGGTTGTCATCGCGCCTTTCGTGCCCAGCCCCACCGAAAGGGTGTTGACATTCGTCAGGTTAATCCCCTGATCGGCGAAGGTTTGAAGCGGAACCACCCATTTCGTCCAGTCGCGATTCTGAGCGGCCCTCGCATCATCATTCGTGACGACCGCGGCGGTTCCGCCACTGTTCGCCACAGCGACGTATAACGGCTCAGCCGGGTTATCCGCTTTGCCCCGGAACCAGATCACTAAGGCACTCACGTCATTTTCGGTCCAATCACGCGGATAGCTCAATGTCAAAGTGGCCTCGGAATACGCCGCCGCACCTGGATCGTTCGTATATTGGAGGGGCATCGATTGAAGCCCGCCGTGAACGATGGTTTGCTCGGCGTAAGAAGGAAGCAGGTAACCTGCTTGCCCCCCATTTTCCGGAACGCCGAAACCATCAATCCAGCTTTGCCAGATGGCTTCGCCTTCCGCGTCGTTGTCCGTGTAGTCCTCGAAATCATCCACGGAGAGAAAATCGGCCGTTGTAAAGGTCCAGAGCGGACCTTTTTGCGTATTGCCCTGGCCATCGACTTCATCAACGCGCCAGTAATAGGTTGTATGCCATGCGAGTTTGCCGGGATCGTGGCTCTCGGCGCCGAGGGCCTTGCCTCCTGCGTATTCGGGCGAAGCCGGATCGGCGTTGCGGACAGCGTCTTCGGCCGTGCCGAAGTACACTTCATGGGAAGCGGCGCTCGTGCTCGCCGTCCAGCTTAGCGTGGCGATCATCTTGACGTCCACGGCGCCGTTAGCCGGATTCGGATTGCCGACGGCGCCCGGTGTCGTAAAGCTCCAGATATCCCCTTTGTACGTATCGGCGCCGTCAAACTCATCGACCCGCCAGTAATAAACTTCTTCAGGGTCAAGTGCAGCAGCAGGCTGATAAGCGGCCGTCCCCTGCGGGGAACCTCCGGTAGCATCATTCACCATATCATAATCATCGCCCAAATAAACGGTATGCAACTTCGCACCATAACCCGCCGTCCAGGTAAACATCGCGGCCGGATCGACAAATTCGGCACCGTCGGCCGGGTCGGGATCGTAGGCTTTCTTCGGGGGGATCGAGAAGCTCCAGATATCCCCTCGGACCACGGAGCCGTCGGCTTTAACTTCATCGATGCGCCAGTAATAGGTCGTGCCGGGCACGAGGCCGTCCGGATAAGGAAATCCGGGAAAACCGACAACGAAATAGATGGCCGCCTGGTTGCCCCGGAAGGCGTCTTCCGCGCCGTCGTTGACATCATCGAAGTTGTCGCTGATGTACACGTCGTGCGAGACCGCCTCGGTCGCCGGCGACCAACTGAGATTTGCCCACGTATCTTCAATGATGGCCCCATCGGCGGGATCCGGACTGTAGGCTTTCCCCGTGAAGATCGCCGACAATGTTGTCTTGCCGGGATTCCTGTCGTCATAATCCAGCTCGAACACGCCGCCTCCATCGTAGGCCGTAATCAGGCCGTCGGCAATATATCCGTTGATCGCTTCGGTCCAGTCGCCTTCGATAATCAGCGTGCCTCCCCCGACATCCATATAGCCGACGGTATTGATTTCGAGGCCGCCGCTATCGACGTTAAACGTACCGCCGTGAAGGTAGAGCTGGCCCGCCGCGCCGGAGCCTGTCGGAATGATCAGCTCTCCGGCGGTGATGGTGCCGCCGGTCATGTACATGGTTCCCGTACCTCCGCCCCACCCAAGCTCGAATTCGTTGCCGACCGTCACCGTGCCGCCCTTCATGTACCACGTCCCGTGGGATCCGGGGCCGTCGCCCCACCACACCCAATCCAAGACTTCAAGCGTTCCTCCCGTCATCACCATGTTAGGCTCGCCCGCGACCTCACAGGCCAGGCCAAACGCCTTTGCGTCGATCCCTTCCCGAATCACCGGCCCGTTGGGCGCTTTTGCATACGGCACGTCAATAAAAACTTCATCGCCCGTAGAAGGGATCTTCGTGGGACTCCAGTTATTCCGGGTGCTCCAAAGGTTGTCGGCGCCTCCGCCGCTCCACTCAATCCTGTCCGCGTTACTAACAGTACAAATCAGCAAGACTAATGAAACCCCACACGTTACTTTCCCAGACATAATAATCCTCCTTTTCATCATCAAACGTTCTCTCTTCAAGATCATCTATGCATCATGACGGTTATTGAAGTATGGGTTATTTGTTGGTCTCGGACTGAATTATCTTAACTTCCAAAGCAACTTGCAGCGCAAGACATTGTTAGAAATCGACCATTTCAGATGAATACTTTTTTGACGTGTCGCGGCCTCCTTCGTGAATTTGAGTACAAAATCAACGGATATAGCCTCTGCGATAATATACCTTGTACCAAATCATTGCCGATTCGTCAAGGAAAATCCTACAACTGCTTTATTGAAGTGCGGCGTCTTTCTCAATCACCTTTTTGGCCTGGGCCTTTTTAAATGCCGCCAGTTTTTCACGGAGTTTCTCGTCGGACAAGGCCAGTATTTGAACAGCGAAGAGAGCCGCGTTCTTGGCGCCGGCTTTTCCAATACCCATAGACGCCACCGGAACGCCCGGCGGCATCTGGACCGTGCTCAACAGAGCGTCAACGCCCCCCAGACCCGCGCCGGACGATAAGGGGACGCCGATGATAGGCAACGCCGTTCTGCCCGCCAGAGCACCGGCTAAATGGGCGGCCATGCCCGCAGCGGCAATAATGACCTGAATCCCCTTTTGGGCTGCATTTTGAGCGAAATCCGACGCAATCTGGGGTGTCCGATGGGCCGAAATGATCCGTACCACCGGCTCGATATCGAAGGAAACGAGCTGGTCGATACAGCTTTGCATCACGCCCATATCACTGTCCGAACCCATGACTACGGCCACCATTTTTTTAGATACCATGTTGTTTTCTCTTTCAAACAAGCTAACATATACGTTGATGACTTCCGATTTACGATTGTGACGATCGCCGAGGCGGACAATCCAATCGTTAATCTTAGTGGCTTCGTGCCTTTGTGGCAATGATAAATTTTCCGTAAGGGGCGCCTTGGGCGGAAGAAGGAGAGGCAAAGATGCAAACGAGAAAACCGGTTGTGGCCGGCCAGTTTTACCCCGGCCAGCATTATGACTGTGTCGATCAAATCAATGAATGTCTCGACGCGAGAACACTGAGTGATGCGTTGCCGGAGACCATTGTGGCGGGAATCGTCCCCCACGCAGGCTGGATCTTCAGCGGGTCTCTGGCGGCGATGGTCTTTTCGGCGATACGCCAGCAGCACGATAAGGTCCATTCTTTTGTCATATTCGGAGCGGCACACAGCTACTTTGGCCAGTCTCCGGCCCTTTGCAACAGAGGAGTTTGGGAGACCCCGCTCGGCGATGCGGCGATTGATCAGGAGTTGGCCGATATCCTGTTGAGCAAGGGGGCCGCGATCAGCGATGCCCACGCCCATGCGCAAGAACACAGCATTGAAGTGCAGGTCCCTTTCATACAATACTTCTTCGCCGGTGCGAAGATTCTACCCATCCTGGTTCCTCCGACGGAGAAAGCCATCGCTCTGGGCACAAAGGTAGGCGAGATCATCGCCCGGGATGAGCAGAAGAAAATTATCTGCCTCGGCTCGACCGATCTGACGCATTACGGCCCGCGCTACGGCTTCATACCCCAGGGCACGGGCGAGAAGGCCCTGGCCTGGGCCAGGGACGTGAACGACAAGATATTTATCGACGCGGTGTTAAAACTCGACGCCGCTTCGTTGCTCGGCATCGCCCTCGAGAACGCCAATGCCTGCGGACCCGGCGCTACAGCGGCGACGGTAGCCGCCGCCAAAGTGCTCGGTTGCCAACGCGGTCTATTGCTCGAACATACAACCAGCAATGAAATCATGCGCGAGAGGATGGGCACGAGCGGCACCGACGCGGTGGGGTATGCGGCGATGATCTTCTAAATGGGGAGCTTTCTTCACGTGCCCTGCAACGGTACACTCTTTAGGGATATGAAACGTCTCCAGTAAGATGCAATGAACGCAGAAGCCAAACAGAAGCAATACGATCGCACGCGGCGGCAAATCATGGAATTGATCGAAGGAGAAACGGATGTGATCGCCGTGATGGCCACGGTGGCCTGTGAGCTTCATCATCGTTTCGACCATTTCCACTGGACCGGATTCTATCGGGTTGTGGAGCCGGAATTACTCAAGATCGGGCCCTATCAAGGACTGCACGGCTGCCTGCAAATCCCCTTTAGCAAGGGTGTCTGCGGCGCCGCAGCCCGTTCCCGGCAAACGCAAGTGGTTCCCGATGTGCGAGAATTCCCTGGCCATATTGCCTGCTCCTCGACGACCCGGTCTGAAATTGTCGTGCCCGTCACGGATTCCAACGGAGACCTTGTTGCCGTGCTTGATATCGACTCGGATCAGGTCGGTGCATTCGATCCTATTGACACGACGAACTTGGAGCGACTCTGCGAAATGATGGGTAAGATTGGACCGAGTCAATATTAGAACGCGATTCGGATTTTGGATGAAAGGATCATGATGAATCAACGATATCCATACGCTATCGACAGACGGCGTTTCTTAGTCTCCGTGGGCGCTTTCGGTCTAACGGCGTCGCGTCTATGGGGCGGTGCGGCCGAGACCGGACAATCGGCGGCGCTCGATCTTGAGACGTGCGGGCCGGAATTCTCATTGTGTCCGTTCTGGTTCTGGAACGATGACTTATCGAAAGAGAAAATCGCGCGCCAAATCAAAGATTTCCAGACGCACGGCGTTCATGCTTTCTTGATCCATCCGCGAGCGGGGTTGCCGCGGAGTATCGGCTGGATGAGCCGCAATATGATCGATTTCATGCGGTTTGCCATCGAGGAAGCGGCCGGGCGCAACATGTGGGTCATGCTGTACGACGAAGGCATGTATCCGAGCGGATCGTCCAGCGGACAGGTTGTCGAAGAAGATCCCGCCTTCCGAACGCGCGGCTTGTTTGCCATCGACCTCGACGAGACCGAACCGGGCACGACAAAGTACGACATTCGCATCGGCGCCAACGGCAACCCTGAACCGGCTCAGGGCCAGAATCTTGTCGCAATCGTTAAACGCAAGAAAAACGGTCACCGAATCGCCGTGATCGACCGGGCGATCAGGCCCGGCTACTCCGTGATTCGCGGGCTTCACTTCCGTGAGGATGATCCACCCAGGCGAGCCAACCACAGGGAGGTTCCTGAAAATGCGCCGCCCGGGGCGGATATTCTCAATCCCGATTCGGTGGCGTGTTTTATCCGGCTGGTTTATCAGCGCTATTACGATGAGTTCAAAGAGCATTTCGGCAAAACCGTGAAAGCGATTTTTACCGACGAACCGTCGATCCTGGCCCGGCGCAGTGAGCGGGGCGCCGTTCCCGGAACGACGGGGATACTCGAACATATCAACGCATTTCTCGGCTACAATTTTACCGAGTATCTCCCGTCACTGTGGTATAAGGACGAACCTGACGCCGAGAAGTATCGCCGGGACTACTCCCGCGCCGTCACCGCCAGACTCGAAGAGACCTTCTACGCGCAAATCCACCGGTGGTGCCTCTCTCACAACATCGCTTTGACCGGTCACCCGGCCGCACCCGACGACATCGGGCACTTGCGTCACTTCGACATCCCGGGCCAGGACGTGGTCTGGCGTTATCTCGAACCGGGCAAGCCGAACGCCCTGGAAGGCCCCCAATCCACCCAGGGCAAGTGCGCCTCGTCGGCCATGATCCATCTCGGCCGCAAGCGCAATCTAAACGAATATTGTGGGGCATATGGACATAACTTTACGTTCGAGGAAATGAAATGGCTGACACACTGGCTGATCGTCCGCGGCTGTAACTTGCTCGTTCCTCACGCCTACTATTATTCGATTCGCGGTCCGCGCATCGACGAGCGTCCGCCGGACGTCGGGCCGAACAGTCCCTGGTGGGATCAATACAAGCCCTTCGCCGACGCATGCCGACGATTGTGCTGGCTGAACACCGACAGTCAACACGTCTGCTCGCTGGCTATCCTCGGCCAAAATGACTATCTACCATGGGAAGCCGCTAAAGTCTGCTTTCTGAACCAGCGCGATTTCAATTACCTTGAGGCCCGCCACCTGTGGGAGGATGCCCGCGTGGACTCCGACGGCATTCATATCGCCCAAATGCATTACAAGGCGCTGATTCTCGAATTTGATCCGCCGCCCAAGGCCAAAAAGGCGATGCAAATCCTGGATAAAGCCGGGCGTCTTATCCGCTGGAAGAAAGGGCAGAACAAAACGCTGCTTCAGAGGATTGACGAGCTGATCGCTGTGGACGTCAGTGTAATCCCCAACACGTGGGATCTGCGGATCCGCCACATCGTCAAGCATGGGACGCACTATTATATTGCTTTCAATGAAGGCCAAAAGGCCCGTGCATTCAAGATGCGAACCCTGGCCGAAGGTCGGCGGTTTGTGCTCGATCCCGAAACCGGACATCAAATCGAAACCGATCCACACGGGCTGTTGCAGATGCGACCCCGCGAGTTGAAAATCTTCAGAATCGAGAGAGCGTAATTTGAATATCTAAGCATTCGCTATGACCGACCTGATACAACGTGAAAGTACTATTTCGGGTGCGAAAATCTGGTCTGGTTCAAAAACGCTTGATTGGGGGTAACCGTAGATGGGGCGCTACAGGAAGAGGTCATTATTAACGGTACCGGCCAAGGTTACAAAGATTCCCAAGTCATTTTTGCCGAAGAACTTGCCAGGGGAATAGCCCCCATGGAACGGCGTTATACGTTACGTAAGCAGCAACTTCTTAAGGATGCCGAATTGAAAATGGAGTTGTCAAAGGGAATACCGGCCCGGTTTGGCCCTCTCGAAGATCTGCTGCACGAAATTCCTAAGTGTGAGGCAAAATTATCTTGACGCGGGATAGCGAGAAATCGATAATAGTTTTTGTGAAATGTAATATGAAATATTTATTCTCATCATAGACCATGCAGGACGACGGTTGACGTCTTGGAAGTTTTCGCATTCCCACTTTTGCCTCTTGGTTCTTGTTGGATGTGGTTTCGTGAATCCATTTGCGAGGAGGTCTATTATGTGTCGGGAATCGCGTTATTTGATTAATGTATTGAATTTGGAGGCGTGTAGAATGAATTCTATCTTTTCAGCGAACAAGACAAGTCTGTTCAGGGATTGTGTGTTGGTTGTGCTCATAGGAGCAGGGTCCCTGCTCATGGCGATGCCCGTCGCGAACGCCGCAGCCGGATATGCGCTGGAATTCGATGGGGCGGACGACTATGTTGAGACTCCCTTATCCGATGTTCCTGCGAACGGGGCGGTTGAGGCTTGGGTTAAGACGACGAGTAACGTGCGTCAGGCCGTATTCTCATCCCACGGCGGTGAGGAATTCCGATTGCATCTCAACTATCGACCCGGTACGGGAGGCGACTCCCCCGGCGTGTTAGGATTGAATGTGCGATACGGTACCTTAAGGGCTTATGCGGACATAGGGAGCAGCATCTACGACGGCGCCTGGCATCACGTCGCTTTTGTGTGGGAAGGTGGAAGCCCCGGAACCATCATGGTTTACTGGGATGGCCAGAAGAAAGTCATAACCTACGGCCCCCAGGGCGATTGGGAGGGCAACTACAACAGAAGTGTTGTACACGTCATCGGTCGGGAGTGCCTGAACAACAATAACTACTTCTTCAACGGGTTGATCGATGAGGTACGCTTCTGGGATCAAGCCCGCAGCGTCTCTGACGTCCAGGAATACATGAACCGGGAACTCCTGGGAGATGAAGGTGGGCTTGTCGGCTACTGGAAATTCAATGAAGGTCAAGGCGCTATGGCCCATGACAGCTCGCCTAACGGCAACCACGGTACGCTCGTAGGAGCCTCCTGGACGCCGGAGGCTGCACCTGTTGCCGCAGCTCAGTATTCTGTTGCCTCCAGTCCTATTCCGCCCGACGGGGCCGCCGATGTGCCCCCGGACGTCGTTCTGGGCTGGACGCCCGGAGGCTTTGCGAACACGCATGATGTCTATTGGGGAACCGTTTTCGACGATGTCAACAACGCCGGCAGAACGGATCCACTCGGTGTGTTGGTCAGCCAGAACCAGGCTCCGAACAGCTATAGCCCTGCTGAAGTTCCGCAATGGGGCCAGGAGTACTACTGGCGCATCGATGAGGTGAATGCTCCTCCCGACAACACGGTGTATAAAGGCGACGTCTGGAGCTTCACGGTTGAACCGATTGCCTATCCGGTTGAGAACCTGACCGCCGCGGCCTCAAGCTTTAGTGAAGGCGGCGGACCTGTAAACACCACCAACGGCTCCGGGCTGGATGCTAATGACCTGCATTCGACCGATAGTGAGACCATGTGGCTCAGTAGCACGGGTGGGCCGCAGCCGGCGTGGATTCAGTACGAGTTCGACAGAGTGTATAAACTGCATCAGATGTGGGTCTGGAACTGCAATGTTGAGTTCGAAGGTATTCTGGGCTTCGGTGTCAAAGAGGCGACCGTTGAATACTCACTGGACGGCGTCAACTGGGACGCATTGGATACCACTCACGAATTTTCCCGTGCGCCCGGCGCGCCCGGTTATGCCCACGATACCACGATTGATTTCCACGGTGAGGTCGCCAGGTATGTCAGAATCACGGCCATGAGCAACTGGGGCGGCACGCTTCAATATGGTCTGAGCGAAGTTCGCTTCCTCTACATACCCGTGTGGGCAAGAGAACAAAGTCCGGCCTCCGGGACAACCGACGTGGGCGTGGCCAATGTAACCCTTCATTGGCGGGCCGGAAGAGAGGCGGCTCAGCACAATGTGTACTTCAGCACCCACCCGCAGCAGGTGATGGAGGAAACGGTCACTCCCGTGAGTCTCCCCGCAGACAGCAGCTATACCAGCTATGACACCGGAGAGCTCGAATTAGGCAAGACGTATTATTGGAAAGTGAATGAGGTCAATGAGGCCGAGATGTCCACTGTCTGGCAGGGCGACGTCTGGGACTTCGATACCCAAGAGTATTTGGTCGTGGATAACTTTGAGGACTACAATGACTGGGAGCCGTACCGGATATTCGATACGTGGATAGATGGGTGGGATGTTCCTGCCAACGGCTCGCTGGTCGGGTATGAGACGTTTCCTTTTGCTGAGCAGTCCATTGTTCACGACGGCAAGCAGTCCATGCCGTTTATGTATGACAACGGCTCTGCCGACTATTCAGAGGCCGGCGTAGATGTTGCTCATCTGACCATCGGCCGGGATTGGACCAGGTACGGCATTGGCGTTTTGAGACTGTACTTCCACGGGGATCCGAACAACTCTCCAACCGAACAGATGTATGCGAAGCTCAACGGCTCCAAGGTAACCTATGATGGCCCGAGCGATAACCTGAGACAGACAGTCTGGCGGCCGTGGGATATTGACCTCGCACTGTTTGGCGCAGATCTCAAAAATGTTGCTACACTAAGTGTCGGTTTTGAGCGTAGCGGAACAGTTGGCGGCCAGGGCGTGGTTTACTTTGATGATATTCGGCTGTATCCTCATCCAGAGCAAGATACACCGCCTGTTACGCCACCCGGCGCCGGATATGCACTGGAGTTCGATGGGACGGACGATTATGTTGAGACTCCCTTATCCGATGTGCCTGCGAACGGCACGGTAGAGGCGTGGATCAAGAGTGCCAGCGAGGCCCGTCAAGCCGTGTTGTCATCGCATGGCGGCGATCAGGAATTCCGGCTGCACCTGAACTATCAGCCCGGCAAGGGGGGCAGTTCCCCCGGAATGCTGGGATTGAACGTGCGATTTCGCACTTTGACGGGCTATGCCGACGTTGGCAGCGAGATGTACGACGGAGCCTGGCATCATGTCGCCTTTGCGTGGGAGGGGGAAGACCCGGGGACAATCAGGGCCTATTGGGACGGCCGGGAAACTCCTGTAACCTACCGCCAGCAAAACGCCTGGGCGGGTAACTATGAAAGGACTGTCGTGCACGTCATCGGTCGGGAGTGCCTGACCAACAACAATTATTTCTTCGGCGGGCTGATCGATGAGGTGCGCTTCTGGGAGAAAGCCCGCAGCGCGGTTGAAATCCAGGAACACATGAGCCGGGTTCTCTTGGGTGATGAAGAGGGGCTCGTCGGCTCCTGGGAATTCAATGAAGGGGGAGGCACTACGGCGTATGACAGTTCGCCAAATGGGTACGATGCGATGGTAACAGGTGCTGCATGGACGACAGATGCCGCGCCTGTTGCGCCTTAACGGCCTGCCTGGGTCCCATTTGGGCCGCCGGGCGACGAAGGTGCATAGCAGCATTGTTTTGATGCTGCAAGCGGGTTAATTTGTCTGCGACATGCGAATAAAAGGAAGGTGCAAAGTGAAACGGCTTGCTTGTTTTACGATTGGTGTACTGTTAGGTGTGTTTGTTGCCGGGCCCGTGCTCGGAGCCGGCCAGGACCCCGGGGCGGAACGTTTCAGCTTCGTGCAACTCTGCGATCCGCAGTTAGGGATGGGCGGCTACGATCAGGACGTCATCCGATTCAGGCAAGCCGTAAGGCTCATTAATGCTCTGAACATCGATTTCGTCGTCATCTGCGGCGACCTGGTCAACAACTTTAACGACCAATCCGTTGCGGATTTCCTCGCAGTAAAGAGCGGGCTGAGTATCCCCTGTTATCTCGCTGCGGGCAATCACGACATTGGCAACACGCCGAGTGTGTCGTCTTTGGAGCGTTATCGTGCGGCTTTCGGCGCGGACTACTACCATGTTGAGCACAAAGGCCATACGTTCGTGATTGCCAATACGTCACTTTGGAAAGCAGACGTTCCGGGCGAATCAGAGGCCCACGACACATGGTTCATGCAGACATTAGAGGCGGCATCCGCTCGAAGCAGTCCCATTTTTGTGGTGCAGCATTACCCTCCATACGTAACCGGACCCGACGAAGCAGACGGCTACTACAATTTGCCTCAGGCCAAGAGGAGCGAGCTGCTGAGTCTATATGAGACCTCCGGGGTGGTCGCCGTCCTGGCCGGACACACCCACAAGACCATCTTCAATGACTACAACGGGGTTCAGTTAGTCAACGGCGAAACGACGAGCAACAATTTTGACGGCAGCGCCTTTGGCTTGCGGCTCTGGCGCGTGGATGCCCCACACTCTGCCAGCCATCAATTCGTTCCGTTGGCGCCGGACCTGGATTTTAACGGCGATGAAATCATTGACGTGGCGGATGTGGTCATCATGCTCAATCACTGGCAGCAGGACTACGCGCCGTGCGATGTTGTTCCGCCGCCCTACGGGGACGGCATCGTCGATGTTGAGGACCTGGTTCTGCTCGCGGAGCACTTATTTGAGGACTACCGCATGGCGGCGTACTGGAAGCTGGACGAAACGGCCGGTTCTCTTGTCCTCGACAGCAGCATCAGCGGTGCCGACGGCACAGTTCACGGAGATCCGATTTGGCGGCCGGCGGGCGGCCAGGTTGGCGGCGCGATTGAATTGGATGGGAAAGATGATTACATCGATACGCCGTTCGTTCTCGATCCGGGTAAGATGACCTTCAGCGTCCTTGCCTGGGTCAGAGGAGGAGCGCCCGGTCAGGTGGTCATCTCTCAAAGGGGCACTCCCGGGGGGGCGAATTGGCTATGTGCCGGCCCATCGGACGGCAGCTTGACGAGTGAACTCAAAGGTGCGGGCAGAGGAGATCGTCCATGGTTGGCTTCCGAGAGTATCATTACCGATGGCAGTTGGCACCACATCGGTCTTGTGTGGAATGGCTCAGAGCGGATACTGTACGTTGATGATATCGAGGTAGCCAGAGACACGCAATCGGGTTTGGCAAGCTGGCAGGGAGGGGTGCACCTCGGAGCGGACAAGGCACTTGAAGCCGGCGGTTTTTGGTCCGGCCTGATCGACGATGTCCGCATTTACAACCGTGCCGTGAGTCCGTAGTCACGAACCCCCACAGGCAAACAGAGTCAAGGACCGACAGATTGTGGAACTGCCGGCCCCTGTCATCTCCGGATGTCACGCTCCCTTTGTCTTGCGGAGGTCATTGAATACGACGATAACGGAGAGGGCCACGTGCCCGGCTCGGAAGGTCAGGTTGCGGGCCTGCGCGGTCTTGAAATAAGGATTTTCCCACAAGATCTCTACCGCTTCGATATTCATTAACCGCTCCTTTGGGTGTACGTCAGTGAGCTTCAGCTAAGCCGTTTTCTTCAGGAGCTTGTCAGAGAAATTAGGGATAATCGAGAGAGACAAGACTTCTTCTCGCAGAATACCGATGCCTTGTCGCAGATTCCATCATTCTAAATGTTGTTATTGAGTATTTGATAAGCTCTCTCGCGGCCCGGAGCAGCTTGATACTTCGGATTATACTTGCCGCGCTCTGCGACGCCGCCCGACTCGGGTCTCATTTGCCCTGCTGAGCGTCGCTCCGGCACTGTAAGCTGTGTCATTTTACCTCAACGATCCGGCGTTGGGATTTTCACCGCGGAAGTCGCATGACATACCTTGCACACATCTAAGAACCGGTCTCCGGCCCCATACAAATCACACGCCCGTCGGCGAGTGAAAAAAAGAGCAGACCGTTTGCAGCGGCGAGACTGTCCCAAGCAGGCGGGGCGTCGAGCGTGTACCGGGCGAGTTTCTCTCCGGTGGATGCGGAGGCCGCCCAGAGAACGCCGCCCATGCGTCCCTCGTACGCTTTGGCGAGATCGTCTTGCGGAAACGCCACGGGCGTTCCGGCGACGAACAGGACGTCATCGGCCAGCGCGATCGCCTTGCCGGTGAGCGGAATGGAGCTGCTCCACAGTTTCGCCGAGGGGGCAACATTAATCACGGTTCGCTTTCTGGCTCGGGACTGCCTATCCTTGCGCTGTTTGGCAGCGCGCTGCCTGGCGACGGCCTGCCTGGCGGAGGCGCCGTACCTTCCCGCGTAGAGCGTGTAGCCGCTGGTCCGAGGATCGAACCAAACGGTTCGCCCGGGAGGATAGCCCCGAACTTCATAGAAGCGCGAGCCGTCAATGACGAGGATATCGCCATGAATGCCCCCCTGGCCCGTGGGGATATCGTAATGCAACATGGTGTCAATCGTCCAGAACGAGCGGTGCTGGGGAATCGCCTCGAGGAAACCATGCGAGGGAATCAGGTGCGCCTGCTTAACGTCCTGAAGCTTGACCGGTGAAAGCTCGGGGGTGAAGGCCTGATGTCTTAGATAAAGCAGTCGGTCGTCGGCAATGAAGATGTCTTCTTTGAATCCTTCGATGCTCATGCCCTTGACGACCTGGCGGTTTTCAATGGGGAAACCGTTTTCGCCGTAGGGGCCGTACATGCGTTTACGATGAGCAACATCACCAGAGCGCGGATCGAGGGCGTAGAGGAAAATGCCGCCGTCAATGAAGGAGTTTCTCCCAGCGGCGAAATAGGCCAGGCCGTTCCGGATGAGGATGCTGCCGCAAATCGGCCAGGCCGACTCCGGCTGTCCGTAAGCGCAGATCAGCCGCCGTTCGAGCGGACAAAACCGCCATACGAGCGCCCCGTCGGCGGCACGCACGCAATAGGCCGATCCGTCTCGGGAACCGAAGAGAAGGAGACCTTGATAATACGTCGGCGGTGAATCGACGCGTCCCTCGGCATAGATCCGCCAGAGGATCTTCCCGTCCGCCGCTCTCATAGCGCAGACCGCGTGACCGTCAACGTCCGCCGCGAACACCATGCCGGCGGCGATAATCGGGGCGCTGGCGCGACTGCCGATTTTGGTTTCCCAGCGTTTGCTGAGAACCGCCGCGACCCTGTTCTTCGTCGTTCCCGTCCGGGCGTTGTCATGCCGATAGGTAGGCCAATCGTCCGGGGAATCTGCGATCTGAGATTTCAAATCTGAGATTTCAGAAAAGGCGGGGCCTTTTTCAAGCGTATTTTCCGTGCCTACTTTGATGGGTTGGTCCGATTGGGTGAGGCCCGGCTCGGCCGCCATCGCGTTCATTGCGTTCAGCATGACACTATTGCAGCACGCGCAGGACGGCGGACCGCCATAGTAAAGGCCGTTGCACGGCAGCGGACCAATCCCGCAGGTACTACGGATCCAGGGATTAGGTAACTCGGCTGAGGAGCTGAGATCGAGGAAATCGCTGCCGCCGGTTACGGTGTTAATGTAATACCGCGTCGTGATTCGGTTTCGGTAGCAGCGGTCGTGGCCCATGGGGCCGAGCATGGTCTGATCGATCTGCTTGATAAGCTTCCCCGTTTCGGGATCGAAACCATTGACGCCCATGCGGGTGAGTCCCAGTTTTGGCGCCGGCCGGCCGGTCGAGCCACTATAGGCCGCCGCCCACACGAGGCCGTTCGCCAGAAACACATCGGGCGCCTTGTGATGATTGATCGTGGCGGGTGTCTCCCAGAGCGCCCGGCCGTCGGTGAGATGAAACGCCCTCAGCCGCTCGGAATCCGCGAGATAGGCGGCGCGATCCGAGAGCACCAGCGAGACCGCAATGCCCGCCGGACCTTTGAGAACAATGGGAGCGGACACACGCCAGAGTGACTTGCCGTTCGCCGCGTCCACGCAGACGAGTTCTCTCGAGGTGGCAAAGACCACGCGGTCGCCGATCACCCCGAGCGTCGCCCCTTCGTAGCCCTTTGTGTCGGCTCCGGATATTCGCCAGAACTCGTCGCCCGAATCGGCGTCGATGGCCAGGATATCGTTTTTCGGCTCGGCCGACCGTCGGATCGCCGGTCCATACGCCTCGCGTCGAAAAAGGCTCGTTTTCAGTGCAGAGCGCGACAAATCCTCGTGCGCTTGCGAAATGTCGGACTGATCGCCTGTGATCACATACAATACACCGCGGTCATGCACGAACTCCATCGTGCCCGCGGTGGACGCATGCCTCTTGATGACGGCGCCGGTCGCCGCGTCGAACACGGTAATCGGCGCCGAGTATCCGGGAGTGCAATAAACCACATCCCCTACGGCCGCGAGTCGCCGCTGGATCTGCACGGGCATCTCCTTGTTGCGGATGTAGATCGGGTGCCAGTCGGCAAACATCACCCGCCAGAGGCTCACCCCGTTGTAGGCGTCCCGGGCCACGAGCGCCTGTTTACCCGGCAGCGCCGGGTGCTCGGCGGAACCCAGGTCCTCGACGGTAAATAGACGCCCCTTCGTCGATACCATGCTGTTGATCGAAGGCATCGCAAGGTGGGACCGTTGCCACCGGGGCTCACCTAACCATTGATATCGCCGTGGCGGACCAACAACGGTATCCCGGGCAACAGCGTTGTTGTCCGCGCCGTGATAATGCTGTTCCCAGTCGTCCGTGCCTTTCAGTTGAGGCTTGACGCTCATCGTCCATTGGCCGTCTCGTTTGACGACCGCGGCGCCGTAGGGCCGAAGCACGCGCATGATTTCACCCGGTGCAACCAGGCCGGCATCCTCGCAGACGGCGAGCGTCGCCAGGTTATCCACATAGGGCAGTCTCTTTCCGCTCCAGTGCACAACCGATACCGCGCCATATTGACCCGTCACACGGATGGCCGCACGCGCCCTTTCGACAAGTCTCGCGTCGGCCTCCAAGCCCTGAACGACACAGTTGTCCGCCAGGCGCAGCGCCGCAGTAAGTTGCCCATCCCCGCAGCCGATGTGGATGACTAAGCCGCCGTGAAAGCCGGCCAGCGCAGCGATCTGCTTCGCCTCATCCGCCGGGCCGGCCAGGCTGGTCGCGACCGACGTCGCCAACAGCGTGCCAAGCACCGAAATAATCCGTAGCGAAAGGGATGTCGTATGAAAACACTTTATTGTCTGCATGAGTTATTCCTCCATTTGTCGCACGTCGGCATTTGATTTAATAACCACAGACGTGATTGTACGCGCGACCGAAGGCCGGATCAAGTCTAATTGACGACGTTGTAAATAAGCGTAGAGTGTGGATGAGCATGGATAATTGAGTCGGAATGTTCTTATATTATCAGTTAATATCCCCATTCTTAGATGCGCTTTTATGGTATAATTGGAATTATGGGAATGACGCTTATATTAGTCTTCACAGATCGCCTGATTGGTAATTTCATTTTTTGAGGTTGAATATGTGTTATCGCATTATAGCTATAGGCTTGATATCGATATTCCTGTTCTCACCTTGCACCGGCAAGGTAAACAGCTTTGCGACCGGCGGGCACACCGTGTACCACCTCAGGCCTGCAACATTAAAAAGCGGCGAACGGGCTGTCATATCTGCTACCTATGACGGCTTCGTTCTTTGCCATCTGCGGGATGGACAAATTCTCTGGAAAACATCCATTGACGGACACTTTCCTTTCGACATGGCGGTTTCGGATATAGACCGCGACGGACAGGATGAAACCATCGTCGCGACCGCCGCCGGCAACCTCTATGCCGTGGATGATACCGGTGAGATCCTTTGGGTATTCCATAAAACAGCTCCCCTGTTTCAGGTATGCACGGCAAAACTGGATAATGGGGCCACAGTGATCCTAACCGGAGGTGTTGAGCAGATATTGTACGTCTTGTCTCCCGGAGGAAGATTGCTTCGCTCGATGAAAACGAAACATGCGATACGTCACATACGAGCCGGTGACATTTGCGGCCAGGGACATGATGATGTGGCTATAGCAACCACAAACCGAGGGTTGAGCGGCACACTCTCGCTGCTCTTGATCGATCCTGCTGATCTGAATGTTAAATGGAGGCGTACGGACCTGGGAACTCATGCCCACAACAGCGGTAAACGATTTTTCAGTATGGCGATACTCGATCTGAACAGAGACGGCAAGGAGGATATTCTACTGAGTAACAGTTGGGGTGAAAACGGCCGCCTCTTTGCCTACGATCATTCGGGTGCCCAGTTATACACCACCAACGACAAGCGTATCCCCAATATTAGTTACCGCATGAATCTACTCGATCCTGTCAGACTGCCCGACGATGAGTACATCATCGGACATTTCGGGAATGTGCTGATCCGCTACAATCTCGACGGATCCTGCCGTGATGTGCTGACCGGACCTTATTCCTTTGCCGACGGTGTCTTCGATCCGGTGACGCGCACGTATTACCTGGGCAGTTCCGTCGCTGGAGGCGATGGAATTTATGCATTCCAGTTAGACAATCCCGAATGGAGGCAGGCGTACAGGCAGATGAAACCCGTGGGGCAACTCGCGACTATTGAGAAAAACATCAGGATGCTGACTCGGCAGATAGAAGCATTCGAAGCACCCCCTTACCAGCCAAAGCCCCGACAGGTCACAATCCTGTCCCGTTCGCCGAAAGGGGCATCATATCGGCATTTACGCTTCATTAAGGGCGTCACCTTAAGCCAGGCATACGAAAACCGGGATGAACTATGGAACCGGTCTGTCGATAGACGCCGAAAGTATAATTCATCCGCCGATGAAATCGTTGAGACCGTGCAACAGATGGAAGACGCTGAAAAGGGATTTCTGGTTTGGTCCGCACACGGTCATGCCATGCACATGCCTCTGTCCACATTCGAACACGTCATCGAAGCAGGTCCCGAGTTTCTCTGGGGATTGGAATTCGCCGAGATGGAAGGAGTGGACGACGCCATGCAGGAGATCGTTGAACACGTGTTGCAGCCGGTGGCTCATTTGTGCCGACAGCACGGCAAGAAAATCATATTTCGAAACAAGAATGTCTTCTGGAATGGAACCTGTTATGTGCCTTACTGGCGGCGTGTGCTGCTCCAATCCGGTTTCGAAGATGTTTTTATTCCGGCACTGGAGGAGACCAACTGCCGGACAGCGGAGCTCAGCCTGGCCGGGCGGATCGGACTGTGGTTAACCGGATCATTCAACCAGTGGTCGTGTCGCATGGTAACGGACAATGCCAATTTCGACAGGATGTGGGAGTGGGCCGGTCATCAGGTCGTACACCACCATCTAAGGCATCTGATTTCCCGGGCATCCCTGGGCGCTGACGTGTTCTTCAACAGTATCCACCAGGGGCCTTTTTCCAACGCCTTATACACACAACTGGTTCCTTTTTACGATATGTTAGAAAAAGGGATCATTCATATTCCGGACAGGGACCAATTGCTGTCCGTTCCGGATATCTGCCTTGGGATGAAAAGCCCGCCGTCCGGCGAATATATCCACCACGGAACCAATGGACACAACTACCGTTATCCCGTTGATTCTCACCCGACAATGGTGTTGGATCGGCTGGATTGCTA
>Ga0180432_10000971_pt1 | contig 46045 bp, 58 predicted proteins | sample SS_ome_10_FD_132414 | JGI IMG/M metagenome (GOLD analysis project Ga0180432, IMG submission 132414) | Hypersaline lake sediment archaeal communities from the Salton Sea, California, USA - SS_1_MS_2 metaG | ecosystem: Environmental > Aquatic > Non-marine Saline and Alkaline > Hypersaline >...
AAAAAACGCGTGTTGAGTGTAGGAACCCAATCGCTGAAATCGGTTAGGTTAAACGCCTTCAATTTTGGCTCAACAATTGCCTTAAAATAAGGTGTTTCGTGAACCGCCATTGGCATTTTGCTTTTGTGTGCAAGAATTTGTTGCTGCAATTGTGCGTTGTGCAATTCTTTTTTGAGTTGCAACATTGCCGCTTTCAATTCTTCCGAAATGTGCTTTGTTCGCATTGATTTACTTGCAAAGTTTTCGGACACAAAAACATGATTTCCGCTTTTGCCGTCTTTGGGTTCCTCGCCAACGCCAAGAATTTCCTTAACGTGTGTTCGTCCATAAAGACTTGGAACGCTTTGAATGTGTTTAGCAAGCCCGTGAACGATTGCGGGTGCGCCTTTGTTTGTTGCGTCGCCGTCGTTGTTTGCGCCGCTAACTTGGTCGATAGCTTCGTCGATTGCTGTCTTGTTTCCCATTTTTTAAACTCCTATATAAATGGAAAGTAATAGATAAAACGCCTTTTAGCTTGGCGCAAAGTCTACTTGATTAATCCTTTCTCTCTAAGTGAAGTCATAAGTTTTTCAACTTTATCGTTCGTTTCATTAACGGCTTTTTCCGCCGCTTCTTTTTCTTCTTTTAGCTTCGCGATTTCTTCGCGTAAACTTTCTTCGGTTGCTGCGCCGTCGTTTCCTTCGTCGCCTTCGCCGTCGTCGGTTCCTTCTTCGCCCATGCTCTCAATCATGTCGTAAATCTTGCCTAGCTTTTCGTCTATGCTGTCAAAACGCGCCATGATTTCCGCCATTGCTTCTTCGCCTTCCGCTTTTTCTTCTGCGTTCGGTGTTGTTTCTTCGGTCTTTGTCTTTGGTTTCTTCATTTCATTAACTCCTCTGATAATTGGTAAATGCCGATATGAGCCAAACTCGGCCATGTTTTTGACCGAAGTTAAGATGGATTGGGGTTGCATTGGAACCGCTACCAAACTGATTTCAAGCAATTCGTTTTTCATATAGGTTAATACGTCGTTTTCTTCGTCGTATTCCATAACGAACGGAAGGAAACCAACGCTTGATGTTTTCAAAATGTCTTGCGCTAAAAGACTTCGCGTTTCTCTTTGCATTGGCGTTAATTCTCGCGCCTTTTCGGGTTCGCCGATAATCGCGGAATAATAAAGCCCGTCGTCTTTTGGGTCAACTTCGGTAGCGCGTCCAACAATTAAACCGTGGTCGTGGTTTCGAAGAATAACAGGATTGGCCAAATAGTTTTCAAGTTGCCAACCCTTTGGGTTTATCAATTCGTCCACGCGGTCGGGGCTTGCTGCATTTGCAACGCCCATGATTTCGATTTTTTTGTCTTCGCCGTCTTTGTCTTTGCCCGCTTCTTTTTGTACCAATGTACATTCACCGGACAAGGCTAAAACGTTCCCCATGCGCTCGCTAAAAAGTTTATGAACCATAGCGGGCAATTTCTTTTTTTCTTGCGTTGATTTGAAAATCATTCTTTCATTCCTTCCATTCAATTACTTCGTGTATTAATTCGCAACGGCAGTTTATAACGTCGCCCGCCGCGCCGCTTTCGTCCAATGGATAACGTAAATAATCTTCGCCGCCGATTTGAAAATATTTGTTTGGCACTTCGTCGGCTGGCCCTTCAACACTAACAAGATGCAACGCTGCATGTTCTGGCCGTGTGTCGCCGTCGTTTGCTGCAATCCAAGTTTTTCGCATTTTGGTTGTAACGGTTGCCAAGTCTTTTGAAAATTGTTGGTTCCCTGTAGAAACCGCGTTGGCAAATTCTGTGCGTACAATTGTTTTAGCTTGGCCGTTGTAGAAGTCTCCGAATTTATCACGAATCCGCTTGGCTATATCGTCCAAGTTTTCGCCCTCTTTGAATCCTTCGTCGATTGTTTTATATGCGCGTGTCATTTCGCTTTCTAAATAACCGAGAAAAGATTTTTCGCCGTTATCAAAAACGCCGTCGTAAATTACGCGTTGCGCCCGTTCCTTCAATTGTTCAAGTCGCGCCCTGCGGTCTTGTTCTAATTCCTCAGCTTTGACTTTCCCTCGAACGGATTTGGAATTTAAAACTTGATTGATTTTTCTTTCGTAATTTTTCATTAGCGTTGGCATATAGCTTTTTGTGATTTCCTCGATAAATTCTTTCGCTTCTTTTTTGATTTTCTTTTCGGCTTTTTGTCGGTCTTTTGGATTATCCCGAACAATCATTTCCCAACGTTTAAATTCTCTTTGAAACGCTTCGGTTGTTTTGTCCGTTGGCTTTAGCATTTGCGCGTGTTCTTTTTGGCAACATTCAAAAAATTTTTGTCGGTCGCTTTTGCCGTCGTCTTCTTCGGTTTGCCCCGCTATGCTTTTCGTTTCGTCCATTGAGAAAAACAACGGGCTAGATTGTGGCGTTCCGATCTCGCTTGATAGTTTGTCGTAACCTTCCATCGGGTCTTTTCCGAGTCGTTCCCGTCGTTCGTTTACCGTCCAAGTTTCTTTTAACTTTGTGTCTTGGTCTAACAATCTGTCGAAATTGTCCAAAAATTCAACGTCGGAATTGTCGAAACGAATTTCGTCGCGCTCGGTCAATCCATAGTAACGCCACAAATCAGATTGCTTTATACAAGCCGACACAATGAATTGCAGGGGTTCAATTGTCATTCGCCAAAAATGTTCTAGCTCGGCGAACGCGGTCGCCCTGTTTACATTTTCCGCGATTCCCAAAACGGTATTGGTTGCGCCCGTCGCCGCCCTAAATAATGTTTGATTCGACTTGAGCAATTCAACCAATTGGATTTCGCTAAACTTCGAAGCGTTGCCGACAAACTTTGCGCCCTTCGGTAAAATCTTGTCGCTATGCATATTGCGCCGACTTCCAAAGGCTTGCATGATTGAACGTGCGAATCTCATTAATTGATCGGCGTTCTTTGCGTCGGTTTCCATAATCCCGCTTGTGTTTCCGCCCCTGAGGAAAAACCCGACAATGTACTCGCGCCCATACTTGTCGATCAATACGGGCAAATTCAAAGCAACTAGGGGGCTTAATCCAACGTGTTGAGAAAACGGGTTCGGCATTGCAATCTGTACAACTTCTTCGGGTGCCAAAGTAACTTCTTTGTTTCCCGTTCCAAGTTTGTATCCAACGATTTCGTTTTTGCTAACGTTCGGCTTTACGCCCTCGCTTGGAAGTCTCTTTTTATCGTTTTCTTTCATGTCAATATGAAAGTATGCGTTGCCAGTTAAAAATAAATCCAAAATCAAATTGGAATAAAAGAAGCCGCGATTTTCTTTCCCTGCGTTGTGAAGAAAAGTTAAAATCCCGTGGTTTTTTACAACGTCCGCGTTGCCTTCGTCGTCCACGGCCCGAACCAATTCAAACTTTGATTTAAAAAATTGTCGAGCAATCGCATTAACCGCCAAGCCTAGCCACGGTTCGGAACGATAAAGTTTTTTTATGATTGCCGATGTTAAATGAAAATCATATTCGCCTTGGTACGCGTCGCCCCCGCCCAATGCGCTGAAATGCTGCCAATCAAAACCCTTGATTGTTTCCACAAAATTGTCGCCAACGTTCATTATAAAACCGCCGTCGTCTTCCTCGTCTTTGGTTTCAATAATTGGCGCAATATTTTTATCGTTCTTTTTAGAAAAAAGTCGCATTTCAACCCCGAATTTTCGTTGGTGATAAGTCGTTAGGTGCGGTTTTATGTTCAACTGCTTCGAATAGTTTCAAGTATTATGTATAATCTTATCACAATACAAGCATTTTTTGACAATGCTTGGGAACCAAACTTTTGCAAAAGGGGTTTTACAATGGAAAAGAAACTAGGGATTAAGGAAACGAAAGAATTTTTGGGGTTCGTCTTGGGGCTTGCCAATGCAACCGGAAAGGCTTTAGAAGATGGACAAGTAACGCTCGCGGATATTCGCTTTTTGATCGGCGTTTTTGCTGACGCTGGCCCCGCTTTTGATGGATTGTCCGCCATTCCCTCAGAATGGAAAGACTTAGACAAGTCCGAACAAGAGGAAATCAAGCAATTTGTAATCAAAGAATTTGACATTCCCCAAGACAAGATCGAAGAAATTATCGAACGCGCCTTGGTCGTTGGAATTTCCTTATATCAATTTGTCAAAGATTTTTTTAAAACTAAATAGAGTCAAGGGGGGCTTGGTTGCAATGGAAAGATTACCGAATACGCTTGAATGTTTCGAAGTAGATACACAACCGTTAATTGGTCGTCTTTCCGGCGCAACCGTTCACTACGCCGCCGATACAAAATCAAGCCGAATAATTGACGCGCTAAAATCTTCGGGGCTTGGTTATCATTTTTTGATCGAAGAAAATGGAACCATTCTACAACTGGCCCCATTGAACCGTCGCGTTTATCATGCGGGTAAAGCCGTTTGGAACGGTCAAAGCCCGAACCGTTCGCACGTTGGGATTGCGATTTGTAATTGGGGATTGCTCCAAGAAAAAGACAACCATTTTATAACGTGGTCGGGTCGGATAATCGAACCCGAACGGGTTGCCTTCCGTCGCGGTCAATACTGGCAAGACGCCACGCCCTCACAAGTCTCTAGTATGTTCTATGTGCTTCGATTTCTGGTTAGTGTTATGGGGTTCAAACCGTCCGAAGTTTGTACACACGCCGAATGTGCGATTCCTGCGGGTCGAAAAGTTGACGTTGGCGGGTCAATCCAATACTCAGGGAACCAACTTCGCGCCGTTTTGCAGGTATGCCCCGAATAATCTAATGATTTCAACACCATTCTAAATATCTTCTCAGAACGTCAAAACGGCCCTACAAGAGCCGTTTTTTTCTGGTATGCAATGGCATTGGTCGGCCCCCCGAAATCAATTCTAGGGGGCTTTTTGTTGCTAATAAATCAGGCATGGGTAAACAAAAGTCGCTGTAACATTCTTGGCTGTCGCTTCCGTATTGTTATCTATTTTTAAATACCAAAAACCAGTCGCTTCCGAACGATAAAGCCAACCGATAATATCGTATGTGTTTGCGGGGGTTGTTGGTGTATTGGTTCCATGCACATAAATTGTTGCACCACAACCATAAGTCGTTTGCCCACGGTTTGAAGTCGAATTTTTAATATTGTAGTAACGGCCCCCAATATTTTTTGGTGCAAAACGTTCGTCCGGTACTGGCATACCTACAAGTAATTCTCTTGTGTGCGAACCGCTTGAAACCCTCGCAAAATCGACAACTAGCGTACAAACGCCCCCAACTACCGTGTACCACATTGCGTCCGTTCCGTCGCTTGCCCACATTAAGCCCGTCATATCGTCGACCCCTCCAACGGTCAAATAATAATCAACCCTTGGCCCTCTGTGAACCGGAACCGATTCGACTTGCCTTAGTCTTTTGTCCTCTAAACAAATTACGCCGCCGTGTCCGTTTGGCGCGGCGTTCGCCGTTACAAGTCGGTTAATTGATTCGCTAGATAATTCCATTGCTCTATGGTTCATATTTATTTCGTCATGATAACATGCTCCAATTTGGTGAAACGCTCCGCCGTCCGTAAAGTCTTGCCCCCTTAATTTTACTTGTACCGTGTCGCCCCAAACTGCGTCGTTCATTAATCGCCCTATGTATGCGTCGCCTTTGTTCATTGCGTTCAATACTGCGCCATAATAAAATTTTGAAGAAGCCGACTTATCAATATTAATCCCGACAATTGAATTATTTGAAACGCCCATTAATGAACCATATCCGCCGTCGAAAAACATACGCCTTCCAAAAATAGGCGTTTTCAATTTTAGTCCATATAAACCATTACGCACAACAACGTTAGAAAGAAATTGGTTTGAACCCCCGTTAAATGTCGATCTAAAACTCCAAGCCATTTCGTGATTGTTTATCCGCTTTAGCATAAATTTACTTGTTCCGCCTGTAGTCGGCCCTTTTAACCCAATTCTGTTTTGGTTATAAGACGTAAAGTTTGCGGTTCCGCCCGCGTGTTCAATAGTTGAATTTTGAACATTGAAAATCAAACCAGAAAAGTCTGCGCCTTCTATCGCCGCAATCATAAACGGATGATTTACGTCTGTTGTTTCCCCTGCATCTTTATAAAACGGCTCTATCGCCCCCGCCGACATCATGGCCCCGTAATTCATATCTATGTAATCAATTACAGAATTATAATTATTGGGAGAAAATAACGCTAAATGGCCAGCAATGCCCGAATATTCTAAACCAAACAAGCAAATTATTCTGTTACCATTACCATCTAGCCCAAGCAAACAACCGTCGAACAATTCAAACCCGCTTGCGCCGTCGCCGCTTGCATAGTAATCGCCAGTCGAATTGTAAGACAAAACAATTGAACCCCAAGTCGTTCCTGTTTTTGTAATTTCATCGAAGTATGTATAAAATCCGTCGCACCATATAAAACGCCCTTCGTTTGCGACATCATCCCATAATAAAATACCGCGTTTGTTTCCGGTGTAACTTCCCCATCCGCTATCGTCAAACTGATAACCTATGTCTGTGCTTATCGTTTGAATATCTGTCGCGCCTGTAGCTTTGTTGATTCTACCGTATTGTAAAAGCGTATTCGTTGCCCCGTCGTTTCTTTGAAAGCCTAGAATAAAATAATTATATGTTTCGTCTTCGTCGGCTTCGTGAAAAAATACACCTAAGTTATATGGTGCATACGTCGGAACCGCCCACATAGTCGCAAATATTTCTGTATCTAATAGGCTTGGTTCCACGTTGTTCGGTTCGCGTCCAAAAGTTTTTACAAAAGATTCCTGCGTGTCTTCTGATTTATATGCTGCGATTAAAAATTCTCCGACTTGGCAACCCCCTAAATATGTACAACCCGAAGTCGCTGTGTCTGCAATGTCAACATAATTACTTGCTGTAGGGTCGCCCTGAATAAAAACGGGTTCGTCTTGCCCCGCTTCCGTTCTTGGGAAAACTCTAGGGGTTCCCATATCATCGAATAAGGTAACTTTTTCGCCCTTACAAAATGCTGACGTTGGCGTTATTGCGTCGATGCCAACTGGCGGGCAAGCGTTGGCGGGGGTATCAATACCAAGAACATAACTGCGAACATTGTCAACCGGAACCAACCCGCTAGGCGCAACGGCATTAGTTTTAATTAGCCAATTTGTTCCGTCGCTTTCAACTATAAGCGTTCCTCCTTGGTCAACTGCCGCTAAATCGCTTCCGCCCGAAACGGTTATAGTAAGCTGTTCATTAACACTCGCTTGGTTCAAAAAAGTTATTTCGCGCCCCTTCATTCCCGCCGCCGATGGAATTGTACAAACGCCCGCCGCCGAACCTGTATATTTTACATTTTCAACGTAATTAGATGCGGCCCCGCTAATATCTATCGCCGCCGAAACGCTTTCAACATACGCCGCGCTTTTGTCGTAATCATCCCACAAAATATTTGGCTTGTATGGAAGTATCACCATGTAAAAGGTTTGGCTTGAACCCGAAACGTTTTCAATTTCGATTGTGTCGCCGTCGATCTCGGTAATTGTGAATTGCGTATTCCAAACCGATATTTTTTTGGCTTCAAGACTTGCATCGAAAAACAAGACTTTCATTTGTGCTAGTGACATTCCGAAATTATGTTCGATTTGAACGGTCGCGGTATCTGCCAAAACAACTTCGCCCGTGTAGCGCAATCCGCAATTGTCTGAAAAAGTCTTATACAATGCGGTCAAAACTGCGTGTAACGCGTCGCCGCCGTCTTCGGTGTCGTAACCTTTGTCGGGGTTCAAAACTTTGATACGCCCTAATTCTGTTGTTGTCTGAGCCATGATTAAACCCCTTCTTCTATAATGTGGCCATTTCTAAAAATGTTAATTACTTTTCCATCAACCAAAGTAAAAACAAAACCAACCGTTTCGCCCATTGGGTTCGAACCGTTCGCCATTGCTTTGAACATAACGCTTTCGATTTCTTCAACGGGTGCCGTGAAAACTTCCGCTTTGATTCCGCCGCTAACGTCTTTCGCTTTTACAATCAACGTCGCGCCTTTTTCTTTCATTGCATCAAAGAAACCTTTAAGCCCGTTTAATCCTGTCGGTATGGTCGGCCCCACTTCCAACGTCGCGCCGTGGTATCCTTGCAACTGCAAAAAATATCGGTTCGTTGGTATGCTTGCTTTATCCCAAGCGTTCATTGCTTCCAATGTTCTATTAAGTCTCATTATGTGATCTCCTAAGTTGTATAGTTGTAACTGTAAACCAAATCAATTTGGCGTCGTCCGCCCTGCGTTTCCGTGTCCGGTAAAATGTAGCGTGTCAAAACTAAAGCATTGTCGCCCAACGTCGTGTCGTTGTCCGCCCCTATGCTACCGTCAACGGGTGCGCTTGGTTCCTGCGTTCCGCCCCCAATGTCATAAATCATCATATTGGAAGGTAAAATAATTCTTGTTTCGAAACCGTCGCCTTGCCCAGAAAAAACAGAGATAGGCGAAAGATCGGCCCCCGCAATTTGCAAACCGAAACCCGCCGCGCCATGTTGCAAAACTTTTGTGTAATCGCCGCTTGCTGAATAATCGCCCGCGTAACTGCCTTGATATGAGCTAATATAAAAAGCAACGTTTGTGATTGCGTTAATGAATGTGTGGAAAATATTTATTCCAAGCCAATCGGGGTTCGCGTTGCCCGCCGCAACAACGCCGTAATTTAAACCAAAAACGCCGCTACCTAGTGAGTCGGTAAAATTTGGCCCCCTGTATGAACCGCTTGCGTATAACATAGTTAAACCCCTTTATGTCGTATAATTAAATGAAAAGACAAAATCAACTTGACAATTTCCGCCAACCAATTCGTTTGGTGGAACCGCCCAACGATAACGTAAATGCGCCGCGTCGCCATAGTTTGAATTTGGTTGCGTTGCAATCGTTCCATTGGCGGGGGCTATCGCGTCTTTTTCTTGCCCGTCAAAATAAACCATTGCATCGCCCTTAATGACTTGGCGCGTTTCGTATGCGTCCATTACTCCGGTTTGTACCGTGTAAACGTTCACGGGGTTAAATGCTGAGTCATTCCATTTCATATCGACTTGCAAGCCATAACCCAAATCGCCATGTGATAAGCATTTTAAATAGTCGGCCCCTACGCCGCCGCCGTCGCCCGCATAAACTCCCGTATATGGCGCAATGTTGAACGCGAAAGAAGTCGCGGGGTTTATCAATCCTGTAATCCATAAATACAAAGTATGGTATTGCGGGGCTGAAATTCCTGCTTCGCTTGTAAACATATTTAAACCCACTTCGCCGCCGCCCAAGTCTTCCGCGACTTGTGAACCATAATATAATCTCGATGCGTTGATTTGTGCCATTGTTTAATATTCCTCTATTAATGTGTCGTATCCTGATAACGTTCTTGGCTCTTGTGGCGGGGTATAATTTGGCGTCTTGAAATTTGCCAACGAAAGCATTTGTAAGCTAACGGCCCCACTGTTTAAGTCGTATTCGATTTCGCGAACCTGCATTGGCGCGGTGTCAAACTTTACGCCCCCAACATCATACGACAACGAAATAAATTCCCCTAGCTCAACATTTAAACGCGTCCATGCGCAATCGACTTCAATAATTTCAATTCCGTTTGAATAGAAGCGTATCAATTCTTCTAGCTGTAACAACGCGTCGGCTTCGCGATACAATGCGGGCAAGTCCACGGATTTCGCAACTTCTAAACCTGTCTTGTCAATTGAATTTTGATTTTTCAATGGGTCGGTTTGTAAAAACGTTTTGCCTGTTACTGGAACGTATGCGTAATTGCAATTCGCAATATTGAAAAACAATCGGTCGTCGTATCGTATGCGTAAACTGTCTTCGCTTGTTTCGTATTGCCTAATATGCTCGGTTGTCGTTGGGTCGGGGAAAGTCGTCGGGTTCAAACTGGAAACCGTCAACTTTCCTTCGATGTTAAAAAACAATTCACAACGAACCTGTTCAAGCAATTGCGCCGCCGCGTTTAATGGCGTCTTCATTTTTTCGTCGATTGATATACGCGAACGTATGCTAGTAAAATCAGAAGACGCGGGGCTATTGTTCGCCGCTAATGCGTTCCATGCTGCAATGTCCAAGTCGCTTTCTGACATGCGCCCGCAAGTGTAAAGGATATGTTTCGCTTGTTCGATAATGTTGTAAAATTTTGTTGTCTCGTAATTTATTTGGGTTGATATTGCTACGGTATCGCCCGCCCTGTATTCGTAAGGTATCGGCCCCCCTGCGTCGTCCGGTACAATGCTTGTAACTTCCACGGCCCAATATCCCGCCGCGCTTGCTGCGCTTGAATTAAAAGTAACTTGAACCGCTTCGTTTCCGCGCCTTAAAATTACGTCGTTGATTGTTTGCGGTATATAGTTTGCATTGTGTCCGCCGCCGATGGAAAAAACAAAAACGCCGCCCCCTACATTTATACCTTTGCAACCCCCGTAAAAATTCGCGACGTTTCTCGTTTTCGCTGGTCGCGTTCCACCAAGTCCATCGGGAACGCTTGTATTGCCGTCTTGTAGCGTGTCGTAATTAAACCCTTCGTTGAAATCGCCCAACACCATAGGGATTGTTTGCCCGATAGATTCCTCCGGTGCGCTTGGAAAATCTGTCGTGTTGATTGTCGGTAGTGGTATTTTTGTGTTTAATTCTTCCGCCGAATCTCTAGCGCGTATTGTGACTTCTTTTATTTGCCTGTCTACTGCGTCGCCGCTAGGGCATATTCCACGGTACACACGGATAAAGCTAGAATCAACGTCGCGTAAACCAATATCAATATCCATTTTCGCGCCAACAAACGAAATATAATTTTCGCCGCCCGCCATGTACTCATTAAAAAAGCCGTCAACATTATTTAATTTTAGCTCCGCTTCCGAAAACTTGAAATTGGGGCTTTGCAATTCCCCAAGAGTTCGCGTTATTTTTGGAAATTCGCAACGCCCTTCATAAAAAACATCGCCCCTGTATTTCGGCCTGTCGGCAATGCGTAACACAAAAGTTTCCTCGCTTGGTAAACCTTCGTCAACTGTCTTTGTAATTGTGGCAACCGCTTCAATCATGTTTTCGCCATAATCAAAAGTTTCTTGCAATTGCGCGTTACTTAATTCGGTCGCCTGTAGATAGGCGTTTTTTCTTCTGTCGTAAACAAATTCGGCCATGATTAACGCCCTTCGTTAAACTTCAATGATAGGCTTGCGTATTGCGCGTCTTCGTCAACATAGCTATGACTTTCGCTTGGCATGTCTTCAAGTTTTCCATATACCGCGAAATTGTAGGGTTCCACGGGGTCGGGTATTACCAAAACTTTTAACGTGTCGCGAACATATTTCAACATGCGCCGCATACGCGCAAAGTTTTCATTTCCCTTTGTGTCAAGTTTGTTAAAGTTTACGGTCAACGTTTTACGCAACGCCCTATTGTTTGCTATGTTGTAGAAGCCCGCCAATTCGATTTCGTCTTTGTAGTTTTCCCAATCCAAATTAAAATCAGCAATCAAGTTTTCTTTTTGGTCAAAGATTAAAGCCGCGCCGCCAAGGAACCGCCCAATTTTTATAAAGCCGTCAACGTTTACGGGGTCGCTAATTGTAACGCGCCAATGTCGATATGAAACCAACGGCAATTCGGGTGCAACCCAAATCAAGTTTGTTTCTAACGGGTCGTTGGGCATTTCCATAGTGCCGTAAATTGGAACGATTGACCATTCTTCGTCGTCTGCGGGTGCGCTGTCACTTCCGCCCCCATAGGCTTGAATTGTAACATACGCGCTTGATGATAAATTGTGATCTAGCAACGCCGCCGTGTCGATTGAAATTGTATTGTTTTCGCCCGCGTCAAATTGAAACCAAGTTTCAACCGTGTCGTCGCTTTGCCAATACTTTTCGATAATGTCCGACTTTAAATTTAAAACGCCTTTGTCTGTACTCTTTTCGCTTTCCGCTGTGAAGTTATTTAAGGCTTGCCCGTCGCTTGCTATCTGCCACAAAAACCGCGCTTGTGTTGTGTTGTAAATTGGGAACCGCATACCAAAGGGAAGAAACAAACGGCCCAACGCTTGATTGGTTTGCATGTATGGCAACCGAAGCGTTGATAAAAGTTTGTGGTAATTCATTACATGGATTCCGGCCCCTATTGTTCTGGCCGTGTATGCGTAAATTGTCCAAGCCGATTCGGCCCATGCGCCCGCAACGAAATTCGATTGGTCGCCAACGCCGCCGATAATGTCGCCCGCTTCCATGTTATACATTTGTAGTGATCGGTTGCCTTTGTAGTCGCTCAAATATGGGTGCGCGTCAAGTATTCCGCAACGCCACCAATGTTGTAGGTCGTCGTAATAGGTAACGCCGCCCAAGTCTAGCGGGGTTCCTGCGTTGTAAATTTCTGTAACTTCCGCGCCGCTTAAAACCCTATCCCAAACCGCGACTTCAGAAACGTTGCCATTGAAATAGCTTGCGGGAACCCAAGCCGATTGACCTAATAAAGTTTCTTCAATGTTCGGTGTTAATGCTTCCGATGGAACGCCGCCGCCAACGTTCACGCCATTAAAATACATTGCCGAAATCAAGCCCGCGTTTACAACTAAAGCTATGTGAATCCAACCCGCGTCATTAACTCCCGTGTCGCATTGGATTCGTTCTTGTCCGTTGCCTTCGTATTGCAGGGATTGAACGTAGGCACGACACAAATAATTTCCGCCGCCGTTTGCGCTCAAGTCAATTTTAACTCCGCGCCCGTAACTGGAACCGCTATCGTATTGACGAAAATCAACAACACCTTGAAACGATGCAATCGAAGTTTTAGCCCACAACGAAATGGAAAACGAATTATCATTTTTAAAATCAAAAACTTCATTTGGATTTTTCGCGTATTCGTTTACGCCGTCAAAAATTACATAGTTATTAACTGCCATTTTTTAATAAACCCCGCTTGAAAAAATAATTCGTTCGCCGTTTCGTGAACGCCCTTTTAATTGCTCGATAATCGCGGGCATTGCTTTCCTAACCGCCGCTTTGTCAAATACTGCGCCCGCCGCAACATTGAAGTTTAGGTTTACGGTATTCGTTCCGCCCGTTGTCGTGTTGTTGGTTGTGTTGGTTGTGTTGGTTGCCGATGGAATTGCGCCCGATGCGCCGCCCGTTCCACTGGCTAAACTTGCAACGCCAACCATTCCGCCCTTGGCGAACGCTTCGACGATTGCCATTAAATCGCCGTTGCTTGTCATGCTGACAGGTAAAACATACTCGTTTGGATTTAGCCAACGTAATTCGGTGTCGCCGTTTGCTTTGTTCTTTGCTGAATTTCCAACCCAACCCCCCTCGCTCATTCCCAACGCGCTCGCAATTTGCCCCGTCGTTCCACCGTCGCCGCCTGTCGATACTCCCAAACCGTCCAAAACTTTTTCGCCTAATGTTGTGAAAATGTCTTTCAATTTATCCCAAAAGGAAACAATGCCGTTCCAAAACCCATACATTATTTTTTTACCCATTGTTGTAAAATTCTTTGTAAACTTCGCCCAACTTCCGCTTAATGCGTTCCATAGTCCAAAGAATATTTTACGGCCCATTGTCGAAAAGTTTTTTGTAAATTTTTCCCAATTCTTGCTTAGTGATTCCCACAAGCCTGTAAAGATTTTCCCGCCCAAACTTTTTAGCGTTTCGTACAAATCAACCAAACTTCTTTTTATTCCATCAACAATTTGTTTTCCAAGTCCGCCCCAATCAATCAAAGCGAACATTGATAGAAAGCCGTCAAACGCCGCTTGCATTTTATCGAATCCGCCAAAGACTTCGCCAAGTTTTGTTATTGCGCCTGTAAAACTTGTCCATGCGTTTGTAAAAACATTTTGTAAATCGAATGAAGCCATTGAAAGTTTTTCGCCGCCAAGCAAGAAAGAATTATCAAGGCCCATTGTCATGTTGTCGGTTGATAATGAAAACATTTCGCCCACTTTGTCGAACGCTTCCGTTACCTTTCCGCCGTCGTCGAAAACGTCGCTTGAAAGGTCGTCAAAGTCGCCAAGCCTTGCATTGAAATTGCCTTGGTCACTAAATACGTTGTCAAGGTTTGCGCTGCCTTGGTTCAATGCGTTTTTAATTGTGTCGGGGTTCATTGCTGCTTTGCCCGCGTTTATGTCGATCTTTGTAAAACGTTTCCACCAATTCGAAATTAGGGTTCCCATTTTTCTAAACCCTTCTTTCATTTTGTCGCCGCCCGCTTGTATCTTTTCGTACCAGCCAGTTAAACCAATACCGAAAACGCTTTCAAAAAATTCATTTAAAACGTCGCCAATATTTCCTCTGTCGTTCCAAAGATTCATTATTGGATTCCAAATAATATCTTTCCATAAATCCTCGAATAGCTTGCCGAACGTTTCAACCGATGGAACCTTTACAATGTTCTTAATGTTATTCCAAAGATTTTTCCAAACGCCTTCAACCCACGCCGCAAAGCGTTCGAACGGTTCCCAAAATTTGTTTAACTGCGTCGCAACGTGGCTCCACCATTCCGACAACATTCGTATTGCGTCGGTCATTCCTTCTTCGGTTGCTTTCTTGCCTTGCTCCAAAACTGTATCTTGCGCTTTACGAACGCCTTTGATTTCCATTTCCTTGATTTTAAATTCTTGGTCGCCGCCCTCCGCGTCGCCAAAGTCCGCCGCTTTTCTTGCTGCGGTTTCGGCTTGCGCCAATTCGTCCGAAACCAATGGCGTTAATGGCTTGCCGTGTAACAGGATATTCCAAAGGTTTGCGCCCGCTTCAACCAACGCGTTAATGAATCGCGTAAATATCTTTCGCCAAAAGTCTAGGCTAAAAAGCGTATCAACCAAGCCCGCAATTCCCATGATTACTTCACTAAAAAAATTCATAATCAAGATTGGTACGTTTGCAATAAGGTCGGTTAAAATTATGTCAATAAAACGCGGAATGTTATCAATAATTGTTCTAAAAATTAACGGGATATTGTCGGCAATGTTGTTAAATAAATCCGCCACGCCTTCAATCAATCCTAAAATCATGGCCCGCATTTCTTCCGGTGAACGGTTCAAAAAAACCATAATATCCATTATGGCTCTCATGTAAACGTCGCCCATGCTGCCAATTGATTTAAGCAAACTATTAACGCCGTTTTCCATTGCGTCAAATGCGGTTCGCGTTGTTCTTAAAATTTTGTCGGTCTTTGCTGTCGGCGAAAAGTTTTGCATTTCATTCGCCGCCGCTTGCCATGCGTTTTGCTCCTGCTTTGCTGCAACTTCCGCCAATTCAACCCGCGCCGCCATTTGCGCTTGGTATGTTAAATTTTCTTCCTTCGTTCTTTTCTTCAACGCTTCCAAGTCTCTCGCATAAATTTCGTTTATTTCTTGGCTTGCGTCTTCCGCCGTTTTGATTATGTCTTCAACGTCCGCCGTGTACATATCATTACGTTGCTTAATAACTTCGCCTAATGCCCGCGTTCCCTTCTCTAAAAAGTCGGCTTCTGTTTTGTTCTTTGCGATTTCATATTCTTGCTGACTTACTAAGCCGTTTTGAAAAGCCCACTTCCACCAACCAACTACTAACGCCGCCGCCGCTTTTGCTTTATCAACTTTCCCTTGTTCAACCATTGCGTTCGCGGTCGCTTCTTTTTCCATGTTTGCGATTAAGTCTTTTGTAATTTGTTTTCTAGCTTCGCCAACCGCATAACCGAAACGCTTGTTAATAAATTTCTTTGCATCCGAAACGCGCCTTGCGCTTTCAATTTCGTTTGTGTCAAATTCCTTTACCTTTTCATCAAAGCCTTTTCGCATTTCTTGAATTTTTTTAAGGTCGGTCATGTATTTTGCGATTTCGGGTGCGTCAACTTTTGGTTGTGGCGCGACACCTTCCAACGATTTGTTTACTTCGTTTTGCATGTCTTCCCATTCTTTAACTCCGAATTTCTTTTTTGCTGCGCCGTCTTCGCCCCCCGTTTGCACGCCCTTAATTGGCCCGCTAAATTCGCCCGCTTTTGTTTGCGCGTTTGCCATTCCTAAAACGTCGCCCTTCGCGTTCCTTGCTGCGGTTCCCGTGTCTCTCAATTTGCTATTGAATCTATCAACCGCATTTCCAACACTGTTGAACGCGTCGCCAATCAAGCCCCAATCGAACGCCATTTGTTTACCTTCTTTTAAAAGGTCGTTTCCTTCTTTCGTCCACTTAACAACATTCTCTTGAGTCTTCGCCGCTTTTTCTGCCATTTTGTCGGCTTGTTCTTGCATACCGATTAGGTCGAAACCTTTGGCCGCAAATTCTTGCATTGCAACCATAGCTTTCATTGTCCACGCGCCAAATTTAATTAAACCGCCCCGCATAACTTTAACTATCTTTTCCCAATTCTGAAAAGCTAGATACGCCGCCGCAACTGCGCCCACAATCAACGCAATCTTGGCCGCTATCAATGCCGCCGGAATTGCCGCCGCCGCTAATGCTGCGCCCATTGCCTTAACGCCAACGACAATTTTCGGAACGATCATTGAAAAGTTTGTAAGGAACCCAATAAACTGAGTCGCGCCCGTAACCAACGCGCCCGAATTTAACGCGGTGTAAACTGAAATAATCGCGGTCGAAACAATAACGCCCCACGCTTGCCAATCAACTGCCGTTGCTGCGCTAGACCAAGCCGCCCAATAACGCGCCGTCTTTTCCGCCGCGTCGGCTAATGCTTCCATACCCCCAACAATTTTGTTTGCAACCGTTTCGCCAAATTCTTCCAAGCCCCCGTTACCGTCCATCAAAACATCAAGGAAACGTTGGAACGCGTTTAAAAGTCGCGGTAAAGATTTTTCTAGTTTCATTCCTTGGAAGAAAGCCCGCCCCGCCGCTTTCTGGTAGTTTTCCCATAGCGTTGTCATGCGAGTTAATGCGCCCTGCATTGTGTATGCGGTCGCCGTAACAAAATGATCTAAATGTTTATTGACGGCTGCAATGGCTTTGCCTTGTCGCAATTCTTCCGCCGTCAAGTTTCCAACTGCGGGAATGATTGTCTTTAGTGTTCGGGCTTGGCCCATTAATGACATTTTCAACATCTCCGTTGTGGTCGCCAAGTCTTTACCCGTCAAGTTTGCCAACGCCGCGCTCGCTCTTGTAAAACTTTTAACTTGGTCGCCTGTCATTCCATAGGCTTTGCCCAACACTATAGTTTGTTCAACCGCTTCGCCCGCGAATCCGCTTGCGATTTCTAATTGGCCCGCGTAATTTGTCAAGTCTTCGAAAACGCCTTTCGTTGTTTCGCCCAAACCTTCCAACGCCGCTTTTAATCGAAAGCTACTTGTTTCATTCATGGCTGCAAGTTTCAAAGGTGCCATTAACGCCCGCGTCAAATCACCGAACGCCGCTTTCATTGCAAGATAGCCAGTAGATAACGCGGTAAACGTTTGCGCCCAACTTGCTTTTGTAACGCTCGCTTGTTTGTCGAAACGCTTCGCCGCTTTGGTTGCGCTATCGAAACCCTTGCTTGCTTTGTCTTTGCCGTCCACTGAAATTCTAGCGGTTAATTTTGTAGCCATGATTTACCTTTGTACTCTTGAATTGTTTTGGCCTTTACCTTCGCTTTTGCCGCCCAACATTGAACCTAATACTTTAAAGTCTTGCGCCCGTTGTTCTTGTTCCCACATGATAATTAAATCGTACAAAATTTCGTATTCCTCTAATTGCATGTCGTCAACATTCAACCCGCCGCATTTCCATTTAACTATTAAATCTTTTAATAGCATAACAAACGGAACGTCGTCGCGGAATAACTTTGCAGGACAAAAACCAAAACCACTGGAACCTTGGCCCAAGTAAATCGGGAACGTGGCCCCGTCTTCTGGCCCAAAATTCCAACGGTCTTCGTGGCAACGTCGGCGTTTCTGTACTTCTGGCTTGCAAAGCTCGATTTCTTTTCCCGTGTCTTTGTCAATCGTCGTACATTCAAAACGCCGCCCCTTCTTCTTCAATGCGCCAAAGTCGCAAAAATTCCATTCGACAAAAGCCTTTACTTTTTTCGCTTGTCGGCGTCTTCGGTCTTTTTGTTTAATACTTTCATGTATGCCGTTCCAATTTCTTCAATTACATTGGCGTCTTCAAGCATTTGAAAGTATTTGTTTGTGATCTTGCCCCCTACTCGCGGCGCGTCTTCAATGGCCCCGTGTATTCCCTCTTGCGTTCCCAAATATGTTAGGTGGAAAGTTTCGGTGTACATATCGCCGCCGCCCTTCTTTCCGCCGAACATTTTCGAATACATGGCCCTGAGTGTTCTTGCGACTTCCGCCCTGCTTGGGTGTTTGAAAACGAAAAACGTTGGTTCGTCGATTTCTTCGCCTTCGCCCGCTTCTTTGAAAACCAATTTTGTTGCGTCGTGGCTTTTCTTGTAGTGTTCAATTTTGCGCTCGGTCAACGTCAACGTTTCCGCTTCTTCGTCGTCGTATTCGTCGGGGGCTTCTTCCGCCAATTCTTCTTCGAAGTTTGGGTAAGTCTTTTCCCAATCTATCGCGCTGTCTGTTGACATTACCAATTTAAGCAATTGGCCCGCTTCCGTTTTTGCTGCTAGTTTAATAGCCATGTGTCCGATCTCCTTTTTTTACGATTTCCGTTTGATGCCAACCCCTCACGGGTTGACGTTCTTTAGTAAACGGTTTGATATACAAACGCTTGTCTTCTTTAACAAACGCAACAACTTTAAATCTTTCCCCTGCAATCATGATAACCGAACCCTCTTTGGTTGCGTCCGGTAAATCAAATTTGCCTAGCTTAATTCCGCGTTGGTTCCTTACGTCGTAAAGCATTTTTTCCCCTTTAAAAGAAATCATCCAATCCCGTCGAAAATTGAATCTTGTTCACTTGGTTTTTTATTTGGTCAACAACTGCAACGCTGTAATTATCGCCCCTGTTTTCTCGATACAAATGATTTGCACAAATCGCCGCCATAACTGCGTCGTCATGTTCGCCAATCGGTGCGCTAAACGTCGCCTTTCCTGATAGCGTTGTATTCAATTCGAACGCTTCGCCTTCATTCTTCAAAGTCAGCCACGGAAGAAGTTTTAAGCAACGTTCCTCAAGAGACAAAATAAACTCGTTTACAATTTGCTCTTTGTTGTAGTTATTCCACCGAATCCCGTCGATACTATGGCCGTGGCAATCAACCGCGTCGATAATATCTTCAATTGCTTCGCCAACGCCCGTTTGGTCGTGCAAGACGTAGCAGTTACATTCGTCCGCCGTTGAACCGCCCTGTACGTCGTCACAAAACGCTATTAGCCTTCCGACTTGTTCGGTATAGGGTATTTTATTAAATCGCTCATAGCCGATATTTTCGCCCCTGTCGTTGATTGCGTAAAATACGGTCGAGTCGTGTTGTTTCGCCCAATCCGCGCCTATGTATATGTCTCGGCTTCTATGTTCGCTTACAATCGACTTTTGATTATTTTGATACTCAGTATTAACCCCGCCCATTGCGTCCGCTAGAAAGCGAAATACGGCCCCGTCGTCCAGAAATTCCGCAAGGTAATATTGCCTAAACAATCTGTCGGGCAAAACCAACTTTGCTTCCGCGATTGATTCCCTTGGAACGAATGGATTCGCGCTTGTGGGGGCTGTAATGAAAATGTGTCGTGGGGGTCGGCCCTCATGTCTCGCCCGTTCCATTTCTTCCAACGCGTCCATGCAACCGCGCCAAAACCAATTCTTTCCTCGCGGTGTTGAGATAATGACAAAAGGTGCGCGGGTTAATGTCGTTGTCGTTCTGGCTGAATCGAAAACTTGGCGTTTCAATTTGCTTGCTTCGTCCAAAACATAACCGCCGTTCACGCCTTCGCCTTCCAACGCTTCGGGGTCGTTGCCGTTCCAAAATTCTATTTGGCAATCTTGCTGCGGTATCTTCAAAATCTTTTGTTGCTTGTCAAATGTCGTGAACGGTTCGGGGGGTAAAATCTTGCGCACAATTCTTGCGCCTATGTCGGCTTGTCTTTGATATGGCGCAACCCAACGAAAGATCGAATCGGGGGCAATGGGGGCTTTCGCCGCAATCGCGCTGGAACCCGCAAGCGTTTTGCCAAATTTGGTTCCACAAGCAACCCACAAACTTGTCAATCCTGCGGTTAAGAAAGCGTTAAAAATTATGTTCTGTAATGTGCCATGCGGTGTTGGCGTCTTGATTAGAATTTCGGCGGGTTTTTGTGTTTGCATATTTCCTACTTTTTCAACTAGCAAACTATGTTCAACTTGTTCTATTATTTGGTTTTCACATTCGCCGATTTTTTTAATCTGCGCTGTGATCTCCTAGCCCCCGATGTACCGCCATACAAAGGGGGCTTTCAATTCCCCTAACTAAAAGTCAAGTCGGATAAATTCACAATGGGTTGATTTGGTATTGTCGCTTCTCCTAACGTTGCGGTTTTTTCCACGCCGTCGATGTTTGTATATTTGAATTTGAACAAATATTTTTTACTTATTGTTTCGGTTTCGACTAATGGAAATTCAAAACGCCCCTCGCTATCGCTTTCGATTTCAACTTTTGTCGGTCTAATAATATAACCGCCGTGTTGAATCGGTTCCTTGTTTTCAATTATCAGTGTTACGGGGTTGTCTTCGTTGTCGCCTAAAATGTCTTTGAAATGCCCATGTAAATAGGCTTCGTTTGGTTCGGTCGGGTCTTGCAACCAATAGCTATAGCCCAATGTGTGCGAATACAATTCCGGCGTTGTTGAACCGTCGTCGCTGTGAAGTATTGCGCCCACTGTCAACGTCGCGCCCGCCGTAATGTCAAGGCTTGCCATGTTCGCCAAAATATCCGCCGCCGTGTTTGATTGTGCTAACGACTTGTCAGAAGCAACCCACGCCGCGCCATTAAACCAAGTCGCAACGCCATTAACGACTAAATAAAATGTAACGCTATCGCTTCCAACAACAACGGTTGTTGCGAGAAAGTTTTGCAATTCGTCGGCGTCAACCGTTGAACCCGTTTCGATTGTTGGATTGGCTTTGCTGTATCCTTCGTCGGTATATTCCAAACTCAAATCGTCAACGCTAGAAAGAATTAAGCCGCTTGGAAAAACAACTTTAATTGTGTTGTTGTCGCTTGGCGTCTTGCTTCCAAGATGCGCGTTAATATCGACTAATGTGTTGGCTTGTGCGTAACTGTCGTCGCTTGCTGCCCATGCTGCGCCGTTCCAATATTCGCCGTTAAAAATATAACGCGGGGTTCCTACTTCGGTACAAGTTAAAGATTCATAGCTAAGAATTTCGCCGATTCCGCTATAATTCATAGCGGGTAATTGCATCATTGATTCTTCATAAAGGTTAATTGTTCGCGGTAAATCGCCGTCAAAATTTGCCGTGTGTTGTTTGTCTGTAAAAACTTGGAAGTCTCTTATTAGAAAATCTGCTTGTCCGACAATATTACCTATAGAAAACTCTGTCATTGGCGAAACCCTATTTTCCGCCGATGCTGACGTTCCTATTTCTATCCCGTCAACATAAAGTTTCGTTCCGGTTCCATCTAAACCAAAAACAATTTCTATATCGTATTCCGTTCCTGCTACCGGACTAAACGCCCCCATGTTTGGTTGTGATCTTGTTCCGCCGTCGCCCCTTTTTATTACTAGCCATATATTCCCGTCTGATTGGTGCCACAATGAAAGCCTATGCGCGTTTGCGTCGCCCGAAACGGTAAAGAAATATTGATTACTAGCGGGTGCGCCTGTGTATTGTGGTACTACTTTAAACGAAATCGTTCCAACGCTTCCGAAATCACAATTTGATGGATTGTATTGAAAGCAACGCCCAACAACGCCGCCCGAAATATCAAGATAATTTTTGCTGTTGTATTCTGTAATCGTTGCGCCGTTTTGCGCCGTTGCGGTTCCGTCTGCGATTGATCGGCTTGCGTCCGCCGTCGTTACTGGCGAAACTAATAATTGTTCGTTCGCCATTGTCAACATTTTTGAACGCGCAACGCCCCCAACAAATTCGGCTTTCGCGTTGTCATATACAAAGTCGGTATCGTCGGCGAAATCTTCGTCGAACGTATTGCCCGCATTGCCAACCAAAAGCAATTGCGCGTGATCGGTGTCGATTTCGATTAGGTTTGAATCGAAAACAAAATTTGATGCGTTATCATAACTAATTATTGTCTCTAACATGGTTGTTTGCCTTTCCAGTTTTGGCCAATTTATTGAATCCGTAATATGAAAGTAATTCGGTCAATTGTTGCTCTGACTTTAATTGTAATTTATTTAATTCGTCAAGTCTTGCCTTGTTCTGTTCATTGGCCGATAAAACCAAACCAACTTCAAAACAGACAATAAAGACAAGCCCCGACAAGACGCCCGCCCCCAAAGAAAAGAAACAAACACCAAGCCAAAACAACTTGGCGGGAATGGAAAAGGATATTCGATTGTTCATTGATACTATTTGCATTAATCAAACATTGTAAAAAAATGTTGTTGTGTTTCGTCTACTTCGCCCGATGCAAGCCAACGACTTGCAAAATCAACGGCCCTTTGTTCGCTCGGCAATATTTCCCTACATGCTGCGCCGCCAAACGCCAACGATTTCATTGTTTCCATTTCCAAATCGCTTGGCTTTCTGTCTTTCCTTCGAACAAGAGCAACCGTCCAATGTTCTTTGGCAACTATCCATAATTCAATGGTCGAATGTTTATCAATCTTTATAAGGTAACGGCCCTCGATTCCGCTTGCTGACTTACTGGCCCCGCGCCCCTCTGTAACTCTGAATTGCTCTAAATATTTTCCTGCGTGTCTCATTTCGTCCGCCCTATATGATAAAATTAATTTGTGTAGTGGAATTGCATAAACCCTTGTTGATTTGGCCGTGGTCGGTTTTCCTTTCGCCGATCTCGGTCATTTCCCCGCCGTCGCCCCCTGTAATTTCCTTTGAACGTTTGGAAATTGCATGTGTGAAAGCATAGCCCCCTTTTCTTCCTCTGTCAGTTTCCTTTTGTTGTATTCAATCGTAATAACTTCGTCGTCCGTTATCACTTTAAACGGTTTGTCTTTGATCTCTAAGAATTGGCAAAACGTCCAAACAAATTCGTTCGTGATATGTCGCCGTTGCTTTGACTTGGTAACGTCGTTCCGGTTTGGCTCGAAAAGGTAAATGCGCCCGTCTTGCGCGTTTACTCCAAGCCTTGCATGTTTACAATAATCATTCTTCATTTTCCCTTTTACTCCAATACTGTTTTGCGTAGTTTCCAAATTTTTCCGCTTTCAACATTGCTATTTCTGCCAATTCCTTAACTAATTCGCCGTTGGTTTCGGGGTTCGTTTTCATTACCATTTGGGCTGCACATTCGAAGTCTTCTAACAAGTCGTAAAAATTTTTTTCTTCCAACATTTTATTTTCTCCTATTCAAAATGTTGGGCAATCCTACAACAAAAACGAAACCCGTGTAAGTCGGTCAATTTTCTTTACCGTCTTCTAATTCGCTCGCCCGTTTCCAATGTTTGTTTTTTCTCCAACCGAATAGCCCGCCATTCTCGCGCCGCCATTTCCTAAATTCGAACCACTTCGAAAGTCGTTTCGTTCGTTCGTCTTGTCGCTTGTTTCGTTGCTCGGTTTGTTCTTGCTTTTGCTTCGTGTCTTCGCGTTCCCACTTGTCGCGATTGTATGCGCGAATCGAAAGCCAAGTGAACAAAGCAATTAACGCAAGCAACGCCATAACTATATATGCGCTTGTCATTCTGGTTTCTCCTTTTCGTCGCCGAACAAATCCCACAACGTTTTATCTTTGGGGTTGCATTGGCATTTCTTTTTTTGTTTTTCCGCTTCCAATTCTTGCTTTAATTCGTAATTACGCCGTTCAAGTTGTGAAACCCGCATACGCAATCGGTCGATTAAATCCAAATGTTGCTTTGTTGCTGCGCTCATTGGTTCCCCTTTCGTTTGTCTTCTTCGTGCCATTCAATCATATCGTAACGGTTTTCTAATCGAATTAATCTTTCGCCCATTACTTCAATCTTGGAAATCATTTCCTTCATTGTGTCTTTGATTTCGTCAACGCGCTTCCAAATCGCTTTCCCTTCTTTCTCTGAAATGATAGAAGCCCGCAACGCTGCAATGTCGGGTAATTTGTTTTCGATTATCAAAACCCTATCCTTTAAAGCTGATATTGCTTTAATGGCTTCGTCGAACCGTCTTAATTCCCGCTTGAATAGCGCAACCAAAATAATGACAGTAACCAAAACCGCCGCCGCGTTCGTTCCTATTAATTCTGCTAGGCTTCGCTCAATCATGTTTCTCTCTCATAGAAAAGAAGTCTTTAAAATCGTCGTAATGATGATAAACCAAAAGCCGCGAATACAACGCCGTATAGTTGTTGTTCAACTTGAACGTGTCGCCCGTGGTTTCTAAATCTTTATGCCAACGCAAAACGTTTATAATCGCGCTCGCCGAATATCTTTTTCGCCCCGTTGATTTCATTCGGTACGCCAATTTTTTAAACTCCGAATAAACGTGCGGGTTGTCCGCGTGATATTTCTTAAACTCGGTTAAGCGTTCGTGTCCAATCTTCCCAAACAATTCATTTGCTAATTCGTCCGCCAACATTTAGCCCCCTTATTCCTTGCATGGGTCAACCGCGCCCAATTCGCTAATTATTTCCAAAGAAAGCGTTTCAAGTTTTGCAACGTCTTTTTCTTCTTTTCTTCTCTCTGTAAATTTTTTTGCGAACCCTTCTATTTTTTCGCAACGTTCCCGATACCGTTTTACAAATTCGAATTTCTCTTTTGCTTCCGGCTTAATTTTCATTTCGTCATTCATTTCTTTTTTCCTTTCTTTTTTGGTGTATGTCTTAAAACTAATTTAAGCCCGTGTCTGTAACCATACAGGCCCAAGGCTTCTAAGTCTTCCGGTTGCATGGTGCGCTGTTCTGCCTTCTGCGCCCTCTTTTCGTAGGGTATAGCTCGGTATGCCTTACCCCAATTGCGTAGCTTACAAAGCAATCTCGCGAACCAAAATAAATAAAGCCAATAGAATTTTATCAATCCATCGGCCCTTATATCTCGAACGTGTTGCAATTCGTGTTTGTATAGTTTGCTGCTTATCGTTCCTTCTTCGCCCGCGAAATAGATTGTGCGCCCTAGCGTTATTCCCGCGTATCCAATTAGCCTTGGCAACCAATGGCGATATTTACATTTTGCAATTATCAATGTTTCTTTTCCTGTTCTGATTCGATTCGTTGTGTATCGTAAAGCAACGCGCAAGCCGTTATAGGGTTGTTAAATTGGCTCATGAAACGCCGCGAATATTCTTCCTTGTCTTTTATGTCGTATTCCAATTTCGCTTCTTCAAACCAAAAGTCGTGAACGCCGATTAGAAATTTCTGGCCCTTCTCTGTGAGTCGGTACTTTGTCGGCCCCTCAACTTTTATCAACCCCGCTTTTATCGCTTTCCCCATTTTCTTCATTGCCCAAATCACTTGTGGGTCGCTCGCCATTTGTTGCATCTTCGCCCCTTTCCGCTTCCGCTAGTTTCTTGCGGTGTTCGTCTTCCAATTCCTTCATTGTGGTTTCGGTGTTAATGCGTCCGCCTTCGCCAATCTGCGTCGAAAATATCATTCGCTGATTCATGTTTACATTTAGATTCTCACCAAGCATAGGTTTAAGCAATAACTTTCCCGCTTCCAATGCGGTTTGGTCGTTGTCGGCGTTCGCTAGTCTAATCATTCGCAACGCGGAAACCCTTTGCGCTTTCTCAATCATTTTGATTGTGGTTCCTTGCTGTTCTGCCAATGCGTCTTGAAATGTATCTCTTGAAATCCTACGCCCACAAGTTGACAAATGAAGCCCCGTTAATTTCGCTAATTCCTTCAATGTCGCGCTTGGAAATTCAATCAAGTATTTCAACATTAGCGCGTCCAATCTATCCAATTCATATTTGCGAATTATCGCACACTCTTTGTCGATAATTTTTTCTTCTTCCTCGCGTTTAACTCGCTCGCGCAATGCTGCCTTTCTTTCTTCTTCTAATTGCTTGTCGCGCCGTTCCCGATAGTCGTCTAAAAATTCTTGGCCGCTTATTTTTTCCGGTTCGGGTGTATGCGCTTGCGCTGCATTTCCATCATTTTCGCTTGCTTGTTTTGCATCGTTTACCGTGGGGCTGATTTCATTTGTCATAACTTATTGATTCCTTTGCAATCTCAAAATATTTTGCTTTGCGAAATGAAAACGGGGTTCGTGTCTCTTGTACCATTAACACAAGCCCCCTTTCGTCGTTGTCTATTTCGCATATTTGTAACGGCTTCCGCCGATAATTTTTTGTCGTTTATGTACGCCCTCGAAACGCGTTCAATCCAATTTCTTTTGGTTCCAATTCGCATATTGCTTGGAACGTCCAACACTGAATAAACCCGTTGCATAATTTCCGTTGAATCAATGTCGGAAAACCCGCCCCAATATAGATTGTAAAATTTCGTCAATTCGTGCGCCAAGTCTTCCACCAATTTTTTTTCTGCGTTTGTCATGGTTGCCCCCCTGTCAATTTCAAAAAGGTTATGAAAGCAACCAACGCCGCCATTGCTAAAATAATTTCAATGGTAAATTTTATCCGCCAATAAATCATTTTCATGTGATCTCCTAAAATCGTTTTGTAAATGTAACCTTCAAACCGTTCCGCCAACGTTCAACGCTAAACCAAGAAAACAACCATTTGAAAAAACCGATTGCTTTGGATTTCTTTTTAAACGCCCTGTCGTAATTGCTTCGATACTTCGAATTAGAAACCCATTTTTTGTTTACGTCGCCTTTAATACTCATTGAGACTAAACCCCTCGAAATATTCCGCGCCGTTGTGATCTCGCCGCAAATTAATGAGACAACGCTTTAACCGTTCACCTTCTTCGATTTCACAACCAACGGGCAAATTCAACCCGCGCTCGTCTAAAACGTGTATTTCAAGCATTGGCCAATTATAACGCGAATAATCAACGCCAACGTGTTGAACCTTGACGCCCTTTGGTAATTTCAAAATTCCGCTTAACAATGATGTATCAATTTCCAGTATCGCCGCCCGCTTCATTTTCTAATTCCTCCGAATAAATCTTTTGATTCCTGTCGTCGTTTCAACTTTTCCCAAACACCAAACATTTCGTCGATTAAAAATAATGGTGATGCAATCATATAAGTAAACACAACGAACGGGGCTAAAGAAATGAAAGCGAAGTAAATGCCCACTGTTTTTTTTCCGTTCAACGGTTTGATTAAACATATTAGCAAGGCAATGATAATCGAAACCGCAACGAAAACTTTCAAAGTCAACCATGTTAATGTAAAAGTCATTTTCTCCGCCCCCATTTCTAACAAAGCAAGTATTTTCGAAAAAGTTATAACGCCTTTAAATTAGTGTGCAACATGGTCAACTTTTTCTTTCACTTTTGTTTCTTCTCTGACAACGTTCGCCACGTTCGGGTCAACGCCCGCTTTGTTTTCCGAAACGGCTTGATTCGCTTTTCCTTCTTCGTCAAACAATGGTCGATTTTTGCAATGTAAAATTTCTTCGGGTGATAAGTCGCGCAATTCGTATTTTTTGCCGTTGTACTCAATCCATTTTGTTTTGGTGTTTAAATCCATTACATGAATTGCACCATGAACGGTTTGCGTTTCCTTTTTAGAAACACAAGCCCGATACAATCTTGATTGCTGACTTTCAAGCCGATTGATTTCGGTTTGGTGTTGTTTCTTAATGCTCGCCAATTCTTCCTTGGCTTCTTCGATTGCGCTGTGAAGTTTTACCAATTCGTTTTGGTAATTCCTGACTTGTTCCTCTGTTAAATCAACGTCAATTGTTGCATGTGCTAATTTAACTCTGTGCTGTTCTTTCTTTTCTTCCATCGTTCTTTCTCCTATTGAATTGTTTCTATCCCATTGCTATCAATTCTCGGCTCAACAATTTGGCCGTTGTATTGCTCTGTTTTTACCGAACCATCTTCAATCAAAACGTTTACTTCTTCGCCTTCACTTACGCGCTCAATCCAAACTTGCGAATTGTATTTTTCTGCAACTTCGCCAACCAATTTCAAACTGTCGTCGTCAAGTAATGAACCGTCGCGAATTAACATGATATTCAAATCAGGATTCGCCGCTAAACCCATGCCACAAGAAACGCGCAATTGCTCCGCGCTTGAACATTCTGGAAAAGGAACCCCGTTAAATGTCACGCCGTCTTCGTCGTATCCAAGCCCGTCAACTGGCCATTTGGCCGCGCCTAACTTGTCGGCTTTTTCTCTGTCAAGTTGTGCAATGGTATCGGTTAAATTTTGCGCTTCAAGTTTCAACGCTTCCAATTCCTTCGTGTACTTTTCAAAGCGTTCCCTATCCAAAACTTTTTTGTTGATTTCCTCGCGCCTTTTTTTCTCGGCGAGCAATTCGGTTGCGTCGGGTATTATCATTTGCGCGTATGCTTGTTCGTATTCGTCTTGCGCTTCCATCGACTTTTTAGCCAACGCGTTTAATTGTGAAATTTCTTGTTTTGAATTTTGAATGTTTTGTTCGCAGTTTTGAATTTGAATTTTCAATTCTTCGATTCGTTTTTCGTTGTCTGTAATTCTCTTTTCTTCTGTTACAATTTCGCCTTTAATGTCTGATACAATTCTGGAGTTTTCATTTATCGAATCTTTTACCTTTGCTTTAGCTTCCGCCATTCCGTTAATGCTTGCCAATTTTTCGTCAATGTCGTTGTAAACTAAATATTCGCTTGGCGTTTCGTCGTCGATTTCCGGTAAACTTTCAATGTAGGCTTTCCCGTTTTTGATTCTCGAATTTACTTCTGTTCTATCGGCGTAAACCTTTGCGCGTTGTTCGTCGATTTCGTCGGTAGAAACCCCGACTAATTCTTTCAACGTGTTTAGCTGTTCTTTGTTTCCTTGTCGCATAAAGGAAAGGGGGTCGAAAGTAAGCCGATTAAACAAAGAGGAAAGTAGGCTTTGCGGTGTTGGATAGGTAAGCCCCTTTGCGTTTTTTACAATCAACTTACTCGCGCCCGTTGTAGATATTTGGCGGGTAATTATTATGTCGCCCAAGTCCAACACAATTTGGGCGTTGTCTTCTCCATTGCGAACGGTTTTTTTGGCTTGCGATTTCTTGCCGTCCAATGCCATTTCGATAGAACGCAAAACCGAAGTTTTGCCGTTGCCATTCTTTCCACCGATAACGACTAGATTGTTATTCTCATCGGGTGTAATTTCGACAACTTTAATTTTCAACACATTTTCCGCCAACAATTTTTTGATTTTCATTTCCTGTGATCTCCTAAAAGTTTTCGCCGTGGTTTAAATCCCACTGTCTGTAAAATTCGTCGCGTTCCATTATTTTCTCTAAAGCAAAATCCGCCGATCTTGCGACAAGGCAAAAAACGCCAAGCCCCGAAAGTAATTCAATCCATTTTTCTTGGTCTTCGCTTGTCTTTGCTGCCTTGTTGTCTTTCTTGACTTCGATTACCCACATGCGCCCTTGGCCCGCAAGGAACCAACCGAACAAATCAGGGAACCCCTTTAACGGGTTTTTTCTTTGCGCTCCGCCCTTCATAATCACTGGCCCAAGATACATTCGCTTTGGTCGGTATCCATTATCATATAATGCCCGAATGATTTCGTTTTGGATTTGGCCCTCTGTCTTGAAATGATTAGGGATTTTTTTAATTACCTTTTTCTTTCTATTGGCCATTTTAAAAATTCTATCCTTTCTATCAGGATTGCAAATTTAAGCCACAATCGATTTTTCGTAGTCTTGGGGTATATTGCCCCTACTTTGGCCCGTAAAATTGATTCTAGGCCCGTTTCCGTTCGCGCTATGCGCCCGCTACCCGCTTGTCGTTGCCCGTTAATTCTAAAACCGTGACAAGAGCAATTAGCCGACTAATTACACGGTCGCTAAAAGTTTGCACCAAATCGCCTTCGGTTAAATTCGTGGTCGCAATCAACGGCAATCGGTTATCTAGCCTGTACGAAAAAATTCTTTCCAGTTTGCTTTCGCTAAACTCGGTCATTTTTTCCGCGCCTAAGTCGTCCAAAAATAAAATCTTCGCTTTTTCGACTTGCTGCATTGCGCTTTCTAAGTCTCGCCCCTCACAACTGCGAAGAAAATCAAACAACCGCGTTGCGTTCCAAAACAAAACGCGAACGCCGCGCCGTAACAAGCTACGCCCTAACGCTGTAATCAAATGCGTTTTACCCGTTCCGGTCGGCCCAAGCAAAAGCAATCCGGTTGCGCTGTCTTCGCTCCAATTTTTGACCGTGTAAAAAACGCTTTCGTTTTCTTGGCTAGTTTTAAAATTTTGAAAAGTGTTTTCGATTAGAATTTTTCGCGGAATGTTTGAAAGTCGTTCGAAGCGTAAAATTTCTTCGTTCGAAATTTCCCCTTCGCGTTTGCCGTATGTTTTTTCGATGCGCTTTTGAAATTCGATTTTACATTCTTCGTGGCCCGTCCAATCTTTACGCCAAGACAATTCGCTTTGCTTTAGCCAATCTGGGTCGGTGTCAACGCCAATAAAAAATAATTCGATTTCTTTCCCGCAAATTTTACATTCGCTTTTTTTCTTCGCCGCCATTGTTTTTGTGATCTCCGCTTAAACCTGCTTTGCGAAAACTAAATTCGTTGTCGCTTCGCTTTGTGCTTGCCTTGCTTTGCCAAGCGTTAATGTTTCTCGGTTTCCTGTTGTCGTAAATACCCTCTAAAACTTTGCTATGATTTTCGTCGTTTTTTAAAATCCAAGTAAAATCTGCTTTCCAGTTTGTTTTTTGCCCCGTTAAAAAGTCGCTGTTTTCCATTCGCTCGAAAACGCCGCGCCAATATTCCAAGTCGGGGTTGTGTTTTAATCGCGCTCGAATTTTTGCCAATCTGGTTTCTGAAATTTCTTTTCGCGCCTTTGGCATTAACGTCGCCGTTTCGTTCCAAACGTCCACAAGTTTTTCGCAATCGCTTTTTGGGATTGTCTTCGCTTCTTTCTTGTCTTCTTTGGGTTCATTAATCTGGTCTTGTTTTGGTTCATTGGAATGATCGGCTTGAATTGGTGCGCTTACGTCGGCGTTTGCCGACAATATCCCGTTAGGGATATGTTTTATATCTCTATCTCTATCTCTATCTCTATCTCTATCTCTATCTCTATCTCTATCTACTTGCCCTTTAGTTGCCCGATAGTTGCTATTTACTTGCCCGCCGTCAACCGTTGGGGCTGTAGGTGTTGATTGCTGTTTACGTTGTTGCTGTCTAACTTTTGCGCTGCGCCTTCCGCCCAACTGACACTTTTTTGACCATTGCGTTACTCTGTCCAAACGCTTTTTTGCGCCACGGATTACAAAAACCGTCAAGCCATTAGCATTGTTTAGAGAAATAACGTTATCCACAGATTTAGAGAATAGTTGACTGTTACGGTCGCCATTTTCTAAAAATTCTTCTGATATGTCTTGCATGTCTTCGGGAGTCGGTCGGCGAATAAGGCTTGATTGGCTCAATGCGGTTATCAATTGTTCTTGCTGATACTTGAACCCTCTTGTTACCAATTGTATTTCGTCTTCTCTGAAATATGCCCGCTTGGATTCTAGGGAAGAATACCAAAGGGAAACGACAAGCCCCAAGGCTTGATGGTAGTCGCAATCTAAAATGTGTTGAATTATCGCTAAAGCGTTCGAACCTAAAAATTTATCTTCAATCGTTACATACATGCCCGCCACCACGTTTAAGGTGCGGGGGTAGGGGGTTAAGCAACCGGAAAAGATGCGCCCCCTACGGCCCCGCTTTCGCTAATCAAAGCGAAATTTTTTTACGTTCGTTTTTTCAAAGTCAATGCCCAAGATAAATCCGGTTGCTGTGAAGAAGTTTTGAAAATTTAAAGTATCGTTTCGGTTTCAAATATTCAACCATTTTGTTCGTCTTCGAACGGGTTTTCCAATCGCCCTTCGTCGCCGTCTTTATCCACAACGTTATCAACATTTTTTCCACTGGGTTTTTCTTCGACTTTGTTCGCCTTTAACGCTTCGTTCAAGTCTTTCGCTTTGCCCGTTTCACTTGCTGCAAAATTGAAATAATCTTCGCGCTTGGCCATTCCATCTTTGATCGAAGTATAAATTTTTTGTAGCTCAACCAATTCGGCGGGGTTCGTGTTGTCTAAGTTGTGTCCGAGTCGTTCAATGATTTGCTCTTTTGTAACTCCAAATTTGTCGTTGAAAGCCAAAAGCATTTTTTTAACTCTGTCTTTGATCGGCTCGCTACCGTCGCCCGCCAATGTTTGTTCGCATTGTTTGATAGCGTCTTCCACAATGTCCGAAGGGATTACCGCAAGAATACAAGCCCGCTTTCGCCTTGCTGCGAAGTTTGCATTATTCTCGTAAATGTCGCGTTGGTCTTCCAATTCTTTTCGGCCCTGTCTTGTGTCGCGAACGTGTTCAATAGTAAACGTTTTTTCGTCCGCAAAGTTTGTTTCCAAGTCGGTACAATACGCCCTCATTGTTGTTTCTAATGCGCCCCTGTTAATTTCTTGAACGCCGCAACGCAAATTTCCCCAAGCCCGCGCAACCGTTTCGGCTAGTCTAATGCTTGGCCCTGTTACTTTTTGCCCGCCCCTTCTGTACACATATAAAGCCGATTCCGCTAATGTCTTGCGTTTACATGCGTTCATAATTTTAAGGTATGCGCTTTCTTCGTCGCGGGGTTTACTTGCTGCCATTACATACGCCGCTTTGATTTCTGCTACGGCTTTGTCGGCTTCTGCCGTAACCAAACTGGTTTCTTTTCTTTGTGTTTGCTGCAAATAACCGTGTTCGTTTTTTTCATAGTTTGCAGGTAAATTTTTTTCCATCTTGTGATCTCCTATTACTTTTTAAATCGCCAACGTGGCGGGGTTAAATTTTTAATGTCTTCGCTATGCTTTGGGAAAACGCCGCTTGAAAAACATTCAACCGCATACGCCAAATTTTCTTCGTATGCCAATCGGCCCAATTTATAATATTCTTCGTCGAAAGAAAATATGTTGATATGGAAAGGCTCGGTTTTTTCTTCCGCGATAATTATAAACGCTTCGACTTCTTTTCCGGTCGCTTGTTTAAAACCGTCAATGTAATAGGCTTGCTGTACGTCGTAACGAAAATTTTCAACGCTTCTAACGAAATCTTTTTCGCCGCAATCCTTCGTTGTTTTTAAGTCGATCAAAATGTATTTATCTTTATCGACTAAACCCCTGCGTATATAGTCTATTTTGCAACGGCCCAAGCAATTTTTAAAACGTTCCGAATGTCGCCAATAACAAGCAACTTCCGCAACGCCTTCGCTTAACAAAAGTTTTGCGGTTTCGTTTTCGTACAATGCGCGTTGCATGTCTTCAATCAACTTGGTTGAACCCAACGGTAAAATTTGTTTGCCCGCTAGTGTTTTCTGCCATGTCGCGAACGCTTCTTTCCCTTTGGTTGTTCGCCTGTCGAACGCTTTTGTTTTGTCGTCGGTGTATGCTTCTTTGAAGCGTTCCATTTCCAACACCGCGCAATGGTACGCCGAACCAAATAGCATGGGGGCAGTTTGTTCGTTGCCGTATTCCTCCGCGTATTTGTACGCCGCGCCTGATATGTTGAATTTATCAAGGTTTGATTTCGATATACCATAACCGCCGTGATATTCGCTTTCCTCCACAAAATAAAGCCCGTTCGGGGGGTAATCCGTTGGGGCTTCGCTTGGTTTCAAGTCTTGAATTGTTAAACCAATAACATTTTTTTCCGCCATTCTGTGATCTCCTAAGTTAAATTTTTGATAGCAATTGAACGTATTTGATTATTATGACTTCCGCAATAGTTTTTTTCACAAAAAACGCTTGTTTCTTGTGTATAAACTTGGGGATAAAAAGTTATTGACTTGTGGAAAACGCGAAAGAAAAAACCCGCCAAGCCTTGCAACTAGCGGGTTCGGGGTTTTCGTTTTGGTTGTGAATAACTAGCCTAAATTTTCCTCCAAATTTTTTTCCTTTCGTGTTTAGTAACATTCTCTTGTTATGTCGGCGAACCATGCAATCGCTTCTTTCATTTCGTTTTCAAAAGGCTTTGTTAAATCAAAAACCCGTTCTAATTCTGCTCTAACATGATAACCGTTGTGCGTTCTTACTGTATGTTTTCGTGTCAGAATAAAACCAACGTCGTGTTTGTCTTCGTAATATTCAATTTTAAAAAGCCCGTCTAAATTTTTTTCGATTGCTCTTTTTGCTGCGTAAATAGCTTGTTCCTTTTCCGTTGGTCTTGGCGTGAACGTGTACGCTTTCGCTTTTTCGATTTCTCTCATGGCTTTCATTTCGTTTCCTTTCGTGTGTCGGGGGCTTTCGCCCCATAGTTTTTTAAATATATTTTTTTGCTTCTGCTAAAGTCGAATATCTTGCTAATGGCTTTGGGTCGCCAATTTTTTCAAAGACTTCATAAAGCGAATCGTAAACTTTTGAACGTCCGTTGAATAAACTTGTATCCCAACGTTCAACCCTATAAATAATAAATTTTCCGTTTTCCCAACGTCTTGTTCTTTCGTCGCCGCTCATTTCGTCTTGTACTTTTTTATATTTCATTTTCTTTCCTTTCGTGTGTTCGTTCCTCAACTGTCTTTATGTTTATTATTATTATTATGGTTTGTCAACAAAAAAAAGCACAAAAAAAGGGAACCGCTTAAAAAAACGGCCCCCCCACGAAAGGTTTGTTATATTAGTCGTTTATAGCCCGCCATTGGTTTGAAGTCAAATTAATGATTTTTCCGCCCGCTTTTTCCAAGTCGGTTGCGTTTTCGTAGCCGTCAACGTCCTGAGAATAGCGTGTGAAAGCGTTTGAAATGCCCCATTGTGACATATCGCCCCCCTGCGCTAAATGCGTCAAAATCGAACCTCGCCCCTCTTCTGAGATATTTAATCCCACTGTCTTCGCGGTCTTTTCGACAACGGTTTCCAAATTCTTGCCAGTAATTTGAACGTCCACCGAATCCCGCATTTTTCCTAATACGCTACCAAAAACATCGTTTCCACAAATCGCCGCCACAACATCGCGTGTTTCACTCCAAAATGCTTGGTCGGCTTGCTCGCGACTTGCGGGGCTGATAATTTCCGACAATTCTTTGGCCGCAATTTGTCCGCCCAAGTGAACGCGCCGCATTGAAACCGCGTCAAGCATATCAGTAAAATAACAACCGTTCGTACACGACAAGACTTGAACAAAAGGATCAATCGTTAATGTACTTGAACCAACGTCGCTATTTCGCAACGCGATTCCGTACCGAATGACTTGGCCCTTTTTTACTTCGCCCTCAAAACGCGGGCTTGTTAATTTCAATGTCATGTGTCGGTCGTCCAAGTTGCAAGAATTGATTTCCAATCCCGCTTCGTGCAAGTATGAAAAAACATTTTCAACCAATGCGTCGTTGTCAAGCATACGATAACGATTGGATAGAAAACCCCTAGTCGTATCGCCAACGGTTCGAACCAAACGCCTTTCTTGCTTGTTCAAAACTTGCGATTGTGCAACCGCGTGATTAGCGCAACGGGCTTTTAATTCGGAATTTTCTTCCGCCAATCGCCGATAATACGCGTATGGGATTCCCGCCCATTGTGCAACTTGTCGGTTTGCCCAATCATTCAATTCAAATTCTTTTGTCGGCCCAAGCTTAATTGTGTTGTCGGGTGTAAAATTGATTTGTCCAACGGGTGCGACAAAATCTTTTTTGTTTGCTGATACGGTTTTCAAATCTTGCGCCAATTGTTCTAGTGTGATTCCTTGATACATTTTTCGTTTCCTTTCGTTGGGGGCTTCGCGCCCCCGTGTTAAAAATTATTTGCTAATGTTTTTCAAAAGTGTGTCAATATCGTTTACGCGTTCCATCAATTTTGCGCGTTCCTCTAACAAGTGTTCTTTGCTGCATGGGTGCGAATGTTTCAAAGTTGACATTAAACGCTTCGCCCAATTGATTCGTTCGCGAATTTGTTTTGTTATTGATTCGTTCGCGTTCGAATATTCGTTAATGTGTTGAACGTCCGACAAGATCGAAAACGCTGCGCCGATTCTATCGGGTGCAAAGTCGGGGTAAATATCATCGGTGTTTCTTTTCAAAATGCTTGCTTCCATTTCTTTCGCTTCTTCTAAATCCATTCCGTAAAGTTTCTTGCTGATTTCGTTTCTTTCTTCTTTCGTGTATGGCATTGTTTTTTTCCTTTCGTGTAAAAAATTAAATTCTTTTGCCAGCGTTTGTGTAAAAAGGGATAACCGCTTCTGCGTGTGCTTCGCTTAAAAATGCTTTGTCGTCGCCGCCGAAATCTTTTTCCGTTTTGCCGTTGGGAAGATGCCACACAATTACCCAAATTTTCGTTCCGTCTTTTAATATTCTTCCAACTTTGATTTCGTAATCGTATTTCATTTTCTTTCCTTTCGTTTGTTCGTTCCCTTCACTGAGAATAGTTATATTATTATTATTATTATGAGTCAAGTAAAAAATGCAAAAAAAAAGAAACCCCTAAAAAATAGGGGTTCCTAGTTGAAAACACTGGGATTTTTTCTACAAACGAAACGTTTCCTTGTATAATTTCGCCGCTTCTTCCCATGCTTTCGCTTGGCCTTGCATGTCTTTCGCCGTGGCCAATTCTTCCGGCGTTCCCGTTGTTAAGGCTTTCTTTGCTGCCTTTGAATATCGCCCCCAAGCCAATGAGCTATTGGAAGCAAAAAGTTTTAATAGTTGTTGTTGCGTTGAAATCGGTTGCGCTTTTCTTCGCGTTGTTTTTTTTCTGCGTTTGCGTTTTGGTTTTTTTGTTTCAAGATTTTTTACAACGTTCGCGATTTGTTTTTTACCTTCTTCGGTAATTTTTATTTTGCCGTTCGGTACTTCGTCCGCCCCCCTTGGTTTCTTCACTGTTTTTTTCCTCACTGTTTTTTTCTTCACTGTTTTTTTTGTAGCCGCCATGCTGTGATCTCCTTTTTTTTAATCTGCAATGATTGGTTTTATTTCCTTCACTTTGCAACCAAGTTTTTTTAATCCTTCTTCTAACTTTGTTCGTGTGCTTGGCCCAAAACATTCATATCCGCCGACAAGTCTTGAAACCTGCGAAGACGCAAGCCCCGTCGCCGCCGCCAATTCGTGTTGGCGTATTTTCTTAGCGGTTAGAAGTTTTTTTAATTCGGCCCCTCTTGTTTGATTCGTCATTTTTTCCCCTTTCAAAATATGTTTGTTTGTTTATTAATATGATTATTATTCGTTGTCAATAATCCCACTGGAATTTTTTGATACACTCCCAAATAAACATCGTTTTTTTCTCGTTGTCGCAAGATTGAACGACACAACGGCCCATATCGTCCAATACTTCTATGTTGTAAGCCTTCGAACCGTCCGTTAATGTTTCTTCAATCAATCTAAAATGTGGGATTGCGTCGATTTCTTTTTTGTTCATTTTATTTCCTATTCCTAACAAGTTTAAGTTTCAACATTCTGGCTTTGTATTCGCGTTGTTGCTTTTTGAATTTTGCGATTTGCTCTTTTTCTCTTTTTATGTTTTCTTCCGCGTATTCAATGTCATAATCAAGCGTTTCCAATTCGCTTTCCAACGCTTCTTTTTCCTCTTTGACGTATTCATTCCAAGCCGCTTGCGGCGTGTCCATAACGAATCTATCGCGCCAATCTTTGCCGTAAAATCGCTTTATAAATTTCGCTTCTTTGAAATTCACTGGCCCTTTGTAATCACTCTTATCAAGAACGCTATAGCCGATTCGCTTGTCTTTCATTTTCGCTTTTATGTGCGCTTCGATTAAATCGTTTTCGCCCCATAGGTAGTTTGGGATTTCATACGGGTAAAAAAACGTTTTCCCATTACATTCGCATTTCGCTTTGATTTCTTCTTTCGTTTTTGTCTTGTAAATTTTCGTTACTTTCAAATTGTCAAGTTTCATTTTGTGATCTCCCTAAAAGTTAAAACGTGTATTGTGTATTGGTTTGTTGCCTTCTTCGGTTCCGCTTTTATCTGCCAACGTGAACCGCATTTTTGGCATTTCCTTCGCCTAATTTCAGTCGCTACCTTTCCCGCTTCGATTGTTATGGTGCGCCCGCAATGCGGGCATTTGCTACCTACTTTCACTTTGAACCCCTAAAGAAAACGCCGCCGCGTTGTGTAATATTCTTTCGCTTCGATTCGTCTTGCGATTTCGTCTTTTGCTTGCTGAGTAAATTCATACGCGCCATAAATTTCGGGCAATTTCTTCGATAGGTTTGAAAGTTTTCTTTCCTGTACTTCGTTTCGCAGTTTTTCGATTTGCGCTTTTAGCGTTTCAATCATTTCCTTTTTTGCTTCAATTACTTCGTCGCTAACGTCAACGGTTGCAACTGCGCTTGTCATGTGTTCTTGATATTCGTCGTTGATTCGGTCGATTTTACGTTGGATTCTATAGAGTAGGTCGATTATTGTTTTGTATTCCACGCGGTCGATTAACCTGTCTTCAATTTGCGCTTTTCTTTCTGCTTTCTTCGCTTCGATTGTTTCTTTCTTTCTGCAACCCTTCAAATCAACTTTATAACTCCTATAGTTTGATTCCGTGTACCAATATTTATCAAGGTGCGTATTGATATGCTGAAATTCTTGGCCAAGTTTTTCCTTCAATTCTGGTTTCAATGTTGCCGTTACTGTCAAAACGTAATCGCTACCCTTGCGGTATTCTGTCGGCCCGTCAAAGCGTAATTTTGTTTCTACGTCAAAGTCCAATGATGTTAAATTTAATTCTTTGATTGCGTTTCGTCCGTGGATTCCTTTGTAAATTTTCATTTTATTTCCTTTCGTGTGTTTCGTTCGTTCGTTCACTGTCAATATGTTTATTATGATTATTATGATATGTCAAGCAAAAAATTAGCAAGAAATTTCGATTCGTGTTTTTTTCATTTTGCTTTCGTCCATGCGTACATAAATATAAACGCCTTCGTCGTTGTCGTCGTAATATGGTCGCAAGTAATCGCAATCGCAATCTTTCCCGCATCGATTCATTTGGTCTAGCATTTCGATAAATTGCTTTTTTGTAATATCTAGCGTGTGGCCCTTGCTTGTCGCTATTGAGTAAACGATATTTTTTCCGCGTCCGTAAAGTCGCTCGGTTTCGTCTTTGATAAATTGCATAACGCCGCTTTTTGTAATTCGGTTGCAATATGCGTTGTCGTCTTTGTTGTGGTCTTCGTGGTAGTCGGCGTGTACTAAAATTCTGTTGTCTTGGATTTTGTATTGCTTCTTCATTTTCTTTCCTTTCGTGTTTGGCGTCTTGCCCGTTCCTTCATTGTCTGTATGTTTATTATGATTATTATTAGAAGTCAAGAGAAAAAACGTACCAAATCGAAAAAAAACGCGCCCCCTATATTTTTAAGGAACGCGCCTTTTCCATTGTCCTTATGATTATTATTATTATGCAAATTTGTCAAGCAAAAAATGCTATTTATTTTATCTCAATCAAATCGCAATCTTTCACCATTACGCCGCCCATTTCGTTAATGTAAAAATGCGCTTCGTTTTCCTTTGGTTCCTCGTTTCCAGTTTTGAAAGGCTTTTCAGATACGCCAATGAACGTTCGAACGCCCTTCATTTTCCCGCCCTCATTTCGATAATTGGCCTTAGCTTCTTTTAAAGTCTTGGCCGCGCCCCAACAATAGCCCCCAACGACTAAAAACTTGTGGTAAAATTGTGTCATTTCTGTGATCTCCTAAAATTCGGGGGCTAAATTCGCCCCCTGTTCAACGTTTCGGCCCTTGCCTATGCTGTAGTATTCCCCAAAATCGGGGCTTTCACGCCCTTGTGTAATATCGGCTATCGTCTTGCCAATCGAAAACCGCCACGGGGTTCGCGCTTGGTTGTTCGTCCAACAATTCATTGGCCCGCGCTACGTTTTCAGCAATCGCGATTTCTTCATAATGGGTTCGAAGTTTCAGCAACCAAAAAATTGCATCGCTCATTAATACCTTTCTGGCGTGTGCGAAATATTCCTCTTTGTATCCTTTGATTGCTTCGAAACATTCCAAAACTTTTTCGGTGTATTCGTCTTGTGGGGTTCCATCGGGAAAACTGCAAAACGCTGTTTTAATCAAACCGTAACCAATACAAGCCGCGTCGAAATTGCTTTCGCGTTTTATCGCGTTGAATGTTCCGTTCAAGTTTGCTCGCTGTAAATTGTTCATTGTCTTTCCTTTCGTGTGTTCGGTTTAGTCTTCGATTTCAATTCTGTACTTGTTTTCGCGGTCGCTTTTAGCAATGTCCTTAACTTCATTTCTTGCGTCTTTTCTAAATAGTCCGCTTCTAATTGTTTCCCATGTTTTTGTTGTTGCGTTGAATTTTGTTATTTTGTATTTCATTGTCTTTCCTTTCTAGGGGGCTAATTGCCCCCCTGTTAGTCGTTTATAGGCTTGTGTATAGTCCGGTATTGCGTTCGATTGCGCCCCTTAGCATGTCGTTATAAATGCCGCGTTCCTCGCTTTTCAGTTTGCAATTCACGCCGCGAACGCTCAAAAATTCAACGTCGTATGTGTCCATTGAATTGAGCGTAATTTTTACCTTGTTCACGCCCTTGGCATTTCGGCCAATCTTGAACATTAAGAAATTTTCGCCCGCAACTAATTGTTTTGCGCCAATCATATACAAGGCTTTGTTTCCGATTTGGTTTGCGATTTCTTTTGCTATCATCATTTTTTTACCCTTTCGTGTGGGGGCTTTCGCCCCCGTTTGTGTTTTAGTCCGCTTCTGTTACTGAGTAATTGGAAACCAAAATTTCTTTTGCTGCTTTTGCTTTGCCGTTCGAAAGAACAACGCCGCAATGATAGGCTTGGATTGTGTAAGTTTTATTTTCGTAGTCGTAAGATACTTCTAACGTTCCCTTGAGAGTGTTACAGATTGCAACTTTTCCGTGTTTTCTGGCTGATCTTAGGTCGGCGTTTGCGAAGACTTCTAAAACTTTTTTTCGTTCGATGTTGTTCATTTTGTTTCCTTTCGTGTCGTGGGGTTCGTTCCCCTCCATTGGTTACTGTTTTATTATTATTATTATGAGAAGTCAAGGGAAAAAAGAAAAAAAATAAAAAAAATTCCCCAATGATTTCGTTGCATTTGGGGCTTGCATCTTTATTATTATTATGATACCCTAATCAGGGGGGGTGCGGGGTTAAAAAAAAAGGAACCGCCCGAATGATCGAACGGCCCCAACAACGGGAAAAAACGAAAAACGTTTTCGGAGATATTTTTATTTTAACATGGCGCAAAAAAAACGGCCCGAATTTCTTCAAGCCGTTTCATTTTATTTCTGCCTATTTTTTATTTTACGATTTCCATTTCGAACGCGTCCAATGCTCCGGTTTCGGATTGTAAGCACGTTCCCTCTAGTTGGATTGCGATTGAACCACTGTCGGGCATTTCGATAGGTGGAACCGCATATTTAACTTTGGGGGCTTTAAAAATGAAATGTCGGCCCGTGTCGTCGCCTAGTACAATTTTCATTGCAAAAGTCGCGTCGCCGCGTGTCTTCATTACCGTTGAAAGTTGAGAAACGGAAAGCATAACGTCAAGAGAAATTTTAATGTCGCTTCGTCCGCCGACAACAAAGCCACGGTTTCCATCGGCCCCGTAATAGTTGTCTTGGTCTTCAAGAACGGGGTCGAATGTAATTTCGCAACTTCGAATTTCTTCGACTTGTGTCGCTCCATTGTCAAACGAAACGTAACCTTGCAAGCCCGTAATTGGGTTGTCGATTCCAGCTTGGTCGAATACATGCGGGGCATAGGGAACGATAAACGCGCCAAGCGAAGCCGTTACGGGGCTTGAAAGCGTTGCGGTGTTGGTTGTTGTGTTTCGAGACAATACGCGAAGCGTTCCATCGGCCCCCGCCAAAACCGTTCGTCCGTCGGTATCAACTACCATTACATACGCGCCAATGTCGAAATTCCATTCTTCGCCCGCTTCAAGGCTTAATTCCGCTTCCGCCGTTGCGCCCGCCGATAGTTTTGCAATCGAAGCGTAAAGCCCGTCACGCGCTTTTAATGGCATTGTCAACTTAGCTTCGCCGTCGCCGACAAGACTTATTGAAAGTGATTTGGTGTAAACGCCATTCATTGCGCGAACGAAAGCGTTGTTCGCTTGGGTAAATGACATAAATTTGTTTTGGGCTTGCTTCGAATTGTAACGGATATAGCTTGCGGTTTCTTCTTTGTTGCCGAAAACAGATTGTAAAAGCAAATCAACTGCGGGGTCGATTGCGTCGCCCGTGTCAGTGTTCAAGTTAAAATACATTTCCAAATCGCCTTCAGACATGATTTTTTTCTTGATAATACTTGACGCCTGTCGGCCCGTTCTGTGTTCGCTTGGTTCAAAAGGCTGATCGACTTTTAGACTTGCTTTTGTCATATAAAGAAAATCGCCGCCCTTGGTTCCAACGTCTTCGGTTCCTGTATTTGCAACGCCAATTTTCAACGCGGGGGTAACGTCGCCGCCGCCGCCAACGCCCGCCGTGATAACAACGCTTGAATTTGGCCCTGTCTTTTGGCTTGCGATATAGTAATGGCCCGCAACTGTTGTATCCCAATCGGCGTCAATTCTCGAATCACTTCCTGCCAATGCCAACGCCGCGTTTACTTTGTCCACAATTTCCGCCGCGATTAAATCGCCCGTGTTCGTTCCGACTAATGACAATGTAACGTCAAGCAACGAACCGCCGTCAACTGTGATTCCTAGCGTATCGGCTGGCCCTGCGCTAATGTCTTCGCTTGGCGTGTCGTCTGATTCGGAATAACCCGCCGTTCCTACTCGCGGGGGTAGAAACGTTCCCGCCGTGGCTTCTTCGCGAACGTGAACATAGTTTTCAATTCCGATACCAATACCTTTTTTGTTTCCGTTGTAGGTAGCGGCAAAATCTTGACTACTTCTAAGTTTCATTTTTCAAACTCCTAAAAAAATGTTGTTGCAAAAATACCGCAAGGCTTTCGCCGCCCTTTGGTTATCCTTCGTAAGTTTTACCGTGGCGAACAATGTCGAACCACATTGTATAAACTCGGTTCATTTCAAACGCGTTTACGTCGGTATCCGTTTCGATGTAAAGAATGTTTTGACATTCGCCCCCTAAGTTTATTCCGGTGTTTCCTGTAGGGTTCGCAGAATTGCCATATAGGCAACGTAAAACATCTTGTTGCATGTCTTCCATTGTCAAGTCGTCTTGTGTCTTGTCGTGTACTAAAACGATTGCAAACCGCGTTGTAATTTTAACGTGTGCGCTTGAACCGTGTTCGTTTCTGATTTTTGTTTGAATGATTTGGAGTAATGGCAAGCTAACGCGCCCGCGACTTAAAACTGGTTTCGGGTCGGACAATTCAACCGATTTAAAATTGGTATTGTATCCGTTCGCAACCGAAATCGTTTCAAGCCTTGCCTTTAATGCTTCTAATAAACTGCGTCCGCTCATTATCTTACTTCCCAATCAATTTGTGAACCGCCGAACGCGTCTTGAATTTTCTTTTTCATACGCGCTTGCGTTAAAATGTCTTCCATTGCGGGGCTTAAATATGGCCTTGCTTCAATGTCAACTTTTTTTACAAGGTAATAAGCCATATCACGCCCGCCAAATTTTTCGAATAACGCCGCTTTCGTGTCGCTTATTAAACGAAAAAACAAATCAAACTCGCGCCCGCGCCTTCCGAAATATGGCTCTTTTTGCGGTATGGTCAACCATTGCGCTTTTTTTGGAACGATTGGGGGCATGGTTCCGCCCTTGCCACGCGTTCCGTGTTCATGAATTTGCGCGTATGGAACGCCCCCGCCGCCGAATGTAATCAATAAGTCTTCGCCGTCGTATGCAAGCGTTCCCGAACGTCTTAACGCGCCGCTTCTTCCCTTCGTTCGTGCGCTATCGCCTGTACCACGCCCAAAGTTTTCGTTTGCGTTTTTCTTCGCTTCTTTTAAAACTTCGGTTCCCAATTCAAATTGTAATTGCTTCATTCGTTTTTCGAACAAATCTTTTTCGTCGGCAATTGCCTTAATGAATTGGTTGATTGTTAATTCTTTGTCGGCCATTAACTTACTCTGTTAAACATGATTGATTGCGGGGCTTCAAATCGAACGTATGGTTTTAACATTCCTTCAACGTTGGAAAGTAAACCGCTTTCTTTTACGTTATCGTCAACGCTTTGATTCTCGCCCATTTTCGCCGCCGATTTCAAACCTACCATTTCGTCGCCTGTACCAAGTTTTTTATACAGGTATTGAAATTGCAAAAGCGTTGCCATTTGAATATCTGCGGGTATTGGGTCGAATCCCGCCCGATAAATAACTTGGATTGCTCCGCGCCCTCGCGGGGGTCGGTATCCATTGCGAAAATTAATTACCTTTCCGTTGTGGCCATACAATTCGGTTGATACTTCTTGCGCGTCGGAAAAGTCGCCGTTTGCTGAAATCTTCAAAGAAGAAATCGAAACGATTGGAATTTCTCGCGGGATAATTTCGTCGCTCGCTTGCGAATCCCAAACTTCTGAATATTGCGCTTGGAAAAAATTAAAATCGCAATACCGTTTTATTTGTGCGCTTGCTGCGTCAATTGCTAAGATAATCGCCGCAATATCTTGCGTCGAATATTTTGTGTTCGATGTTATGTCGTCTTCGCCAAAAACAAATCGGCAAACTGTACGACTTTCGACAAGGCTTTCGTCATTCAATAGCAATGCCATTATTTACGCCCTCGCTTTGACTTCGCGGGTTTTAATTTGCCGTCTTCGTAAACCGTTTCCAAATCTTCGGTTATTTCGTCGGCTGTCGCCGTTATAGTCTCTTTTTTAATTTCCGGTTTAACGTCCGCAACGGGTTCGAAAATTAAATTCATTCTGTAATTTGCTCTTTGGTAGCAATCAAATTCATCTTTCGTCAATTCCACAACGTCGCCATTTTTTACAATCAACGGTCGGTTGTCTCTTCTAATTTCTGTAACAATCATTTTTCCATTTGGTGTTTTAACTTTGTAATTCAAGGTGCGATCTCCTAAACATTTTTGTTAGGTGTTGGGGGGCTTTCGCCCCCCGTGGTTAGTTGCTTAATTAGCTAGTAGGAACGTCGAGAGCAATTGCACAAGACTTGTCATCTGCGATTGCGGTATTTACCGCGCCGAACGTGAAACGTTCTTTCGCTGTTAACAACATTTTGTCTTGGTTTGCAAGTGAAGGGGTTGCCCAAATCTTAATTGGTGCGCGTTGCCCAATTACGAAACGGGATTTCTTGACACAAAGAATTGTTGTCTGTGAAGAAGCCGCCGCATAAACGCCCAAGTCGTTTACGTCTTCCCTTACCCATTCGCTTGTGTATGGTTCAATTCCGAAAATTCTTGGCAATTGGCCGGAAAAGATTGTTGCAAGTTGCCCATACTTGTCGGCTGTTAGAATTTCTGGAACCTTGCCCGTTGCAATCATTGTGTCAACGATTGGTGAAAGGATAAAAAGAAGGTCGCCCTTATCTTTTGCTGCCTTGCCCATTTTCAAAAGCAAGCCCGTGAACAATGCCGTTGCGATTGCTACGCCGCCCGCGTTGTCGTAAGTGTTACCCGCCGCTAATGCAACTTTTCTGAAACCTTTAAAGGCTTTGTTGAAAAGTGTAGCCGCGCCGCCCGCAATGTCGCTATCCATGTGGCCGTCGCCCTGAACCGCCGTTGTAATTGTGTCGTCGCCGTTTATCATGGCGTCTTCTTTTGAACGTTGAACGCCCAACATAACTTCTTTTCTGAGTCGATCAAAACCGCCCTCTTGTGGCACAAGATCGGCCATTAAGTCTTCGGTAATGTCGGTATGGCAAACACAATCTTGCGCCGTATAGGTAACGTTTGCTTGCGCGTTTGCTTGGCTTCCGAACGTTGCCGAATCAGATTCAAGTCGGCCCTTAAGTCGATTGATTGCCATTGGGATTTTTTCGGTAGAAGAAGCCATAGGAACGGTTTCGAAAAACTTTTCCAATGCGGGTTCGATTTCCAATTCTTCAAAGAAAAAACGCGTGTTGAGTGTAGGAACCCAATCGCTGAAATCGGTTAGGTTAAACGCCTTCAATTTTGGCTCAACAATTGCCTTAAAATAAGGTGTTTCGTGAACCGCCATTGGCATTTTGCTT
>Ga0180432_10000973_pt1 | contig 46039 bp, 46 predicted proteins | sample SS_ome_10_FD_132414 | JGI IMG/M metagenome (GOLD analysis project Ga0180432, IMG submission 132414) | Hypersaline lake sediment archaeal communities from the Salton Sea, California, USA - SS_1_MS_2 metaG | ecosystem: Environmental > Aquatic > Non-marine Saline and Alkaline > Hypersaline >...
CCATCCTCGCTGACCTCGATGTACGAAACGGGCACATGGGGCTCGAAACCGGCCTTCCTCATATCGGGCCACGCGAGGTCGCAGAGCGTCTCGGTTCGCTCCTCAATCCCCGATGGTCCGATCACATACAGCGGACGGTCTCGCTCGCGGCGGATGCAGTACTCGAGCAGAAGGAACGGCAGCCCGAACATGTGATCTGCATGCAGATGACTGATGAAGATGGCGTCGATCCCCGTTAGATCGAGATCGAGCCGTTGCAGCTCTACAACGGCTGTCGGAGGGAGGTCAAGGAGGATCCGGTTGTCGACAAGGAGCGAATTCCATCGACGACCATCGGTCAGCGCCGCTCCAGACCCAAGGCACGTGAGCGGAATGCGATCGCTCAAGGGGGCCTAGTCAGTGGCGTGAAGCGCCTCGTCGGTTGCCCGCAGTCTCCGAACGAGTTCTTCGAGCATCCCCTGCGCGATCTCAGGGTGGTGTTCGATCAGGCTCTTCATCGCCCACTGGGAGATGATGATGCAGTTCGTATCAACCATTGCGACGACGTCTGCCGTACGAGGAGCACCGTCGATGACGCCCAGTTCGCCGAAGAAGTTGCCGGCTTCGAGTTCGGCCAACTTCTCACCTGCCCGGATCACTTCAGCCTGTCCCTCGAGGATCAGGTAGAACCCGACGCCACCCTTCCCTTGTTCTACGATCTTGGTTCCGGCGGGAGAGCTTTTTTGAACCGCCGACTTGAGGACGTTCTTCAGATTCGCATCGCTCATCCTAGAGAAGATAGGCGTTGCCTTCATGAGGGAGATAATTCGCTTGTCGTCCATTGGCCTGCTCCTTTCGTCGTCACTCGGATCCTGAGACGATGATATAATACGGTGATTGGCTTTTCCAGCAGGCGAGGGGGTTCTCATGTCGTGGAGCAGGACACTCAAGGTACGTCAGTTGATCCGTGCCCAGCTCGAGTCAGGCGAGGAGATCGCGATCTTATTCAGCGACCTCCGTGGTTTCACGACATACACAGCACGCAAGGGGGACCGCGCTGCCTACGAGCTTGCGCAGCTACACGAAGGGATCCTCCGCGAACGGATCGACGAGTACGGCATCCTGGTCAAGTCGCTCGGGGATGGTGTGATGGCTGCGTTCGAGACTGCGGACGATGCAATCTATGCCGCCGTCGCGATCCAGGAGGCGATCCGCGAGAAGAACCGGACGGCGCCTGCCGAACCGATCGATGTCGGGATCGGGATCTCCAGTGGCTGTCCTGTCATGACCGATATCGATTTCATCGGTCATGCCGTCAACCTAGCTCAACGGTTGTCGGCACTGGCCAAGGGTGGGCAAATTCTCATTACTGAGAAGGTTCAGGAGTCAGTTCGCCTCGGGGAAGGGCAGTTCTACGTACCGATCGGATTGCAGAGCATGAAGGGGGTTGGCGCGGAGCCCGTCGTGGAAGTCGCATGGATGAAGGAGATCGCACGGATCTCGGACGCGGCGGATCGAACCACGCTGATTCTCACGGCGCGTGGAACGATCGTGGTGGAGCTGGCCAAGGATTCCAAGGAGAGCATCCGGGATGCGCTGACCCAACTGAAAGAGGCCCGAGCCGAAGAGGATGGAGCGTTCTCGGCCTTCCTCCAGCGGACCATCGCTCGGTTCACTCAAGGACTGATCGGTGCGTCGTTGCGAACGTTTGGCATGGCGCGAGAACAGGCTGTCGGGGGCCTGGAGCTGTCCTTGCGCGGCGACGAGTTGATTGTCGAGACCGAGGATGGGGAGTTTCGATTGCGCGGAGTCGACAGGGAGGTGGCAACAGGTTTCATCGACAAAGTTCGTGACTTGCGTGTCGAGACAGCGTAGCGATTCCGTGCTGCGTTGAATCGAATCTATGAGACGCATTTCTTGTCAGACAATACCAGAAAAACTGCTTGAAGCGCATCGGGGCTTGATCTAGAATGGCGCAAAGACTCACATGAGGGGGCAACATGGGTAAGCGAGAGGTCCTGGAGAGCACACTCAAACAGATCAAGAAGGCGTATGGAGAAGGCTCGATCATGTGGCTGGGCGACGGAGCCCAAGTCCTGCAGGTCGAGTCCGTTCCCACGGGATCGCTCGCTCTCGATATCGCCCTCGGCGTTGGCGGCGTTCCCCGCGGGAGGATCGTCGAGATCTTCGGTATGGAGGCCAGCGGAAAGACGACGCTGGCATTGCACCTGGTTGCGGAAGTGCAGCGACGCGGCGGCACCGCGGCGTTCATCGACGCGGAGCATGCGCTCGATCCGACATACAGCCGTGCACTCGGCGTCGACCTCGATCACATGCTCATCTCGCAACCGAACTCGGGTGAGCAGGCACTGGAGATCACCGAGCAGCTAACACGCAGCGGCGCGATCGACATCATTGTTGTGGATTCGGTCGCCGCGCTTGTCCCGACGGCAGAAATCGAAGGGCAAATGGGCGAAGCGACCGTCGGACTCCAGGCGCGGCTGATGAGTCAAGCGATGAGGAAACTCTCCGGCGCGATCTCGCAATCGAAGACGATTGTCGTATTCACGAACCAGATGCGCTCAACGATCAGCACATCCCGATTTGGCCCATCGACCACAACATCCGGTGGGTGGGCGCTGAAGTTCTACGCCTCGGTTCGGCTGCAGATGTGGGGCTCGGGGCGGATCGAAGAAGGCACCGAGCGGATTGGACATCACATCAATGTTCGCGTGGTCAAGAACAAGGTGGCTCCTCCATTCAAGGAAGCGATGTTCGACGTGATCTATGGACGAGGCATCGTGCGATCGCGCGATCTCCTCAACACCGGCGAAGCGTTGGGGCTTGTCTCTCGGAGCGGCTCTTGGTACTCGTTCGGCGATGAACGTCTGGGACAGGGGATCGGCAACAGTGCCTCCGCACTCGAGGAAGAGCCGAAGCTGGCTGACCAGCTGGAGGCAGCGATTCGGGAGAAGGCCGGCCTCAACGAGAACGCCGCGGCGGCGAGCGAGGCAAACGAGAAGGATGCAGGAGAAGCGGCCGAAGAGAAGTGATCCCTGGGTTGACCTGACCCGGCTTCTCCGCGAGCGGCCGCGCAGCGTGTCCGAGACGCGGCGACGGCTCTCCGGAAGAGGGCATGAACCGGAAGTCGTTGAGGCAACGATTCGATCGGGCATTGACGCTGGACTGCTCGATGATCGGGCGTTCGCCAAGCTGTGGGTCACGGATCGACTCTGGCATCATCCGTTGTCCCGCGCTGCTTTGGGGCAGGAGCTCCGAGACAAGGGAATCGAGTCTTCGATCATCGCGGCGGAACTCGAAGCGCAATATCCCGCCGTGCGGGAAGTGGAGGTGGCGCGGGAACTCGCAACCGCTCGGTTCGAGCGGTTGCGGACAGTTGATCCGGAACGACGACGGGACCGGCTGGTCGGCTACCTGATGCGACGAGGGTTCCGGCGGACCTTGGTGCTGGACATCGTTCGGCAGATCGAGCGAGAGGCTGAAGATGACTGATTCGAGGATCGGCATCGGCTACGACGTACATCGCCTAGTACCCGACCGGCCGTTGGTCCTCGGAGGGGTGGACGTTCCGTTCGACCTTGGCTTGCTCGGGCACTCCGATGCAGATGTCCTCACGCATGCAATCTGCGACGCACTGCTCGGTGCGGCTGGGCTCGGAGACATCGGGATCCATTTCCCTGATTCGGACGAGAGATACAAAGGGATCTCCAGCCTCCGGCTGCTGGAGCGTGTGGTTCAGCTTGTCGGCGAGGCGGGATACAGTCCGGTCAATGTCGATGCGACAGTTATTGCGGAGCAACCGAAACTGGCGCCGCACCTTCCTGCGATGAGGGGAGCGCTGAGCCGTGTGCTTGGGGCACGTGAGGATCAAATTGGGTTGAAAGCAACGACGAGCGAGGGACTAGGAGCTCTGGGCCGCGGTGACGGGATCGCTGTGATGGCCGTTTGCCTTATCGAAAGAGCTTGACGATATCCTGGTAGGTCACGAGGATCATTACGCCGAGGAGGACGAGGAAGCCAACCGCGTGGATCAATCCTTCTCGTTCCGGCGGAATCGGTTTTCCACGTACCCATTCGTACAGGGCAAATGCGATACGGCTTCCGTCCAGTGCAGGGAACGGAACCAGATTCAGCAATCCGAAGTTGATGCTAAGGAAGATCAGCAGATTGAAGAAGACGACGGCGCCCATTCGTGCGCCTTGGCCGAGGAGCTGAGCAAGGCCGACCGGCCCGGCGATCGCTTGACTAGCTTGGACCTCTCCGGAGATGAGCTGGCGGGCCCACGTGACGAGAAGGACGACGTTCCCTGCAAACTGCTGCGCTCCGAGGCTCAATCCTGCAATCAGCCCGGGGCGCCGCCGTACCACACCGAGATCCCCGAAGCGTACGCCTGAGAACAGCTCAGTCTGCATCGCGGCGGTCGACGAGATTGGAAGCTCGAACACCGCATCGCCCCGCTGCACCGTGAGTATCCCGTCCACCGGCACGTCGGAATCCTCGAAGTGAACCAGCAGATCGATGGCCGTGTCGACGTCGATCCCATCGACGGCAATGATCCGATCCCGATTCTGTACGCCCGCAAGCCGGAGCGGCGCCGCCGGGTCGAGTTCCACGATCTCGTTGGTGAACGTGTTCTCCAGGAAGTAGGCCCCGATCACGTATCGCTGCTCATCCTCTTCATAGGTTGCTGTGAGTGACAGATGCATCGATTGCCCGTCGCGGATCAACGCGATCTCGATTGGCGAGCCGTCGGCACGCTGGATCGACTGTACCACATCGTTCTGATCGAACATGGCGGTTCCATCGATCGAGCGGATCCGATCGCCAGGGAGCAGTGAGGACGCGGCCGGCGAGTTGGGGATAACATCGGCGATCTGAAGCATCGGTACGCCGAACCCCCACAGGACAAGGACTCCGACAACGAATGCCCCCAGCAGATTGGCCAACGGTCCGGCAAGGCTGATCGCAGCACGCAGATAGGGCGGCTTGTTGTAGAGGATCCGATCCTCCGGGATTTCGGTGTCGGTTTCGCGTTGATCCTCCCCGGCCATGCGGACATAGCCGCCGAAGGGGATCGCCCGGATCGAGTATAGGGTTTCCTTCGCCTGATGAGAGAAAAGGCGAGGCCCGAATCCAATGGCGAATTCCTTCACAAAGACGCCGAAAAGGCGGGCAGCGAAGAAGTGGCCCGCCTCGTGAATACCAACGAGTGCGATAATCGAGCCGATGAAGACAAGAAGCGTGACGATCACTGCATCTCCCTCCCGCGAATTGAAAGGTACCTGCGCGTCTCATGGGTAACTCGGACGTTGTCGGACAGGCGAACGCCGACGATCCAGATGAGCTTCTCTTGATCGCATAGGAGCGCTAGATTCCTGCGGTCGTAGTACGGCACGTGTTCGTTGATGAGAAAGTCCTTGACTTTGACGCTGGTCTTCATCCCCAGGGGTGTGAATCGATCTCCGTCGCGGCGCGATCGAAGCTCCAGCGGGAAGGCGATGCAATCTGCATCGGCGAGTTCGGTCCATCGATCGGAGCGGTTCAACAGCGGACGATCGCCCTCCACAATCTCAAGGTCCAAAGTGATCGGCGGCTCTCGAAGCTCGGTCGATCCGAGATCGATCGGGACGGACCAAGGTTCGATTGGCGTCTCGGCCTGCTGTGCCAAGAGAAGCTCGTCGTACTGCCGACGGATGTGGAGACCGGGAAGCGACAGTTCTCCATGGGATGGAGACGACGCAAGCAACTGCGCTATCGCCTCCACGTGGACATGGTCGATTCCAGTGAGGTGGCCACGGACACGCCGAACGCCCTCTCTTAGCAGAAGCTTCTGCACGGCTGGAGGGTATGAAAGAAGCACGGTTCGCCGGAATGTCAATCTCTCTTTTTCCTCCAACAGGCATACTGCATCCCACAGAGTGGACACCAGGAAGAGCCCGACTTGCTCTGCCTCCAAGGCGTGTTGTGATCCGCGGGAGATGGCCTCGATGGCCTTGGGGTTGATCGCCTCCAGCTGCGGGAGGACCCGGTGGCGGATGCGATTTCGCGTGAACGATGTGTCGGCATTCGTTGCGTCGGCTCGCCACGTGAGCTTCCGCTGCCGTGCGTACGTGCGAATCTCGGCACGTGTCGTGGCAAGCAGCGGGCGAATGAATGGAAGTCGCACCGGGGGAATGCCGCATAGTCCGGTGATCCCTGTCCCACGAGCAAGTCGGTGCATGATTGTCTCGGCCTGATCGTCGGCAGTGTGGCCAAGGGCGATTCGATCTGCTCCGATCTCGGACGCGACGCGCTCGAGAAACGCGTAGCGAGACTCCCGTGCGGCTGCCTCGAGTCCGTGACGGTGCAATCCAGAGAGCGAATCGGGGGTGAGCCGCGAGCTTGAAATCGGGAATCCGCGCTCTGCCGCGAGTCGAGCGGCAAACTGAGCATCGGTGGACGATGATCGGCGAAGCCCGTGATCGAGATGGGCGACGTGAAGCGAGATGTTGTAAATGGAAGCGAGATGATCAAGCACATCGAGGAGGACGACCGAGTCGATCCCTCCCGAGACGGCGACAAGGACCGTCTGGCCGGACCGAAACATCCCGTGATGATCGATGGTGGCGCGAATCCGCTCGTGAAGCATACCGACGATTGTGTCGACACGATTGCGGGAAATCAACGCTTGGTCGGGTTCCGGCACACGGGTATGCTACCCGCAGGATGAGACGATGGATTGCCGTTCTGCTGATCTGCTGCATCGGGACGATCGTTGCCGCTGCACCATCCGATGCATGGTTTGGTCGATCGAGCGCGATGATCATGCTCCCTTCGGGAGCGACACGAGTCGACGTTGTCTGCAGCCCGAGCGGGCCCTCCGTTCACGTGCGACGGGCGGTCATGCCATGGCTCGAAGCGGATGTCGCAGTATGCACAGCAGACTTGTTTCGTTTTGGCATCCAGGCGGTGTTGGTCACCGAACTTGCCCCATTGGTTGTCTCTGCGATGCTCAGGACCGACGGGATCGGGATGATCTCGACGCTGTTCATGGGGCCGGTCCGGATCGACTGGGGACGAAGTTGGGGCACGCAGACGTATCGATGGGGAAGTATTCAACTGTCAGCTGGTCCGAGACTGTCGATGTTGGTTGGGATCGATGCTTCGGCGGCGGATGTCGAGCCGTTCGTCGGCATGCGTGTCTTCCCCGGCGAGCACGCTTTGGCGGAGATCGGAATCTCGATCCGTCGGAATGTAGTTCGTGTATCCGTGGGAGGGGTCCTGTGGTGAAACGCGGATGTGTTCTTGGCACGATCCTGCTGGTCGCGTCGATCGGCTGCGCGGCGTCTCCGCTTACGATTCTCTACACGAACGATCTACATCTGCGATTTGAGCGCCTTGCTTCGATCGAGGAGCTGATCTTGAGAGAGCGTGCCGGCTCGATCCCTGTACTGCTGTTCGACGGCGGCGACGCGTGGCAGGACTTCCGACGCCCGCAGGCGGCCGTCTGGGGAGCGAATGAACTCGTCGAGTGGATGAATCATGTTGGCTACGACGCGATGGCGCTTGGCAACCACGACATGTACTGGGGTGAGAAGCGGCTTGGCGAACTCGCGCAGCAGGCGGAGTTCCCGGTTCTCTGTGCCAATCTCGTATCGTCTCGGCACGATCCGGTGCCGTTTGTGCCCTCCGCGAGGTTGGGAACGGACGAGATACCGGTTCTGGCGATTGGCCTGATCACCGAGGAGTTCCTTCCGTACTCGGCGTACCCTGCACTCCGACTGACCTCGATGGTGGCTGCGGTGCGAGACGAGATCTGCCGTGCGGCAGGCGATCGAGACGTGATTGCTGTGGTTGCGCACCTCCCGATCGCCGATGCGGTGCGAATCAGCGCTGAAGTTCCGCGAATCGACATCTTCATCACCGGGCACTCGCACGAGGAGACACAGACCCCGGTGTGCGTCGGGAAGACGCTGATCGTTCAATCAGGAGCATTCGGAAAGAAGCTCGGCCGATTGATGATCGACGTGAACTCGCAAACGGGCGCAGTGCAACTCATCAACCACGAACTCATTCCGACGGCAAAGACCCCGGCCAAGATCGGCCGAGGTCTTCATCAGCTGCTCCGTGTCATGCTGGGAATCGCTTTCGCTACGCTCCTTGTGGTGCGCTAGAAAGACGAGTCCTCGCTGTTCTCAAGGCCAGTTCAGAAGCTATATGTGAAGCCGAAGCCATTCCCCACAGCTCCGAATGTGAACCCCTGCGCCTTGGCGACGTCGTAGGCGTCGAACGCGCTGTATATCCCCCACGCGAGGTGGACGAGACCGACGATTGGGTAACTGTAGTAGCTAAACGGAAGCAGCGCTGCGACGTAATACGCACCGATATCTAGCGCGATGGCGATCCCCAAGTGAAGGAATGCTTTGTCCATTTCATCGTTTAGGAACTGCCCCAACCCTGGCAGGATCAGTGAGGCGACACCCGGAATCCACGCCTCGTTCGGCTGTGCCGAAGCCCCGACTGCAACCGCGAGAAGACTGATCACCAAACATGCAACCCCTACACTCTTCTTCATTGGGTTCCTCCTTCCCAATACCTCCGTGCCCGCCCTGTCGATCTACGCCTCAAGCTGCTTCAGAACTTCGTCATCCACATCGAAATTGGCAAACACTTCTTGCACATCTTCGTTCTCGTCAAGGGCATCGATCAGTTTCAGCACCTTGCCTGCCGAAGCAGCTTCCACATGGACTGTGCTCTTCGGGATCATCGTTACCTCGGCTCGGATCGGTGTCACGCCAAGTTCTCTTGCCGCGTCGCTCAGTGGGGCGAGCATCGATGGGTCGCACGTGGCCTCGATCGTGTCTCCCTGATCGTCGATATCTTCAGCCCCTGCCTCGATAAGTGCCATCTCCAGTTCGTCACGGTCGATGTCTTCGGGAAGCTCGTCGATGGTCACGATTCCCCTTCGATCAAAAAGCCAAGCGACGCTTCCCGCTGATGCCATGCTTCCGCCGTGCTTGCTTAAGATGTGGCGTACACTGGCCGATGCGCGGTTCCGATTGTCGGTGACGACACGAACAAGAACTGCGACACCGTCGCTGGCATAGCCTTCATAGGTGGCTTCTTCATAGCTGACGCCTTCAAGATCGCCGGTCGCTCGCTTGATTGCCCGCTCGATGTTGTCTTTCGGCAGGTTTCCGGCTCTGGCACGTTCGAGCGCTTGCGCAAGGCCGGGGTTGTTCTCCGGATTCGGATCTCCGTTGCGAGCCTGTAGCGTGATTTCCTTGATCAGTTTGGCGAACAAGTTGGAGCGCTTCTTGTCTTGCCGTTCCTTGCGATACTTGATGTTCGCCCACTTGGAATGCCCAGCCATTCACTCCCCCATTGTTTCGTCGGAATCGACACATCATAGCTCCCCCCTGCCCTTCGGACAAACAGGCAGTGGCGTAGCATGCTATCCGGCGCTACGGATGCAGCTCGGTTGACATTCGACGCCAGGCACGGCAGAGTGCTAGTGGATCCGGATCGCTGATGAGGGGGCGACATGCGAAAGAGAATCCGTTGGGTGTTCTGCATTGGGCTACTGCCCGTGATGCTCCTGATGAGTGGCTGTCTGTTCAACATTTTTCAGACGGCGAAGCTGCTTCAGGGAGGCGATGTCGGCGTTGCCATTGGAACGGGGCTGCTCAACATCGCGATCGACGACGATCCGCTGTGGATGCTGACCCCACAGGTGCGCCTGGCGTTTGGCCTGTCCGACGAGATCAACTTGGGGTTTCAAACGGGCGTCGGCATCCCTCTGACGACCGGCTCGCCGGGATGGATGGGAGCATCGGGGGACATCAAGGTGTCGCTATTCGACGATCCTGATTCGATGTCTCTCGCAGTAGGAATCGGTGGGGGGAGCAGTATCGAGCTTGTCGGTTGGGGCGTTTTCGGAGAGGTACTGATCGACAGCAATCTCCGCGCGTTCCCGCTCTTCATCGTATATCAGCCGACCGTTCCGCTGGCGGGGGACGGCGTCACCGTGTGGCACCACGTGGCCGTCGGGCTGAAACTACGACTCTCTGAACGAGCACGCATTCTGCTTCAGGTTGACTTGAGAGTTCCGCTACTGAGTTTCGGCGTTGCTGTGGACATCGGGCATTGGCTGGCGGCTCGCGAAGTCGTGGAGTAGCACGATATCGCGGCCGGGTCGATCCAGATGCCGACGAACAGAAGACAGACCGACAGGCAGGAGGGAGCTGGAGTATGAGGAAGCGTGTTCTGGTGGCCGCAGTCGTTGCAGTTGCAGCCTGGTCTGCCGTCGCATTTGGGTTCAACCTCTTCGCAACTGCGGGGGCGGTCGGCGAGCAACAGGTTGCGATGACGTTCGGCTTCGGTGTCACCACGACGGACCTCAGTGGGGGGGGAAGCTGGTATCTCGTCCCGCAAGGACGGGTAACCATCGGGCTCTTGCAGGGATTCGACCTGGGAATTCAAAGCGGCTGGACGACCGAACTCGGAACGGGATCCGCGCAGTGGCTGGGGACGCTACTTGACGTCACAATCACTGCAGCGTACGTACCGGGAGGGTATACCCTTGCCTGGGGAGGTGGAGGCGGCTACGGCTTGGACTTCTTCGGCAACGGGTGGGGTATCTTCTTTCAGCTGCTGTTTGAGAGCCACTCCAAGTACTTCCCCGTATTCGTCACCTATCGCTCGGCCCTTCCGTTTGACACGCTTAGCTCGACAAGTATCGAGCTTGATGGATACATCGCGGGAGGGCTCTGCCTTCGACTTGCGCCAATTGCGCGACTTCTCCTCGTGGTCGATTTCCACGGGGGCTTGGCATCGCTTGGAGCAGGACTGGAGATCGCATTCTGATGGGACTCGACTTGGTCTTTGGGCGAAGCCGAGAACTCAGGGCATAACGGGGTTATCCACGCGAGACGCCGGAAGGTTCCTCGTCGGGCTCTGGGCGAAGCCGAGAGACCAGAGCGGAAACAATCTTCCGATCGGCGGTTGGGAGCGCATACTTGTGGAGTTCGCTTGACTGCACCCATGCCCAGTCGGCGCAATCGACCGCCTGGGGCTCCCCGCCGATGTGCTGACAGTTGTAGATGTGCAGTGTCATTCGGAAATGCGTGTAGGCGTGGCGGACCTTCATGAAGAAGTCGATGACCTCGACATCGATAGCCAATTCCTCCTGGAGTTCACGCACGAGCGCTTCCTCATGCGTTTCACCCTCCTCCACCCGTCCACCGGGAAACTCCCAGAGGCCGCCTAGCATGTCGTCGTCATTTCGGCGAGCGATGAGGTGCTTCGACCCGGCCGCGAACGGCTTCCTGTCCCAAACGATACCGGCGACAACGTCGACGTGAGGGATGGCCCTTCGGGCTTGCTTCCGCGGGAACAGCACTTCTTCGCCGGTGTGATGCGCATCACATACAGGCGAGACCGGACACTCATGGCAGCGGGGTGAACGTGGCAAGCAGATTCGTGCTCCGAGGTCCATCAGCGCTTGGTTGATTGCTGAGGCCTTGCCGCAGCTGGCGAGACGCTTCGCATTTTGCAGGAGCAGCTTTCTCGTTGCTGCCTTGACAGGATTGCCGTCGATGCGGAAGAGACGGGTGAGGACGCGGATAACGTTTCCGTCGAGAACTGCCTCGTCCAGACCGAAGGCGATCGATGCGATCGCGCCGGCGGTGTATGGGCCGATGCCGGGGAGGGTTCGGAGTTCGGCAACCGTCTCTGGAAGCTCGCCGTTGTGCTCGGCGACGACCAGCTGAGCTGCCCGATGCAGGTTGTGCGCGCGGCGGTAGTAGCCAAGCCCCTCCCACGCCTTCAGTACGTCGTCAACCGATGCGGATGCTAGATCCTGGACCGTTGGGAAGTACTCAAGGAAGCGGGCGTAGTACGGTCGGGCCGTCTCCACCTGTGTCTGTTGAAGCATGATCTCGGACACCCAGATCGCATATGGATCAGCAGTCTGGCGCCACGGTAGATCACGCGCCTCGACTGCGTACCAGGCGAGGAGGCGTTCTCGGATCGTGGCCATGCGATCGATGCCCATTCCAACGGTCTCCTTCGCTCCTGGGAAGCAAACGGGCGACTCCGAAGAGCCGCCCGCGAAGTGTCTCGTATACCAGCAACGGGGAGCGTCGCTAGCCTCGGTCTCGACGGAGGAGGCTCATGTACTCTCCAACGGTGCCAACTGCCTCAAGAGCGAGCGTTGCATCGACGATTCTGTCCATCGCGCTGTCGGACATCGCATGCGATGCGTTGGCGCGGAACTTGTCGACCAACTCCTCGTCAGATAGCGGCCGCTCGGCGCGTCCCTTTGCGTGATCTTCCTGAAGCGTGTGCGATTGCCCGTCTTCAGTTGTGATGGTAGCGATGGCTCGTTTCACTTTCGGGAACAACCCATCGATTTCCGGATCCGCGACGACCTTGATCTTGGGAAGCATCTCCCACACGAATGGGTCAGTCAGCGCTTCGTCCTCGAAATCGGACGGGAGGACGTTGCCCTTGCACACAGCGACAGCGATGCAGTAGGGGAGGCTATGGTCTGCTGTCTCCTTGGTCCTCGGCTCGTATTTCGTCGGGTCGGACAGAATGTCGGCTCCGCGGCTGGTGGTCTTGATCAGCACCTCTGTGACGTTGTGCGGATCGATGCTGTGGTTCTGCATCAGCTCCAGAACGGCTGTGATCGGCTGGTGAGTCAGCGCCTCGGTGGGGAATGCCTTGTAGCCGCACTCGGTGACGAGGAACTGGTCTCCAAGACCATCGAGCATCTTCGCTGGGTCAAAGGCGACGTTGCCGACCACCTCGAAGACGCCTTCTTTTCCCTCGAACAATTCGACCGGACCGGAGTAGCCGGTCGAAGCAAGCATCGCAGCGCGGACACCAGCCTCCGTGGCCATCGGATCGGCGGTGTTCTTCATGTTGGTCAAGTGCCCTGCAACGACACCCCCGAGGGTGAAGTGGCTTGAGCCCGAGATGCCACAAGCGGCGACAGCTTGGTCCTCAGTCAGCCCGAGCATCCGCGCGGCGACAAGCGGGCTGACAAACTGTGTCAAACTGGCATGATGCCATCCAACCTCTCGCACGCCCGGATCGGCGGCAAGACAGAGACGCATCTCGAGTTCATAGCAGATAAGGATCCCGACGAGAAGATCCTTGCCTGAGAGACCCTCGTACTCGGCCGTTGACAGCGCGGCGGGAATGATGTCGGACGGATGCGACGGGTCCTGCTTCCAGTAGATGTCGTTGTAGTCCATTGCGCGGACAAGAAGCGCGTTCATCAATGCGGCGTTCCCCATGTTTGTCTTCGTGCCGTGACCGATGATGCTGGCTTGCTCATGTCCGCCGAGCTGCTGGACGAAACGGTAGGCCTGCTGCATATCCTCGTGGTCGAGTGCAGCAAGCGCGCAGCCGACCGAATCGAGGAGGAAGCGCTTCGCCTCCTTGCGCGCGGGCTCGGGGATTTGGCCATGCTGGAGGGACAGCGCGAATTGGGCCATCCTACGACTGATCGAAGCTGCGCCGGCTGGTGCCGTCATGTCAGGCCTCCTTGATGGCCTTCGCGATCGCATCGGCCATGTCGGTTGTCGTCGAGGTCCCACCCATGTCATAGGTCCGGACCTGCTCTTCTCCGATGACGTACGCCACTGCGGCCTCGATCCGGCTCGCCTTCTCCGTCTCGCCTAGGTAGTCCAGCATCATCTTGGCCGATCGAACAGTGGCGATTGGATTGACCTTGTTCTGTCCGACGTACTTCGGGGCGGAGCCATGGGTCGGCTCGAACACGGCATAGTCGTCGCCGATATTCCCGGCGCAGGCGAAACCGAGTCCGCCAACGATTTGGGCTGCGAGATCCGACAGGATGTCTCCGAACATGTTGGAGCTGACAACCACGCCGTAGTCCTGTGGGTTCTTGACAAGCCACATACACATCGCGTCGATGTTCGTCTCCCACAGCTCGATCCCGGGATACTCCTTCACCATGGCCCGAGCTTCCCGAACCATCAGGCCCGAGGTTTCGCGGATGACGTTCGGTTTCTCCGCGACGGTGACCGTCGGATAGCCGTGTTTCTTGGCGTAGTCAAATGCGTCACGCAGGATAGCTTGACATCCCTTCCGGGAGAATATCCGGGTAGAGATGGCCAGATCATCATCCGCGACAGACTCAAAGCGCTTCATCTTCGGATGCGTCGCGAACGCGGCTCGAACAGCTTCGGGGACAGGATGCCATTCGACTCCAGCGTACAGCCCCTCCGTATTCTCGCGGAAGACGACGAGGTCAATGTCGTCGCGGAGATTGAGAGGATTCCCGGCGTACGCCTTGCATGGACGGAGATTCGTATGCAGATTGAATCGCTGTCTTAGGCCGACGATTGGGCTCGAATACACGAGACCTTTGCCTTGAAGCTCAGGCACCAGTTCAGCTGCAGCCTCTTCCTTCGGCTTCGACGTGATCGCACCGAACAGACAAGCGTCGGTCGATCGAAGAAGGTCAATGGTGCGTTCTGGAAGGGGATTCCCCTCCGTTCGCCAGAATTCCCAGCCAATATCGCCGCGCTCGTATGTGGCATCGAAACCGACTGCATCGAGTACGTGCCTGCCTGCATCGAGAACGTCTCCGCCAACGCCATCGCCGGGGAGCAACGCGATCCTGTGGGTCATAGAAGCCTCCCATCCCAACACAGAGATGGGCGGATTATAGCGAACGTGACCGGAGGTTCATCCTCCGTCCGGGTGCTTCTGCGGTGAAACGATCGGCGATGATGCGCGAATCCGAGTCCAGGGTGGACATCTCCCCCGATGGACGGGTCGCGAGATATCTGTTCCCTAGTGGACTTCGGCGTCGAACTCGAAGACCTGTTGGGGCTGGACGGACTCCCAAGGCCGATGGTAGACAAAATGGAACGATTGCGGCCCGGGGGCAATGGCCACATAGCGAAACAAGAACGCGCCTCCATAGCCGACCATCGTCTGCGGGTTCGGCTTGGCCCGATACTCCGGCTCTCTTGTCTCGCGCAACACGGCATACTCATACAGAAGGGTGTTGTCCCATTGGAAGCCTGTTGTCGCATTGCCAGCCAATGCCACCATCAGGCGATCGCCTTGACGCAATTCGACCGTTGTGCCGTGATCCTCCTCGGTGAGAAGCCGGTACACGCGAAGCGCAATCCCGCAAACAGAAGCGCTTGAGGAGAATCGTCCAAGGTGGGCCATCCGATCTAGGGGGACGATCTCCAGCGCGGCCGAGAATTGACCGATATTGGTTTGGATCCGAACGGTGTACGTCCCGTCGGGCAGCAGTGTTGCATCCCCGGCCTCGGAGAGAGAGATCCTGAAGAGCCACTCCGCGGCGTCAATCGGTGTGTCGTAGCACTCTCGGAGGATCTCAGATCCCTTGCTGTTTAGAAGAGCGACATCGAGAACTTGAATCGGACTGCAAAGGCATACACATGGCGTGTCCCGGACAATCTCGAACGCCAAGCGCGCACGACGCTCAACGCAGAATGTTCCTACGGAAACCTGCAGCGGCTCGCCTGACGACACCGCGGATGCTGAACTGCTTGACGTTGTCTGTCCGGCTGCAATCCCTCCCAGCAGGATGGAGGCAAGAAGCACCATCCACAGGGCAAGCGATCTGTTCATCTGTGCCTCCTCTTGTCTTCCCAGCGATCCATCATCGTGATCTCTCGTTACAGGGAGTGCGGACTCCGAGCCGATCTCTCGTCCACGCCGGTCCATGTCAACCACATATCATACGACTATTCCCTCACCAAGTGGCCGATGCAAGCTGGCCGATTGGCCGGATGGCATGGCAAGGATGCCGGATCTGCACGTGTCGGACGTGGTCGCTGAGTGGTGGGGATGGGAAGAACCACACCGACACCCCTAGTAGACTTGACAACGATGGAAGAGGGCTTGTAGACTGCCTTTGCCCGGGAGTATGCAGTCTTCTGGTTGTGCCCGGGTCATCGGGCGACGCTGGCGGTTGGCGTTGTCCGATGTCCTTTCGCGTCTGCGCTGTCTCCGTCGAGTTGGGGCTCTGCGTTCTCTACGAAACGATGAGCGAAGGAAATGCGTTGCGAAGACAGGTTTGATCCATCGATGTGCGGTATCAAACCTGTGTGGGTGTGGCGATGAACTCGGCCCTCGTGCAGTCGAGGACGAACGGGCGCCGCGCCTCTTCGTCTCGCGTCTGCGCTGTCTCCGTCGGACTGGAGTCCTGTGTTTTCTACGAGTCGATGACCGAAGGAGATGGAGTTGCGAAGACAGGTTTGATGCATCGATGTGCGGCATCAAACCTGTGTGGGTGTGGCGATGAACTCGGCCCTCGTGCAGTCGAGGACGAACGGGCGCCGCGCCTCTTCGTCTCGCGTCTGCGCTGTCTCCGTCGGACTGGAGTCCTGTGTTTTCTGCGAGTCGATGACCGAAGGAGATGGAGTTGCGAAGACAGGTTTGATGCATCGATGTGCAGTGTCAAACTTGCGCGGATGAGCCAGCCCAACTTGTACGCTTGTGGAGAACCCGATCCTGGATGTGAAAGCTGGCCCGCTTGCAATAAATAGTTCGATATCGTACGATACGATATCGAACAACATCGGGAGGCGGGAATGAACGATCAGGAGCTGCGGCTGGTGTGTCTCGAGCTGATGGCGATGGCAGATACAGTGTACTTGGCTGCGAATGAGGTCGAGGGGTATCCACGGATCCGTGCCATGCTCAATCTCAGGAACCGTACGGAGTATCCCGATCACATGCATCTCTACGAGGATCATGAGGATGACTTCATGATCTACATCGCGACGAATACCTCGTCCAGGAAGCGCGCCGATATCGAGGCGGACCCAAAAATCGGACTGTACTATCGTCATCCGGACAGGCGATTCGGCATGTCTCTGGTCGGCGACGCGGAGATCGTAGACGACGCGGCGATCAGAGAAGCGGTCTGGGCGGACGGCTGGGAGGTCTACTTCCCGGAGACCGGATGTCCCGAGGATCCGGACTACACGCTGTTGCGCTTCTTTCCGAAGAACGCTCGTGGGTGGACCGGGTCGGAGACGTTTGCGCTTGATTTCCGGCGATGAAGATCGACCGCCGGGGAGGGTTTCTCATCTCGAAGATCCATCGTCTCTCGGGGCGGATCTTCTCGCGTATGCTGAAGGAGCATCAGATTGAGATCAACCCGGCCCAAGGCAGAATCCTGTTTGTGCTATGGCAGGAGGATGGAATTCCAATCCGGGAGCTCGCGAATCGGACGTCGCTCGGCAAGTCGACGTTGACCAGCATGCTCGATCGCCTGGAGGAGGCCGGGTACATCGCTCGTAGGCGATCGGAAACGGATCGACGCGTCATCCTCGTTGGACGAACGGAGAAGGACCGTGCCGCGCAGTCAGCGTACGAGCGGGTGTCGAAGGCAATGACGGGGATCTACTACTGCGGTCTCAGCGAGGTCGAAATCGATGCATTCGAGCGGACCTTGTCGCACATCCTCGACAATCTGATCGAGTTCGAGCGGGAGGAGAACGCATGAACGAGGCGAAGATACGAGAGAAGGCGCGTGAGCTTGTCGAGCGGTCCGATATTGCGTTCCTTGGGACGATTGGGAGCGATGGAGGGCCGGAGATCAAGGCGGTACAGGTGGCGGACCGCGAGGGAATGGATGCCGTGTGGATCTCCACCAACACGTCCAGCGAACACGTTGGTCAAATCGAGCGGCGCCGGCGTGCTTGTTTGTACTTCGTGCAGCACGAATCGGAGCCATGGACCGGCCTGCTGCTCCGCGGCCACGTGGAGATCCGCCGCGATCGAGTGGCCCGCGAACGGCTCTGGGAAGAAGGTTGCGAGAAGTACTACCCAGAAGGTGTCTGCGATCCTGACTACACGGTCCTCCGCTTTATGCCACGTTGGGGGAAGTTCTGGCAATTCGGGACGAAGGTTGGATTCGAGCTTCCGTAGGAGGTCACGGCGGTGAATGTCTACGAGGCGATAGCGGCGCGACGGACGATCCGCGACTTCGATGGCCGGGAGATCGACCGAGCAACGCTGATGCGGGTTCTGGATGCGGGGATGCGAGCACCAAGTCACGACCACCTGAGGGAGTGGCACTTCGTACTTGTCGAGGACATCGAACTGCGGAGAGCGCTTGTCCATTCCTTCCTGCGAGAGCGAAGGCGCGACGAGCTTCTGAAGATGCTTGATCGCTGGGGAATGATTGTGGAGAGCCAGCGCGAGATGTACCTTGATGCGATCCCCAAGCAAGGGAGCATGCTCCTCGAGGCAGGGGCGTTGATCATTCCCTGCTTCCGGCAAGAGGCATCGCTGTTGGGAGAAAAGGGCAGTCTCCATGAGCTAAATGCGTTCGCCTCGATCTGGATGGTGTTGGAGAACGTTCTTGTAGCGGCGGCGAGCGAATCGGTCCTCGGCGTGACGAAGATCATCTCATCGCCAGAGGAACAGGATCACATCCGGGGCACACTTGGGATCCCGGCAAAGTACGAGATACCCTGCTATCTGGCGCTCGGCTATCCGAGCCCGGGGGTGTACAGCCCCGGGCAGGTTGCGATCGACCTCACGAAGCAGATCCACATCAACGTTTGGCGCGGGTGATTCCCTGCGGGCAGGGAGGACCGGACTTCGCGAAACAAGCAAAGCAAGTATCGGGTATGTTAAGAGAACCAATATGTTAAAGGGGACTCTCATGCGGCTCGATGTGCGCTCAATCTTGAAGACCACGGTGCTTGGCATGGGAATCGCAGTCCTCGGCGGCCTGATCTTCCGTTTCTCGCTTGTCGCGAGATTGGAGGCGATCTTCAATGTGGCCATCGGTTGTGTGGTCGGCCTGCTGTTCGGGCGGATCACTATTCGGCACGGCGGGCCCGACGGATTTTCGCAGATGGCGCTCGGCGGCTGTCTGTCGGCCATTCTCCCGGTCGTTCTTGCCTGGACAATCTCGATGGGGATTGGTATGCCGGATGCCGGCGTATTCGACCTCGCGTTGAACCCGCCCGGTCTCTTCATGGCGATTGCCTTTGGAACCCTCACTGGCGCGGTGACGGGGGCGATGGGCGGGCTGATCTACGCATCGTTGTTCTGATTTCTGCGGCGTGATGTGAAGAATTTGCTCTTGTGAACGCCTATCGGCCAGCGGACGTCTGCCACCACTGCCGCAGACCGATAAGCGTGAGAAACGGCTCGTAGAATTCGATTGCATCGAGTTGATGCTGAAACAGCTCTCCCTTGCCGCCGGTCGCGACGACCGTGAGATCGCAATCGCACTCCGTACGAAAGCGCTCGATGAGCCCGGCCACCAAGTCGAGGTAGCCGAGGACAACGCCTGCTTGCAGGTTTCGCTCTGTATTCTTGCCGATCACCGATTCGGGAATCGTCCATTCGACCGAGTGCAGTTGCGCGGCTGTCTCGGTGAGTGCCCGGGCGGCGAGGCGCATCTCCGGCGCGATGGCCCCGCCGAGGAATTCACCCTCTTTCGATACCAGATCGAAGTTGATCGCCGTTCCGAAGTCAAGGACGAGCAACGGTCCGCCGTGGATCGCATGCCCGGCGATGCAGTTGGCGATTCGATCTGCGCCGACGTTGTGAGGCTGTTCGACGCGAAGGGGAATCGGGGATGAATCGGCGTTGAGCAGCTGCACCGGTCCGTTGATCAGTGAAGCAAGTCCTCGACGAAGTGGCGCATTCAAAGATGGAACGACGGAGGCGACCGCGATGCCGGAGATATCACTCGGGTCGACGTGTGCCTCTGCAAGCAAGCTTCGCGTTGTCAGCCGGAGTTCGTCGCCTGTGCGGTTGCGGGCGCTGGCGAATCGCCAATGGGCCACTAGCGTATCGTTGTCGAACAGTCCGACGACGATGTTGGTATTCCCCACGTCGTAAGTCAGCAGCATTGCGCACTCCTTTGCATTGCGGATCGAACGATAGGCTTCTTCATGGGAGCGATTCTCCAGGGGGGAGGACGGTGTCGTCGATAGCTTGTTCTGCGCGCACGGATTGCCCTTCCGGCTCGTATGGCAGCTGTCCCAGCAGTCCGTGCCCTGGTGGCAGTACGCAGTTATCGATCAGGCGAGTCTTCCCCAGACGTGCGGCGAGAGAGACAAGAGCCTTTCCCTCTATGGCTTCAACTTCCATGAGGTTCTCCGTGTTGGCTACGCTGATGTACTCTGGCTTGATCTCCGGCTTGCTGGCGATGAGATCCAACATCTGCTGACGGATTGCTTGCGCGTCGCGTACGCCGTCTTCGTACAGGTGCTCCGCCAATTGCAGAGATCGATACAGAATGGGCGCCGCTTCACGCTCGCTCGGTGACAAGTAGCTGTTGCGGCTACTCATCGCCAAGCCGTCGGATTCGCGGATCGTCGGCCCGAGCACGAGCTGAATGTTGAAGTTGAGGTCGGCGATCAGCCGCTGGATAACAAGTGCCTGCTGGGCATCCTTCTGGCCGAAGACGACGACGTCCGGATCGACGACGTTGAACAGCTTGGCCACGACGGTAGCGACACCCCGGAAGTGAGTTGGCCTCGATGCACCCTCGAGCCGGGAGGTCAGGTCCTCGATGTCGACCCATGTGCAGTAGCCGGCTGGATAGAACGCGTGGCTGTCTTGAGGAGCGAGGACGAGGTCGACGTTCTCTTTCTCAAGCAGCGCTACGTCACGCTCAAGATCTCGCGGGTACGCCGCAAGATCCTCGGTTGGCGCAAACTGGCTCGGGTTGACGAAGATGCTGGCTACAACTGACGGGCACGAGGCACGAGCGCGTCGGACGAGCGAAAGGTGCCCTTCATGGAGATATCCCATGGTCGGGACGAATCCGACCGGCTTGGGCAGCTTGGCTCGCAGTCGACGAAAGGCCGAGATCGTACGGGCAACGTTCATGCGGAGTTCGGAAAGGCTTGCTCGAGTTCACTGACAACATCATCGGACAGAGAAACGGACTCCTTCTCAGTTGGGAACCGACCCGCATTGACATCCTCGGTGTATTCCCGGATTGCTTGGGCTGCAGCATCGGCCAGCTTCGCATACTGGCGAGCATGCTTCGGCACGAAGTCGGAGAACCAACCGAGCACATCGCTGACAACCTGGATTTCGCCGTCGCAGTGTGGCCCGGCGCCGATCCCGATCGTCGGGATCGAGAGCCGCTCGGTGACGATTCGTGACAGCTCTGACGGGACGCACTCGAGAACGATCGAGAACGCGCCGGCCTCCTCGATGGCGAATGCGTCCTCGACAAGGCGCATTGCCTGCGCCGAGGTCTTCCCTTGGGCCTTGTAACCTCCGAGTTGGTGGATCGACTGCGGCGTCAGCCCAATGTGTCCCATGACCGGAATCCCGGCCGATGTGAGCCTGCTGATCGTCGGGGCGATCGAACAGCCTCCTTCGAGTTTCACGGCCTGGGCGCCCCCCTCCTGGATGCAGCGAGCGGCGGAATCGAGCGCCTGTTCCGGCGACTTGTGATAAGTCATGAACGGAAGATCGGCAACCACGAGTGCACGCTGTGCCCCGCGAACCACTGCCTTCGTGTGGTGAACAATCGCGTCGAGCGTGACGGGGATCGTGCTGTCATATCCGAGGACGACCATTCCGAGGCTGTCGCCGACGAGGATCACTGGAACACTGGCTGCGTCCACGAGCCGTGCTGTTACAACATCGTAGGCTGTCAGTGCGGAGAACCGGGTTCCATTCTCCTTCATCTTTCGGATGTCTGCTGTCGTTACTCGCATGGTGATTCTCCCCTCTCCAAGCGGTCGAGAGCCTCTGTAAGGCGGGCTGCTGCTTCGCTGCTAAGTCCTCCCTTGGCCCGCGCGATCGGGATCGTACGGCGCGCCAGCTCCTTGTACACCGGGAGCAGATCGGGCGCAACCTCCGCCAATGCGGCAAGGTGTCGCTCGATTGTCCCCACGTCGCCCCGCGCGATCGGGCCGGTCAATGCATTGGGAAGCCCTACGGCTCCCAGATTATCAACCGTGCCGCGTACCAATGCCATCAGCGCGCTCAGACCGTCGGCTTTGGTCAGTCCAAGGTGCTCCCACAAGCCGGAGGCAACGTCAAGCAGAGCGACCAAGTAGTTCGACGCGATCACGGCGCTGGCGTGGTAGACCGCCTTGTCCCCGGAAATGATGAGAGCTGTTCCACCGAGCAATACGGCCATCTCCTCGAGGATCGCCAGAAGATCATCCGACGTTGCCTCGATTCCGAAGGCGCTTCCCGGCATGTTCGCTTCGGCTTGCTTGGCGTTGGCGAACGATTGCAGCGGATGGAACACGCCTGCGGTTGCGCCCTGGGCAATCGCGGAGCCGAGCAAATCGACGGATGCAACCCCGCTGCAATGGACGGCGGCATGATTTTCCGGCCAGGAAATCGAAGCGGCGACCTCCGCTATGGTGTCATCGGGCACGGTGAGAAACACCAGATCCGCGGCATCGACGACCTCCTGAGCTGTTTCAGCGGCTCGTGCACTGTCAAGCGAGGCGGCAAGTGCATCACGCCGTCTTGGTGATCGACTGGCTAGAGCGACGACTGGGTAGCCGGCGCGTGCAAGCGCGCGTGCAAGGGCGGTTCCAACCGTGCCGGTTCCGATGAATCCAAGACGAAGACGGTTCACAGCGACTCCTATGCTGCGCCGAGCAAGTCGACGACGCGATCGAGGATTCGGTTGGCTAGCTCATGTTTCGGCAGGAGAGGGAGCTCTTCCTCGGTCTCCGCGCCGATCAACACTGCACGGTTTGTGTCTGATCCAAAGGGAGACTCTCCCGTCCCGACGTGATTGGCAACAATCAGATCGAGTTGCTTGCCGACCAGCTTGGCGCGGGCATTCTCGATGACGTCTTCCGTTTCCGCCGCGAAGCCGACGCGCAGACGCGGTTCGGTAGTTGCCGTCAAGATGTCCGTTGTTCGTTGCAGTTCCAGGGAGCGCGATGCATCGCGCTTCTTCAGTTTTCGGGGTGCCGCAGATGCCGGTGCGTAGTCGGCAACCGCTGCGGCCATGATCAGAACGTCGGCGTCGGTGATCGCCTCTCGGACCTCGTCCAGCATCGCTGCGGCAGTCGGAGCATCGACGATGGCTACGCCGCTCGGTCTCGCTGTCGATGTCGATCCGGCAATCAGATGCACGGTCGCGCCTCGGTCGCGGGCTGCCTCGGCCAATGCAAATCCCATCTTCCCGCTGGAGCGATTTCCGATGAACCGAATGGGGTCGATCGGCTCCTGGGTGCCCCCGGCGGTGATGACGACACGGCATCCTGCCAGGTCGCCCGTTCGTCCGAGTACGCGCAGGATTTCACCGAGTAGCTCGGACACCGGCGCGAAGCGACCCGCGCCCCATCCGCCGGAAGCCAGCCGCCCCTCCACAGGGCCGACGAAGGTGATGCCGCGGGAGAGAAGCGTCTCGACATTCTCCTGAGTTGCTACGTGTTCCCACATGGCTGTGTGCATGGCCGGGGCGACAAGAATTGGCGCTCCAGTGGCCAGCGCGGTACAGGTCAGCAGATCATCGGCAATGCCAGCTGTAATCTTGGCGATGACGTTTGCCGTGGCAGGGGCGATGACCAGCAGGTCGGCGCGATTGGCAAGCGAGATATGCTCGATTGCGAAGGGATTCGTCAGCTCAAACATGTCGGTGGATACGGGTCTTCCGGTGATCGCTCGGAAGGATGATGCTCCAACGAGCTTCGTCGCGTTGTCGGTCATGATCGTGTCGACAACGATGCCGGCCTGCGTCAGCTTGCTCGCCAGATCGACCGCCTTGTACGCGGCGATCGATCCGGTGACACCGAGAACGACTTGGCTCTTGCTCATCGGGCACCCCATTGGAAGTCGAGCGCATTGTACCTTCGACACTCGGAGTCGCAAACGCTCCGCGAAGAAGAGCGGCATTCTTTCAAGGGGGAGTGCGGATTGCAGGGCCGAGAGTGCTGGGAAGGACGGAACCTGGGCTCTGCGAATGCTGGGAGTGGAAGCACATGGCGTGGAGCTTGCGCTTTGGCGTTGAACGGGAAGGGGTTTCCGTTGGGAGATTTGAGCGGGTACCCTCTGATGCAAGGAAGCAGCATTTGCCCTGCCCGGGCGCGGTGTTGCACGGCAGAGAGAGCCGACAGGACGCTTCCACACTCCCTCGATGCGTGGGCAAAGGAGAAGACTGAATGATCGCATATAAGATAGGAAGCGATGTCGTCGATTGGGATTCCCTGCTGAAGCTCTACTGCGAGACCGATGGTGTCATCGGCCTCGCGAGAGCAGGGGACCTGCCCCGAATCAAAGCAGCCTTTCTCAACAGCTATCGTGTGGTCACCGCGTGGGATGGCGACCGAATTGTCGGGGCAGGCCGAATGATCTCCGACGGACTCTGCTACGGATGGATCCACGACATGGCCGTCCTCCCAGATCTGCAGAAGCAAGGGATCGGGCGCGGCATCATGGATGCGCTGCTGGGGGCGACCGAATCGATGTTGATCGGCCTCACGTCATCGTTCGATGCCGTTGAGTTCTATCGCAAACAGGGCTTCAAGAAACACAAGACCGCCCATGCGAAATACCCTGGAGACTCGATCTACCTGGAGGACTAGGCTGTCTCGTCGAAAGGAAGAGGCCCCAGCCGGGACCTCCGTCGGTTTGGATGTCTTCTCGAGGCCTAGTGTCCAATCGCTGCCTGACGCTGCGATGCCACTCGCCAGATTGTGAGGAGTGGCTTGGAGAGAAGCCCGACTCGAACGCCGGCTTCTCAAGCAGCTCAAGCTACGATTGGATCGCCGCTTGAGCTGTGATGCCAAGATGCTACTCGACATCGATTGGAGGATGTCGAGTAGCTTGGGCGAAGCCTCGGCGTTCGGCCGAGACTTCGCGTTGGCTGCTACCCACCGATAGCGGCCTGAAGCGCATGGCTACCGACTGGATAGGACGATGCCGGTAGCTTGAGAGAATGGCCAGCCCAGGATTGTGAGGCTGGCCATTCTCAAGCAGCACAGGCTACGACTGAATGGCTGCCTGAGCTGCAGCCAACCTCGCAATCGGGACGCGGTACGGGCTGCAACTCACGTAGTTCAAGCCGACCTTGTGGCAGAACGCGACTGATGAAGGTTCGCCGCCATGCTCGCCGCAGATCCCGAGCTTGATGTCCGGGCGCGTCTTTCGGCCGAGTTCGCAGGCCATGGCCACCAGCTTGCCAACCCCCGCTTGATCCAAAACGGCAAATGGGTCTTTGTCGTAGATGCCCATCTCGACGTAGTCCTTGAGGAATTTCCCGGCGTCATCTCTCGAGAAACCGCAGCCCATCTGGGTGAGATCGTTCGTGCCGAAGCTGAAGAACTCGGCTTCGGTGGCGATCTCATCGGCCGTGACGGCGGCGCGTGGAACCTCAATCATCGTTCCGACGAGATAAGGAATGTCGCTCTTCGACAGGCCGTTGGCAGCAAGCACATCCTCGGCAACCCCAACGGCGAGCTCTCGTTGGAGTGCCAGTTCCTTCACATGTCCGACAAGCGGGATCATGATCTCAGGCCTGACTTGCGTTCCGGCCTTGTGGACGTTGCAGGCTGCCTCCATGATGGCACGAACCTGCATCTCCGAGATCTCGGGATAGATGATGCCCAAGCGGCAGCCGCGATGACCGAGCATCGGGTTGAATTCGTGGAGCGATTCCACCTTCTCCCGGATGACATCTGCGGATACACCCATGGCGGCCCCTACGTCCTTCTGCCCTTCGGCATCATGAGGAAGGAACTCGTGCAGCGGGGGATCGAGCAGCCGGATGGTGGCCGGTAGGCCTTCCAGCGCCTGGAAGATGCCCTCGAAATCGCCACGTTGCATCGGGAGCAGTTTGGCCAATGGTTCGCGTCGGCCAGCTTCATCTTCCGCCAGAATCATCTCACGTACGGCGACGATGCGATCGCCTTCGAAGAACATGTGCTCGGTTCGCGTCAGCCCGATACCTTCCGCCCCAAACCGGACGGCAACGCTCGTGTCATGTGGTGTGTCGGCATTGGTGCGGACGCCCAGCGTTCGGAACTCATCCGCCCAGTCAAGAAGTGTGCCGAAGTCTCCGGAGAGTTCGGGCTCAATCGTATCAATCTTGCCCTGGTAGACGATACCGGACGATCCGTTTAGGCTGACGAAGTCACCTGCCTTCACGACGGTTCCTCCGACGGAGAACTGACCGCTGGCATAGTCGATTGCCAGCTCGCCGGCGCCAGCCACGCAGCACTTGCCCATGCCACGGGCTACGACGGCGGCGTGTGAGGTCATTCCACCGCGCGCGGTCAGGATACCCTGAGCAGCCACCATTCCGCCGATGTCTTCAGGACTGGTCTCGATGCGAACGAGGATGACCTTCTTCCCGGCTTCCGCTTCCTTCTCCGCCGCTTCGGCAGAGAAGACGACGATGCCCGTTGCAGCGCCCGGGCTTGCGGGCAGGCCCTTGGTCAGTACGGGTGCCTGGGCTTCGGCCTTGGGGTCGAACATGGGGTGGAGCAGCTGATCGATCTGCTCGGGCGCGACGCGAAGGACAGCTTCCTTCTTGTCGATCATACCTTCCTCCACCATCTCTACGGCGGTCCGGACCGCCGCGGCAGCGGTACGCTTCCCGTTGCGCGTCTGCAGCATGTAGAGGACACCGTCTTCGATTGTGAATTCGATGTCCTGCATATCTCGATAGTGGCTCTCGAGCTTGGCGCGAATGCTCATGAGTTCCGCGAAGATCGCTGGCATTTCGTCATCGAGCGTGGAGATTGGCTGTGGTGTACGAATGCCGGCCACGACATCCTCACCCTGCGCGTTCATGAGGTACTCGCCGTAGAACGCATTCTCGCCCGTCGCGGGATCACGCGTGAACGCCACGCCGGTGCCGCAGCCTTCCCCCATGTTCCCGAACACCATGGCTTGGACGTTGACGGCCGTGCCCAGCAGCCCCTTGATATCGTTGATCTGACGGTACTTGATGGCACGCGGGTTGTTCCATGACCGGAATACGGCCTCGATTGCGCCCCACAGCTGCTCCATCGGGTCTTGCGGGAACGGTTTTCCGGCCTTCTTCTCGATGGCCGCTTTGAAGCGGGAGACCAGTTCCTTCAGATCCTCGGCGGTGAGATCGGTGTCGAGCTTCGCGCCTTTCTCAGCTTTGACGGCTTCCAGGATCTCCTCGAACGGATCGTGATCGGTCTCGGTTGCGGGCTTGAGATCCATGACAACGTCGCCGTACATCTGGAGGAGGCGGCGGTACGAATCGTAGGCAAACCGTTCATTTCCGGATTTGGCGGCCAATCCGGCGACCGATTCATCAGTCAACCCTAGGTTGAGGATGGTGTCCATCATGCCCGGCATGGACACGTAGGCGCCTGATCGAACCGACACGAGCAGTGGGTTCTCGGTGCTTCCGAATGTCTTCCCGGTTGCGGTCTCGAGCTTCTTGAGGTTCTCGGTCACTTCGTGACGCAAGCCCTCGGGGTATGAGCTGTCATGACTCGAGTAGTACCCGCAGACTTCGGTTGTGATAGTGAACCCAGGTGGAACCGGAATCCCGAGTTCGGACATCTCGGCCAGATTGGCCCCCTTGCCCCCAAGTAGCTCCTTCATGGATGCGTTTCCATCCGTCTGCTCTTTGCTGAAGAAGAAGACGCTCTTCATCCTTCTCTACCTCCGTGGAGTGCTGTGTGTGTTTGGTGCGTCGGAGAACAAGGCCTCGATGAACTCGGCTGCAGAGAACGGATGCAGGTCGTCGGCTGTCTCGCCGACACCTACGAACATCAGCGGGATGCTTAGCCTATCCCAGATTGCCAGGATGCCGCCGCCTTTCGCCGTCCCGTCGAGCTTCGTAAGAACGAGACCGGTCAGATCGATCGCATGGTGAAAACGCTCTGCTTGCGAGACGCCATTTTGTCCCGTCGTAGCGTCGAGCACAAGGAGACGCTCGTCCGAGTGGCGTCCCAGTTTCTTCGCCACTGTTCGTTCGATCTTCTTCAGTTCCTCCATCAAGTTGTGCTTCGTCTGCAGACGCCCGGCCGTGTCGATGAAGAGTGTTCCACCGGTGCGGATCGCGTGATCGATGGCATCGAATGCGACGGCGGACGGGTCACCGCCGGGTCTGTGCTTGATCAGGTCTGCGCCGATGCGATCGGCCCACACGCCGAGTTGATCGATTGCCGCTGCGCGGAACGTGTCGGCGGCAGCCAAAGTGATTGGGAGATCCGGGTGCTCCGACCGAAGGTGAGCGCCGATCTTGGCGATTGTCGTTGTCTTCCCAGTGCCGTTGACGCCGGCGACCACCACGACCGTCGGACCGCCGTCTGATCGCAGAGAGAATGCGCGTTCACAGCCGGCCATTCGTTGAAGAACGATGCGCCGCAAGGTGGTGAGGAGATCCTCATCGCCGCTTCGCGTGCCCGAATCGAGAAGCTCCTCAACCAGTTGCGCGGCCACTGCTGCGCCGACATCGCCTTGGATCAGGATCTCCTCGAGCTGCTCGATCTCCTCGTTGCTCAAGCTCTTCCGACCGGAGAGGATTCGTCCCAATGGCTCGGTCAATCCGGAGCGCGTTTTGCTCAGGCCGACCCGCAATCGCTCGATCCAGCCCATCACATCTCCGATGGTGCATCCATGCCGAGAATGGTCAGCGAGCTGTGGAGCACTGTTCGCAGAGCCTGCAGCAATGCGAGTCGTGCTTGCGTGAGATCATGATCATCGGTCAGGACGCGGTGCTTGTCGTAGTACGCGTGGAAGGTGCGGGACAGATCAAGCGCATACTCCGCAAGCAGGTGTGGCGCAAAGCCTTCAGCGGCGAACCGAACGACTTCAGGGAAGCGATCGAGCATCTTGATCAGCTCGAGCTCCGTGGGCTCGACAAGTGGCGAGAGGTCAACATCCGCCCATTCAGTGTCCCGTGAACCGGCTTTGTCGAATATCGATGCGATTCGTGTATGTGCGTACTGAATGTATGTGACAGGGTTGTCCAGCGATTCGGCGCGGGCGAGATCGAGATCGAAGTCCAAATGAGCCTCGGGCTTCCTGGAGATCATGAAGAAGCGGATTACGTCCTTGCCCAAATCGTCGATCAGATCGCGAAGCGTAACGAATCGCCCGGCCCGGGTTGACATTCGCTGGATCTCCCCTTTCTCTTTGAGACTGACAAACTGATGTGTCTCGTAATCGAGGAACGTCTCGGGAATCTCCAGTATGCGAAGGGCGGCCTGGACGCACGTCTGTTCCGCGTGATGGTCGGCTCCCTGCACGTCGATGACGCGATCGAAGCCGCGACTGTGCTTGTCAATGTGATAGGCGATATCGACCATAAGGTACGTCGGACGGTCGTCGCTTCGGATGAGAACGGAATCCTTGGCGCCGCCATGCTCCTCCGCTTTCAGCCATGTCGCCCCATCCTTCTCGTACACGCCGCCTCGATCGCGGAGGGTTGCAAGGACAGCTTCGACGGCTCCCGATCGATGCAAGGTAGCCTCACTAAACCATGCATCGAACTGCACGCCGAGAAGGGAGAGATCCTCCTTGATGGTCCGGATGATTCGTTGGATCGCTTCGTGGCGAAGGACAGATCGATCAAGGTGTTGGAAAAGGTCTTCGCGTGAGGGATGCTCGAGCTTCTGACATCGCATCGCCGACACGGCGTCTGCGACCTGCGCGTTCTCCATGAGAATGCGTTGGGCTATCTCGCGGAGGTACTCCCCTTCGTAGCCGTTTTCGGGAATCTGCGGATCGATCCCCAAAGCAACCTCGAGAACCCGCTCAGCGGTCGAATCTGCCAGCAGGTCGATCTGGCGCCCCTCGTCGTTGAAGTAGTACTCGCGTTCGACGTTCCACCCAAGCCATTCTCCCAGTGTTGCCAGGACGTCACCGAGAACTGCTTGCCGTCCATGTCCGACGGTGAGCGGGCCGGTCGGGTTGGAGCTTACAAACTCAACTTGGAGCTTCTGCGCGGCTCCTCGGTCTTGTCTTCCGTATGCTGCGGCCTCGCCAAGAATCTGATGCAACGTCATGTGGATCCGGCGTGGAGAGAGGTGTAGATTGATGAACCCGGGACCCGCCACCTCACAGCTCGAGAACCCGTTGCACGACAGGGAAGCAGCTACGGCTTCTGTGATCTCTGCGGCCAGCGAGCGGGGCTCCAATCCCTCTCGATTGGCTTCCAGCATAGCAATATTGGTTGAGAAATCGCCGAACTCGCGGCGCTCACTTGCTCGGATCTCGACTTTCGCGACCGGCGGCTTCCCACGGGCGGTTTGATAAGCCGCGGAAATTCGATCCGTCATGAAATCCATGAGATACGTGTCCCGGTACGTTGCCATGAGGTGATGGTACGCGGATCCGCGCTACTTCTCGACGATGAACCGGATTCCAGTTCGCTGCTCGCCGCCGATGTCGAGCTCCATGAATCCGGGAATGACCTTGATGTGGTTCGATCCGTCTTCCTCAACAAGGCGGCGCGCGATGGCAATGGCCTTCACAGTTTGGTTGACGGCTCCGGCTCCGACGGCGTGGATCTCGACGACGCCGTCCTGATCGAGTGCCCCCGCGATGGCTCCGGAGACGGAGTTGGGATTCGAGCGAGACGCAACCTTCAGGATCTCCATGGTCCCTCCTCCAGCGATGCTCCACGTCTCCAAGACACGCAGGATCAGTATATTGTGGGTGTTTTGCCGTGTCAATCGCCGACAGGCACTGTGGGGATTGTGTGGGTGTAGAGTGAGCTATATGTGAAGGGCATGTCGATCGATTGATCGGATGCAGTGCCGTAGCTACAATGACCAAGTGACGGCCCCAAACGCAGAGAGGAAAAGGGTTCTACGTAGACTCAGGAAGCCTTGGATCATGACCATCGGCGGGCTAATGGTCGGAGTGGTCGCGGCGGGGCTCCTCCTCCTCCTCTTGCAGTATGTCATACACCCGACGATGTCGGTTGAGACCTACGGCATCTACAAAGTCCCAGGTGAGCGATTCAATGTCTGGTACCATGATGACTCATCGCGGCGGGACGAGCATGCCGATCTGAGCGCACGACTCGAGGAGTCCCTTGACGACTTGCTGGCGCGGCTCGATGTCGACCCATCGGATGTCCCCGTACCGATCGATGTTGTGGTTCACGACGATCCAGGGCAGATGCAATCGAACATCGCGCAACGCAAGTCTTTGATGACGACCCACACGTTCTTCAGCATGATAGACCTGTTGGGGGGCGAAGATCCCTATCCGCGACTGACGGAGCTGGTGTTGGCGTTTGGCTGGGGAGAGTGCTTCTCGCAGCTCCTGTACAGTGGAACGCTTGCGGTCCTGACGGCCCCGGAGCGGAATCACCACTGCGCTGTGGCTGCAGCCCCAGAACGACTCCGCTACTCGGTCGACGATCTTCTGATGCTCGAGTTGGTCGGGGAGTTTCCTGAGACGCTGTATCAGCAGTTCGATTCGCCGTTCTCCGTCTGCATGCTTGGCGGATCGCTCGCGAGCATTGCGATGTTCTACAAGTACTTCGGGGAGGATGAGAATTTCGATTCGCAGCAGCACGCGATCCCCCTTCTCCAGGCTGCTTCGCTTGTCCAGTACCTCATAGATAGCAGCGGCGGTCTTGGAGCGCTCAGGTTGGTATGGGGGCCCGGAACCTCCTTGTCCTTGATCGAGCGCTTTGCGGGCAAACCGGTGGACGAACTGGATGCAGCGTGGATGGGCGAGGCGATCAGGAGAGGATCAGAGGGCGTGACCTACGACTACTACCGTGCCGTGTACCTATTCGAGACCGGAGCATTCAGCGAGGCGTATGAGCTGACGAAAGCCTGGGCAGAGGATGGGCGCGAGCTGACCGATGAGGACGACATGCTGCGGGCTCGCTACGCCCTGTCCGTCGGAGCGTTTGACGAGGCTGCAACGTGGGCTGGGGCGGACAGCGTGACAAACGATCGGCTCGCGGGGTGGATCGACCTGTTCCATGGTTGGAACCGTGTCGAGCGGGACGGAATTGTGGTCTTGGGCGACTACAGTGATGAAGAGCTTGTTGGAGTGCTGGAGCGTACGCGGGAGATGCGGGGGCGGATCGCGACGGAGCTTGAGATCGGTCTCGACATGCTGCCAGGGCCGATGACGCTCTTCTACTACAAGGATGCGGCGACACGCCACGCGGGCGAAGGACTGACTCCTTCGGACAACGCTCAGAGAGGGGCATGGCATCTCGTTGAGGGAGAGGATGTGGCGTGGATTCTGGCAGCGACATTGCCTGCGTATGTCTTCCGGGTCGATACCGCATCCACTGTTCTGAGGACGGGGCTCGCGACAGCTGTTACCGTTGCGTCCGAAGAGCTGATTGCCCAAGGATGCGACCTCCTCAGTGCCGGCGACTGGATGCCCTTGCGGCAGCTGGGGTTCGGTGATGTGTCTTCTCAACCGGCTCAAGTGCAGAGCGGCCTGCTGATCCACTACCTGATCGAGGCCCACGGCTGGGAGACGGTTCGACGAGTGTGGGAAGCCACGGCGAAACTTGGAGGAAGCATGTCGCTTGAGAGCGCATTGCGTGAGCTGACGGAAATGTCGAAGCAAGATATCGAACAGGTGCTTCTTGACTCTGTCCTGGTATGCGATTGAGTGTGATTTCGCAATTGACAGTGGCGCAAGCGATCTGTATAGTGGTTTGTCTAGTGAACATGCCTGTCCACGCTAGATCGAGCTCTGCCTGGGAGGTGGTTTACGAGTAAACGGAGTATCCATTCATCGTTCGGGCAAGGGCACAAGGAGGTTCAACAATGAAGCGCAATGGCCTTCGGGCACTAGGACTAGCGACATGTGCGGTTGTCTTGGTTTCGTTGATTGGGCTCACCGCTGACCTGGCAAGCATTGTCAGCAGCGAGCTGATCGAGGAGATTAGCAAGGCCGCCGGGCTGGCGCTCGTTGATGAGTACGTACTGAAGACGGTGGAAGAGCTGGAAGAGCTGGTGGCGACCGGTCGCACCCCCGGGATCCAACTCGCTGCAGACAGAGCGTTGTTTATCCTCAATGCGAGAGAGCTGGAGCTCCTCGACATGGAGGCAGATGCACTGCTCGCGCTGGCGGAAGCTGGAGACCAGGATGCCGCGAATATGTGGGTCATGAAGAAACGCGGCGATTTCCAACGACCGGAATTGGTGGAGGAGTATCTCCTGACGGTTGAGGACGATACGCTTGCGATCGCCGCTGGCACGCTCCTAGGAGGTTTCTACGTTCCCAACTCACCGATTGGTGCCAAGACTGAGGCTGAATTGGTCGAGTTGGCAAAGGACGGCGAGAACCTCGGACTGCGAGTTGCCGCTGCCACTGCACTCACCGCAATCTGGATTGGGGACCAGACGTTGACGATTGACCAGACTCGAGCGGAGATCCTGGGAGTCACGCTGGCCTATCCGGAGTTGGCATTGGCCTATCAGGGGTACCTGGCGTACCTGTTCAGTCTCTAGGCAGGCAGTAGCGAAGGAGGTTCTCGAATGAAGAAGGTGCTATTCCTCGTCGGACTACTTGCGCTCTTCGGGGGCGTTGTATTGGGACAGGGATACAGTACGCAGCCGGCGGATGCTCGTGTCATGCCTGTTGGAGAGGCGGGCACACCGTACGCCGACTTCGAGCTTGGTGTCCAAGGTGGGACTCTGAACCGATCTGCTATCGAGGGTCCGAAGAGCTGGAACGCTCACAACGCCAAGGAGACCAGCACGACACAGTTCACGTACTTGATGTACGGCGGCTTGCTGACCAATGACCCGGTTGGCGGCGGTATTGCCGTGCAGTTCGCGAAGAGCTATGAAGTCTCTGAAGACGGGTTCGAGATCACTTTCCATCTGCGAGAAGGCATCATGTGGTCAGATGGAACGCCGATCACAGCGGACGATGTTCTGTTCAGCTACGACGACCTTACGCTCAACGAAGACGTCGACACGAACCAGCGCGATAGCCTGGAACTGCCGGATGGAACCTACCCGATCAGCGAGAAGATCGATGACTACACGGTGAAGTTCACCATCTCGACGGTCTATCGCCCGATTCTTGAAGCGCTCGGCTTCTCGATCATGCCGAAGCACAAGCTGGCGGAATTCGTCCACAAGCTGAATCCGGATGTTCCGGTCGGGACGTTCAACGAAACCTACACGCTTGACACGCCGGTGGAAGATCTCGTCTCGATGGGTCCGTTCATGGTCGAAAGCTACCAGGCGGACATCAGCGTGACGATGGTCCGGAATCCCTACTACTACGGATACGACGCAAACGGCGTCCAGCTGCCGTACTATGATCGACTCATCACTCACATCGTAACGAACGAAGACGTTCAGATGCTGAAATTCCGAAACGGTGAGGTCGACGTATACGGCAACCGCCCGGAGGACCTTGCGATCCTCCTCGGCGAGGCGCCGACCAAGGGCTTCCAGGTCATGATCAGCGATGACACCAACTACTCGAACAACTGGTTTGTCGTGAACCAGGATATCGGGTTGGCGGATGAAGTGGACAACGAGAAGCGAGAGCTGTATCGGAATCCGAAGTACCGCGAGGCGCTGTCGCATTTGGCTGACACCGACACGATGATCGATGTCATCATGAACGGGTTGGGCAAAAAGATCTGGAGCCCGGTGTACCCCATCTCGCCGTTCTATGCAGGCCGCGACTCGTATGGCGGTGAAGTGACCGAGGCTGACTCGTTCTGGTACGAGTACGATCCGGCACTGGCGATCAGCATGCTCGACGAACTCGGCGTCGTCGACCAAGATGGTGACGGCTGGCGCGATCTTCCAAGTGGAGCGCCACTCACGATCGAGTTCAACACCAACGACAACACAACTCGAACCAAGTTCTGTCTCATCCTGACAGAAGACTTCCGTGCGGCCGGACTGAATGTGAATTTCCAGGTCGTCGACTTCAACACACTCGTCACCAGACTGCTGTCGTCGACAGGCGACATGATCCTGCTTGGTCTGGCCGGTGGCGGCAATGATGCACACGCGCCGAACGTCTACCGCACGTGCGCGTCGCTATTCGCATGGCGATACTCGTCGTGTGAGGAGCCGACCGAACTCGACGTTCGCATCGATGAACTCATCGCTGCAGGCGTGAGCACGCTGGATAACGACGAGGCATTTGAGATCTACAAGGAGTACCAGGTTCTTGTGGCGCAGAGGCTGGGCTACCAGTATCTGATCACGTCCACGTTCCTGTACTGCTACTACGACCACGTCGGAAACGGCGCGCTGTCCAACCCATACGCAACCATTGCGGGATGGCGGTTGGCGGAATTCGCTTTCGACAACAGGCTCTAGTAGCTACGGAGGCTTCAAGGGCGCGGCGCGCGATTCTATGACGCGCCGCGCCCACTGCTCCATCGTAGTGGTGCTCCTTAGGGTAGGCAAATGCTAACATATATAATACGGCGGATTTTATATATGATTCCGCTATTACTCGTGGTTTCCCTGATCTCGTTCATCTTGATCAAGATCATGCCGGGCGACTACCTGACCACAGCCAGGCTCAATCCTGTCATGACCGCAGAAACGCTACAGGCACGGGTGGAACGGTACGGATTGGACAAGCCGTGGCCTGTGCAATACCTCTATTGGCTGAAGGGCGTGGTGACGGGCGATTTCGGGGTCTCAATGGATACGCAGATGCCCGTCTTTCGAACGCTGTTTCTCGGAGGACGGCTCATGTGGACGATCATCGTGGCATCGACGACGCTTGTGCTGACATGGATTTTCGCGATCCCCATTGGGATCTACTCCGCTACGCACCAGTACAAGGCGAGCGATCACACGGTGACGTTTCTTGGGTTTCTGGGATTGTCGATTCCGAATTTCTTCTTCGCGCTTGTCCTTCTGTGGATGTTCGTCGTGGTCTTCAAGGTTGGCGAGCACGGTCTGGGCGTTGGGGGCTTGCTCGACGCTCGTTTCTTCGACCAGCCGATGTCGTGGGCAAAGTTCGTCAACTACATTTGGCACCTTTGGCCGATCTGGGTTGTGATTGGCACCAGCGGTATGGCGGGACTAATCCGCCTGATGCGGGGAAGCCTTCTCGACACGCTGGCTTTGCCTTATGTGCAAACGGCTCGATCGAAGGGGCTGGCCGAACGGGTGGTCACCTACAAACACGCGGTTCGCAACGCGATCAACCCGCTTGTAACGACGCTGGGGCTGGCTCTGCCGAACCTGGTCGGAGGTTCAATCATCACGGCGATCGTGCTGAACATACCGACGGTCGGACGCGCGTACTTCAGTGCCCTGCAGAGGCAGGACGAGCCGGTGATCATGGGCGCGTTGCTCTTCTTCAGCCTGTTTCTGTTGATCGGGAACGTTGTCGCGGACTTTCTTCTTGCATGGGTTGATCCGCGAATCCGCTACAACTAGCACTGCGGAAAAGGGAGATCGAGGAACAAGATGGTACGGTTACGACGCAAGACGACGAGGGCGGAGGCGCGAGCTCTCAAGGCGGAAGAACGGGGCTACGTAAGCCGCTCGCAGGGGCAGATGATCTGGAGCGCGTTCAAGCGACACCGGGTCGGGAATGTCGGTACAGTGGTGGTGCTGATCTTCGTGGTTCTTGCGGTGTTCGCGGAGTTCATCGCGCCCTACCACTATGGGACGCAGTTCCGCAAGTACGTGTATGCGCCGCCGTCCGTCGTGCACTTCCGCGATGAGAGTGGTTCGATGTCACGACCGTTCGTGTACAAGACCAAGCGCGAGCTGGATCTCAAGACGTACAAGGTGACATTCGACGAGGACACGAGCGCGAAGTACTTCCTTCGCTTCTTTGTGCGCGGTTCGAAGTACAAGCTGTTCGGGTTCATCCCGTCGAGTATCCATCTGTTTGGCGCGGTCGCTGAGGATGGCTCAACTGCCGAGTTCTTCGTCTTGGGGACGGATTCGCTGGGTCGCGACCTGTTCACTCGCTGTCTTGTGGGCAGTTGGGTGTCCCTGGCCGTTGGCCCTCTGGTTGTCATGCTGGTGATTCCAATCTCGGTTGTGCTGGGGGGGGTCTCCGGCTACTACGGCGGGGGCATCGACATGTTCATCCAGCGACTGTGTGAAGTCATGCTGGCGATCCCGGGCCTTCCGATCCTGATGGCGATGGGGGCCGCGCTGCGAGGGTTCGGTTTTTCCGCAGCGATGGTGTTTATGGGGATTATCGTCGCACTGGCGATCGTGTCATGGGGCGGTGCCGCGCGTATCATCCGTGGACAGGTGCTCGCGATTCGGGAAATGGACTTCGTCAATGCGGCGCGAGCCGTAGGGGCAGGTGACATGCGCGTGATTGTGCGCCATATCACACCCAACGTAATGAGCTACCTGATCGTGAATGCAACGCTGACGATCCCGGGGATGATGCTCACCGAGGCCGCACTCAGCTTCCTCGGCTACGGAATCCAGGAACCGATGACCAGTTGGGGCGCGCTGTTGAACGCTGCGACAAATGTCGGAGCAATCGAGCAGCATCCATGGATCCTGGTGCCGGGGATATTCATCGTCATCTCCGTGTTGGCGTTCAACTTCATGGGGGACGCGATCAGGGATGCGGTGGATCCCTACTCGGTGGTCTAGCGGCAACTGGTCGGGGCCGGCCGGCGACCCTCGCTGCTTGTGGGAAGCGAGGGGCTTCTACTTGCATCTTCTCTGTCTGGGCTGTGGGCAGCCAAACTTGCTTGGGGACTGGCATTTCAGTACTCTATGGTGTTCGTTTGAGTGAGGGGGTGGGGCATGGAACGGATCGAGCGAACGTTCATTGAAGACGAGATGGAGCAGTCGTACATCAACTACGCGATGAGCGTCATCCGCGGTCGTGCAATCCCTGACGTCCGGGATGGATTGAAGCCGGTGCAGAAGCGAATTCTCTACGGGATGCGAGAGCTTGGTGTCGTCCCCGGGAAACCTCATCGCAAGTCAGCGCGCGTCGTCGGTGAGGTCATGGGGAAGTACCATCCGCACGGCGATCAAGCGATCTACGACACCATGGTCAACATGGCGCAGTCATTCAACTATCGATACCCCCTTGTGGACGGTCAGGGAAACTTTGGCTCGATCGACGGAGATCCAGCTGCAGCGACGCGGTATACGGAAGCGCGACTCACGCCGATTGCGACAGAGTTTCTCGATGAGCTCAATGAAGGAACCGTCGACTGGCAGCCGAACTTCGACGATTCTCTTGAGGAGCCGATTGTCCTTCCCGCGAAAGTCCCCAGCCTGCTGATGAATGGCGCATGGGGAATCTCTGTTGGAATGACGACGCAGATTCCATCTCACAACCTTGGTGAGCTGGTTGACGGTGTGATCGCACTGATGGACAACCCGTATATGACGGTGAAGGAGTTGATGGGCCTCATACCAGGGCCGGACTTCCCGACCGGTGGGATCATCATGGGACGCGACGGCATCGAGGAGATGTATCGCACCGGTCACGGGAAGATGACCGTTCGTGCTCAAGCCGCGATAGATGACGGACAGATCATCATCACCGAGATTCCCTATCAAGTGCGTAAATCGACGATTGTCGAGTCGATTGCCACGAAGGTTCACGAAGGGCAAATCGATGGCGTGTCCGATCTACGTGACGAGTCCGATCGGGAGGGACTGCGGATCGTTGTCGAGCTGAAGCGGTCGGCGAATCCAAACGTGGTTCTGAATCAACTGTACAAGTTCACGCCGCTTGAGCGGACGTTTGCCGCGGTATTCCTCGTGATCATCGACGGAAACCCACGGACGCTCTCCCTGAAGGAGATTCTCAACTGCTTCATCGACTTCCGCCGCGATGTCGTCAGCCGGAGGACGGCGCATCGTCTGGACGTGGCGCGAAAACGGGCGCACATCCTCGAAGGGTATCGCATTGCACTGGACAGCATCGAGCGTGTGATAGAGATCATCCGAGGATCCAACGATACCTCGGCGGCGCAGAAGACACTCCAGGAGGAACTGGCGCTGTCCGACGAGCAGGTTGAAGCTATCCTGCGGATGCGGCTGTCACAGCTAACGGCGCTTGAGGGCGAGAAGATCGACTCCGAGTATGGCGAGAAGCTGAAGGCAATCGCGAGCTACGAGGAAATCCTGGGAAGCGATGTGGTCCTGGATGGGACGATCAAGCGCGAGCTGCAGGAGATTGCCGAGAAGCACACCGACGCACGTCGAACGTTGATTGCCGATGAGAACGGAGATGTCGACTTCAATGAGCTGATCCCCGATTACGACCTGATGGTCAGTGTCACGAGCCGAGGCTACATCAACGCACCGCGAGCGATCGATTTTCGCAGTCAGGGCCGAGGTGGGAAGGGGGTTATCGGGCAGCGGACGAAGGAGGATGACTACGTTCTTCTGACCAGTTTGGTCAATGCTCGCGACCAGCTCCTCTTCTTCTCCGACCAGCGGAAGGTGTACCGAACCCAAGGACACAAGCTGCCATCAATGAACCGCGATGCGGCCGGAAAGAACCTCCGCAGCTTCGTTCCACTTGAACAGGACGAGATCGTGCGATCGATCCTGCCGGTGCGTAGCTTCGCCGATGTCGAAGAAGAGCTGTGCGTGATGTCAACTGCGAACGGGATCATCAACAAAAACCTTCTGGCCAACTACGCGAATGTTCATATCACAGGGATCAACGCGATCAATGCGGACGAAGACGATCGCCTGGTCGACGTTTCTGTGACGGAAGGTGGCGGGGACATCATTCTAGCAACACTCAATGGGCAGACGATTCGCTTCCGCGAATCGGACGTGCGACAAACGAAGCGTCCGTCGCGCGGTGTGATCGGCATACGCCTCGACGAGGGCGACGCGGTGATCGGAATGGCCTGTCTCGATCGTGACATCACGATGGACAAGAAGGTGCTGATGGTCACTGAGCGGGGGTATGGGAAACGCGTGTCGCTCGATGACTTCCCGCTTCAGGGGCGGGGCGGCAAAGGTGTGCAGGGAATCAAGTTGGATGCCGAATCTGGAGACCTGGTATCGGTCGGAATCGTTTCCGATCAGGATGAGCTGATCATCACCACCGAACAGCATGTCATTCGAATTCTCGCCGGCGATATCAATGTCTATCGCCGCTACGCTCGCGGTGTGCGGCTCGTTCAGCTGGAAGAGGACGATCGGATCGTTTCGGTCGTTCGGACGTAGATTCCGATGGAAAAGCGTCTCACGGAACTCGCCGGTGAGCTTGCACACGGGACGGATCAGCTGATTCCCCAAGAGGCTCTAATCATGAAGCTGCGGCGGTTCGAGGAAACTGGCAAGGCCCTTCGGATCAAGCTGGGGATCGATCCGTCCGCGCCACATCTAACGCTCGGCCACTCCGTTCCACTCCGGAAGATGCGCCAGTTCCAGGATCTCGGGCACGTTGGGGTGCTTGTTGTAGGCGATTTCACCCGCCTTATCGGCGATCCGTCGGGGCGGTCGTCGACTCGCGCGTTGATGTCTGCTGAGGACATTGAACGGAACATGAAGACGTACCGCGAGCAGGCATTCAAGATTCTCGATCCCGACCGGACGGAATTTCGGTACAACTCGGAGTGGCTTGGAGACCTCACATTCGCTGACGTGATCCAGTTGACGGCGAAGTACACCGTGGCCCGAATGCTCGAGCGAGACGACTTTTCGAAGCGGTACGCTGCAGGTGAGCCGATCAGCGTGCTCGAGTTCCTCTATCCGCTGGCGCAGGCGTACGACTCGGTGGCGATCGAAGCAGATGTTGAGCTCGGCGGAGCAGATCAGCTGTTCAATCTGCTCGTCGGCCGAGATATCCAACGAGAGTACGGACAAGAACCGCAGGTCGTGATGACAGTTCCGCTTCTGATCGGACTCGATGGCGAGCGAGCCATGAGTCAGACAACCGGCAACTATGTCGGGATCAACGAGCCGCCGAACGAGATGTATGGGAAGCTGCTGTCGATTCCCGACACGCTGATTGCCCAGTACTTCGACAAACTGACCGACATTGAGGTCGACGACAAGCTGAATGAGCTGATAGGACGCTCTCCGCGGGATGCCAAGCGGCGCTTGGCACGTGAAATCGTCTCCGCGTACCACAACGCATCCGCTGCCAGCGAGGCGGAGGGTGAGTTCGACCGAATTCACGTTCAGCATGAGCGGCCGTCGGATGTGCCCCAGGTCACCTTGGATCGGGCTCTCCTGAAGCCTGACGGGACGATCTGGATCATCGATTTGCTCCAGGCGTCAGGCCTTGTGACAAGTCGCGGCGAGGCGAAGCGCCTCATTCAGCAAGGCGGGGTCAAGATCAACGAGGAGAAGGTCTCATCCCAAGATCTCGATATCCGGTTCGACCCACCACTTCTTGTACAGGTTGGGAAGCGGTCATTTGCTGAGCTGACGTAGCCACATCAGCGTGCTATCCTGATCTGTCATTCGGTCTTGATCGATGCTCACAGCTAGGGTGCCTTGGGTCTCATCAGCGTTCTAGCCGCTCGATGTGACGTCGGAGGCGTCCTCAGCCGCTCTTGCTGCCATGACAGTGGCTTCGGGGTAGGCCGGCGTTTTCAGGATGATCTTGCGTGGGCACTTCTCGATTGCATCCGGCGCCGGCGTGGTCGAGAACTCCGGCAAATCACGCTCGTCGCTCCAAACCACTTCTCCGCTTTCGGAGGCCCTGACACACATCTGACAGTGGAGACAACCGACCGAGCACTTCTTCCTCTCGGCCACGTCTTTCTTCGACAAGTAGTTGCATCCAAGGTACTGCGGCGTCTCGGCCGGCACCAGGCTGATCAGGCCGCGGGGGCAGGCTGTGACACACATTCCACATCCGATGCACTTCTCCCAATCGACCTGAGCGACCCGCTTCTCCGGATCGATCACGATGGCGTTGGCCGGGCAGACACTGACGCAGTCTCCGTAGCCGACGCAGGCGTAGGGACACTCCTTCTCTCCGGCTCCGACCATCACTGCGGCGGCACAGGAGGCGATGCCGTCGTACGATCCGATGGTCGGTGAGTCGCCGGTGCAGTGGACGAGAGCCTTCGAGCCAGGACCGGTGGACGACAAATCGATGCCGAGGTAGTCTCCGAGTTGAGCGGTCCCTTCCTCATCCTTCGCGAGGATGCGACACGGGCTCTCCTCGAGTACCTTGACCGACTTCGCGACCGCCTGGGCGTATGCGAAGCAGCCGGGGTATCCGCAGGCTCCACAGTCGGCGCCTGGGAGGAATTCCTTCACGTCGTTTGCTTTCTGCAGCGACTCGTCCTCTCTTGGCAGGATCCGATTGGCAATGAAAATCGCAATGCCTGCAATCAGCCCCACCGCAGACAGCAAGATAACAGCGATGACTGTTGTGCTCATCGGACCATCCCTCCAAAGGCGAGAAACGCCATTCCAAGTAGACCGGCAACGAGAAAGGCGATCGGCGCCCCGCGGAAGACGCGGGGGATATCAGCCAAGTCGAGTCGCTCGCGGATGCCAGACATGATGAGCAAGACCAACGTGAACCCTGCGCCAGCTCCGAGTGCCGCGGTAAGCGCCTGGATGAAGCTGTACTGAGCGTCAATGTTGATGAACGTGATACCGAGTACGGCGCAGTTCGTCGTGATCAACGGCAAGTAGATTCCCAGGGCGTTGTACAGTGTCATGTTCGTCCGCTTGATCGTCATCTCGATGATTTGCACCAGCGACGCGATCACGAGGATGAAAATCACTGTGCGCATGAACTCAAAGCCGTAGGGCACGAGCAGGTAGTGGAACAGTGGCCACGTGACAGCCGAGGCCACGAGCATCACAAGAAGCACCGCAATCCCCATGCTGAATGCGCTTGACAGTTTCTTGGAGACGCCGAAGAACGGACACAGTCCAAGGAACTTGGACAGGACCATGTTGTTGACCAACGCCATGCCGAAGAAGATGGCAACGAGCTCACTCACACTCACTCACCCCCAGCCAGCGAAACAGCGCCAGCAAGATCCCGATGACGAAGAACGCTCCCATCGGCAGCAGGAAGATTGCGGCCGGGTTGTCGGCCAATCCGGGAATCGAGAAGAGGCGCACGTTGAATGCCTCGATCGAACCCGATCCAAGCAGTTGCCGGAAGAACGATACGAGAAGGATGGCCACGCCGAATCCGATTGACATGCCGATTGCGTCGGCAACGGAATGCCATGTGCTATTCTTGCTAGCGAACGCCTCCGCACGCCCGAGAATGATGCAGTTCACGACGATCAACGGAACGTACATCCCGAGCGATTTGGAGAGCGGCGGAACGAATGCCTTGAGCGCCAGATCCACGATTGTGACCAACGTTGCGATGATGACGATGAATGTCGGGATTCTCACGCGATCCGGAATCCACTTGCGCAGCAAGGACACTATGACATTGGCAGCAAGGAGAACGAATAACACTGACGCTGTCATTCCGAACGCATTGTCAACCGACGTACTGACTGCCAGTGTCGGGCAGAGGCCGAGCAGTAGAATGAACGTGGGGTTGGCGCGAACGATGCCGTTGGTCAAGGCCTTCATCCATTGATTCATGGTCCGTCTCCCCCTTCTTCGATCATCTCGAGGATAGCCTCTCTTAGCCTGTCTGTGACAGCGGTTGAGCTGATGGTTGCTCCAGTGATCGCATCGACTGATCCTCCGTCCTTGCGCAGGGCCAAGTCATCGACGGCGAGGCCGACATACTGATCGAGGAAGCCTGTCTCGACGATCCTTGCTCCGAGTCCAGGCGTCTCCTGTTGGGAGATGATGCGGATACCGCGCAGGGTATGGTCCGGTCCAAGCCCGACAAGGATGTCAATCGGGCCGCCGTACCCGATGGCCTGCGTCATGAACGCGATGCCGATCCGAGAGCCGTCCTCAAGGACGGCATAACGGCCGGTGTCATTACTCAACTCGTAGGAGTCGAGGCTTGGGAACAGACTGCCCAACATCTGCTTCACCTCATCCGCTTGGGCCTCAAGAATCCGCTCGGACGTAATGCCGTCGATCAATGTCAGTGCAACGACTGAGACGAGAACCACGACGGTCAAGAAGAGGATCGGATATGCGCCACGTCCTGGTTTGGCCATTTCACTCCCCCCCCGCTCTGGTTCGTGCGCTCTTCCGGGGCATGCCAAGCGGTCGCGGCCGCGTGTACCGATCGATCAACGGTGTAAACGCGTTCATCACCAGGATCGAATAGGCCACGCCCTCCGGCATGGAGCCGATCAGGCGTATCAGTACAACAAGCACCCCCGCGCCGACGGCAAAGAGGATGCGTCCCCGCGTTGTCAGCGGGCCGGTGACATAGTCTGTGGCCATGAAGAAGGCACCGAGCATCAGGCCGCCGGCGAGGATATGGAACAACGGATCCTGCCCCATGATCCAGCTCAGCACGAACACCGTGGCGATGTAGAACACAGGGATGTGCCACTTGATGATTCCGAACGCCAGAAGCATGGCGCCGCCGATCAGGATCAGTAGCGCCGACGTCTCGCCGGCGCTGCCCCCGACATGACCGAGGAACAGGGCGCGATAGAGCTCCGGCTTGGTCATCGTTGTAACGAACCCTTCGGACAGCGGCGTGGCGGAAGTGACCGCGTCGGCCAACCATGATGTGGTCGGAAGAATCCATCGGCCAAGTACGCCGGCGAACGATATCGATACGAAGGCGCGTCCGGCGAGTGCAGGATTGAAGATGTTGCAGCCGAGTCCACCGAACGCCTCCTTGGCGATGCCGATGGCGAACACCGAGCCGATCACCACCACCCAGAGCGGCGAACGAGGGGGAAGTACCAGCACCAATAGCAGGCCGGTGATCACGGCGCTTCCGTCCATGTGGAAAGACTTCCGCCGCAGAGCCTTGGCGGCGACTTCTGTCAGGACACACGAGATGACACCCACGCCAAGCATCAACAGGACGTACAGACCGAAGAAGTAGACAGCGCCGGCCGCAGGGAGCAACAGGGCGAGAACCACAAGATACATGTCCCTTGAGATGGATGTCTTCCCGCGGACGTGCGGTGCCGGGGAAAGCGTCAGTCTACTCTGTTCTGTCACGGGGTCCTCCTCCCCAGCTGACGAAGCTTCGCCTTGCCGAGCTTGATGTAGGACACAATTGGGATACTGGCCGGGCAGTCGTATGCACACGCGCCGCATTCCACACAGCTGAGCACATGGTAGCCGGCCAGCTCGGCGATCATATCCTTCTTGACGTGACTGACGTACATCAACGGCATCAAGCCCATCGGACAGCGCTGGATGCAACGCCCACACCGTATGCAGTCTCGCTCGATCCCCGCCACTTCGCGTTGAATCAGGACGCAGTTGGTGCTCTTGAGCAACGGTACGTCAGCCGACGCTTGGGCAATGCCCATCATCGGACCGCCGAACACGATCGAATTGGCATCAGGTGACATCCCTCCGCAGGCGTCGATCAGTAGCGACGCGGGGGAGCCGAATCGCGAGATCAGATTCCGCGGTGTTGCTACAGAACCGGCAATCGTGACGACTCGCTCGACGAGTGGACGCCCGTCCAGCACAGCATCGGCGACTGCAGCCAGCGTGGCAACGTTCTGCACCGCCACGCCGATGTCAGTCGGGAAACCTCCCTCGGGAACCTCGCGTCCAAGGACTGCCTTGATCATTGTCTTCTCCGCGCCCATCGGGTACTTCGTTCCGAGAGCTATCACAGAAACATCTCCGGGGAGATCGGCTTTCTGGATCGTTTGGCGCATGGCCTCGATGGCCCTCGGCTTGTTGTCTTCAATTCCGACATACGCCCGGTGCACAGACAGGAGCTGCATGACGACTCGAAGGCCTGCGAGAATACGATCCGGCTTCTCCCGCATCAGCCGATCGTCGGATGTGATATGTGGCTCACACTCGGCTCCATTGACGAGTACCGTGTGAATCGCGGGACTCTCGGGGGGCGATTGAGCTTCACATGCGTTGGGAATGCCGCTCCGCCGAGGCCAACGATGCCGGCGTCCGCGATGCGGGCCAGTATCTCCTCCGATGATAGCGAATCCGGATCGGCCGCCTCGAATGTACCCCACGTGTCCTCACCGTCGCCTTCGATGACGATTGCGCCGGTTGGCGTGCCCGTTGTTGGGCTGACGATGGTCGTGAGCGGTTTGACCTCGCCGGAGATGGTTGCA
>Ga0180432_10000974_pt1 | contig 46007 bp, 38 predicted proteins | sample SS_ome_10_FD_132414 | JGI IMG/M metagenome (GOLD analysis project Ga0180432, IMG submission 132414) | Hypersaline lake sediment archaeal communities from the Salton Sea, California, USA - SS_1_MS_2 metaG | ecosystem: Environmental > Aquatic > Non-marine Saline and Alkaline > Hypersaline >...
GGGCGAATTCGGGGGCCTGGGTTATCCGGTCGAGGGTCACCTGTGGCAGAGCGAGCGGAACTGGGGCTACCGCAACTACGAGGATGCCGACGAGCTGACTGCGGCCTACGAACTGCTCCTGCGCCGCCTGCACCGCCTGATCGGCGAACCCGGCCTCTCGGCCGCGGTTTACACCCAGACCTCCGATGTCGAGATCGAGGTCAACGGGCTGATGACGTATGACCGCGAGCTGGTCAAGATGGACGAGGCGCGAGCGCGGGCCGCCGCGGCCCGGCTCTTCGAACCTCCGCCGGTGGTTCTGCCCGTCGTTCCCACCGCCCGGGATGAGGCCGTTCTCTGGCGTTATGCGTTCGAGACTCCCGCCGACGACTGGTTCGAGCCCGAGTTCGATGATACCGGCTGGGCCGAGGGCGAAGCCGGTTTCGGGCGCGAGGACACTCCGGGGGCGGTCAACCGCACCCTCTGGGAGTCCGCTGACATCTGGATCCGGCGTACCTTCGACCTGCCGCGCGATCTGCCGCGCGGTTCCTACTCCGATCTCTGGCTCTTCATCCATCACGACGAGGACGCCGAGGTATATCTCAACGGCGTGCCAGCGGCTGAACTCGGCGGATATACCACCACCTATGTGGACGAACCGATCCGGACCGGGGCTCTGGCCGCGCTCAAGCGCCGCGGGAACGTGATCGCCATTCACTGCCGGCAGACCGGCGGGGGGCAGTATATCGATGCCGGTCTGGTACGGATCGCACCCGGGGGGGTGCGTTGACCGCCCGGCGGCCCGGTGCTACTGTCCGGCTCAATCGTTCACCGGCCGGTGCGTCGATCGCGGAGGAATATGGATGTGACGATCAACGCGTGTGATAATCGGTACTGGAGGATTCCGTGCGACGGCAGACTAATTTCCTGACGCTCCTGCTGCTGGCCGGGCTTACCCTTCCGGCCCCTGTCCGAGCCCAGCCGCAGCCGATGCTCATAGCCGTCATCGATCTGGATGTCATCGATGTGGGCGAGGGCGAAGCCCGGGCGATCACGGAGCGCCTGCGGGTCAAGCTGTCCGAGCAGGCCATCTTCGATGTGGTCGAGCGCAACCGGATGCAGTCGATCCTCACCGAACAGGGCTTTCAGTTCTCAGGGGCCTGTGACACAGACGAGTGCGTGGTGCAGGTCGGCCGAATCCTGGGGGTGCGCAAGATGGTGGCGGGGAGCGTGTCGAAAGTCGGTACCCTGTACAGTCTGCAGGTGCGGATCGTGGATGTCGAGAGCGCCCGCATCGAGCACGTGGCCTACACCGACGTGAACGGAATCGAGCAGGTCATGACCGAGGCCACCGCCCAGGTCGCCGATGAACTGGCCCGCAAGGTGGCCGGCGAAGCGGTCCCCGAACCAGAACCCGCTCCGGTCCGGGATCCGGGTCGCGAGACAGCCGCTCAGCCGGGCGGGGCAGGACCGGTTGCGACCGACTGGCGTAGCGAAGCCCGGCATACGGGCTGGCTCATGCGCCTGAGCCCCGGTCCGGCCAGCCTGACCGGCACCGCCGACAGCCGGCTGGAACCAGCCACCTTCACCGGCGCCGGTTTCGGCTGGGACATTCTCTTTGGCAAAATCGTGGTCGGGGATCTGATGCTCTTCTTCAACATCGGCAACGATCGAGCAGCCGATCCCGATGCCGAGGTGAACAGCGTCAGCCAGCAGACCACCGAGGATGACGAGCTCAAGACAAGCTATGTCGGAACCGGCCTCGGTTTCTACTTCCCACCCCGGCAGTGGTGGGTCGCGACCGCCCTGGTCTTTTCCAGCTTCACCTTCGCGGGTTCAGATCCCCTCAATCCCCTCAACAACAAGGACACCGAAGGCGAACCGGCCGTCGGGTACTACCTGGCGGTGGGGAAGGATTGGTGGCTGGCCCGGGGCCTCTCACTGGGGGTCATGATGCGGATCGTGAATGCAGAGCATGTGATTGTATCGGGGCTGAACCTGGGTTTGACGATCGACCTGACCCGCAATCGCTGACGAACCCCGGATTGGAGTCATTCTCATGAGCGAGGACCATCCCTCCACCACCTCCCTGGCGCTGGCTTTCGGGGTGGCGATCGTGAGCCTGGTCGTCTCGGGCGCCCTTTTCATCCAGATGCAGGATGTACGTCAAGAGGTGCGTGAGTACTCCTTTGCGGTGCGGCGGGCCACGGCCGTGCTCGGCGTGATGGGGCTGCGGCTCGAACCGGGTTCGGAGTACGCTACGCTGGAGCTCGATCCGGCGCCCCGACCGGCCCGCAGCGATATCGAGGCGGCCCGTGACGGGGCCCGGCTGGCGGCCGCCATGGGTTCTCTGCGCAACGTCCGCAGCGCTCTCGTCATGCAGCGGGTACAAGAGGATCGGCTCGGCTATCCCGCCGCCGATGAAATCACCACCTTCGCCGATCTGCGCACGCACCTGGCCGAGTATGTGCCCCTGCCCTCCGATCCTCTCCGGCAGGAGTGGATTTTTCTGTCCTGGCTGCGGCCCGAGCCCGAGGTCTTCCTGCTCGTTGCCGAGGCCCGCGATTCCCAGCGCACCCTGATTGCAGTGACCGATTCCGAGATCATCCCCCTGCATACGAGGTAGAAAGCCCATGTCTCCCACCCGCCGTGACTTCCTGCAGACTTCCTCCTGTGCCGCCGCTTCACTGGCTTTCACAGTGACGGGCTGTACCGCTTCGCCGCGCCCGCTGAAGATCCTCATCCTGGGGGGCACCAGCTTCATCGGCCCGCCCCAGGTCGAATACGCCCTGGCCCGGGGGCACGAGATCACCCTCTTCAACCGGGGCCATACCAATCCGCAGCTCTTTCCCGAGGTGGAGAAACTCGTCGGGGATCGGCGGGATGATCTCAGTGCCCTCGAAGGCCGGGAGTGGGACGCCGTGATCGACAATTCGGCCACCTATCCGAGCTGGGTGCATCGTTCGGCGGCTCTGCTGCGGGATTCGGTCGGGGTCTATCTCTTCACTTCGACCCGTTCGACCATCTCCGATCTGAGCCGGATCGGGATGACGGCCCTCGATGCGCCGGTCTACGAATTCGAGGGGGAATGGACCGAGGCGGACGAGGGGGACATGCACTACGGGCTGCAGAAGGCCACGGCCGAAAAAGAGGTCCTGGCATATTTTCCCGACAACCACCTCATCGTCAGACCCGGGCTGATTGTGGGGCCCCGGGACCGCAGCGACCGGTTCACATACTGGCCGGTACGTCTGGAACGCGGCGGAGAGGTTCTGGCCCCGGGAGATCCGGCGACTCCGGTCATGTTCATCGATGCCCGTGACCTCTCCGAGTGGTACATCCGCCTGCTCGAGCAGGGCGTGCGGGGCGTCTACATGGGTCTGGGTCCCGCCGAACCGCTCGATTTCCGGGGTCTGCTCGACGGTATTCAGGCCGGAATCGGGTCTTCGGCCGGTTTTACCTGGGTCGAGACCGACTTCCTGCTCGAGCGGGGGGTGCGGGCCTATACCGACATGCCGCTCTGGATGCCCGTGACCGATACCACCAGGGGTTTCAACCGCTTCGATCTGAGCCGCATCGCTGAGACCGGTATCACCTACCGGCCTCTCGCCGTCACCGCCCGGGAGACCCTGGCGTGGCACCACACCCGGCCCGAGTCGGAGCAGACCCGTCTGCAAAGGGGTTTGAGGGCCGAACGGGAGGTCGAACTGCTCCGGCAGTGGCACAACCGCCGGACGTGATTGCAGCACGGACCGGTTGTCAGGGGCTCACTGCCGCAGCAGATCGTGCACCTGTCCGACACCGGGCAGGGCGATCCGCTGCTGCTCGGTCCATACTCCTCCCCGGTAGCGGCGTACCTGTCCATCGAGCGAGCGGCTGTGACGGTCGGCTCGCTCGGCCGGAGCGCTGATTCCCACCCAGAGATCCTCGCCGTCGGCAGTCAGTCCGCGCACCCAGCCGCCGGGTGAGAAAAGGACGCCGGGTGGAGCGGTCCGCAGAACCGTTCCGTGGTGCGAAGCGCAGGCCAGGATCTCGCCCCGCCATGGTTCCAGATCGTGCGTGTGCTCGAAGCCGGGCAGAGGGGTGACACGCCCGATCTCCCCGGCCCGGATGATCACATCCCCGAACTCTGTATCGCCGCTGAGGGCTGACAGCGGCAGCCGCATGACGGCGGCCGGTTCCCGGCCGCGGTTGTTCATCCCGACCAGCAGGTCGTCCGGGGTGAGGAGCAGGGCGTTGAGGTGGTTGATATCGTCCCGTTCCCCGCCCACCTCGACGATCCGCACGGTTTTCCCCGCCTCGAGATCCCAGAGGTGAATCCGGTTCAGGCCGGTGTCGGTCAGAAAGACATGTTCGTCGCCGACCTCGATCTGATGAACGTCGTGCACGTCGGGGATCTCGGCGACGGGTTCGGCCTCATGCGTCAGGGGATCGATCGCGTACAGGATCACATCGGTCGAATGCTTGCGGACCCGGCGGGTACCCAGGCGCGCCCGGCAGGCGGCGAAGATCGTTCCGGTCCGCGGGTGGCGGGCGATACCGAAGAAGCCGGTCCAGCGGCGACTGCCGCTCTCCACAATCGAATCGATCGCGCCGGTTCCGGAACGGCAGAAGAGTACCCCGCCGCTGGTCGTGACGAAAAGACCCGGCGAAACGGATGCTTCCCCCGGGCGGGTTTCGTTCGCTTCTGTTCCTGCAGCCGTCTCGGTCACGCGCTCACCGCCGCTCTGGAGGTGCGTCTGGAAGAAGTACGCCGCTCCGGCCGCGGTGTCAATGTTCTCGGTAAAGAAGCGAGGGAAGGAAAACGTATCCTGCCTGACAGGGTACTAGGGCGTTTCCCGACCCCAGGCGCTCAGTACCCAGTAGCCGTCGCCCTCGGGGCGGAAATCGTACCAGGCGACCAGCCCCACTCCGGGAGACCAGTATTCGCGGTAGGTGGAGAAATCGGGCTCGCTGCCGGGCCGGTGGTCTGGACGAACAGGGGCTCGAGCAGATCGAGCGTATCGGCCGGGACCGCCGCCGGCAGGTAGAATCCCGCTCCCGGTGGTGTCGGGGGAGCCAGCTCGGGGCGGTTGAGCAGGGGTTCCATCATGATCGGGTTGCGGGGCGGAGCCAGGACCTCCTCGACCCAGATATCGAGGGTGTCGAGAGGGGGGGACCGGAGGCTCTGCTCCACCCCGCTTTCGGTGCGCAGGAAGGTCCAATGAGTGCCTTCATCGAAGTCGACGATGAAGGGTGCCTCACTCATGAGCGAACGGGTCGTGTACGGTGCCGCGCAACCGGTCAGGAACATCAGGACGATGATCAGGGCGAAGAGGATGACGATCCCGCCGAGGTAGGCCGCATCCCGGTTTTCATCCGATGTGTTCCTGTGAGCGTTCATCGGGCAGTCCCAGGGGTCCTACGAGTGGTGTTGCGTTCACACGCCGACGCCTGACGGCGCCGATTGTCCCCACCTGCTGCAGTTCGACAGTAAAGCAAGAGATGTGCCAGCAGGTGGTAGAGAAAGGGGACCGAACCGCCCGAACTGGTCCGATCCCGCCCGGACGCGGGAAAATACACCGGGAGAGGGTGCGGCCAGGCCTTATCGGAGGGCGGCCGGGGGAGCGGGACGGCCGGTTGCGGAATGCCTGTGTCCCCGGGACAGGACAGTATCTGTCACGGCAGGGGGACAGAATTCCTCAGGGCCGGGGGGGAGGTGTGCCTCCGGTCAGGGTCCGCCAGGCTTCGATGAAGGGGGCGGTCCGCTCGAGCGACTCGTTCCAGCGGGGCACCTCGTCGGCCGTGGCAAGTCCGATGAGGCCCAGAGCCAGCATCCTCACCACCCGGGCCATGTTCTCGTAGTCGATCAGGTCGGGATTGTCTCCCGGCTGATGGTACCCCTCGTAACTGAACAGGGTGCAGGCGGTATGGGCGGGGATTCCTGCCCGGGCGAAGGGACCGTTGTCGCTGGCCGTGAAGTACCGGTCGGAGTTCTGCTCGTGCTTGTAGACCTCGACACCCAGTTCCTCGCCGGCCCGTACGAAGAACTGCGGCAGAGTCGAGTAATCGTGCCCGGTGAAAGAGGCGCTCATCTCGTGAAGGCCGCCGTCGCCGTCTGTCCGGCCGATCTGTTCCAGGTTCAGCACCCCCACCGTGTGCTCGAGCGGCACCAGGGGATGGTTCACGTACCAGGTGGAGCCGAGCATGCCTTTCTCTTCGCCGAAAACGGCCAGGAAGAGGATGCTGCGATCCAGTGACGAGCGCAGCGGCATCAGGGCGTGGGCCAGTTCGATCAGGGCCACCGTGCTCGAGCCGTTATCGTTGGCGCCGTTGCAGATACTGTCGGGATACGCTCCCGAACGGATTCCGACGTGATCGTAGTGGGCGGTCACCAGGATCCAGCTGTCGTGCCGCGCCGGGTCGGAGCCGCGCAGGATACCGGCCACGTTGCGCAGGGAGTAGGGCTCGCCGACCGGATTCTGAGCCTGTTCGACCGGGACCGGCGGCCGGAAAGGGACGACCCGCGGCTCGCCACCCCCGCGTGGGGGGTAGGTACGATCCCTGACATCGGTCACCCAACCCGGCGATGTCTGGAAATAGCCGTCGTCCCCGGCCGGCTCCAGACCGATCCGTTCGAACTGGGTGGCCAGGTACCGGGCGGCGATATCGAGTCCCGGCGAGGGCGTGTCGCGTCCCTGCAGCTCGTCGGAAGCCAGGAAGAAAAGGTGCCCCCTGAGCGAGCGGACCGTGATCCGCTCGAGGGCATCGGCGACCCCCGATTCGAGATCGCTCCGGCCGACCTGGGCCCGGGCTGGAGTAGCGAACGGGGGCAGAAGCGTGACGGTGATGAGAAACACCAGCGGAAGCAGGGAGCGACGGACGGTCGGGAGCGGCACGGTCGAGTCCTTTCGTTCCGGCGATCGATTCGTGAACCTCCGGTCTCTGCGGAAGATAACGGTATCCTGAGCCGGATGTTCGCCCAAAATACGGCCGGCGACCGATCCACTGCGGATCGGCCGCCGGCCTGTTATTTCAGGGGCTTCCGGGATCTAGCGGAAAATCACCTGGAAGGGGCCGATACTGCCCCGGTCCACCACCAGGTGCTGGTAGCCGAGCTGCCGGGCGCTCAGGCTCACGTAGTCCTCGGCACCCCCCGACTTGACGTCGGTGCGGTAGCGCTCGTAGATGTACTGGCTCAGTTCCAGAGCGGTGATCTCGCCGTTCTGGTCCTCGTCGGCCAGTTTCTCTCCCACCGCTTCGGCGATGAAGTAGGCCAGGTAGCCCCCGGCGGTGAACTTGCCGGCCACCATCGAGGTGACATCCTCTTCGGAGCTGAAGAGCCCCATCCGCCCGGGGCGGGAGATGACGTCCTTGGCGAACCCGCCGCTGAAGCAGGCGTCGAGCACGAGCAGGGTGGTGCCGGCGTTGACCGTATCGAGCAGTTCGCTCATCTCGTTGTCGAACAGATGCCCGTCGTAGAGGTAGAGGGTCTCGTCCTTGCCGTCGGGGTCGGCCTGTTCGTACCCCCCGCTACGGTCCACCCGGGAACCGTGGCCGGAGTAGAAGATGACCAGGACGTCGTCGGGGCCGACCCGGCCGGCCATGGTGTCGAGCGCATTGCGGAAGTTGCCGGTGGTGGCCTGGGAATCGGTCAGCAGGATCGAGTTGGCCGTGCTCATCCCCACCCCCCGGGTCATCGCCGCCGCCAGATTGGAGGCGTCCTCGGCGCAGTAGGGCAGGTCGGAGCCCGAGCCGGGGTAGTCGCTGATCCCCATGAAGATGCCGTAGACATTGCCTCCCCCCGAGGGTCCCGGAGCGGGGCCGGGTGCCGGCCCGGCCGAGGAGGAGAGCGAGACCTGGTAGGTGCCGGTCTCGCCGGCGGCGTACGAAGTCGCGATGATGACGTAGCGCCCCGAACTCGGCAGGGTCAGTTCGATCCGGGAGCGGCTGGTGCTCCCCTCGTAATCGTCGTTCTGCAGGGTCTCATCATCGGGGGTGAGCAGGGCCAGGTAGGTGTCGAAGTCCGATGAGGTCATGTCGACCGCCACACTCTGGCCGGCCTGGCCGTCGAAGGCGATCAGGTCGCGGTACTCCCCCGAATCGAGGGTCGCATCGCCCGAGGAGAGGCTGCCCGAGGCGCTGCCCCCCATCGAGATGCGCGAGACATCGTAGCGCTCGTCGTCACCCCTCCCGCCGTAGGTGATGCTGAGTTCGTAGTCCCCCGTCTCGCCCGCCGCGTACGAGGTCACCACCGCCCGGTAGGTGCCGGTCTCGGTCATGTCGAGTTCGACCCGGCTCTGGCTGGTGCTCCCCTCGTGGTCGTCGTTCTCGCCCCGGTCCTCACCGGGACCGGCCACGATCAGGTAGGTGTCGAAGGCCGACGAGGTCAGGTCGACCTGCACGTGCCGGCCGGGCGCGCCCTCGAAGGAGATAATGTCGGCGTACTCCCCCGTCTCCAGGGTCTGGTCGCCGGCGGCGAGACTGCCCCGCTCGGTCCGGTCGCCGAAGCCGGTCCCACCGCTTCCACCGCCGGCTCCCGCCCGGGTGATGCGCAGATCGTAGGCCCCGGTTTCACCCGGTTCGTACGAGGTCACCCAGACATCCCACTCACCGCTCTCTTCGAGAGTGAGCGAGAGCAGGGAGCGGGTGCGGCTGCCCTCGAAATCGTCGTTGTCGTTCTGGTCGCCGCTGGGGGAGCGCACGATGAGATAGGGGTCGAAGGCGGTCGAACGCAGGTCGAAGGTGACCGTTTCCCCCTGCCGGCCGCTGTAGGTGTACTTATCGACGTACTCGCCCGACGAGAGGGTCTGATCGCCGCCGGCCAGGGTGCCTGCCTCGAAACGGTCGCCCTCCGAGCCGCCCCCGCCCGCGCCCGAGAGCGAGTAGGTCACGGTGTAGGCGCCGGTCATCCCCTCTGAATACGAGGTCGCCAGGATGGTCCAGGTGCCCGATTCGGCCAGGTCGATCTCGACCTGGCTCCGGCTGGTACTCCCCTCGTGATCGTCGTTGTCGTATTTCTCGCCGGTCGGGGAGCGCACCCCGAGGTAGGTGTCGAAGTCGCCCGACTGCATCTGGACGATCAGATGCTGCCCGGCGCTGGCGGTGAAGGTGAAGGAGTCATAGTACTCCCCGCTGGTCAGGGTCGTGTCTCCGCTCTCGAGGCGTCCGGTGTAGGTCTGCCCGCCCGCCTGTTCGGCTCCCGGCTTGCCCGCACTGCCGCCCGAGATCGTCACCGTCACGGTGTAGGCGCCGGTTTCCCCGGCCTCGTAGGAGGTGGCGATGATGATCCAGGTGCCGCTCTCGGTGGCGTCGACTTCGACCCGGGAACGGTGGGTGTCGCCCTCGTAATCGTCGTTCTCGATGGTCTCATCGCTCGGCGGGCCCAGCCCGACATAGGTGTCGAAATCGCTCGAGCGCATGTCCACGATTACGTGCTGACCGCTCTGGACCTCGATCGAATGAGCGTCGAAGTACTCGCCCGTCTCGAGAGTATCATCGCCCTTCTCGAGCCGGCCGGAGAATGTCTGCGTCGTTCCCGTCCCTCCGGTCCCGCCGCCCCCGCCCCCACCCCCGCTCGACCACAGCCCGACCCCGTAGAAACAGGGGGAGACGCTGCAGTCGATCATCTTCACCTCGAGCGAGTAGCTGCCGCTCATCGAAGCGGTGATGATCAGCAGGGGGGTGTCATCGAGTTCGACGTCGGTCGCGACGACATTGCCGCCGGGATCGTAGAGGGTCAGGTCGAGGTCGCTGCAGTCGTTGTCGCAGAACCCCCAGATCTGGTACCCGATCCCCGCCTGCAGGTCGAGCGCGACCCGCTCCGAGGTGTCGTCGTTGAGTGAACCGGTCAGGTAGGAGCGGACGAGCGTGAAGCCGGACTCGTTCATGATGCCGTTGGCTGCGTCGAGCTGGTTGGTGACCTGTTCCTGGTACTGCGCCTGGACCGCGGCGGGGGCGGTGAGCAGGAGGACGCAGGATCCGATGAGGGATGCTGTCCGAATTCTCATGATCTCCTCGCAGGAAAGGGACTCTGGGGCCGCATGGCAGGGGATTGTACCTGAGTGCGATCGGACTGACAAATACTGTCGGCGGCTGTCAGGAAAGTGTTGCCGGGGACCGGGCCGGTCGCAGGGCCGACACGGTCGAGGGTAAGAAGCGGCCGATCTCTTTTTGCTACGGCGCAGTCCCGTCGGGCAGCACCAGCCGGTAGCGCACGACTTCGATCGCCCCCGACGGGGCTTCGGCACAGGCGATAACGGTATCGTCTTCAATCCAGGTGCTGTTCCCCCAGAATCTGATCTCCGTCGATGCCTCGACTTCACCGAGAAAGTGCCCCTGCCCATCGAAAACATCGATCAGAGTCGAATCGGTATAGAGGGGGTTCTGCCAGTACCCGTCACTTGTCAACGGATTCGCGACACCCTCAGGGTGATACACGCCCGGTCCCTGCCGCACGACCCAGATGCGGTCGCTGCGATCGGGGATGAGATCGGAGTACGCCGGCTTGTAGCGGGGGATCTCGGGACCGTTCCAGGCCCACCCGGGTTGGTTCCTCCGCATACTGGCCGTTACCTTGCGCCGGTGCCACTCCGCTTCTTCCGGCAGGACCGGAACGCGTACTTCAGGGCGCTCGCAGATGACCGTACGACCGTCAGGGGAGCGGATCTCGAACCGATAGTCCTCCGGGATACCCCACACCATCGATCGGTCATTCCGGCACGACCAGACGACTCGAGGCGTGAAGGGAACACCCTGAGCACTGGAGCCGCCGTCTTCATAGTGACAGACGACCAGAGCATGTCTGAAATCGGTCTCCGGGCGTGCCAGGGTATCTCCGAGCGCTCCTTCCGGACCGATCGAGATGTACCCGAAACACACCCCCTGATGGAAATCCATGTCAGTCTGCGGAGGCCGGACGATCTCGGGAGTGAAGAGCACAGCGTCGGTATCGAACCAGGAGGGCCGGCTGCACTGCCAGGTGGTCGGCAGCTGCCAGTGATCGATGACCTCGCCGCCGGGGGTGTAGATATTCATACGTCTGAGTCGTCCGTCCCGTACAAACAAGGTGCCGTTGTGCGGATGAATGGCCAGGCTCACGGGATTGTCCATCTCCCCCGGGCCGTGACCCTGACGGCCGATATTCCTGACATGGCGGCCGTCCATATCGTAGACCCGCAGACACCGGTTGCCGCCGTCAAGGACATAGATGGAATGGCGGTCACAGGTGATCGCCCGGACATTGCTCAGAATATCGCCTTCCGGTCCCTCATCGGCTCCGATACGTACCTCCTCCGCCAGGTGAGCCCGCCCGCCCCAGACCGAGCCCGAGATCGCCCGTACGGTGGTGATCGTGCCGTCGGTGGTGCGTCGTTCGACCAGAGATCCGGTGGGATCGCCGGCCCGGCGCGAGCAGCCGGGCAGGGGCAGAACGAGGAGGAGGGCAATCAGATACAGGAGCCCGTGATGGATAGAGACGCTACGATACTTTCGGTACCGACACCTGTCACGTGACATGACACCAGCTCTTTTCAGCCGGGCCGGGCGGGAGAGCCACTCGGCGGTAAAGTGTCTCAGCTCAGCGCATGATTCCGCGTATAAAATTCCGCAATGACACGCGATACGTGCCGAGCCTGCGGAACAATACTCTTCGATGACGGTACGGGATGAATGGTTGGAAGGTTCAGAATCTTACCCTGAATCCGATGTCGATCAGGCGCGGCGAGCCGAAGTAGTGGGAGCGGTCGTAGTTCTCCGAATAGGCCGTGGCGCCCGGCCCCGGATCGATCGGACTCCCGGTGGCCGAGTAGACACTCTGCACGATCCGGGTGTCGAAGAGGTTACGAATGTTCACCAGCAGGCCGCACTCCAGCCCAAGCAGGCGCACGTCACGCCAGGCCCGCAGATCCCACTGCGATTTCCAGGGCATGCGGGCGGAACGGGTTTCGAGGCTCTCGTACCGGGTCGTTGGCGTGTAGGGCCGCCCTGAAGAACCGCGGTAGACCAGGCTGGCGCCGGCCCGTTCGAAGGGGCGCAGGCCCGCGATCTGAGGTCCGAAACCCTCGGGCAGGATCAGACTGAGCAGGCCGCTGAGGGTATGGGGCCGGTCCCAGCCGGTGGGGCGGCGCCGCTTCGGTCCCGTTTCGAGTTCGTGCCCGCCCCGGTAGCCCGCCCAGGGATCCTCGGCGTTCATCTCCGAGGTGATCCACGAATAGGCCAGCCGGCCGCTCCAGAGACCGCTGAAGCGGCGGCTGAGCGAGAGATCGATCCCCCGGCAGACGGCATAGTCCTTGTTCATGAAGACGGTGTAATCATGGGGATTGGAAACGCCGTGGTGGAAAGCGGGTACCCGTATCGTCCCCACCAGATTGCTCTGATCCTTGCTCCAGGCCACGGCCTGCAGGATGACCAGCTCGCTCAGGTGGGCCCGGCAGCCGAACTCGTACTTGGCCGCAAATTCCATCTGCAGGTCGGGATTGCCGATCAGCGGTACCGAATCCTCGAGAGTTCCCTGCAGGTAACAGTTGCGGTAGATCGGGTACTGATAGAAATGCCCGTAGTTCGCGAAGAAGACGGCCGCTGTCGACAGGGGAATGGCCAGTCCCAGGCGGGGTGAAAGAGCCCGGCGCCGGCCGGTCCGTTTGCAGGGAGCGGTTTCGGGATCGCTGGGATCGATGACGAGATTGCGTTCGGTATCCATCGGATTCATCGGGTGGAGCCAGAAGGGCAGGTCGCCCGAGTTCCCGCTATCCAAGCGCAGGCCGACATTGAAGACCACGTACCGGTACTCGATCTTGTCCTGCAGATAGAGCGAGAACTCGGTCGGGGTGTGCCGGTACTGGGTGATGTAGGGCGGGGTGAGGTAGAGGAGCTGGATGGCGTAATTATCGAGGGTCAGGCGCTTGTACTCCACTCCCCCCTTGATGAGGTGATGGCCGGAGAGCTGACTGGTGATGTCCAGGCGCAGGTGCCGGGTGGTGTCGTACTGGTTGGAGAAGTAGCGATCCGAACCGTCGGTGGAGTACCCCGCCCCGCCGACGGGGAAGTAACCGTAGGTGCGCTCATGCAGCGTACCGGTGCTGTAGGGCAGCGGCTGCAGGGTGACCTGGTGCAGCTCGTCCCCGGGGATCCAGGTCGGATACTCGTCATTGAGATGATCGAGGCGGGGCACGTAGCCGTCATCGTTGACCCAGCGTTTGACCCGCATGGTGCGGTCGTAATCCAGGTAGGAGAAGCGGAGGGTGTAAAAGGTGCTCGGGTGAGGCTGGTGGGTCCAGACCGCCGCGATCCGGGCATGGTCTTTTTCGAGCACGTTTTTTTCGTTGTGAAAATCGGTCAGGCCGGTGCCCCAGATGAGCTCATCGCCGTCCCCCTCGTAGATCGGATCCCCGGTCCAGGGATCGAGCCGGGTCGCGTCCCAGCGGTCGACACCGAAGACATTGAGCTGCTGCACCTCGGCGGGCAGGCCCCAGAACATCGCAAAGCGCCAGTCGCTGGTATAGGGCACCCCGACGCGCCGGTTGCGCAGCAGGCTGAGCTTGAGGCGCATGCTGCGCCCGATTCGCTGGGAGAGGTTGGCCAGGACATCCCACTCGGTGTTGTAACCATAGCCGTACCAGCCCGAGAAACTGTCCTGGGGATAGATCCGCCAGCCGTGACCGGTCGCGGTCTCGCGCTGATAGTAGGGATCGTGCTCATCGGGGTCGAATTCCAGCCAGTCCTCGGGCATGTGGTCGTACTCGATGTCGTTCCGTCGGGTTGCGGGATCGCGGGGATCGACCTCGAAATCGAAGACGATGTCGTCTCGATGGACCAGGAAATCGCGGGCGGTGGTGGCCGAGCCGGAGAGAAAAAAGGTCAGACCGGGCAGGCGCGGTACAGGTCCGCCCAGAAAACCGCGGCTCGTGGTCAGGTCGCGGGCGTCATCGGGGGCTGAACCGAACTCGCTCGAGAGCAGTTCGAGGTTGCCCTCGTACCGCGGTCCTCCCGAACGGGTCACGAAGTTGACCACCCCGCTCAGGGCGTTGCCGTACTCGGCGCTCACCCCGCTGGCCATGATCACCATTTCTTCCAGGGCGGTGGGATTGGTCTTCATCGCCTGGCCGCCGAAGACGAGGTTGGTGACCTGCAGGCCGTCGATCATGAAGGCCACCTCGGCGTTGCGCCCCCCCCGCACGTGCAACTGCTGCAGGCCGCGGTCGCGGTAACCGGGAATGTTGTGTTCGAAGCCCTGCTCGATGTAAAAGGAGGTCTGCAGGGCCAGGATGTCGGTCGTTGACTGAGCGGGCAGGTCCATCATCTGGGTCGCGGTCAGGGATTCGCGCGAACCGGTCACGTCGCGCCTGAGTACATCGAGGGGAGCGGTCACGGTAATGATCTGCCCCGCTTCGAGCACGACCGGTGGCAGGTGAAAATCCTGGACACACAGGCGGTCGGCCCCAACCGCGAACTCGCGTACCCGCAGGGTCTCATACCCCATCATGCCAGCCTGCAGGATCCAGGTGCCGGGGGGAACCGAGAGAATCCGGTAGCGGCCGTCGCTGCCGGTCATCGCCCCCAGGGTGGTGGTATCGCCTTCGGCTGTGAGCAGGAGGATATTGACGCCATGCAGGGGGGATCCGGTTTCGGCGTCGACGACCAGGCCACGGATCGTGGAGCTGTCACCCTGAGCCTCCAGGGCGAGGGTCGGGATGAGACTGCAGACAATACTGATTGCGAGAATCAGGGAACGGATCGCCGCCGGGCCTGCTCCGGGCAGGAATATGGCGGTGGTGAACTGCGACCGGCGGTAGCGATCGGACCGGTGGCTCATCATGGACTCCCGGTGGAGCCCGCGGTGTCTCCTTCACAATAAGCCGGCGCCCCGTACCGGCGACTCCGACACTCCAACGACGCAGGGAAACCGGAACGTGTTTACGCCCCGGACCGGGAGCGTCGGGAGAGCAACAATCCGCCCTCAATACTCCGTGTCAGGATTGAAAAGGAAATAATCGTACACTGCCCGCGCGATCTGGGCGATGGCATGCTCGCGGGCCTCGACCTCACGCGGGGATTCCTTCACAAAGGCCGCCACGACCACATGCCCTGCTTCACCGGGCAGCTCGACAAGACCGATGTCGTTGGTCGTGCGTCCGATGGTACCGGTCTTGTGCAGCACGACTGTACCCGGAGGAAGCATTCCCTGCAGGCGGGCCTGTCCGGTCATGCAGCGGCGCATGATGTCGAGCAGCTGTTCGGTGCTCTCGGCCGAGAGCAGCTCGCCCCGCCAGAGCCGGGTTAGTAGTGCGGCTGCGTCGCGCGGGGTGGCAGTATCCTGCGGGTCGGTATCGAAAGCCTCGCCCGCCCGTCTGCGCTCGGTTGCGTCCACCTGCCGGGAGAGGTGGTTGAAGTCCTCGATCGTGATCTCCCCACCGGGGGGCAGGTCGTGGATGCCGATCCAGTCACCGATCAGTTCGACGGTGGGGCGGTTCACGGTGATTCCTTCCAGGCCGAGCGCACGCATGCGGTCGGTGACGGCCTTGCCGCCTCCGGCTTCGCGCAGGCAGATATCGGTGGCCGAGTTGTCGCTGATCAGAAGCATCAGCTCGATGAGATTGTGCAGCGAGAGAATCACCCCGGGATCATCGAAGAGTTCGGTCAGGGTACCGCTGCCCGGGTGCAGATCGACCGCCCGGATCTCGATCATGTCACCCAGGTTTTTCTGTCCCGTATCGATCAGGGTGAAGAGCTGGACGGCGATGGGAACCTTGTAGGTGCTTGCCATCGGGAAGGGGTCGTCGGGATGAAGGTAGAGCTGGCGCCCCGTTTCTAGGTGGATGATGCCCACTCCCGTTACGCCGCCGGCGATCTCGGCCAGCCGTTCGATCTCGGCCTTCAGGTGTGCCAGACCCGGATCGGCCTGGGCGAAGATCAGAGTCGGTGGCAGGAGGAAGGATGTACTGAGCAGCGCGATCCCGACCCGGGCGGCGAGACGGTTCGCGATGAACCCTCGGACGGAATACAGGGAACGGGGAACCATGACGGTCTCCTTTCAGCTGGTCGTGATCCGGCTCAGGAAATAGAAACAGCGGCCGGATACCCGATCGGCGATGAACCCCCGGGTGGTATAGGTCCGATCGAGATAATGCAGAAAGGCGTGCCGCGTGGCGGCGCGCCAGGCACGTGCGGCGTCCGGATCGGTGACCTTCAGCTCCTGGATGTCGGCCGGGATCTCGATCCGGACCGAGGGCAGGTCGGTCAGAGCGAAGGCGCCCTCGAGGGGGGTGCCCGCGTTTGCATTCGTGTTCACGACCGGCACTCCGGCGGCCAGGGCGGGATCGATCGAGAGCCGGCCCGCAAGGGCGGTCTCGACTCGCTCCCCGCTCAGATTCCACTCGATGATAAAGCGGTCGGTGCCGATGCCGGCATGACGGACGCTCCCGGTATCCTCGCCGTACATATTCACGATGTATTCGGTCGGTCGGGCTCCGAGCCGGTTGATGTTGAGATGAGCGTTGGACGCTTCAAGGGGATCGTAACTCCACTTCACGGTCTCGACCCCGAGCTCAAGCAGGCGCTCGCGCTGGGTGAGTTTGAGATGGCGTCCGAGACCTGCTCCCCGGTACTCACGGCGCACGGCGAGCATGTCCGACCAGTGAACTACCTGCCCCTCCTCGACACCCGTCATGCCGAAGACGAAGCCAAGCAGGCGGCCGGCGGGGTCGAAAGCCCCCACCGCCACCCCTCCGACTTTCTGACTCACCATGAGCAGCGAGGGGGGCACGATTTCGGTGAAGCTCTCGCCCCAGGTTTCCTTCTGCAGCGCGACGCACTGATCGAACTCCTCGGCCGAACGCAGTGGACGCAGCTCGATGTCATCTGGATTGTACTCGTGGATCTGGCTCTCTTCGGTCATCCTCTCCCTCCCCTTCAGCCGATCGTGGCAAGACGAGTACCCTGGTGTCTGATCCGGCACCTCAGAACGGCAGTGCGCCGAGGTCCACATTCCCTCCGCTCAGAATGATGCCGACCCGCTGTCCCGCAACCTCGACCGCTGCATTCAGAGCCGCTGCGACGGGAACCGCTGAGGACGGTTCGATGATGATCTTCATCCGTTCCCAGACCAGACGCATGGCCCTGACGATTTCGGTTTCGGTGACGGTGACGATGTCGTGCACATGGGCTCTGATGATGCGGAAAGTCCGCTCGCAGAGCTGGGTGCGCAGGCCGTCGGCGATGGTATCGGCCGCTCCCACCGGCTGCAGGATGCCGCTTTGAAAGGAACGCCGGGCATCGTCGGCGTTGGCCGGTTCGCACGCCACGACCCGGGTGTCGGGGGCCAGGCCGGCGGCCGCCAGGGCCGTACCGCTCACCAGCCCGCCCCCTCCGACGGGTACCAGGATCAGATCGAGCGGACCGGCGTCCTCGATCAATTCGAGCGCTGCAGTGGCCTGACCGGCAATGATGGCGGGGTTGTCGTAGGGGTGAATGAGGGTCGCTCCGGTTTCGGCTCCGACGCGGGCTGCGGTTTCCTCCCGGGCCGCCAGTGTGGGTTCGCACTCGGTGATGAGGCCGCCGTAGGTTGCCACGGCCGCCTTCTTCACGGCCGGAGCGGTCGAGGGCATGATGATATGGGCCGGTATTCCCCGCAGGCGGGCTGCGAAGGCCAGAGCGGCGGCGTGGTTACCCGAGGAGTGCGTGATAACTCCGGCTCCAGCCTCGTCATCGTTCAACGCCAGGACGGCGTTGGTGGCACCACGGGCCTTGAAAGCCCCGACTTTCTGGAAGTTCTCGCCTTTGAATATGAGGGTGGCTCCGGTCAGTGCCTCGAGAGCGGCCGAGGTGAGCACCGGAGTGCGATGCAGGTGGGGTGCGATACGGCCGTAAGCCTGCCGGATGGCATCGAGATCTGGGTCGGTATCGGGGGGCGACTGAAACGTCATGGCGGCATCTCCCTGATTCTTTCCAAATATACAGGGTGCCGGCTGATCGCCTACTATCGGAACCGGAGGTCGCCACCCGGAAAGTTCGGGCGGCGGACCAGGGAGTGCGCAGCAGGAAGGATGCAGGGGATATGTGCAAAACCTCACGCACACTGGCTCTGGGAGCGATCGCACTGACCGCTCTGGCCTGCAGTGCCCGCGAGATCGTCTGGGAGGAGAGTGTCGAGGCGGCGATGAGCCGCTCGCAACGTGACAGCCGGCCGGTCCTGCTCTACTTCACCTACCACGGGTGAAGCTGGTGCACCGTGCTGGAGGATTCCACCTTCAGTGACGCCGCGGTCGCGGCGACTTCGCGCCGGTTCCACTGGGTCACTGTCGATCGGGACTCCATCCCCGATGTCGCCCGCTACTTCAATGTCAGCGCCTGGCCCAGCCTGATCGCCATCGGCGACGAGCGTGAGAAAGTGTACCGCTGGAGCGGGTATGAGCGTCCCGGGCCGTTCCTGGAGCGGCTCGAGGAAGTCCGGCGCCGCTATGATCTGTATCGGCAGGGAGAAGCCTGGGATGTCCCTGATCCCCGTCCCGACCGGATCGTGGATTCGGGGACGATCCGAACCCGGCCGGCGCCGTCGGAGAAAGTGCCCTCGGCCCTGGTTGTGCTCGGCCCCGATCTCTGGGTGGCTCAGACCGGCACCCTCTACCGGATCGATCGGGAGAGCTGGGCTGTCCGGGACAGCCTGGATCTGGCCGAGACGGTGGGGACCTCCTCGGTACGGGGTCTGGCCACCGACGGGCGCCGGCTCTATGCCATGCAGTACGGCTGGACGGCGGGCCTGCCGACCTTCGTGATCGATCCGGCTTCGGGGCGAGTGGTACGCGAGATCGTGACCGAGGAGATGAAGGTCAACCGCTACTACGGTGCCCATGCCATCACCTGGGCCGGGGGGCTGCTCTGGGTACTGCACAGCCGGAAAATCAGCGCCGTCGATCCCGTGACGGGCCGGATCGTGCGCGAGCTCGAGCCCGAGGAGACCGGCTACGGGGGGCTGACCTTCGACGGCGAGTACCTGGTTGTGGCCGGACGCGAGGCGATCGCCTGGATCGATCCAGACTCAGGTCGGATCGTGCGGCGGATTGCGGCCAACTACCCGGTCCGGGCGCTGACCTGGCATGAGGGCACATACTACCTGATGGAACAGCCGGTCTTCGGCTACAATACCAGCCATGAGCGGATCCGGGTGTGGCCCGAACGTACCCTGATCTACCTGGCGAACCTGCAATGACGTGAAATCCGGCGGGCCTGCTGCGTATACCCGTTGGATCCGTGACAGCAGGCAGGAGCACGAACCCGGTCGGGTATTCAGCTCCGAGGACCTGCAAGAAAGGGCACTACCATGGACATCATGACCTGGGCCTGGCTGATCCTGGCCGCCATACTGCTCATCGGCGAGATGCTCACGGTCGGGTTCTTCCTGATCGTATTCGGTATCGGTGCCCTGGCGGCGTTCATCGTGGCTCTCTTCAACGGCAGCATCCTCTGGCAGTGGATCGTCTTCTTCGTCGTGAGCGCCATCGCCTGGGCGGGGAGCCGCAGGTTCGCCCGCTCGGTTCATCGCGGTCCGACCACTTTCGGCGTCGGGGCCGAGCGCTATACCGGCCTGAAAGGGTATGTCATCGAGACCATCGATCCCGCTGCGGCGACCGGCATGGTGCGCGTCGATCGCGAAGAGTGGCGGGCCGATTCTTCGGACAGAACGGTGATCGAGAAGGACACCTGGGCCGTCGTGGAAAAGGTCGATGGAACCCGGTTGGTCGTGCGTCCCCTCGAAGCGGGGGAAGATGCGCCGGAAAGAGTCGAAGACAAGGACGACGCCGTCGAGTAGGGATCCCTGACATCAGGCAGCGGGCGCCGGTGCTCGCGGGCCGGAACCGCACAGGAGGAAACGGATGGAATCGGTATACGTGATGATTGTTCTGGCGATCGTGCTGTTCGTCTTCGTGGCGAACTCGATCAAGATCGTCTACCCCTACCAGAAAGGTGTCGTGGAGCGGCTCGGCAAGTACCAGCGCACCATGGACTCGGGGCTGGTGCTGATCATCCCCTTCATCGAGAAGATCCGCAAAGTGGACATGCGCGAGCAGGTGGTGGACGTGCCGCCCCAGGAGGTGATCACCGAGGACAACGTGGCCGTGACGATGGATGCCATCGTCTACTACGAGGCCACCGACCCGGTCAAACTGCTCTACAACGTGGCCAACTTCTACGCCGCGGCCACCAAGCTGGCCCAGACAAACCTGCGTAACATTGTGGGAGATCTGGATCTGGATGAGTCGCTGACCAGCCGGGAGATGATCAACACCAAACTGCGTCAGATCCTCGATGATGCCACCGACCGCTGGGGAGTGCGGGTCGTGCGGGTCGAGATTCAGCGGATCGAGCCCCCCGCCGACGTGATGGAAGCCATGCACCGCCAGATGAAGGCCGAGCGGACCCGGCGGGCGGTGGTGCTCGAGGCCGACGGGGAGCGGGAAGCCGCCATCAAGGTGGCCGAGGGACAGAAGCAGGCCGCCATCCTTGAAGCCGAGGGACGGGCCATGGCGATAGAGAAGGTCGCCGACGCCGACCGCTACCAGTTGACCACCGTGGCCAACGGTGAGGCAGAGGCGGTGCTCAAGGTGTACGAGGCGATCCACGACGGCAATCCGACCCAGGACCTGATCACGATCAAGTACCTGGAAGCCCTCACGGCCATGGCCGACGGCCAGGCCACCAAGATCTTCCTGCCCTTCGAAGCCTCGGCCCTGCTCGGAGGGCTGGGCGGTATCGCCGAGATCCTGCAGGATCTGCCCGCCGCCTCGGGCAAGGCCCTGAAGGAATCGAAGCCGCCCGAACCCCCGAAATACGACACCATCGACAGGGAACCGGGAGCGTGAATCATCCGGGGTCTGGACCGGCCGGAGTTGCTCCGGCCGGTCCCGGCTCCACGGTTCTATCCCCCATCCCCGGTCGGCTCGCCTCTCTCGACGCCTTCCGGGGCTTGACCATCGCGGGGATGATCCTGGTCAACAATCCGGGCAGCTGGTCGTACGTCTATCCCCCCCTGCGGCACGCCGAGTGGCACGGCTGCACTCTCACCGACCTCGTCTTCCCCTTCTTTCTGTTCATCGTCGGGGTGGCGATCGTCCTCTCGTTCACCCGGCACCGCGAACGGGGCGCCGGTCGCCGCGAACTGCAGCGCAAGGTGCTGCGCCGCACTCTGCTGATCTTCGCCCTCGGCCTGTTCCTGAACGCCTTTCCCCGTTTCGATTTCGGCACCTTGCGTTATTTCGGGGTCCTGCAGCGGATCGCCCTGGCCTACGGCGCCGCCGCCCTGATCGTCCTGTACACCGGCCGGCGGACTCAGGGTGCGATCGCGGCGGGTCTCCTGCTGGTCTACTGGGCGATGATGACCCTGGTTCCGGTGCCCGGGTACGGAGCCGCGGACCTGAGCCTGGAGGGAAACCTGGCGGCCTGGCTCGACCGCACCCTTTTTGCGGGTCACACCTGGCGTGCTCTCTACGATCCCGAGGGATTGCTCAGTACCATCCCCGCCGTGGCGACCGTGCTGGCGGGTGTGCTGACCGGTCACCTGCTGACCTCGGGGCGACCGCGGGAAGAAATCGTGAACCGGATGTTCGTCCTGGGGTGGGGGGGGATCGCTGCCGGGGCGGTCTGGGGTCTGGTGTTCCCCATCAACAAAGCCCTCTGGACCAGCTCGTATGTGCTCTACACGGCCGGCGCCGCGCTCGAACTGCTGGCGATCTGCTACTGGCTGATCGAGGTCAGGGGGCTGACCCGCTGGGCCCGGCCGGCCATCCTCTTCGGCCTCAACCCGCTGGCTCTCTTCGTCGGGTCGGGTCTCGTGGTCAAGCTGGCGATCCGGATCCAGGTCGGGGCTGCAGCCGGCGATCCCCTCTCGCTCTACAGCTGGCTCTACCGACACCTCTTCGTCCCCTGGGCGGGGGAGATGAACGGTTCGCTCGCCTTCGCGATGGCAAATGTACTGTTGTGGCTGGCCGTGGCGGCTCTACTTTATCGGCGTCGCATCTTCATCAAGATCTGAACCGGGAAGGGAGACCGCCGTGTACCACTCTGTCCGTGTATCCATTCTGACCCTCGTCACCCTGGTTCTGGCCTGCCCGACCGGTCTGACGGCCCAGCAGGACTCATCGCCCGAGCGGCTGCCGGTCTACGATGAGGCGGCCGATGCCGGAGCCGATATCGCCGCCGCGCTCGCTGTTGCGGCCCGCAAGAACAAACGGGTGCTTATCCAGTGGGGTGGGAACTGGTGCGGCTGGTGTATCAAACTGCACGACCTGTTCCGGACCGATCGTACGATCGCCCGCAAAATTCTCTACGAGTACGAGGTTGTAACCGTGGACATCGGCCGCTGGGACAAGCACCTCGACCTGGTGGAACGCTACGGGGCCGACATCCAGGGCAGCGGAGTGCCTTACCTGACCGTACTTGCCGCTGACGGAAGTGTGCTGGCCAACCAGGATACCGGCTCGCTCGAAGAGGGGGATCACCACGATCCAGCCCTGGTTCTGGATTTCCTCGAAACCCATCAGGCCCCCTACCCGGAGGCCGAGGCGCTGCTGGCCAACGCTCTCGACCGGGCCGGGCGGGAGGATAAACGTCTCTTCCTGACCTTCGGGGCGCCGACGTGAGGCTGGTGCGGCCGGCTGGAAGCCTGGCTTGCACGTGAGGATGTCGCCCCGGTGATCGACAAGGACCTGATCGTGCTCGAGATCGATCAGGCACGGACCGTCGGGGGGATGGAAGTCAAGCAGCGGTACGCCGGAGACTACGGCGGGATCCCTGTTTTCTATGTGCTCGATCCTGACGGTTCAGTCGTGGCAGACTGCTTCAACGAGGAGGAGCGCAACGTCGGTTTCCCCGTCGCCGACTGGGAGATCGCCTGGTTCGGCGAGGTGATGAAGGCCGCGGCCCGACGGATGACGGCGGAGGACATCGCTTTCCTGCTCGAGACCATGCGCGGACAGTAGCCCCACCAACAGAAAGGGCCGGTTTGAACCGGCCCTTTTTTTCATCGGTGCACAATGCCCGCTGCTACGGATCTATGACGGCTTCGAGGGCTTCGATTTTCTTGATCAGGGCCTCGGGGTACGAGTCGTAGGTCGTAGAGCCCACGACCCAGGTCGCCGGAGTATCTGGATCGAGCCCGTTGCCCGGATCGAGACTATCCACGTTCGCCTGGGCCAGATCGAAATAATCCTCGCCGCGCCTGATGGCACAGGCGGCGATGAGCAGGCGCAGATCCTTCCAGTTGATCGAGGTGCGGTGCGAGAACTCGTAGCGGGGGATCGCCTCGAGGATCTGCTGGGCGGTGAGAATGGCGTTGGAGTAGTGGGCCGAGTCGCGCAGGGCGATCGCCATCCCCAGGTGAGCGTCGAAGACGGGCAGTTGCAGGTACATGGCGTAGTCGAAATGGTAGATCGCCTGACTCATGTGCCCGCGGAAAAGCTCCGCCCAGCCGAGGCCGTTGCGGGCCTCGGCGCTGGTGGCGTTCTGGCTGAAAGCGTCTTCAAAGTGATCGAAGGCGGTGCTGTAATCGGCCGCCTCCCAGGCTGTCCAGCCCAGCGCGATGGTGGCCGATACGTCAGGGCCGGAACCGCCGCCGCCGTCCTCGGGTGGAGCGGTGTTGCAGGCGCCGGCCGCGACCGCCACGGCGAGGATCAGAGGAACGATCCAGCTTTCTTTGCCCGGCAGTGTCATCTCTCGCTTCATCGTTCGACTCCTCCTGAGGGCGTTACTGCAGCAACAGCACCTTACGGGTGAAGACCTGTCGGTCGGTTCTCATGACGACGAGGTAGATCCCTGATGCCAGATCCCGACCCCCCTCACCGCGACCGTCCCAGGACACGATGTGACGGCCGGCGCTCTGGTGACGATCCACCAGAGTGCGTACCCGCTGCCCCCGCACGTTGAGGATCGTGATCGACACATCGGCGGAACGGGCCAGGGTGTAGCGTATCCGGGTTGATCCGTTGAAGGGGTTGGGATAGTTCTGTTCGAGCCCGAAGCTCAGATCGAACCCGACCGTTTCATCGATCCTGAGCTGATAGATGCCCAGTTCGGTGATCGAGGCCTCGACCCGACGTCGCTCGGTGTCCGTCCAGCTCTCGACCGCTGTCCACGCTTCGCCGGTCCAGCGGCAGATCCGCAGGTCCTCCGGAGACGCGCTGCCAAGGCGGGCGGGATCGTACGCGAAGGAGAGCCGGGCTTTACGGTCGAGCGAGGCTCCCTCGGGGATCAACCGGTAGGCCGGCGAGAGTCCCTCTTCGACTCCGGCCGCCATCGTCTCCCCCGGACGGGTTCTGAATGGTGTGGCGATCACGTACCCGCCCGACGCCAGGGCGCCCGATGTGAAGGTGGCGGTCATGATCCCGTCGGCGCTGACCAGCATCCCTCCGCCCAGACCTGCGCCGGCAGCCGAGAAGTTCCGGGTGTGGATGGAGTCGTTGCCGGCGGCATCGAAGACCAGGGCGTTCAGGGTGTAGTTCCCCGCCGCCGGGATCAGGTAGTCAGCCACGTAGAGCGGACCGTCTTCGGTGGAAATCAGTTCGGTGGTCAGGGTGTCATCCCCGCTCGTGCTCGATACCCAGAGGCTCGGAATGTCCGGGAGAGTTTCACGGGGCCAGACGTAGAGATCGAGGTATTCGGTCAGAACGGTATTGCGCAGCAAACCGATGGTGACGTCGGGGGGCGTGGCATCCGTGGTTCCGGTCGCCAGTTCGTATGACTCGCGGGCGTCGAGTTTGCCCACTCCCCAGGTGTTGTTCGGAACCGTACCGGTGTAGCTGTCGCTCTCGGCTCCGTTCTGCAGGGCGGTGAGCACCTGAGTCGGGGTCAGGCTGGCCGACGTGCCCAGCATCAGGGCCACCGCCCCGGCCACGTGCGGGGCGGCCTGGGAGGTACCCTGGTTGACGCGGTGAACGCCGTCGGGGGCGATATGGGAGCTGTCGGGTGCGGTCGACATCTGAGTCGAGAGGGCGGCGAAGATGCCCTGCCCGGGGGCCATGATGTCGGGCTTGGTGCGGCCGTCACGGGTGGGACCCCAGCTCGAGAAAGTGCTGTAATCTCCCAACCGCGAGGAACCGAGGTAGGAGTATCCCAGGCCGTTGAGGGCCGTCCAGCCCCACGTGCTTACGTAAGAGCCCACCGCGATGACTTCTTCGGCACAGGCCGGGACGGCGATGCTGTAATCGGCCGTACCTCCCGAAATCGTCCCGTTGAGAGTATTGTCGTAGATCCAGGTGTCGATGGTCACTTCCTCGCCGCTCAACAGCTCGAAGACGACCCACCAGGTGCCCGCGACCGGTTCCTGACCGGCCGTCTGGTCGTCAATGGCGATGATCGCTTCCTTGTCGCCGTTGTTGGCGTTCGGGGCGCTCGAGGAGGCGGCTGAGATGTGGCCGTCGGCGTGATCGCTCGTAAAGGAGAGATTGCCCGGATCGATAGGGCCGTAGGCGTGGCCGTTGGGGGAGCGTACAACCATCCTGACACCGGCCGTGCCTGAGTACCAGATATCGAGCTTGACGTAGTCGTTCCCGGTTCCGCTCGACGGGGTGTAGCTGCTGATTTCGATCCCGATCGAGTCTTTCGGAACGGCCTGGACCTCATTGACGGTCGCCCGGCCGTGGATCAGGTCGTCGGCTTCGTTCCCGGCCGCAGCGACGATAATGCTCCCCGCTCCCGAAGCGCTGTTGAGAGCCTGCTCGTACAGAGAGGTGCCGTCGTGGGCGTAGCCGTGACCGCCGAGGCTCAGGTTGATCACCACCGGCTGACCGAGGGCGGCTGCTTTCGCAACGGCCCAGGCCACGCCGTCCTGAACGTCGGCTGAAGAGAAACTGTTGTCTCCGCCTTTGATGATGAGCAGATCGGCCTCGGGCGCCATGCCGGTGTAGGTGCCGGCGTCAACTCCGTTTCCGGTCGCCCGTCCGTTCCCGGCGGCAATCCCGGCCACGTGGGTTCCGTGCCCGTTGATGTCCTGCTGGGTAACAAGCCCGACCGGCGAACCGTCGATCTCGTCGTTGATCTGGGCCGCGGTCCATTCCGATCCGTAGGCGTACCCCGTCGGGGCCGTGCCGCTGTTGTCGCTCTGATCCCAGAGGAACGCAATTCGGGTCATCCCGTCGGCCTTGATGAAATCGGGATGCGTGAAGTCGATCCCCGTATCGTAGACGGCGACGAGCACCCCGGCACCCTTTTCGCCGTAGGTGTCGTGGACCATATTGGCCCCCGTCTCCGGCACGCTTGCCTCCAGGGTGGGGTAGCAGCGGACCGCCGCTTCCACATAGTGGATGCCGGCGGCGGCGGCCACCCCGGCGACCTGGCTCAGAGGCAGCCGGGCGGTCGTCACGCCGCCCAGACGACTCCCCGGAAGCCCGCCGGCCATTCGGATCGCCGATTCCGCCCCCGGTCCGCGGATGAGCACATCGACCCATGGTTCAGAGGCTCCAGGCGGACCTTCAGAGACACCCAGGCTCCGGGCCAGGAGGGGTATCTCTCCCGGACGGCCGATCTGTTCGAGAGGCTGCATTTTCATCAGCGCCATACTCAGGGAAGGATCGAGCCGGTTCAGTTCGGGACGTTCCTGCGGGGCGGCGGCGACCAGAAGCAGGGCCAGGAACACCGATCCGAGAGCCGCCGACGGCATGGTACGCAAGCGACGCATCACAACATGTCTCCTGCTGCAGGCGGGGGTGGGGGCAGATTGGGTTTGGGGGCGTTCGGTGACTCGAGCTCGATGGAGACGACCCTGTCCAGGACCGCCAGGTCGATGACCCGGGCCGGTTCGAGAGTCATGGTGGTGATGGCGCCGGTGAAGGGAGAGGTAGCGCCGATCGTCTTGAGCTGGGCGAGATCGTCATCGGTACCGTCGCTCTCGAGTTTGACCAGCACCCGGATGTATTCCCCGAGAGTTTCGCCGACCGTACTGCCGCCCAGAGCGTTCTGCAGGCGCAGGTCGAGTTTGTTCCGGATGCGCGGCTGGTTCAGGTTCGGCGCCGCGGCGGCGCAACCGATGGCCCCGGCGGTACCGAAGATGATCAGGGCCGTGACCAGAGGGCGCCACCGGCCTTTCGGTGAGAGTGGGAATCGCATTCTCGGCCTCCTTAGCGCGGATCCGGATGCAGACGGAGATAGTCCACAGTCAGATTGCACCTCGCCCGTATCCCGACCGGGATCGCAGTGTCATCGGCCCGGAAGGACGGCGAGTGGTGCGGTCCGGTAACTGTACCCTCTTTCACAACGCCGAGCCAGAAGAAGAAGCCCGGTCCTTCGCCGGCGAAGATGGCGAAGTCTTCATCCCCCATCGACGGCGGCCGTTCGAGTACATTCCCTTTTCCGAGTACACTCTCAAGGGTCGGAACCATCAATCGTGTCAGGGAAAGATCGTTGACCAGGGCGGGCGACCCCCGCCCGCAGGCAAGTTCGCCGGTCGCTTCGGCAGCGGCGGTGAGATCCTCTGCCAGCGCACCCGGTCGCCTCTGGACCGTGTTGCGTATCTCGGGCGAATGGGTGCGCACGGGGCCGACCATCTCAAGCGACCTTACTGCGCTACCCGGCCCGGATCAAGACGGGACGGGCCAGCCGGGCCGCGGTCAGGGATGCCTGAAGGTGTCGATCCGGAAGTCGGTGAAGGTGCGGGTAAGACGCAAACCGTTGTCGGTGGTGATATCGACGTGCAGGGTGATCACTCCCGGAGCGGCGTCGGGACGTATCCGAAGTTCGAAGGGATCACCGAGGTTGTCCACATCGGCATAGGCGTTCAGGAACCCGAACTCCCAGGTATCGGTGAGCAGAGTGACCCGGGGATCGTCGCAGCGCAGGTGGAAGGTCAGTCCGTGGGCCTCCCAGCCGACGTTCTCGGCTTTGAGAGCCAGGCTGACGTTCTGCCCGATGCCGAGGGTCGTGCCGCTGCCGCCGCTCGTGACCAGTAGCAGCTGGACCAGGATCACCGGCTGCGCTCCCGGCTGGCCGGTGGGGGAAAACCGGGCTGTAACGGCGGCGTTCGGCTGTACTTCGCCGGGGCGTTCGGCCACCGTCCCCAGCCGGTGGGTGTGGCTGCAGAGCCAGGCCCCGCCCGGACCGCGTCCGATCTCGTAGACGCGCGTGCCGTTGACCAGAAGTTCGGCCCGGGCATCACCGTCGAGGTCACGGATCAGCAGACCGGGATAACCGACCTGCGGCGACTCGGTCTGGTAGACCAGTTCGGGCACACCGGTGCCGGGATCGCTGAAGATGCTGAGCCGCGGCGGGCTGTTGTGACGTTTCGGGTAGACGTACGTGCCCGCCACGATTTCGGTTCGGCCATCGGCATCCAGATCGCCCAGCGCCAGGCCCTGGATGAAACCGTCCAGGTTCTCGCTCTGCCAGAAAGGTGTGAAACTGCCCAGCCGGTCATCAAAACGCAGTCCGAGAATCCGCTGATTGTTCCCCGAAGTGAAGATCTCGGGGCGGCCGTCGGCGTCGAAGTCGTACAGGCGGGTCACGTCGGCGTACCAGTGAACCGGGATCGTCGTCTCGAGGGTGAGCCGGCCGGCGGCGTACTCGAGTACGCCCAGGACGATATCGGTTCCGTTGCTCAGGGTGCCGCCGACAACGATTTCCGGACGGGGATCGGCGTCGATATCAGCCACGTTGATGTTCCAGATCATGGCCTGTGGAGCGGACGAGACGCTTATCTCACTGGCTTGAGTCAGAGAAGCGCCGTCGTAGGTCCAGATCATGAGGCGGTCTTTCCACCCGACCAGGATTTCGTCGCGGCCGTCGCCGTCGGCGTCGGCTACAGCGGTGGCGGTATGGGTGAAGGGCACGGCGGAGATCTCAGCGTGTACCGAGCCGGCGCCCCGATCGCCCCAGACATGCAGCATCCATTGATCGACGCTCACCAGTTCGATCTCGCCGTCACCGTCGGGATCGCCGAAGGAAGGTTGCCAGTGGGTATCGGCGTTCTGAAAATCGAACCGTCCCGTCGGAGCGCTTTCCCAGACGACGGCGTAGTCGTCGCGCAGCCGATCGAACCGGTAGGCTACGATACCGGTGCCGACACCTACAGCGATGACCGGCGTACTGTCTTCAGGCGTGTCGATCGCAATCTGAGCCCGGGACGAGGGACCGGCTGCGGGCAGACCGGCCCACAGGGTCGAGACCAGCAGGAGGGACCCGATACGGGAGCGGGAGAAGAAAACGGTGCGGCGAGCAGGATGTGGAGGCACTGGACGAGGAGGTCCGCTTTCAACGGACCGCCGATGCCGGGCGAAACCGGCGGCTTGCCACTTCACGAACCTCATCACGCTGTCTTCTCGGACCGGTTGCTCCCCCGGGGTGTTGCGGGCTTCGAACAGACCTCTGAACCTCTGTTGGTTTATAGGTCCGGAGGTCTCCTTTTCTTCACGTGAGAGACGTCCGATCAGACGCGAACGTTTACCTTTCCGCCCGGGAGCCTGGCGGATCCGAGTTCGGTTCCATCTTGGCTTCCGGATCCCCGACCGCCTACCCTGATCAGATGTCGGACTGGCTCTGACCGGTACGGGAGAAATGTCGGTCTTCTGCCCCCGCTGCGGACGTGAATACGACATTACCCTTTTTGCCTACGGCCGCACGATCGAGTGCGCCTGCGGAACCCGGGTGGGACGGGAGATGAAGATCCTGTCCGGGGGGCGGACGCCACCCCCGCAGGAGGTACGCTTTGCGGCCGACGTCATGCTCGGTCGTCTGGCTCGCTGGCTGCGCATCATCGGGTGCGACACCGCCTACATCGACGGAATCGCCGATGCCGATCTGGTCCGGATATCGATCGACGAGAAACGTATTCTTCTGACCCGCGATCGAGCCCTGCCGCGGCAGTGGTGGATCGATACCTGCATGCTGCTCGAGACCGACGATCCCATGGAGCAGTTGCGGCAGGTTGTCGAACGGTTCGCCCTGCCCTGGAGCAAACGGCTCTTCACGCGCTGCACGCTCTGCAACGAACCGCTCGAAACGGTCACGGCCCAGAGCGTGCGCGGCGAACTCCCCGAACCGGTCCTGGAGACCCGAACCTCCTTCCGCCGCTGCTTCGCGTGCGGACGCATCTACTGGTCGGGCTCGCATGTGGAACGGATGCGCCGGCGGCTCACAGAGGTGCTCGGCTCAGGAGACCGGACATGACCGCTCTGGATTGGAGCGTCATCGCCGCATATGCCCTCGGCATGATCGGGTTGGGCTGGTGGGTGGGGCGGCGTCAGCACTCGAGCGAGGATTACTACCTCGCCGGCCGCCGCCTCGGCTGGTTTCCGATCGGGGTTTCGACCATGGCCACCCAGCTGAGTGCGGTTTCCTTCATTTCGGCCCCCGCCTTCGTTGCCCTGCGCCCGGGGGGCGGCTTGATCTGGCTGGGGTATGAGATGGCCGTGCCGCTGGCCATGATCGTTCTGATGGCGGGACTCTTTCCTGTCTTTCACTCTCTGCGGGTAGTGAGTGTCTACGAGGTGCTCGAGCGGCGCTACGATCGCCGCGTGCGGGTGGTGGTGAGTCTGGTATTTCAGATCAGCCGGGCGCTGGCGGCCGGGGTCATGGTCTATGCCGCTTCGCTGGTGATCGCCGTCACCACCGGTCTGCCGCTGTCGCTGACCATTCTGCTGGTCGGGGTGGTGGCACTCGTCTACGAGCTCTTCGGCGGAATCCACGTGGATATTCTCTCCGACACCATTCAGATGATCGTCCTGCTGGTGGGGATCGTCATCGTGGGCGCAGTGGCTCTGAGTGCGGTCGGAGGGTGGGGGGCGGTCCGGGAGGCGGTGGATCCGGTCCGTCTGCAAGCCCTCGATTTTTCGGCCCACGGCCTGGGCGACGGTCGCGACTATGGATTCTGGCCCCTGCTGCTGGGCGGGTTTTTTCTCTATCTGGCCTACTACGGGACCGATCAGAGCCAGGTCCAGCGCGAACTCGCGGCGCGTTCGCTCGATGCCTGCAAGGGATCGCTGCTCTTCAACGGACTGGCCCGGTTCCCTGTTGTCCTGCTGTACTGCACGGTCGGACTCGTCATGGCGGCCTGGGTGGCATCCGAACCCGGTTTCACGGCGAACCTGCCCGGCGGAAATATCGACTACCTGGTACCGGTCTTCGTGCGCGACAACCTGCCCCCGGGATTGACCGGTTTCGTCTTCGTGGCCATCCTGGCCGCGGCGATGTCGAGTCTGGATTCGGCCATCAACAGCCTGAGCGCCGCTACTCTCGAGGATATCTGGCGGCCGTTGATGCGTCGGCCTCTCACCGGGCGCGCCGCAATGCGGCGCTCGAAAATCCTCACCCTGCTCTGGGGCGTCTTCTGCGTCGGCTTCGCCTTTCTGGTCGATGATATCTCTCCCACCATCATCGAAAGCATCAACAAGATCGGTTCGGCCTTTTACGGACCGGTCCTGGCTGTTTTCGTGACGGGCCTGATCTCGAACCGGGTTAACCCCGGTAAAGCGATCGGCGGACTCGTCCTCGGCGTCGCGCTGAACCTGAGCCTGTGGTTCTTCGCTCCCGGGGTGTCGTGGTTGTGGTGGAATCTCTTCGGTTTCGTGACGGCTGCAGCGGTGATGATCGTCGGGAGACACCCGCCGCGGCCCGGTCCGGCCGGAGCGGGATTGCGGGCACGCTTCGAAGTGCCGGCCGAGAAAGAGATCTGGAAGAGGAGCTGGGCCGGTCTCGCTCTCTACGCGCTCGTGATCATCGGCGTCCTGCTTCTGCTGCCCCGCCTGCTCGGCTGATCATTCGGGCTGCTGCAGTTCCTCGATGGGGTTCTTGCGAACCAGCACCAGCAGCGAACTCTGCGGCACGATCAACAGCTTGTCGCCCTGATACTCGATTTCGATCGCCTTCTCACGCAGAAAGAGAGCGTAATCCCCCGGCTGGGCTTGCAGGGGCACGTACTTGACGAACTCCCTCTCTTCGTTCGACCAGGGCTCGTCGTCGGTCCAGGTCGGGTTCGGGATCGGATAGCCCGGGCCGACCTTCATGATAGTGCCCCCCTGTACTTTCTCCTTCGAGCGCACCCCCGCCGGCAGGTAGAGGCCGTGCGAAGTGCGATCGCTTTCTTCCTCGGGACGGATGAGGACGCGATCGCCGATGACAATGATGTCCCGAATACCGGCCATGTTTCTCCCCTCCGGGGAAATACCCCGGCGTACGGCGTACGGATAGATCCGATGCCTGGTATCATACGCCTTTCGGCGGTAAGGACCAGCCCCTTTGCGGCTATGAAATCTTGCATCACCATCGGTCGAGACGCTAGGCTGGAGATTGGCGCCCCGTGCCGTCAGTATCGGCGAGCTGACGGGAGCGCTGAAAGGAAGAGTCGTGATGCAGATTCGACGTGTGACCGGTCCCGCGTGCTGTCTCCTCATTGCTCTTCTCACCGCCTGTGCCGGTGGACCGGAAGAGCCCTATACGACCGAGTCGGGACTCACCATCCAGGTCCTGCAAAAAGGCCGGGGGCGGGCTCTGGTCAGGGGCCAGCGGGCCGTCTTTCGCTACACCGTCTGGCTCGAGGACGGCACCCAGGTCGAAAGCAACGACCCCGAACACGGGGGTGAAGGTTCCGCCATTGCGGTCAGGATCGGCGAGAGCCGGGTGATCCAGGCCTGGGATGAGGGGCTGATCGGTATGCGCGCCGGCGAGGTGCGCCGAATCACCTCACCGCCCGAGCTGGCCTGGGGTGATGAGGGGAGCGGCGAGATGATCCCGCCGGGAGCGACCCTGACCTTCGAGATCAGACTGGTGGAGATCCGCTGAGAGAGCCGGTTTGACTCCGCCTGCAGGTGGTGTATGTTGGAGCATCTGCCGGCGCGCCCCAGGCGGGTCGGATACCCGGTGAGAGGGGCACCGGGCAGTGCACCTCACGCGATCGATGGAGTTTGACCATGTCCGAACCTGTCATGTCGGGTCCCCCGGTGGAGGCTGAAAAGACTTTCCACGGCCATCCCTACGGACTCAAAACCCTCTTTTTTACAGAGATGTGGGAGCGTTTCTCCTACTACGGCATGCGCGCCCTGCTCGTTCTGTTCATGACCGACCTGATTGTCAACGGCGGTCTGGGCATGAACACCGAGAACGCCACGGCGATTTACGGTCTGTACGCTTTCGGGGTCTATGCCCTGGCCCTGCCGGGGGGCTGGATCGCTGACAAACTGCTCGGCCAGCGCAAGTCGGTGCTCTACGGCGGGATCGTCATCGCCCTGGGGCAGTACACCCTGGCCCTGCCCTTCCGACCGACCTTCTTCATCGGTCTGATCCTGGTGGCGCTGGGTACGGGGCTTCTCAAACCCAACGTCTCGGCTATCGTCGGCGATCTCTACCCCGGTGAGGACGCGAAACGGGATGCCGGGTTCTCGATCTTCTATATGGGGATCAACATCGGGGCCCTGGTGGCACCCCTGGTCTGTTCGTTCCTGGGCGAGAACATCAACTGGCACCTCGGTTTCCTGGCTGCCGGCCTGGGAATGACTTTCGGAATCATCCAGTACGTGATCGGCTGGAAACATCTCGGCGACGCCGGCTGGCTCAAAGACGAGGCGGCCGAGCCCGAATCGGTGGCACGGTCGGCGCGCAATTTCTTCAAGGGCATCGGGGTTGTGGTTGTGATCGCGCTGGTCCTGATCGGGCTGGCGGTCTTCGACATCCTCAACCTCACCCTGGTGACCTTCGCCCGTTCGACCGGGGTGGTGATCCTGATCCTGGCGATCCTCTACTTCGCCGGTATGGTCATCTTCGTCTGCCGCGATGCGGCCGAAAGGAAGCGGGTAGCCCTGATCGCGGTCCTCTTCCTGGGCGCCTCCCTGTTCTGGTCGGGTTTCGAGCAGGCAGGCAGCTCGATGAACCTCTTCGCCGAGCGCTTCACCAACCGCACCGTCTTCGGCTTCGAGGCCCCGGCCGGCTGGCTGCAGGCCATCAATCCCCTCTTCATCATCATCCTGGCTCCCGTGGTGGGCAGTCTCTGGGTCTGGCTGCGCGAGCGCAACCCGACCCTGGGGGTCAAGTTCGGGGCGGGGCTGGTGCTGCTGGGCTGCGGTTTTCTGGTCATGGCCTGGGGTTCGAGCTTCGCCGTGGAGGGGAACCTGGTCAGCCCCATGTGGCTGGTGGTGACCTACTTCCTGCACACCGTGGGCGAGCTGGCCCTGAGTCCGGTGGGACTGAGTGCGATCACCAAGATCTCGCCGAAGCGTTTCGTGAGCCAGATGATGGGCATGTGGTTCATGGGGGCGGCCATCGGCAACCTGATCGCCGGGCTGGTGGCGGGCTTCATCGAGACTCTGCCGATGCCCCAGCTCTTCGGCGTGGTAGCCGGGATCGTGATCGTCTCGGGTCTGCTCTTCCTGGCTTTCTCGAAGCTGATCGCGAAGCTGGCGCCGGGGATCAAGTAAAGGATCGAACCGGCCCGCCGACACCCGGATGGTTGGAACAGATCGTACAGGAAAGGGACGCGGCCCAACGGCCGCGTCCCTTTTCAAACTGGTTCCAGCTCGGAGCCCGGCCCGCCCGTTTCGCGGTAGAGCCACGCGCGTTCGGCATGGATCAGGGCAGCATGATGAGATCCTTCTGGATGTCGCCGACGATCTCGATCTGCCCGGCCGGGGTGACCAGCACGTCGATCTCGGTACGCACCGCCATACGATCTTCGAAGTACAGACCCGGCTCGATGCTGAAGGCGGTGCCGGGCAGGATGCGGCGCCGGTCGCGGGTCTCGAAATTGTCGATGTTGGCGCCGTTGCCGTGGACCTCTTCCCCGATCGAATGGCCGGTCCGGTGGATGAAGTAATCGCCGTAGCCGGCCTCGACGATCACCTGACGCACGGCGTCGTCGATCTCCCACCCTTCGACCGGATCGTCGGCCGTAAAGCGCTCGGTCACCAGCGCGATGCCGGCATCGCGGGCCCGGCAGACGATGTCCCAGACCTTCAGGTACTCCTCGGGCGGGTTCTGGCCGATGTAGCCGCACCAGGTTACGTCGGCGTAAATGGATCCGGCCGGTTTCTCGCGCGCCCAGAGGTCGATCAGGATCGTCTGGTCCATTGCGAACTCCCGGGCGTTGTCCGGGGTCGGCTCGAAGTGCGGATCGGCGGGGTGGCCGCCGATGCCCACGATCGGCACATCGGTACCGGCGTCGAGTCCCTCGGCCTCGAACCGGTCGAGGATGAAGCGGGCGATATCGTATTCGGTCAGACTCTCGCCGGCCTGCACAGCCGCGCCGATTCTCGCAAAAGCCTCGTCCTTGACCCCGAGCACGATCGCCATTGCCCGCCGGTGGCTGTCGGCCCCGGCTTCGTCGAATACCGCTTCGAAGCGGCTCACCAGATTGCCGCTCGAGACGATCTCGACCCCGCCGTGGGTGCGAATGAGTTCGACCGTACCGGCATCCACCATCGAGACATAGGGTATGTCGCACTGCGGGGAATACTGCATGGCGACTCTTTTGGCCGAGCCGAAGAGGCGACTCAGCTCGGCATGCAGTTCCTCCCACCGCACGTAGATCCGCTTCTCACCTGGCAGTTCGTCGAGACGGCTAGACTCCACTCCGTGGCAGAGCCGGATCGGTTCGCCCTCGGCGGGAACGTAATAGAACCACCGCCGGGTGGTCATCTTCTCGGGATCCATACCGAGAATCCGGTAACTGATGACGTCGCGGTTGTGAAAGTCATAGAAGAGCCAGCCGTCGAGACCGGCCTCGGCGACAGCGTTCTGAATGGCTGTCAGATCCACGGTGATACCCTCCGGTGACGGATGGAATGGGAACAGAACCTTTCGGGGGCAATCTAGGTTGTGCCCGCCCCCCGGGGCAACCCGCTTGCCGTTGCCGGGCTCAAGCCGCCCGGCGGGTCAGTTCGGCGGCGGAGTGTCGGCCTCGGGCGGGCGGCGCAGGCTCAACCAGGTGGCGCCGACCGCCTGGTCGTTCGATTCCCGGTCGGTGACCAGCACCACCAGAAAAACCGCGCCCTCGTACGATCGTCCCAGATTGCTGAGATCGATGTTCATGCTGCGCGAGATGTTCGGATCCAGGCTCGAGATATCCTGCCCGCTCGAAACCGTGATGATCCCTTCGTTGGTGTCGTGCGGGATGATGAAGAGCGACTCGGAATAGGCGTAGTCACCCACATCGGAGCGGGTCAGGTTGCTGACCTCGTAGTGAAAGAAGAGTTCGTCGCCGTAGAGGAAGCGCCGCGAGGGGGCAGGCAGGATGAGTTCGTCCCCCCGTACGAACTTGCCCTCTTCCTCGGCCACCCTGATTTCCGAGGCCAGCAGGATCGGCGAGACGGTGATTTCGTTGCCGGCGAAAGCCGACAGATCGACGCTCATCAGCACTCCCCCCGAGGTGTTGCTCAGAGGATCCTCGGCCGAGAGGTAGGCGATGTAGGAGCCGACCGGAATCGGGAAGCGATAGGTGTCGAGGAAAAACCGGCCTTCGGCACCTTCTTCGGTACGTAGAACATATCCCTGCTGCCGGCTCTGCGCGTGGACGGCCCGCAGCTCGTGGTCCACGATCAGCAGATTGGTACGCAGATCGGTAATGAGGAATTCGTCCTGCTCGCGCATGCCGACCGCCCAGGCGGGAATGCCGAAGGTCGCCTGCAACTCGACCGAATCCCCCGCGGCCGGGAAGGCCACGATGTCGGTGGTGATCGGGATGGGATCGGTCAGCGCGTCGGGAGGCAGACCCACGCTGTAGACCGCCGGCGGAGCCAGAACGTGGAGCTGATCGAGCATCATCCGGGTGATCCGGTTACCACTTCTGCCGGTGCTCCCGCTCAGGATGCCGGTCAGGGTGGTAGCGGCCTCGCCGGCCATCATGCGGCGCGTCTGGATGGTCTCGCCGGCCTCGTCGATGAAAGCCTGCAGGGGATCGCCGAGGCGGGTGGCATCGACCCGGCCCATCATCGTGTCGCCGATGCCGAGCAGTTCGGGAGTGCCCCAGAGATAGTGAGCGCTCCGGTTCCGCCGGTCGAGAAAGGCGGGGGCGCCGAGGGCCAGGATCACATCTCCCTGCCAGTCCCAGCCGGTCAGAGTAGCCTCGGTCCCGTGGTTCTCCACGATTTCGGCCAGCAGTCCCTCGGGATCACGCCAGAGGCGGGGATGGGGGCCCCGGTTCGGGCTCCGGGCCAGCAGATAGCGCCGGTCCTGCAGACCGTAGAGGTCCAGCGTCAGGGTTTCAGCCGTATACTGTCCCCCGATGGCCCGCTGCAGCACCAGGGCGGGCTGGGCACCGGCCGCGGTCAGAGCCGCCAGTCGCCTGATCCCGTCGATCTCCTGCAGGTAAGCGGAGCGGATGGCAAGCCGGTAGAGGGCTTCTTCATACATCTGACGTACACTGCTGAACTTCCCGGCGTCGATGGCCAGCAGACGGCGCGATATGCCGGGGATCTCGTACCACGAGATGTTGGTCAGCGCCCGGGCCAGTTCCATCTGCGAGGCTCCCTCGCCCTCGAGGATCTCCCAGACTCCCTCGAGTGAAGGGGGATCCCAGGGGATGATCACCTCGGGATCGGGCTCGATATCGGCTCCCTGGAACTTGATCTGAAAGCGGTAGGGGGTGCCGTAAATCATTCGTTGCAGTTCGAATCCGCCGGCGATGCTCGGGGGGGTGCGGCGCTCACCCTTCTCGGTGACGCGGCCCCAGGTGACGTACTCGGGCCCCTGCCAGTCGGCCAGACCGAGGCGCATGAAAAGCACCCACAGTTCGGGCCAGTTGTTGGGATCGATCTCGGGGAAGCGCCGCTGCATGAACGAGGAGCGCTGCATATAGACCCCGAGGGCCTCGTTGACCGGGGTTCCGGGAGAGGGATCGATCCCGCGCCAGAATTCATCGAGCCAGGCCCCCACATCGGCGGACGACCGCATGTCGCGTCGCTGGGCGGGATCGGCCAGTAGAGCGGCGATGCGGACCTCCTCCTGGCGTCCGTCCGGAACGCTTCGCGCTACGGTCAGGGCGAGATCCTGCGAGGTCGGTGTGGCGCAGGAGACGCAGGTGAGGCTGAGACAGGCCGCTCCCAGCAGCAGAATCGGGCAACGTGCGTTTACCGCAGCTCGGTCGGGCATGGCTGGTATCCATCCGGACGTAAGGGTCATGGGTAACCGGGCGATTGTGCATGATCACCCTTTGCGGGGTTGTGGTCAATTCCGGAAGTGTTCATGCTGTAATGACGGCCGGCCCGGCCGGCGGTTTAGCACAAAGGGCCCGGCTGCACAGGTGCGGGTCGGGAAGCGGGGGGACGGACCAAGCGAGAGCAAGCAAAAGGGGGGAACATGAGAATGAAGAGGAGAAGCTGTTACCTGTCGGTGGTGCTGGCGGCTGCGGGGTTGCTGGCAGCGGGTTGTGCCGCCGGCGGGCGGGGGAGCGCAGGGGGTGCCGGGGCCGCCCATGTCTGGCCGGGGGAGACGACAGTAGCCTATGTTCTGACGAGCGGACAATCCCAGCAGGTCGACATTCCCGGTCAGGGCAGTCAGGTGACGAACGAATCGAGCACGCTCGACATGACCGTCGCGGCCGCCGGACCGCGACAATTCACGATCACCGTGACCGAGGCGGTCGCCTCGAGCGATGCCGAGATGATGGGGGCGGAGGTTCCCGATATCAGCGCCCTGGTGGGGCTGGAATGCGCCGTCACACTCGATGAGCGGGGCGAGATCATCTCGGCGACCGGCCTGGAGCAGAACGGCTTCATCGAGGATTCGGGCGGGGTCGAGCCCTTCACCGAACAGCTGCAGGGCCTTTTTCTGACTCTCCCCGAAGGCGGTCTGCAGGTCGGGGCGGAGTGGAGCCGTGAGAGCGAACTGCATTTCACCCAGATGGACGGCACCGAACTGCAGGTCACCACGGTGGAACGCTATATCTGCCGCGAAGCAACGGAGTACGCCGGTATGGAGGCCTGGATAATCGACCTCGTGTCCGAATCGGCCATGAGTGGTACCGGCGAGACCGGCGGGATGCCGATGGATCTGGTCCTGAGCGGGACCGGTCGGGGTACCATCTGGGTGGCCCGGGGCACGGCCATGATGTTGGGCGCCGAAAGCAAGGGAAACCTGGAGGGTGGCATTGCGGTGGCGGGTATGGATCTGCCGCTCACCCTCATATCCTCCGCCACTCTGGTCAAGAAGTAGGAATCCGGGGGTACCATCGGATACTGGATCTGGCAGCAAGAGATCGAAGGTGTCGCACCGGTTCTGCGCCTGAGCGCGGAGAGCCTCGTGATCGCCCTCGATCCGCATCTGGTTCTGGCCCTTGACCGCGAAGGGCGGCCCTGGCGTCTCATCGACGGTGCCTGCACCTGCCGCTGGGGACTGAACGGCCGGATTCTGAGCGTCACCCGCGCTACGGACGGAGCGCGACGTTACCGCTGGCTCGATCTCGATGAAGCGGTCGGGCTGTGGAACAGAACCCGGCGGCGCCTGGCGCCGCTGTTCGAGACCGGACCCGATCTCGACCGGGATCTGCACCGGATCGGGTCAGAGGAAGAACCCGCGGGCACGGCGGAGCTGGGCGAACTGCTGGCCCGTACCGCCGCGCGGGACGGCACCGCCCTCGAAGCCGAAGCCGGGCGTTTCGCCGAGATCTGGACCCCGGTCGGCATCCTGCCCCCCGATCAGTATCTGGCTCTCCTGGTGCAGCTGACCCACGGCTGTGCCTTCAATACCTGTACCTTCTGCGGCTTCTACCGCGATATTCCCTACCGGGTCAAAACACCCGAACAGCTGCGTGATCATCTGCAGCAGGTGGACGGGTTCATGGGGCGGGGGGCGGGACTGCGGCGCAGTCTCTTTCTGGGCGATGCCAATGCCCTGGCGCTACCGCCGGCAACCCTGATCCCCCTTCTGGAAGAGGTCGGGGCCCACTATACCGGGCGCCCGCAGTTCGGGACCAACATGCACTCGTTCCTCGATGCCTTCACCGGGGCGCAGCGCAGTGAGGCGGATTACCGGCGGCTCCGCTCTCTGGGACTCGTGCGCGTCTGCATCGGCCTGGAATCGGGGCACGATCCCCTGCTGACGTGGCTGGGCAAGCCGGGGCGGGCCGCAGATGCGGCTGCGGCCGTCCGGGCCATGAAGGCGGGCGGGCTGGCGGTGAGTCTGACCGTCCTGCTCGGTGCCGGCGGTCGCCGCTTTGCGGCCGACCACGAGCGCGACACGGTCGCTCTTCTCTCGGACCTGCCGCTCGACGGGGGTGACATTCTCTACCTGAGCGAACTGGTGGACCTGCCCGAGGCGCCGTACGTCTTCCAGGCTGAGGCCGAGGGGATCGAACCCCTCACAGCGGCTCAGATCGCCGGGCAGCGGGAACTCTTCGCCGCGGCTCCGGCGCCATGGCGGGCAGGCGGACCACGCCGGGCCGTGTACGACATCCGCGAATTCAGTTACTGAGGAATGATGACCCATTTCAACAGACGACATCCGGGAAACGGGTCTTTCGTGGCCGCGGTCTGCCTGGCGGTCGGGGTGGGGGTCGTGAGCGCGGTGCCTGCAACCGGTCAGGCCCGTCAGGACGATCCCGTTGCTCAAGCCCGCACGGCCCTGGCAGAAGGCGAAACCGAAACCGCCCTGCGGCTGGCCCGGCGGCTGACGCGGCGTCAGCCCGAGAACGTGGCTGCCTGGATGGTGCTCGGACGGGCCGCACTGGTGCTGATGGAGGAGGGGTTCCGGGAGTCGCGGGCTCAGACTGCGGTGCGGGCCTTCGATCGGGTGGCCGAACTCAATCCCTCACAGAGCGATCTGTACTACCTGCGCGGCCGTGCGTACCTGGAAGGACTGCAGGACAGCACCCGGGCGGGAACCGATTTCGATCGCCAGCTTCAGATCGATCCCGGGCACACCGAAGCGCTCGTCGGCCTGCTCGAACTCGCCGCCGACCTCAGGCAGTGGGATCTGGCCGAAGAGCTTGCCTCGACTGCCCTGGTGAACTTCCCCGACGATGAACGTATCTACCGGCCCCTCCTGCAGCTCTATCTGCGTCAGGAGGCCTGGGGGGCGGCGGCCCTGGTAGCCCGTCGCTACCTGGCCATGCTTCCTCCCGACGGGCGCCAGATGATCTCCGATCTGGACCCACTGCTCGCAACCGAAGAAGCCGAACGTTACCGCGCCATGACACCCGGGGAGCGGGATCTGTACCGGCGGCGTTACTGGGCTCGGCGGGGGGGGGATCGGCTCGATGGCTACTCTCATCGTTTCCTCGAGCATATCTGGCGGATTGCCGAAGCACGGACGCGGTTCGGTCGTTCCGACCGCCAGATCGATATCCGCGCCGAACTCCTCATCCGCTACGGACCGCCCGAGTACCAGGTGACCTCGACCTCGGGATTGAGTCTGAACATGATTCTCGACGGTGAGTTCCAGTCCCGCTGGCGCCAGCTCCTGCTCGACCTCGAAGTGCCGATGGGGGCCTGGGAATCGGGCGATTTCACCTCGTTCTTCAATCCCGATTTCGAAGCTCCGCGCGGTGTGAACCGATTTGAATTCTGGATCTACCGTAGCGAGGGCATTCTGTTCCGCTTCATGGAGACGACCGTGGGGAGCGGATACCAGCTTGCGGCGGGCAGCGGCGATTTGAACTCCGCTCTCAAACACCGGCGTCCGGTCATCTCCGGACTCGAGGAGAAAACGGTCCCGCTCGAACCGGCTTTTCAAATCGCCCAGTTCAGGGCTCCGGACGGCCGGACCCGGCTGCACGCCGCGTTTTCGATCCCGGTCATCGAGCTGCGCGGCACGATGGCCGATTCGATCCCGTCGGCCACCCTGCTGACCCAGGTCCTGCTGACCGACCAGGCCGGAGCCGTCGCCGTCGAAGCCGAACGTTCCCGCACGATCCGGTCGGGTGAAGCAACCCGCCTGCAGCGATCGCTGCGGTTCATCGAGGCCCTGGCTCTGACCGCCGAACCGGGCGAATACGGGCTGGCGGGTTTCCTGGCCGACCGTGCCAGCGGACGGTACGGCAGCATCGAAGCCGAGGAGCTGACCGTGCGCGATTTCTCGGGCCCGGGATTGAGCCTGAGCGACCTGGTCCTGGCTGCGGCCGATAGCCCGGGAGTCTGGGAACAGCATCTGAGCGCCGAGGGAATCCCCTATCTGCCCCAGCCGGCGACGGTCTTCGATCGCGAACGCCCCTTCAGTCTCTATTTCGAGATCTATCATCTCGACCGGGATGCTGCCGGGGTGGCCGAATACGAACTCACCTACGAGATCTTTCCCGAGCCGGGTTCGCACACCCTGCCCGCGGAGATCACCTCTTCGGTCGCCGCTCTGCTGGGGTTGACCCGCGGCACTCCCGTTGTCTCGGTCCAGACCACCGATCGCACTCCGCGCGCCCCGGCGAGGCATCGGCTCGAGCTATCCCTGAGTGATCACCCAGAGGGCCTGTACAGGCTGCGGGTACGGGTGTACGATATCCGTAGCGCAACTGAGGTCGCCTGGGAATTGCTCTTTCTCGTTCTCGACACCTCACCGCCCACCCGTTGAGTATTCTGTCCCCAGACGCCGAACGCCGGGAACGTCCGGCGGGGTCGAAGTAATGAATCATGCGGCTCGGGGGTGCCGCTGATATCAGGGAAAGGATGAAACGATGAAACAGGGAATGATCATCATGATGGGCGCTTTCCTGCTCGCGGGCACCCTCCCCGATAGCGTTGCAGCTCAGAACCGGGTCGGGGTGCTGGCCTTCGGACGTCTGGGATTGACCGAGGCCCAACAGGCTCAATTGCAGGATCTGCGTACCCGACACCGCGAAGCCGACGAACAAGCCTGGGCCGAACTGATCCGGCAAAGAGCCGAAGTCGCGGCCCTGCGGGCCGACCGCCGGGTCGATCCGCGCCGGCTCGAACAGGCTCTCAACGATCTCGCCGCCCTCGAGAACGCCTGGACCGTCAGGGAACTCGAGCACGAACGCGAACTGGCCGAGGTGTTGACCGAAGAACAGCGCGCCCTGCTCGCTAACCGCCTGCAGGTGGGAGCCGGGGCCGCTCTGGGCCGCTTGCAGACAGGTCTGCGGGCGGCTCCGTACGACCGTTTACAGACAGGTCTGCAGGTGGCTCCATACAGCCGCCGGATCGCGAACCAGATGAATCGCCCCGGCCTGGGACGAAACATGATCCTCGGTGGCGGCCTGGGCAGCGGCGGTCGCGCCGGTTGGGGCCACGCCGGTCGGGGCGGACGGGGTGCCTGGGGCGGACGGGGCGCCTGGGCCGGACAAAGTGCCTGGGGCGGACGAAGCGCTTTAGGTGGACGGGGCGCCTGGGGCGGGCGGGGAGCCGGTTACGGGTATTACTCGATTCCGGCGGTTCCCGACCTGCCCCGGCAGCGGTTCCGGGACCTGCAGCGGGTGATTCCTCCGGCCGAAACCGGGGTGCCTCAGGACCAGGTACAGGACCTGCGCTGGCGCAATCGCCTGCTCGATCCTCCGCTCGCCGGCAGCGTACCCGACTCCACCCGATTCTTTCTGCGCCGCGGTCGCGGCGCCGGCCGGCTCCTGCCGCCCCCGGAGCGTTGAGCGGGATCGAACACTGATCCCCGCCCGGGCGGCTGGCTTCAGCCGGCCGGGCGGGGACACCCCTCAGGGATCGGGGCACTCCTTATCGAGGTCACGCAGGGTAAGATTCTGAGTTTCGCTCAGGGCCGACCACCGCCAGAAGGAGGGGGGGGGATTGTTCCGCAGACTCCGGCTCCAGATGGCGTAGGTCAGGACAGCCTCATTGGCCTGACGCAGCCGGTCGCTCAGCACCTGAGCGGCCCGGTTGGCGATCTTGACCGCGATCGCCGGGGCATCGTTAACCATGGCGAAATAAGCCGTGCGGGTGATGGCGAGCGTGCGGGTAGGTTCGGTAGCCCGGACCGAGGCGGTATGCGGGCCCTCATCGAACATCGAGGCCTCGCCGATGATGTCTCCCCGACGGCAGGTCGCCAGCACGATCATGGCCTCGTCGCTGACCTCTTTGACGATCTGGACCTCGCCCTCGAGGATGAGCTGGATACCCTTGCGCCGCAGATCTTCACCGAAGATCGGTCCGTCTTCGGCGCAGTAGTGGCAGACCTCGAGATAGGGGATCAGATCGCGAAGCTCTTCCAGGGAGTAGCCGTCAAAAAACTCTAGAGGGACCAGCTCCTCGACCTGTAGACTGGATTCCGTCGCATCGTTCATACAGGTGCAGTATAACAGGGGCCCCGACGGCGGTCCATACCACCTCTGCGAAGGATGAACAGATGGATCAGCTCAGCTTTGATACCACAACCCTCTCGCTCATGGTCCAGGCCGCCGGCCTGGCAACCATGATGCTCATGCTCCGCGAGATCCGGGGCGATGACGCCGATCTCTCGGAAGAGGAACTGCAGGGCCTGGTGATCGCCTATCGCTTCCACTACCAGGTTGCCCTCGACCTGCTGCTCGAGGGCATGCGGGATCAGGAGGAAGAGTAACCGGGATCAGCGTTCCTCCCGCTCGGCGCGCGCTTCGCGTACCATTTGCCTGACTTCCTCCATCAGAATATCTCCCCGGTAGCACCACCCGTCCTTGATGGTCCACGCCACGGTTCCTCCATGGCGGTACTCGCCATCGACCAGAACGTCGGTGCCGGTCGGGTAGAGGAGCTTGAAGTTTGTCTGCGGATTACCGTTGACCAGGATGAGATCGGCCTGCCACCCGGCCTTGAGCCGTCCCAGTTCGTGCTCGCGTCCCAGGGCCAGAGCGTTGTTGTACGTCGCATGCCGGATCACGTCGAGGGGATGGAAACCGGCTTCCTGCTGCAGCTCCAGCTCGCGGATCAGGGCGAAACCGTAGAGGCGGTAGATGAAACCGGCATCCTCGCCGACGCAGATCAGACCGCCTCGTTCGGCGAACTGGCGCAGAGCCGCGAACCAGAGCTGATAGTTGCGTTTCCACTCGATCTCATCTTCGGTCGTCCAGCCCAGGAAATACGAACCGTGGCTCTGAAGGTCGGGCTCGAAATAGGCTTCGAGGGCGGGGTGCAGATAATCGGCGAACCAGGGCTGGGTACGCGCTCGCTGGACGTCCCGGCTGGCTTCGTAGATCGTCAGGGTGGGGCACCAACCGACCCCGGCGTCGACCATACCCTGCAGGACCTCGCCGAGCCGTTCGGGATCGGCCTCCTTCCACAACCGGCCGGCCCACCGGAAGCGATCGAGTTCGTTGGAATAATTATACCCGGGGGGGAAGTGCTGCGAGCCGTACCGGATGGCGGCATCGGGAATGCCGTACCAGTGCTCGATGGTGGTCGTGCCCCCGGCGATATCATCCCAGGCGTCGGTCTCCTCGACTCCAACGTGATGGGCCACCCGCAGGTTCAGGGAGCGGGCTTCCTCCATCAGGGCCGCCATCGGTTCGGCATCCAGACCGAAGATCTTCACTCCGTCGGCTCCCGATTCATGGACTCGTCGCACGCTCTCTCGGGCTTCCTCGGGGCTCGCTCCGCCCGCCCGGGCGTAAATGAAAATGCGGGGGGCGACGATCCGGCCCTCGGTGCTCTCTTCACGCAGCTGCAGGGCTTTTGACAGATCGCTGCCTACATCGCGGATGGTCGTGATACCGCTGGCGAGCCAGAGGTTGAACTGGTAGGCGAAAGGCATCGAGTGAGAGCCGCGGCTGTCCTGCAGGTGGGCGTGCAGGTTGATCAGGCCGGGCAGCAGGTAGCGTCCCCGCCCGTCGATGACGGCCGCGAACTCGCCGAAAGCGCGTCCTCCCACTGCGGCGATCCGGTCCTCTTCCACGATCACGTTCATCGGCCCCCGGGTCGGAGTGCCGTTGCCGTCGATCACATGGACATCCCGGATCAGCAGGCGGCCGTAGCGCTGGCCGTGTTCGGCGGCGGCGATGGCGGGCCCGGAGCCCTGAGCTGAAGCCGGGGCGGGGGGGATCAGCAGCGGAATGGCAATCAGCAGGAAAGCGGTGAGGCGGCGGGCGGCGGGCATGGTCAGAATCCTCCAGGCGCTTGTGAACGTGCCCCGTGCCCCTGAGCGGTCGGATACTCCCGGAACGGGGCAGGGGAAGGTTGATACGGCGACGATATCGGCCCCGGGCGGGCAGCGTCAACGCGGCAGGCTTGAAA